>Ga0100391_1000181_pt1 | contig 76657 bp, 74 predicted proteins | sample CryGeymeta201515_FD_81541 | JGI IMG/M metagenome (GOLD analysis project Ga0100391, IMG submission 81541) | Groundwater microbial communities from Crystal Geyser aquifers in Utah, USA - Crystal Geyser metaG 2015-15 | ecosystem: Environmental > Aquatic > Deep subsurface > Groundwater | place: USA...
AAATTTCAAGGAAGTGTATCTATGAATAATGTAGATCAAAGATTATATGGAGTAGCAACAAAAATATTTAAAGAATGTTCTCAATATGGAGAATTCCAAATCTCATCTACGAAAAGGAATGGTGGTGGTGGAAGTCAACATGATTTATCTCCAGCAAAAGCAGTAGACTGGGCTGATGGATCACAAAATATTATTAACAAACCAACTGGACAATGTATAATGAGAGTTGCAAGATCTTGTGGTGTGAGTAGAATTAATCCTGGTACAGATGCAAATCAACTTTATCATATACATATAGATCTCCAAGATCAATAAATCTATATTTCAACCCAAATAATACTCTTATCTCTCTTAAACCATTTTAATTGTCTTTTTGCATATTGAAACTCCTTTAAGACAAATTTATCAATCATATCTTGATAATTAATCTGATTTTCTAAATATTCATTAATAACAATTGTCCCTAATCCAAAAGAATATAATTTGGATAGGGCAGAAGTGCTATCTAATTTTTGAGACAAAATCTCTTTAATCTGTTTTACCTCTTCAATCGCTCCATTCTCTAATCTTTCTAGAACCCTCTTTTTAATTCTTTTTTCCAAAATATCTAAATCTGTATATAATCCAATCTGTAAAAAATTATAAGGATTTCTTTTCTTTAATGTATCAGAAGATAGTAGGGAAGTGTTAGATATCTTTTCAATAAATCTAATTAATCTAACTTTATTATGGAAATCAGAATGATTTAGATTATGATTAGGATTTTTTATATTTATTATATCTTGAAGTTCTTTTACAGATTTTTTTTGTAATTCATTCCTTAACTTATAATCAGGTTTTATATTACTAATATTATAATTTTTAACTAAAGAATCAATATATAATCCAGTCCCCCCCACTATAAAAACATTTTTTTCTCTCACTTTTATATCTTCTATGTATTCATAAGCTAAGTTTTGAAATTCTTGCACAGAAAAATTTTCCCATATTTCTTTTATATCTATAATATAATGTGGAATTTTCTCCAGATCTGACTTAGAAACTTTACCAGATCCAATATCAAAATCTTTATAAATTTGCTTTGAATCAGCTGAAATAATTTCAGCATTAAATTCTAGAGCTAATTCTAAAGCCAAGCTAGATTTTCCAATTGCTGTTGGCCCTAGAATAACAATATTTTTATTATTTTCTACCATATTACTTTTGGAGGATTATAAATTATAAATAGGGAAGAGAAGTATCAAAATAATATCATAAAAATTAATTTTATACAAAACCACAGGTTATAATTTAACAGAGTATAATGATTATTATACTCTTGTTTAATGATTTAAAACATGATATAATATTTTCATAAGCTTTTAATTACTATATTAAGTAATTCTTATTCAAAATATTACAAATAACCTTAAATTTAATAATATAATGTCTAAAAATGTTTTAAACAAGCTAAAAAGCTCAAAACTGCCTTTTTTAGAAGACTTTTTACTTTTCTTGACTACAAATAACTACTCTTTAGTAACTATTAAAAATTATGAGCGAGATTTAATGATTTTTGAAGAATTTTTAACCGTAAATCAAATTTCTTTTCAAAAAATTAATAAACAAACTATCACAATTTATAAAGCTGATCTATTAGCTAATGATAGGAGTACTCTAGTTAATTTAAATAAATCTAAACCATTGACTCCCAAATCAATTAATAGAATGCTAACCAGTCTCAGAAGTTATTTGACATATCTTATAGATAATGATTATGAAGTACCAATTCTACCACAACAAATTAAATTAATGAAATTAGGAAAACAAGTTTTGCATTTACCTGAAATCCAAAAACTAATTGAGTTAATAGAATCTCCTTTATTATACGAAAAAAACTTATTTATAGGCTACAGGAACAAAACTATTTTAGAATTAATATTCGCTTCAGGAATGAGAATATCAGAAGTAATTAGTTTAAAAATGGATCAATTAGAGGGGGATAGATCTAAATTATTAATCAAAGGTAAAGGGAATAAAGAAAGATTTGTTTATTTGACTCCAAGATCAATTCAAATTTTAACTGAATATTTGGATCTAAGATATAAATTTATCCAAGAAAAATTACCAGAAAGCTCAAAGAAAGATATATTTATTAACAAATTTCAATATGTTTTTATAACAAAGAAAAGTTTAGAAATCAAGGATAATTTAATCGATACTTCCCTACTAAACTTACATATTTCTAGTAATTATTTACAAGCTAAAATCAAGTCTTACAGATCTCTTATAGGCTTAACAGGCAAAGTATCAGCACATACACTAAGACATGGTTTTGCCACATATTTAGCAGAATCTGGAGCTAATCCATCTGCATTAAAAGTACTTTTAGGTCATGAATCTTTAGAAACTACAACCAAGTATGTTCATGCATCAGATAAATTTGCACTAGATACTCACACAAAATATCATCCTTTGAAAAAATAAATCTAAATTTGTTCTTCTTCTATGTTAATTTCTCCATCACATGTATTAGAGCTCCACAATCCTGATAAAGACTCTCTGGCAGTATTTTCTAATTCTGTAAATTCTTCTAATCTAGGATGTTTAAAACTTTTATAAGCATAGGCAAATCCTTGCTTTATCATTTCTGCATTAAAATCTAATCCTTCTTCTGTATATACATATGCCAAAGTTCTATTATATTTATCCTTTGTAGAATTTTCTCCATCAAACTGAAGATATACTTTTTTACCAGCTAATAATTCTGTAGTTTTATTATTTGCTTCAATCCCAAAACATTGAATCTCTTTTCTAGGATCTTTTGTCTCTGGTGTGTCAATACCAATTAATCTTAATGTTCCTAACTCAGATACTTTTATAGTATCCCCATCTATAATTTCTAGTACATCATATAAAGGACCTTCCCTAAAAGAATTATCATTTAAACTACTTAGATTAGCTTGAAAATTTTCAAAAGTTAAATTAAAAGGATCAGGATTAACTTTTATTAAAATACCATAGATACTAAATACTGATACGATTCCTGCTAGAAATAATTTTATAAGAGTTTTTGTACTTTTCATGATAATTTATTTAATTATATTTATAATTTCTTTATATACATTTTCTAAAATTTCTTGATTTTCATCTGATATTCTCTTTAATACAAAGTCACTTGATTTTGTATTTTCATAATCTGGTGATCTGGCACCTATTCTAACTCTGGAAAAATCATTAGTTTTTATGTGTTGAGATATAGATATTATTCCTTTATGTCCCCCACTACCTCTATTTTTTTGAAATTTAAATTCACCTAAAGTTATATCTGTATCATCTTGAATAATAAGTATATTTTCTAAAGATATTTTCCAGTAATCCATACATAATCTTATAGCATGACCTGAAAGATTCATATATGTCGTAGGTTTTATAAAAATTTTACTATCTTCTTTATATACTAAACTCATTAATTTTTTATTCTCTGAAAAGTTTTCTTTTCTACATAAATAATCTAAAAATTGAAATCCTATGTTGTGATATGTGTTTTCATATTCTTTTCCTATATTACCTAAACCTACAATTAATTTCATTTTTTTATTATTTTAATTTATTTATAAAATCTACATTTGTAATATAAAGGACATAGTCTTTATTAATTTTGTCACCTATCCAAATATCTAATTCTGTATCAAATTTGTCTAATAAATATTTTTCTGAAAAATTATCTTTTTTGGAGTTTAAGTCAACTGTCTCAGATTCATTAATGTTAATGTTTTGAGGTTCTTCTACATTAACTTTTAATAATTTATTTTCTTTATAAGTAATTTCATCAAATGTATTTTTAATAATTTCAGTTTTTATTCCATTTCCATCTAATAATTCTTGTATTAATAAGGTATCTTCTCTAGATAATGTAGACATTAAAGCTATACTAATATTCTCTTTCTTAATTTCTTTTAAGCTCTCTCTAAAAGAATCTATATTAGCAATATTTTGAACTTCTTCTTGAATTTGTAAATAATTTTTCTCTCCAATTCTAGGTTCTAATATAAATCCACGATTTGAACCAAATACTCTAGTACCTTCTTTCAATACCCCAGTTAATAAATCAGAGCCTATAACTAAAGATTGTATCTTATAATTATCTATATCTTGATATGTATCATAAAAATTCCTCATTGCATTGAATGAAAGATCAGTGTCTATATTTTGTTGAGCAATGCTTATTAATGATACAACTTTAGAAATATCCATAATTGGGTTTAGATCTAAGATTTTATTTTTAATTTCAGTAATAATTTCTTGTTGTCTTCTTGCTCTATCTAAATCACCACCTTTAGAAGAATAACGACTTCTTGCATATTTAAGAGCTGTCTTACCATCTAATTTTTGAGGACCTGCCTCAATATAAAATGGTTCATAACTAAAATTAGGTCCTGGATAATTTTTATCATCAATAGTCTCTAAAACATTAACATCAACACCTCCTATTGTATCTACTATTTCTGTAAATGCTTTAAAATCAACTTTTGCATAATGATCAGTTTTTATACCAGTTATCTCAAAAACTTTATCTTGCAATGCACTTATAGCTATTTTTTCATCTTTAGTCTCAGTTAAAACTTGACTATATAAAGAATTTATTTTTGAATAAAATCCATTATCATAAAAAACTAAAAAATCTCTTGGTAAAGAAATCAAATTAATAGTCTGATTGACATTATCTATCTCAGCCACCATTATCGTGTCTGTCAGGTTAGCTCCTTCGTGCTCTTCTCCTCCAATCCCTAGAAGTAAAATAGATATTTTCTCTTCAGACTTTGATTTTTTTTCAGGTTCTGTTTGATTGATAGAAACATTAGGAATAGATTCTATAATCTCATTAGCTGTACTATTATTAAATAAAAATCCACTAGCAAATATAACTGTTAAGCTGGCTATGATAAAAGATATTAATGCAATTAGTATATTTTTTTTCAAAATTTTAATATTAACTTATTTATACTTAATTTATGCTTATATTTTATCATATTTTAGAAAAATTTTATAGATTAAAATTGAATTTACTTAGCAAGATTTAAATAATAGATAATTATTTATTATTTAATTAACAGTTTACTAAAAATAACATATAAAAATAGTTTAATTTAGTACATAATTTATTAATTCAAACTTATACTATTATGGAATATAGAAATTTACCACAAACTCAATTGAGATCACCATTATTTAGCTCTATATTTAGATGATTTTATACCAAAATTATCTAAATATAGATTAAATAGAATAAAACTTAAACCTCCACATTCCTTTATGTCATTCAATCTTGACAAAAATACTGAACTATAATATAATAACCTCGCACTTTATCAAAGGAAAAATTATGAATTTCGCTAAATTCTTGTACGATTGGAATAAATTTATTGCAGAAGAAAAATTAGTTATTCAATTAGGGAATCACACAGATCCTATTATCCGAATTAATCAATTTCTAGAAAAAATTCCTTCTGTATGGAATAAAGAAGATTTCCAAAAAGAATTTATAAAGAATTATATTATCAAATCAGAGAATATACCCTATTCAACTTATAAGTTGGAACAAGATATTTTATTTGAGCAAGGTCATGGCAAGATCCCAATAACTAAAGAGTTTATCACAAAGAAAAACTCTCAAATTATTGAAGATCAGTGTAACAGCCTTCAGGCTTGGTTAGACTATCTAATTTGTGCTGATGCTGAATATCCTGTTTGGGCTAAGATTTGGATTCTGTTCTCCATTATCAAAATGGGGCAATTAGAAAAGGAAATCAGTGAAGATGGTACAATAGATTCTTGTGTTTTCAAAACGAGAACTAAAAGTACTACATCACCATTTCCTGTCTGTAATCCAAGAGCTGTCGCTTTATGCTCTGGCTCCTTGGAAGGATTTTTAGGAAATAAGCTAGAAAATCTTAGTTCCCAATTATCTCTTGATTAGTTTTCTAATTTAGTTAAAAATAAAAGTTTTGCTAAATTGTATGCTCAGTTCTTGAAAGAGCTCCCAATTTACTCTAAAGAAGGTCTCCAGAATATTCAGGGTGTTTGGATAAAATATCCCAAAGAATCTGATGCTAAAGCTTTGGTGCAATCCCTCCAAGGATATACTTTGGAATGGTGTATTGCGAATTTAAGTACGGCCCAAAATTTCTTGAATGGAGGAGATATTCATGTCTTTTATTCTAATGATCCGATGGGAAACTCTATTGTTCCTCGTTTGGCTATTAGAATGATTTGGGACTCCCAAATTGCTGAAAATCCAAGAGGTATTGCTCCTAAGCAAAACCTTGATCCTTATATTCTTCCTGTACTGGAAGCTAAATTTAAGGAATTTGGTTCTATTGCGGATAAATACCAAAAACAAGCCTCAGATATGAAATTCCTTACTCAAATTTATCAGAAATGGGAAAATAAGATTTCTCTTGGTAGAGATGAGCTGAGATTTCTGTATGAGATTGATGGGAAGATTCGAGGATTTGGGTATGATATAGACCCTAGAATACAAGAGATTTTAGATGCTAAAGATAAGAATGCTAAAAGAAAAGATCTTGTTTTCATTTTTGGATGTAACCCAAACCAGATTAGCTTTAATGAAAATGAAGCTCTATCTGGAGGTATTATTTATCATTGGGGTAATTTAGATGTAAGAGATATTGAATCATTCAGAGGAAAGTTTCCTAAGTACATTAGAGGATATTTAGATTTAAAATCACTTAAATCATATAAAGGGGATTTTCCTAAACATGTTGGTGGGAATTTACATTTAATATGTCTTAAGTCATATAAAGGAGATTTTCCTAAATATGTTGGTGGGACTTTAAATTTAGAATCTCTTGAGTCATTTGAGGGGGCTTTCCCTGAACATGTTGGGGGAGATTTAGATTTAGAATCTCTTCAATCATATAAAGGGTATTTCCCTAAATATGTTGGTAGACATTTATGGTTAAATTCTCTTGAGTCATTTAAAGGAAATTTTCCCGAATATGTTGGGGAATATTTAAATTTAGAATCTCTTGAGTCATTTAAGGGTAACTTCCCTGAATATGTTGGATCTTCTGTAAATTTACTACATCTTAAATCATATGAGGGAGATTTTCCTAAATATATTGGTGATTGGTTAGATTTAAGGTCTCTTAATTCTTTGAAGGGTAATTTACCTGAATATGTTGGTGATACTTTATATTTAGGATCTCTTGAGTCATTTGAGGGGAATTTTCCTAAATATGTTGGTAGTGGTTTAAATTTAGAATCTCTAACTTCACTCGAAGGGAATTTACCTGAACATGTTGGGGGGAAATTTATCTAAACGAGAAACTTTCTAGAGAAACCAAAGATTTGTTCATTCAAAAATTTGGTGAGAATAAAGTAAAATTCACTTAAAATATACACCGAGTATTAATTTACTCGGTTTTTTTGTTTAGAAAAGAACATATAGTTTTTCTCTAGCTTAAAACACATTATATATTCATTAATTTGTATTATATTCTAAAATTAGCTATAATAAATATAGTTAACAATCTAAATCTATGACATTAAATCCACGAACTAAATATCTTCAAATAGCCTTCAATAGAAGTAAAGATATTGTGAGAAAAATGGTAAGAAATTTACCAAAATCAGAAAATTTAATTCTGGAAGCTGGTACAACTTTTGTAAAAGAATATGGAACAGAATCTATTACAATTCTAAAAGATGCTTATTATAATCAACATAGACAAGATATATATTGTGTTGCCGACTTGAAATCAATGGATAGAGCTGAAAGAGAAGTTCAAGAATTCGCTAAAGTTGGAACTAATGCTATCACTTGTCTTGGACTTGCACCAATAGAGACTATAGATTTATTCATAGAAGAATGTGAAAAGAATAATATAGATTCTATTATTGATATGATGAATGTCCCCTACCCTTTTGAAATAACCCAAAAATTTAAAAAATTACCTAAAATTCTTCTTCTTCATAGAGGAGTTGATGAGGGGAAGAACAGAGAGAATCCAATACCTTATAAAGAGATTCATAGGCTCAAAGGTACATATAATAATTTGATGATTGCAATTGCTGGTGGAGAAAATCAAAGGGAAGTGAGACGATCTTTTTTTAATGATGCTGATATTACTATTGTATGGCAAGAATTAGCAGAGAATACAGAAAATATTAAGGATATAGTGAGTAACTATCTAAAATTTACTAAATAATATGGATGATAAACAAAAAAAACTTTTGCAGAGAGTGGCTGGGTTAATTATATTTATTGTATTTTTTATAAACCCCATTTTGAGTTTTATTTTGGGTATGGTCTTTAGTTCTTTATTCAATAACAAAGATCTTGAGAATAAATTTAAAAACTTCTCACAATTAAAAAACTTAAATGAGAATGATGGCAAAGATTTTATCTCTCTTTTAACAAATACTACTGAGCTTAACTCTATATCTAATCTGGCTTTTGGGAATAATACAAATCTAATTGAAGCTTACTCAATTAACCAAAAAACGATTCCTAAGATTGAATTATCTAGAAAAAAGAAATTTTTACATATTGCTCTTAATAGTACATTGGAAGAATCTGAAAAAATAGCTAAAAACCTTAATATAAAAGAAAGAGTTTTGGTAGAAGTTGGAACTCCTTTAATCAAAGTCTATGGTACCAAAGCTATCACTAGAATCAAAAATTCTTTACCGAGAGGCTCATATGTGATAGCTGACTCCAAATGCTCTGATATGGCAGGAAAAGAGGTTCAAATGATGTTTGATGCTGGTGCTAATGCGGTAACTTGTCTTGGGATTTCTTCAATTGAGACTCTAGATACTTTTATTGCTAAATGTGAGGAATTAAATATAGATTCTATGATAGATATGATGGGTGTAGAATATCCTTTGATAATTTTAAAAAAGCTAAAAAAATTACCTAAAGTTGTAATTCTGCATAGAGGAGTTGATGAGACTAATATTTCTAAATTTAAACTTTTACCTTATTATCAGATAAAGCAAATCAAGGGAGCTTATAATAATGTTTTGATCGCTGTTGCCGGAGGTGATACTCTAAAAGAAATCAAAAGTTCTATATTTAATGGAGCAGATATTGTTACTGTTTGGAAAGATTTCTATGACTTTAATCAAAATGAGAATAATCTAGTAGAGCAATTTTTAAAACAAATAAAATAAAAAATTCTGTAATTATATACAGAACTCTTTATTTGGATTAATAGATAATTTAGATCTATTTACCTAGATGTTTGCTTAGTGATTGAATTCCTTCCATTACTTCTACTGGTAATGCAAATATTACTGTCTTTGATGGATCTGGATTAATTTTCTCTATTGTTTGTAATGTTCTCATAGATATTCCACCTGGGACAGAACTAAGAATTTTAGCTGCTTCTGCCAATCTTTCTGATGCTTGGAATTCTCCTTGTGATCTAATTATTATAGCTCTTCTTTCTCTTTCTGATTCAGCTTGTTTTGCCATTACTCTTTTCATATCTGCTGGTAACTCTATATCTTGAATTTTGATGTCTGTAACATGAATTCCCCAAGATTTTGTAGCTTCAGATACAATCTTTTGGATTTCTTCAGCAATTTTTTCTCTTTCAGATAAAAGAGCATCTAATTCTATTCCTCCTGTTACATCACGAAGTGCTGCTTGTGCATATTGTGAGATAGCTAGAGTATAGTTTTGAATATTCAAGATAGCATTTTCAGCTGATTCCACTTGAAAGTATACTACTGCATTGATCCCAACTGGCACATTATCTTTGGTAATTACTTCTTGTTGAGGGATATCTGTGGTTGTGATACGAATATCTACTTTTATCATTCTTTGGATAAACGGTATTATCACTGTAAGTCCAGGATTTCTCATTCCAGAATATTGTCCTAAGGTAAGAACTACTCCCCTTTCATATTGGTCTACAATTTTAAGTCCAGATAAAATTAATATAACTAATCCTATTCCAAATAATATAATAAGAACTATTATTCCTTCCATAAAGTTTTAAAATTTAATTGCTATAAGTAAATTATATAACTTACTTATAGAATTTGCAATAGAGTGATTTTTATTTAGATTTTTTTCGAATCCATTCCAAAGCTCTTTTAGAAGCAAATTTACCCAGATTATTATTATTCACAAATTCCAAAACTAAATCAGGATGAAATTTAGAATAATTAGACAAACTCCAGCCTATTGCTGATTGAATAAAAAACTCATCTAAATGACATACTCTCAAACTTATATTTTTTAGATAATCCCAATCTGTCTTATCTTTGAAATTAAGTTGATGATCAATTAATAGCCTAATAAGCCAGATATTTTGTGAGGATATCCATTCTTCAGTTATAATCGTTCTTTTTTCAGGAAATTTTTTAAAGTATTTTCCTAATATATTATGAAGACTGTCTACACTATCCCACCAACTATTATTAGTAGCAAGAATCTCTATAGTTTTAATGTCTTCTTCTTTTAAATCAGATTTTATTTCATATAAATCTAATGCTATATATTGTAACTCTCTGTATTGACCTTTTAGAAAAATATCTGTTACCAAGGAAATTTGCTCATCATAAGTGAGCTGCTTAAATTTTTTTAAATAAGGCTTAATTATACTTTTACGAAGAGGCGTTTGAATTCCTAAGAATTTAAACTTATTTCGCATATAATTTTGCATTTGAATAGATTTATCTAAATTCCTATTACTTAATGCTGTATTTAGTATATCTTTTTTAATTTGACTGTCCATATTATTAAAAAATAGCTATTTATTATTATAAGTATATATTGTTTTATAATAAAATACAATTTTTAGCAATCAACTCTTGACACTGCCAAAAAGTTATTATATAATTATAGTGTACTAAAATAATATATAAAATTTGGAATTAATTTAGTACATAATTTATTAATTTAAATTTTTACTACTATGAAATATAGAAACTTACCTACAAGATTTAGTTCTCCATTATTTAACTCTATTTTTGATGATTTTATCCCAGAGTTATCTAAAACCAGAGTTAATGGAGACTTAAATATGTATCAAGAAGGAGATGATTTGTTCGTCAAAATTGAAGCTCCAGGCTTTAATCAAGATGATATACAAATCAGCTTAGACAATGGTATTTTAACTATTGAAGGGAATACCTCAAAAGAAGTCCACGAAGAAGATAAAAGCAAGAAATATTATTTCAGAGAAATTAAAAAAGAATCTTTCCAAAGATCTATTCAATTACCAAATAATATAGATCAAGAATCTTTTGATGCTGATTATAAAGATGGTATAATCTCAATAAAAATGACCCTGAAAAATGATTCTAATAAAAAGATTATTTCTCTTAAAAAAGATTAATATTAAAAAAGTGTACTGAAATAATATAGTACACTTTTTTATTTACTTATAATCTTTGTATTTGATATAATCATATATAATCCAGATCATTCCAATCAAAATAAACCCAAAATATAATATCATCAAACCACCACTTGTAATAAGTCTTATCTGTAAATCTTGTGGCAAATTATCTGGTGTAAGCTTTTCTAATTCTTCAGCAGGAAAATTTTGCAAAATTGGAAACAAAATTACTAAGATAAGGGCTATAGCTGTATTCCATAAGAAATGAAATAACACTGCAAACCAAAATCCTAATCTAACTCTAATAAAAACTAAAACAAAGCCCACACTTATTTGTGGTAATACAAATACGAGAGATGTTCCTGATAAAGATAAGCCTTGATAATTACCTAAATGAATCAATCCAAAAATCAGAGCTGATAGATATATAATGTAAGGATAAATTATCTCATATCTTTTTATAAAAATTTCTCTTTTTGGTCTCAATAATAAAACAAAGATTAAGATTGTGATTAACCCAATCAAGATCCAAACTAAAAGTGATTCAAATCTAAAAAAATACCATGTTAAAAATGGAAGAAAAATTAACCATATAGACCAAACTTTTTTATTATCAGATAAAAATAACCTGAAAAGTGTTTCTTCTAGAAGAGGAGCTAGAATAGAAACTAATAGTAAAATTTGCCAAATAGAAATGTCTGATGTGACTAGATTTTCTACAGAATTATTAATTTCCATATTAGAATTAGAAATTACAATTTGCATTAAAATTATAGAAAAAAAAGACATAAATCCTGCTAAAGATATCCCATGTAATATAAACTTTAGATTGAATTTATTCTCTTTATTGAATTTGGGTTTTAAATAAAAATCTAAGATAGATTTTAAAAATGATTTAGACAACATTTTTATTATTAGTTATATTATATAGTCTAAATTATAACATATATATTAACTTATTAAAATAAAAAAGCTTAAAGCAATCTCAATAATTGAAATAATCTTTAAGCTAAATTTATCTAATATTTATTTAGCAGATCTTCTATAACTTGAGTTTGAAGTAGATCCTGATCTATTAGATTTATAAGAAGAATTTTTGTTATAAGGTTTTTTATCGTTAGAGTATCCACCTTGACTATAAGGTTTTCTGTCAGATGAAGAACCTTCTTTAGTAGATGGGTTTTTATCATATGAAGAATATCCTCTTTCTCCCCCACTAGAAGATCTTCTTCCAGAATATGAACCTTGACTAGAAGATCTTCCATATTTTGGTTCTGATTTTCTATCTTGCTCATAACCTTTTTTTACAGCATCATCAATGAAAGTTAAAGCCCATCCAATATTTCCTCCTCTACCAGCTCTACCTACTCTATGAATATAATCTTCATAAGTTTGTGGTGTTTCATAATTAATAACATGAGTAATATCCTTAACATCAATTCCTCTTGCAGCTACATCTGTTCCAATCATAATCCAGGCTTCACCTGATTTAAATTTTTTCAAAGCAACTTGTCTATGCATTTGTGTTTTATCTCCATGCATTGATTCTACAGAAAATCCACTTTCTTTCAAATTTTTCCATAGTCTGTCTACTGCCATTTTTGTCCCACAGAAGATAAGAGCTTTAGCAACTACTTCTTGGTTTAGAATATCAATCAATTTATCTAACTTTACTTCATTATCTAGCACTTTAACAATGTCTTGGTGAACATTTTCACTTGAAGTATTTTTAGAGATCTCAATAGTAACAGGATCTTTCAAAAACTGTTTCATTAAATCTTGTGTTTTACCTTCTGTTGTTGCTGAGAAAAATAAAGATTGTCTTTTTTCTGGTAACATACTTAAGATAGCTTTGATTTCATTTATGAATCCCATATCAAGCATTCTATCAACCTCATCCAAAACAACATGCTTATACTCAGATAAATTAATAGCTTTTCTATCTACTAAATCTTGTAATCTTCCTGGAGTTGCTATCACAAATTGATTATATCTATTTAATTGGAACATTTGCTTTCTAATATTTGTACCTCCTATACAAGAAGTAACAAATATTTTCATAGAATAGTTTAAGATAGATCTGAGCTCTTGCTCAATCTGTAAAGCTAATTCTCTTGTAGGAGCTAAAATCAATGTTTTAGTTTTATTTTCTTTCAAAGTAGCATCTAATAAAGGTAATAAGAAAGCCATAGTCTTACCTGTACCTGTATCAGCAAGTCCAATAACATCTTTTCCTTCTAATATATGAGGAATTGCTTTTGCTTGAATAGGAGTAGGTTTTTCATAACCTTTTTCTTTTAGGGCCTCGATTATAATTGGATTTAGGTTTAAATCTGTAAATTTGATATTGTTTTCTTCAATAACTACATCTTCTTTGATATCAGCAACTTTTACGAATAAAGCTGGATCAATGTATTTTTTAAATCTTCCTCCTCTACCACCTCTTGATGGTCTTCTTCCTCCAAATCCACTACTGTTAGATCTAGAATTACTATTAAATGAACCTCTGTTAAAAGAGGGTTTAGAATTGTTATATGCCATATAAGTTTTATGCAAATTAATATAAAGTCACTAGATGATATAGAAAGAGCACCATATAAAAAATTTGCACAACCTATAACCATTAATGAGATTCCATTATAACATATATTTTTTATTTTGGCAAATTTATGTATGATATAAAAAGTCACTAGATATTTCTAGTAAAATAACTATATACTCTATTAAGTAAAAAAGAAATAGGAACTGTAATAATCAAAGTTAATATAGTATTTATAATTACTTGGATAAATATTATTTGATTAGAAAATTTAATAAAGTTAAATATAAATTCTTGTATAGGAAAGTGAATCAAAAATATCCATAAACTAATTTTTCCTATTGATGACATACTATGATTAATCTTTTTAGAAATCCAATTTTTTCCATTTAAATATTTATATAAAGTAAATATCATAGCAAAACCAAAATAAAATTGAGTATTGTAAAATGATAAAGTTATATTATCAAAAAATTTATTGTCAATATTAATAGATAATATTCTATAAATAATAAAAATTTGTATTATAAAGTATATGTAGATAAGTTCTTTCCATTTGGGTGAAATTTTATCGTATAAAATATTTTTTCTTACCATACCATAAACAAAAAATATTAAATAAGGGAAAAATGAAGTTATTCCAAAGAAATTCCAGGTAAATGGGAGAAGATAAGAAATAACGGAAATTAAAATAGAAATTTTTACTAAATAATTCGGGTTAATTTTACGAAAGTAGTCTAATATAGGATATATTAAATACATTTGTAATAGAAGCGGTACAAAATATAGAGGTATAGCCGCTTCTCCAGTTATTAATAAATCAAGTAAAGATTTATTTTCAATATACCCTATTAAATATAATATTAATGTTACTAAAAAATAAGGTATTACAATACGAATAAATTTACTTTTATAAAATTCAAATATTGATTTTCTAGTCCAAATAAATAGTTTTAATAATAATCCTGATGTAAATAAAAATAAAGGTATAACAAATCGAAATAGATTATTTATCAGACTTAAATTTATAATTTCATAAACCGAGATTTCTGTTTTAGCTAATAAATAGCATGAATGTATAATTACAACACCTATTATTGAAATCCCTCTTAGAGAATCAATCGTAGAGATTCTGCTCTTAGCTAAAGGCTTTGTATTATCATCTATATTCCAAAATAATTTATTATATCTTGGAATAAAAATTAATATAAATGTGCCTATTAATACTACTGAATATTCCAATAAAAAATATATATATGTTGAGATAAGATTCATTGGTTTTTCATTTTATTAACTCTAAATTACAGTTTGGCTAAATATTACATTTTACACAAATTCCAAATAACTCTATTGAATGTGATTCTAATTTTGCTATATCTTCGCTTGTAATTTTATCCACAATACAATTATCTAATATATAAGTTGTATGACATTTATTACATGTGAAATGATGATGATGTTTGATAAATTGATTTGATAATTCATACAAAACCACATTTTCTCTAATAACTTTTGTTATTATATCAAGTAAAACTAATCTTTTTAAAGCTCTATAAACCGTAGATAAATCTACCTTATTATCCTTAGATTTCATTTTCTCTAATATAGATTTAGCAGTTATTGGATGATTTTCTTCTTTCAGTATCAAAAATATAGATTTTGTCTTATCAGTTAATCGATTTTTTTTACTTTCTTGTATAATCTGATCAAACTTTAAATCCATATTTTACTATAATTTATTTTTAAAATACTCTACGGTTTTAGCTAATCCTTCAGTGATTTCAATTTTAGGTTGCCAATTGATAGCTTGATTTATTTTTTGATAAGAAAGACAACTATGTTTTTGTTCTCCTAATTTAGCTTCCCTATATAATCTTTCTAAATTTGCACCTGATAATTGATTTATAATATCAAATACCTGATTTATAGAGATTGATTTTTCTGTACAAATATTATATTTTCCTGTCAAATCTCCTAGTAGAGCTTGTACATTTGCTTCTACAACATCATCTACAAATACGAAATCTCTCGTATTTTCTCCATCTCCATTAATATAGCACTGCTCTCCTCTCAACATTCTATCTGTGAATATAGCGACTACTCCAGCTTCACCATGAGCATTTTGTCTTGGGCCATAAACATTGGAATATCTAAGAGCTGTATAATCTAAATTGTAAATCTCTTTGTAATAGTGTGCATATTTTTCCATTACCAATTTAGCTATTCCATAAGGAGAAATTGGTTCTTCTGGGTGAGTCTCTGTGGTAGGCATAATATCAGTATCTCCATAGATTGCTCCACCTGATGAAGCAAAAACCACCTTAGAAACTCCATTTTGTCTAGCTGATTCGAAGATATTAATAGTTCCTATAATATTTACCTCTGCATCAAATTGTGGATTCTCCACAGATTTCCTAACATCTAGTTGAGCTGCCTGATGACAAATTCTTTCTATTTTATTCTCTTTAATAATTTTATTTAATTCTTCTAAATTTCTTATATCTTCTTGATAAAATTTAGCTTCTGGATTAATTAAATCTTTTTGACCTGTTAACATATTATCTATGATTATAACATTATGACCTTTAGAAATTAAAGAGTCAACGATATGTGATCCAATGAATCCAGCTCCACCTGTTACTAATATATTCATATTTTTAAAATTTAGATTAATTATGATATTTATATTATAGTATATTAATTGATTCTTATCAAGAAAAAGAATTATGGATATATTATTGATTCTTTACATAAAAAAGAAAATATTCTATAATTAACTTTAAATAACCCTTAAAAATATGGAAATAATCATAATTGAAGGATTTTGGAAAGAAGAATTTTTACAATCAGACAATATTGCTCTATCTTCAATTGCTTATCAATATGCTAAAGATAAAGATATCTCTCTATATATAAATCATTTGGAAGATATTCAGAATTATAGAAAATCCAAAGAAATTTTGATTATACTCTCATATACTAATTACGAATTATTATCAACAGAAATAAAAAATAAGTACACAAAAGAATTTTTTGATTTATATCATAAATTCTTTAGAGAAATTTTGCCTTTAGAATTTGGTATAGTTATAAATTTTATTCAAGTAAAAAACAAAGATATATATTTAAAGAAAAAAGGAGTGGAACAAAAAATACAAGCTATTATTACAAATGATAGAATTTGTCAGGCGAATGTGGTTTGTTATAGAATTATAAATAATGAACCTAAGTTTCTTGTTTTAAAGAGAAGTCCAAAGAAAGGATCTTTTTGGCAAACTATTACAGGTGGAGTTCATATGAAAGGATTACTTGCAGAAAATGCTTTGAGGGAATTACAAGAAGAACTTTCATTAAATACAAAATTAGAAAATTTAATCAAAACAAATTGTGTTTTTTGGTATATTGGAAGTGAAGGATATGAGCTTTCAGAATATGTTTTTGGTTATAAATTAGAAGAAAACAATGAAATTATCCTAAGTGATGAGCATACAGAATTTGAATTTTTATCTGTAGAAAAAGCTATAGACAGAGTAAAATATGATGGGAATAAAAAAGCTATTCAATCAGTTTATGGGGAGATTGTGAAAGATATATAAGTATTGATAAGTAGAAAAAATGGATGTATAGTTTTGAGTAGAAATAAAAAAAAGGATATATCAAATAATATATATCCTTATAATAAATTAACCTATTAAATATTCTAGAAGTAATTTGTCTTTTTCACTAAGATTTATGGATGGCTTTCTTAAACTAGAAACTAATCTCATAATTTTATCTACTGAATATCCTTGCCACAAGGATATAAAATCCAACGGGCAATACTTTTTACAAGTTAAATCATAATTTTTATTATTCAAAGATTGTTTAGCCTGATATATAAAACTTGAGTTCAAATTCAACTCTTTTTTATTAGCTCCAAAACTAGTAGAAAGAATTAGCCGTAAGTTTTTACCTCCATACAAAGTTAGAAATTCAAATGTACTAATGTTTAGATCATTAGTAAAAGAAAGATAAGGTATAGCAACAATTTTATTAGGAAGTTGTATATTCATTAATGAAGATACAATTAATGACATAGCAGTTTGTTTGGCTATTTTTGATCCAATTATAAATGTATCAACATAAAACCCCATTTCATACAGATAGTATAAATAAATCATATATATGAAATCTATATCCATATAAAATAATTTATTATAAAGCAAAATAGAAACCCCTCTACTTCTTTTTCTACTTATTAATATATCTTTTCCTCTCAATTCTTTCAATTGATTTTTTAAATCTTTTTCAAAATAATCTTGTATAAAAATAATTTGATTAAAAAGTAAAATATCAACTGGGATTTTTAATAGCAGCACTATCTCATCATACATAACAGCCTCACTATTACAAAAATTGCAAATAGGAGTATTATTAATTATTTTATAGACAGTCCTTTTAGACTTTCTTTCAAAAAGATTTTCCATTTCTTCTATAAACTCAGTCTTTCCACAACTACAAGAATAAAATCTTCTAGACTCTTCAATTATCCAACCTTCTTCCAAACCTTTTTTAATAACTTTCTCTACTATATTAGTTTTCAGAAGGTCAGAGTCTTTTATAATTTTATTAGGAATTATTTTTAAATCCATAATATTGTCTAAATGGATTTTTACATCTTTTTCTTGAACAGCAATCATTCCTAATAAATTAATAGGATAAAGAAAAGGCATGTGGTTAATTCTAGAAATAATATCAGCTATTACATGAATACTATAATAACCTATAAAGGGATTGTTTCTAGGGCGAATTGGTAAAGTACTAGTACAATTAATCATTTTAAATTATATCCTCAAGATATTAAAATTGACTACGATGTAAATTCTATAATATTTTTAGTTATTTGTAAAGTATCAAAAGATTCTAAAGAATGCTTTCCATTTATTTCAACTATATTTGCTTTAATTTGTTTTTCTTGTGCATAAGAGCTGATTAGACTATAATTTGCCATATTATCGTCTTTCGCTTGTAAAAATAAATAATCTGGGTTTAAATTTAAATCATGAAAAAACTCTCCATTTCCTGATAATTCTTTCTCCCATTCTTGCCAAGAATCTGAACGGTATAAATTTTTAAATCCTCTTTTGATAAAATCTATAAATTCTAAATGATTAAAATGAATTTGTTGATTATATTTTTGTTCAAAAACTGGTATTCCAGCTAGGCAAATTCTTTTTTCTAATTTATATTCTGAATCTTTATAAATTTGTACTAAAGTAGACCCAAAACTAGTTCCCATCAAGTAAATTTCTTTGGAATCTAAATTTAGTAGTTGATTATTGTATGAATTGATTATAGTATTATTATTTATAGCTTGTATTGTATCAGTAATTGTCTGTATACAATTTTTAGCTGAAAAATCACCATTAGATACCCATGAGCCATAATAAAAAGGTTGTATAACTGTAAAGCCAACTTGTGATAAATTTTCTGAAATAGAATTTTTATAAAAATAAGAAGGCATACCTCCCAAAAATATAATAGTTTTATTATTGCTATTAACAGGTAAATAAATATCTCCGCTAAGTGATTGGTTTAATGAAATTCTAATTATCATTGTTGTAAAATTATTAAATAATCTTCATAAATAAGTCTTTTTAGTTCTCTAAATTCATATATATTCGGTTTATTATTAATTATATATATTTCTTTTAATTTTTGTTTTGTTTCATCGGATATATAGGGTTTTATGTTTACTAATTGAATAATTTCCTTATACAATTTCACATTTATTTCTTGAAATGAAATATCTCCGTTGAATAAAAGAATATCTACTAATATTCTAATTACATATTTTTTATATCTAGAATACAATAATTCATTTTCATCTTCTTTTAAAAACCAATTGTCAAGTCGCCAAAAATATTCTTGTATCTGAAACAAGATAGATTCTCTTAACTTGTCATTATCAATCAAAATTAACTTTCTTTGAAATATATTATATCCATATAATAATATAGCTTGAGCAAAATTTAACATATAAAATAATCCATGATTCCCCAATTGATAATTTTGCCAACCTATTTTTTCTAAATCTTCTAAATATTGATATGTTATATCTATATTTAGATTTGGGAATAAATTTATCAGTTGTTTAATCAAAATATCATCTTCTTTTAAGAATTTGTCAAACATCACATAGAAGTCATAATCACTAAATTTGCTCTCACTTCTATTAAAAGCATTTGTTCCATAAAACAAAATACAGATAATTCTATCTTTAGAAAATAAATTTAATATTTCATTTAAAAATCTAGATTCTAGGTTCATATTAATTTTTATATTCTCTCAGAGAATGTTTTCTAATATGAGATAATGATAACATATGAATATTATAGTGTCTATATTTTAGAAGGTATTCAGTTTCATATGAAATGATTATTTATCCTGAATACTCTATAAAAAATCATAATTCCCTACCTCTTATTCTGAAAAGCCTCTCTTAGAGTATCCGTATCTATATACTCTATCATAGCTCCTGTAGATAATCCCCTTCCCAAAATAGAAATCTTTAGATCTCTATCTCTGAACAAATCTCTAATAGCTAGAGTTGTTACATCTCCTTGTACAGTATTCCCAAGGGCAATAATTAATTCCTGAATATTTTCATTATTGATCCTAAGAGATAATTTATCAAAGGATAAATCTTCAAAATTCGTTTTATTCAAAGGGTCAATAATTCCTCCCAAAACATGATATTTTCCTTTGAATACTTCGGTTTTTTCTATTTGTAAAATATCTTCTGCTTGCTCTACAATACATAAAACTCCATTTTCTCTTGATTTATCCATGCAAATCTCACAGATATCTGCCTTTGATTTATTCCCACAAATCTTACAAACTTTGATCAACTTTTTTATATAGTGTACTTTTTTTGCAAGTGCAGTTAAATATTCTTGATCTTGTGATATAAGCCAATAAGCATATCTCGTAGCTGTTTTTTTTCCGACTGATGGGAACCTTTTCAAATCTAAAATCAAATCCTCTAATGAATCTGGTATTTTTATTTTACTCATAAATTAATTATTTTCATTATGATGATAATCTAAGTTGGTGAATGTCGCATATTCCTTTCTAAATCCTAAATCAACTTTTCCAATCGGACCATTTCTTTGTTTGGCTATATGAATTTCTGCAATACCTTTTCTTTCGGTATCTGGATTTTCTCTTTCTTCACGATAAATAAACATTACTACATCAGCATCTTGCTCGATAGACCCTGATTCCCTTAGGTCAGATAATCTTGGGATTTGCGGTGATCTATTCTCTACTGATCTAGATAACTGAGATAAAGCTATTACAGGGACTTCAAATTCTCTTGCTAATCCTTTTAGTGATCTAGATATATCTGATACTTGTTGTACAATATTATCATTTTTGATTGAAGACTCCATTAACTGTAAATAGTCAATTACTACTAATCCTAGTGATTTTGTCTCTGTCAAAACTCTCCTCAAAATTGCTCTCATTCTCATCACACTTGTTCCTGGTGTATCTTCTATAAATAATTCTGATCTAGATAAGGAATCCATTGCTGGTGCTAAAAGCTCAAAATCCATTGCACTTAGTTTTCCTGTTTTCATCTTGAATAAATCTACTCTTGCCTCAGAGCTTATAAGCCTATCTACGACTTCTTCCTGTGACATTTCTAGACTAAAGAAAACCACAGCTTTTTCAGAATGAAGGGATACATTTTTAGTAATATCAAGAGCTAGAGAGGTTTTTCCTACTGAAGGTCTAGCCGCAAGTATAATTAAGTTGGCAGGATGCAATCCTCCAAGAGCATTGTCAAGAGCCTTAAATCCAGTTTTCACTCCTTTCATAGAGACACCATTATTATGAACTTCATCTATTCTATCAAAGGCATCATTAAGTGCATCTGACATCTTAACATAATCTTGTTTAACAATTTTTTGAGATATCTTAAAGACTTCTTGTTCTGATTGATCCAATAAAGTTTCTATTTCTGTTGCTTCATCAAACCCCATTTCTACAATAGAAGAGCCCGCAGAAATTAATTTTCTCAAAGTAGATTTTTGCTTTACAGTATTTGCATAATGATAAAGATGAGCTGATGATGGTACTAGACTTGCAAGATATGCTAAATATTCCTCTCCACCAATTGAGTCTAATTGATCTTTTATATCTAATTTTTGAGATACGGTCAATATGTCAATTGGCTCTTTGTTATTAAATAAATGTAACATTATCTCATATATCAGACCATTTTTTTCTTGATAAAAGTCATCTATATTCAAAATATCTACTACTTTCAAAATAGAATCTTTATCAATCAAAATAGCACCTAAAATAGATTCTTCCATCTCTAGAGCTTGAGGAGGAATTCTATTAATTATAGCTTCTTTTGGTGGCTCATTTTTAACAAATTTTGGTTTCCTTTCAGCCATATTACATTGTATCTAATGTTTCTATTTTTAATAATGAAAGACCATATTTTATTATAATATTAACTTTTTCTAATATATAAGCTTTAGCTAATTCATTTTTATCTCCCACAACCTTAGTCTGATGATAATATGTATTAAAAATAACAGACAAATCATATAAATATTGAGCTAAAATAGAAGGATCAAAATTTTTAGCAGACATATCTCTATATTCCCAAAATTTGATAGTCTGCATAATTAATTCCTTTTCTGTTTCAAAGTTATATTCTTTATCTAATTTAGGATTAGATTTTTCTAAAATTGAATTCAATCTAGCAACAGTATACAGTATATAAGGTCCTGTTTTTCCTTGTAATTTGATTGAAGACTTTGTGTCAAAGACAATATCTTTTTTTGAATTAATATGTAATAAATAAAATAAATAAGATGCTTTTACAATAACTTTTATCCTTTTAGTTTTTTCTTCTAATGACAAATCTGATTCTATAAAATATTCTTGTAATATTTCATTTTCAATAGAATCTAATAAATTATCTATATTAACAACCGTTCCTTTTCTAGAACTCATCTTTCCTTCTGGGATTCTCATAAATCCATAACCTATATGATAAAGTCCATTATTTTTTATTCCTAATTGATTAACAATAGCAAATAACTGTTGGAATTGTAAATTTTGTTCTAATGCTGTTATATAAATCATTTTATCAAAACCATAACATTTTGATTCGCCTTGCAATCTTTTTTTCAATAAACTAATATCTTGAGTAATATAAAGACTTGTACCATTTGACCGCATTAGAATTTTATTAGGTAAATCAAATGATTCTAAATCAGCATAAATATAACCATTTTCTTGATCTTTCTTAAAAATATTTTCCTCTAACCCTTTAATTACTTCTTGTTTACCATCTTGATAAATATCTGACTCAAATAATTCTTCATCAAAAGTTGTTCCTAATCTATCAAAAGTCTCTCTTTGTCCTTGCACTGTCCAATTTCTTAATTTTAACCAAATATCCTGCCAATAAGGATCTTTTTCTTCCCATTTCTTCAGAATATCTTGAGCTTCCTGTTCAAATTCTGGATTATCAAAAACTTTTTGTTCAAATTCAGTATATAGTTTGCCTGTGAAATGATCTTTTTTTATATTATAATCTAAATTAGATTTATTCTTATAAAACTTATCATAAATTAACATCATTTTTGCAAGAGCAATTCCTCTGTCATTAAAAATTTGAGTCTTTACAACTTTATGACCTTGTGATTTTATAATTGCTGAGATAGATTCTCCTAAAGCTATATTGCGAAGATGACCAAGATGAAGAGGCTTGTTAGTATTAGGAGAACAAAATTCAATCACAACTTTTTTCTTGATAGAATCTTCTTGCTGTATTTCTATATGATTTAAAATATTGTATATGATATCAGATTTAAGATAAATATTAAGATAAGCATCTTTTACCTCAAATTTTTCAATATAATCTAAAAGTAAATTATCTTTAATAAAATTAGCAATTTCATTAGGAGATTTTTTTAGTTTTGCAGAAAATTGAAAACAAGGAAGAGCAATATCACCAAATTCAAATATTGGATATTCAAAAATTATATCTTGATTTAAATCTAATAGTTTATTTAATTCATTTTCTAAATCTAATTTTATACTCCTAAGACTATTCATTCCTAAAATAAATTAATTATATCTCTAAATGTTATAAATAACATTAAGCCTATTAATAATAGATACCCTGTCAAATGAAACTTAGCTTCTAATTCTTTATTTATAGGAGATTTTTTTATCATTTCTATTAATATAAATAAAATTCTCCCTCCATCTAATGCAGGTATAGGTAATATATTAAAGAAAGCTAAGCTAGTACTTATCATTCCTGTAATCATCAATAAATAAGAAATTCCCATAGCTTGAGCATTACCAACTTCTTTTACAATTCCAATTGGACCTGTGAAACTAGCTCCTGCTGGTAATTGAGTATCAACAAAAATACCAATAAATAATTGCCACAAAGTATAAAATGTCATATAAAAAATGAAGTATATTCTTGTTAGTGAACTAACAAAAGCATCCCAAAAGTTAAGCTTCAATAATCCTCCTAAAGAAAAACCTATTCCCATAGAACCTTGCCCTTCTGGTGGATTTTCTCTTGCTAAAAGTGTTTTAGATAGAGATTCCCCTTGTCTTTCTAGAACTAAATCAATTTCTTTTCCTTTATTATCATTGATAATATTAAGTAAATCAGAGTTATTAGATATAACAGTTCCATTAATAGAAATTATTTTATCTCCTAACATAATTTCTTTTTCACCAGCTGGTGATTCTTTTGCAACATCAACTACATATATAGCAGGATCTTTTACTTTACCAATATCAGTATCTTCTATTAGTGTTACACTTCCCATCATACCAACAATAGTAAATACTATGATAGCAATTATAAGATTCATAGTTACTCCTGCGACTAAAATAGCTATTTTTTGTAACTTTGTTTTGGATGCAAATGATCTAGAATCATTTTTAAATTCACCTTCTTCTCCAAAGAGTCTCACAAATCCTCCTAAAGGTAATAAGTTAAAAGTATATTCTGTATCACTTTTTTTAGGCTTATATCCAAATAATTTAGGAGGTAATCCAAACCCAAATTCTTCAACCTTTACTCCACACCACCTTGCAACAATAAAATGACCAAACTCATGACCAATTACAACCACAAACAAAATCAAAATAAATATCAAAATTGTAGATATATCCATATTACTATATTGCTAAAATATCTTTTTCTTTCTGTTTAAAAATAACCTCTAACTCATTGTTATATTCCTTAATCATTTTTTCAATATTATCAAAATCAATTTTTTGCTCATCTTCAGAGATTTCTTTCTTCTTTAATTGATCTTTAACTTTTCCTCTATAATCATCTCTTATAACTCTAATTTCTGCTCTAAATTTTTCTGTTGTAGTAGAAGCTTCTTTTACTAAAATTTTTCTTCTTTCTTCTGTTAGAGTAGGAATATTTAATCTAACACTAGAACTTTCAGATACAGGATTTATTCCTAAATGAGTTGTTTTTAAGATAGCTTTTTCTATTGGAGCTATTGCTGATTTATCCCAAGGAGTAATTAATATAGTTCTTGGCTCTGGGATACTAATTGCAGCAATTTGCTTCATAGGAGTAGGTACTCCATAATACTCTACCAAAATATCTTCTACCAAATCTATACTAGCTTGACCTGTTCTTAAACCTGATAACTCTTTACGAAATGAGTCTATCGTTTTTTGTAATGAGATTTTTAGTTCAGTTGAATTTACCATAATAGTATAATTAGTTTTTCTTAGTCGTTGGTACTGTTGTACCTAAGTATATTATATCACTGTTTTCTGAATCTATTAAGATTTTATTGACATATAAATTTAAGGGTAATTCTAGAGGGGTCCAATTTGCTCCTCTATTAGTAGATACATACAGAACAGAAGCCCCTGAATAATAAATAATGTTTGAATTGGAAGGATGAACTTGTATTGATCGAATCAAAATATTTGAATTTGGAGTCAAAATATTAATTGGTTCCCAAGTAGCCCCTCCATCAATAGACCTTAATATTTGAGAGACTCCACCAACATAAATCTCATTATTATTGTTTGGATTTACAGCATAAGAATAAACAGTAAATTTATATCTCTTGTTTCTAGGATCAGGATTAGCTCCTGGAGTCAGTAGTGTAAAATTTCTTCCAGCATCTATTGATCTATATAAACCCGTTCCTCCTAAAAAGTAAATATTGTTTGGATTCTTGAAATCAATATATATGCTTTGGATTGTATCAGGAAAAACACCTTCATATCGCCAATCTAATCCATTATTATCTGTTACTAAAGTAGCTCCGCTTGTCAAAATTATTTTAATATAATTAGTATTATTTTTATCTAGAAAGATATAATTAATCAAAACTCCTTGACTAGCTTCTAGATATAACTCTTCATAATTCTTATTTATTATATTATATTTTATTAATCTAGCTTTTCCTCCAAAAGATGTTCCTACATAGATCTCATCATTATTATTAAGATTAAATTGAAATGAATCTATTGGATAAGTTGTTGCATCAAAAGCTAACTCCCAGCTCTCAGCTTTACTTTTAGAATAATATATTCCAATTGGAGTAATGGCATAAAGAGTTTTGTTATCTGCACCAAAGTACATGTTTTGAATAGGTTGATCTAAAATCATCTTATCTTGATTTGGAATATTAACCTTTATATCAAAGGTCTCTCCCCTATTAAATGATTTTAAAACTCCTCCTAGTTTTAAGTTACTGACTGAAGCTGTTTCACTAATTGTTGTATTAGATCTATTAGCTAAATTTAGAGTTCTTGGCAAAACAAAAGTAATAGCAGTCGCTATAAATACTACTAATGCAATAACTATTGGTATTAATAATAATTTCATATGAATATATTTTTTAGATTTATCTTCTATATTATATCATAAATTTTATTTTTGTGTATTTTTTAAATTTTTACTTAAATTGTAATGCCCATACAAGAGATGCTGTTTTAGAATTCCCATCATCAAAGTTAGAGGAATTTATATTCTGAATTTTGGATATTACATCTGAGTTTATGGTTGATTCATAAGTCAATAAAAGATCGTTAAACTCTGTATATTCTCCACTACTAGATCTAGATTTAATATAATCAATATTTTTTTCTATCATAGATGGATATTCTTTTAAATATTCTGTTGCGAAGTTTAAAGGTAATAACTGTATAGCTAATTTAGCTTCATCTGTAGCACTAAACCAAGTTGCATAATCTATCTTACCTCCCCAAACAAGAGCTGCAATAGGTGCCTCATATAGTGTATCTTCTTTTATATTTTCTATATCAAGCCAAAAAGATAATGTTGAATTAATTTCTTGGGAATATAGCCATTTAGCCATATTTTGTTTTTCAGTATCTTTTGTTAAAAGTGCCCATCTATACATAGCATACCAACTATTTATAGCTTCTGAAGTTGATTCTTGATTATTACCATCTTGAAACAAAGCGAAACCTGAAGCCCAACTATGTAATTCATAATGATCAAATACTCTCAAATATGGGAAAGTTTCAGAGTCTCTTTTTAAAGATCCATAATCATCTAAAATCAAAGATATTTTATCCTTATATGTATTCAGGAAATCTTGATCATATTCTGCCATAACAGATGATGCATAGATTATATATCCATAGTGAAAGTGATGATCATTAGCTAATTCAGATCCAAAAGAACTTGGAACACCTACTAAAGTCTTAATATTAGGTTCATAGAAGAATCCTCTGGAACCATTATCAGATAACCAGCTAGTTAATTCTTTTTTTAGAGGATTCATAATTGAGGGGTATATATCTGTCCAACCAAAATCTCTAGCTATTTCATACAGATAAGCTTGTCGTGCCATTGTTTTACCGCCATAATAAGTATCATCTTTAAAGTTAGTTGTTGCCAAATCGTCTAAAAGAGCTGCTTTGATAAGATTTTTTTGATCATCATTATATTTTGTTGGATCTAATTTGGTTATAGGATCAAATAATTTATCTTTAAATTCAAATTCTTTTCCTATATAATTTATTAAATTACCTTTAATACTTTTATAAGATATTTCTGCTGGAATTATATTCTCATTTATGGGTTCGGCATCATTTAACTGACCAAATAATATTTCTTTATTATCTACAGTATCAAAAATATATTTAGTTTTCACTTCAGAATCACTAAGACTAGTTTCTACAGATATGTCAGAAATAACAGTATCTGAATATTTATCAATATAAGAGTGTTTTTTGTTTGTTGGAATAGCTCCAAATATTATATTTTGATCTTTATTTGGTGTAAAAGATAAATTCCCTGAGTCTTCAGATATAATATTATCTATATTATATACTCTGAAAAGATTATTTATTTGAAATATATCGTCATCTTTTTTTATAGAATTAGCTTTAATACTAATTTTATTCCCTTCAATAACCTTTATATAAATATAAGGAACTCCTCTTATAGTTCTAATTTGTGCTATATTTTTCTGAGAATTGTCTCTTAATTCAAATGTAGCATCTATATCTCCATAATCAATAACATGTGTTTCTAAATTTTCTCCAAAAGAAATTTCAATTTCTGGATTATGAGAACCAAAAATTGTATTATTAGTTGATGTAATATTAGGGATATTTAAAGTAAATCCTTTTTCAGTAAAATCAAGACTATAAGGATAAACAAATAGTGGCTCTGAATCTTTTTTAAAAAATGCTGAGGACATCCAACTATTAGTTTTGGGAGTTAAAGTTGAAAAAATTTTCTCAGTATAAAATATCTTTTCAGGCATATTGCTTTTATCAATAGAATAAGATTCATTATTATTACTACTAAAGTCATTCTTATAATCCTTATTAGAAACAACTAAATAAACTATAGTTCCTAGAAAAATTAATGTTAAAAATATAAAAAATTTGTTTTTCATATGTGTGGTATAATAATATATTTATTTAAAAAAATTTCTAAATGGATTGGATTTTATCAATAATCTACTTGTAATTGGGCTACCTATACGGTACTCTTGAAACTCTTGCACATTTTCAGGTATAATTGTTGCTTCAATATAAATCAATGAATCTTCAGATTCCAAAATCTCAAAATCTTGTAAAGATCCTTTATAAGTATCATTTCCTATAGACATAATAGCAGGGATATCTTTTTTTATCAAATAAAAGTCAGATTCTGGTATTGTAAATTTAGCGGTAACAAAATAACCTTCATCTACAATATTTAAAATCTCTGAGTTAGCAGGGATAAATGACCCTTGTGTAAACAAAACTTTATCTACCACACCTGAATTTTGTGCTTTTAATAATATATTATTATCACTAGTAAGATCATAAATCAAATCATCTTTTGATATTTTAGATTCATTTAGTCTATCAATCAGAGTTGAGCTCTTCAAAACAACTAAAGGTTGATCTTTAGATACTCTATCTCCCGCTTTAACTAATATATTTAGAATAACGCCAGTATAATCTATTCCGATAGTATATAAATTAGACTGTAATGATCCTTGACTTGAGACAATATAAGATTGTCTTTCTAACTTCCAAAATAAAGCTACAGTAGTAATCATAGTACCTACTATAAACCATTTAGCAAACTGAACAATTGATTTCCTATTCATAAAATTAAAAAATTATCTGATTATTTGATTATCTTGTATAGACATAAGTCTTTTTTCCTTATATGTTATCCATAAAAAGAACCCGAATATAAATGTATTTATTAAATTCCAAATGAAAGCAGCCAATATCCCACTATTTCTATACCAAAACAAATCAAACCCACCTATAACAGTTGTGATTATAAGAAATAAAAACAATACAATTTGAGGAACAATATAATTAAAAGGACTATCTTCATCTTTACGGTTGGTAACATTCCACTTTTCATCTTGCCCTGTAATTACATTCCAAAGAGATTTTAGGTATATAGGAAAAGAAACAAAAGCTACAATCATAGTCTCCCAACGGAATCCTTTCATAAAATAAAATGCCACACAAATCTGTAATATGTAGAAAACAGAATATCGGATAGCCCAATCTATAATACCAAATTCACTTTGTATAGGAATTAAACCAAAAAATATATAAATTGAAGGTAAAATAAATAAAAATAAACTTGCTACACCACTAAAATAAAACATAGAAGTACTAAGATATTGTATTTTTTGATCTAATGACAATTTAGCAAATAAAGGGTTGTGTTTAAAAAATATCTCTAACCCTCCAGTAGCCCATCTTTGTTGTTGTTTTACATAAGCTTTAGTTGTTTCTGGAGCTTGTCCTTCAGCTAAAATATCAGAAATAAATATAGATTTATATCCTTTTTCATGAATCAAAATAGAAGTCCATATATCCTCAGAATTAGATTTTTGATAAATACCTCCCATATCATTTATTATTGAGGTTCTAAATATAACATTAGTTCCTACACAAAAGGCCGAATTAAATTTATTTTTACCTTTATTTATCCAAGTATAAAAAACTCTTTGAGCATAACCACTTCCTTTTGATATAAAATTAGCCATTTCTTCAAAATGTTGTGGTGTCTGTACAAAAGCAAGATTATCATCATAAAAAAAAGGAAGAGTCTCTAATAAAAAATTTTTATTAGGAACATGATCTGCATCAAATATAACAAAAAAGTCACTTTCTGTAATACTCAATGCATGATTGATATTTCCAGCTTTAGCTCCTTCATTATTATCTCTTCTTATATATTCTACTTTCAATTTTTTTGCTAAATCTTTCACTTCATCTGATTTACCATCATCGAGAATATATGTTTGGTGCTTACCTTTCATATCTCTAGCAGATTTAACAGTCTTTTTTATAACTTCTAAAGGTTCTCCATAAACCGTAATAAAAACATTTACTTTCGCTATTTTTTTATTTATTTTCAATCCACTCAATTTTATAATTTTCTTTTGAGTGTCAAAATATTTATAATCTCTAGGGTCTTCTTCCCCAACCAACATAGTCCAAAATACAATCAATGATTGTATAACAAAAAAAAGTTCAGCAATCAGAACAAGAATATAAGGTAATAAATTCCCTATATTATTAGGATTAAGTAAAAATGATATATAATAAAATCCTCCTAAAGCAGCAAAAAATATAACAAGAAAAATAGTTGCTGGCCTTTGAGATGGTTTATTTTGATAAAAATACATATATAATTAAAATAAAACTTGTACAAAATTTAAGACAATATTTTAAAGTATTTATTTTATATTTTCTCATTTGAGAGCATTATACCTTATAAATTCAATAAAATCAATAGGCACAGAATTTTATGCCAACCTATATTGACAAAAACTTATTATTATGATAATTTATATCAGTAAACTTAGCTTATGAGATAAGTTATTTATGGCTAATTTAATTCAGTTTGATCTTTTTTCAGAAAAAAAACCTTTTAATAAATTTTTGGACAGTGAAATGCCAAAAATTTTAAGTATGAATGAACGAGAATTAGTAGTTCTAGGACAATTACTTATTCCAGGAATTGGTTTGGGTGATGTAAAAAGCCCTATATATATTATGTATCAAAAAGAAGATTATATTCGAGATTTAGACAGAGCAATTAATTTTATTGAACACTTAACTAAGATAAATAAGTATTCTGAATTTATAGGGAGTAAAGAGTTCTGTGAAAAAATGGGTCTTGTTTTTAATGAGTATATTGTATCTTTTCACTACCTAATAATTAATAAGATACTTTTTGATCAATTTATTCAAGGCAAAACTAAAAATCCATTTACAGATGAAAATAAAGTATTATTAGATAATGCCTATGCAGAATTTTTAATCTCAAAAAATTTTGCTAAAAAACTTGATACAAATTCTAATTTTAAATTAGAAATACCTTGTGATATCACAACTAAATTAGATGTCTTTAACTATTGCATAAAGAAATATAAATTTAGTCGCTTTATGAAATCAAAAGTTACTGGTTCAATTGGAGACATTAAAATATTAGATTTATATATCTAAATTAAACTCTTAAATTAATATATTGCCTCTTTAATTTTTATTCAAAGAGGTTTTTTATTTCTACAATCCCAAAATCTCTTTTACCTTCATAATTGTAACTTTTTCTTGTCTGGATCTTTCTTCCAATACTCCAGCTACAAATCTCATATTTTCTTTTAACTCGGGAACAATAACATATTCAAGAGCATTTACTCTTCTCCTGGTCTTCTCTATCTCATCAGCTAATTTTTTGGATGTATATTCTAGTTCAGCCAGTTTGATTAATTTAGGCAGGACTTTATAAAAAGTTAGGATTGATTGATCTAAGTCTTTTGGAATATTCAAAACACCATAATTAAATGGGTCTCCTTCAACATTAAAGTCAAGCTTTGGAATATTAACTCCCATAAAGTTAGAATCTGTTTTTATTACTTTTATTTCAGAATTAGATTTTTCTTCTATTTCATCTAACTCCAAATTAGAAATTTTAGCTTTTGCATAATAAAAAAGCTCAATTGATTTTAATAAATCTTTATTAATTTCTTTTCTTATAGTGACTACTTCTTTTATGATAGCCAAAAATTTTTGAATTAACCCATCTCTTTTATCCTTCAAAAGTCTATGTCCTCGAGATGCTGTTTTAAGTTTTTTCTTAAATTTTAATAATTCTTGTCTAGTTGGTTTTATCAACATAAATTTAATTTAAGCTAGATTTTTAGAATATTTATCTATAAATTCAGGCTTGATTTTCTTTAATTCTTTCTTTGGTAAGATAGATAACAATTCCCAAGAAATATCTAGAGTTTCTATTATACTTCTATTTTCTGATTTAGCTTGATTAATATATTTCTTTTCAAATTCATCAGCAAATTTCATATAAGCTTTATCTGTATCAGAAAGAGCAGATTCACCCAAAATCAAAGCAAGTTCTTTTATCTCCATACCTTTTGCATATGAGGATGACATTTGATCTTGAACTGCTGACAGATCTTCTCTTGTTTCTTTTTTATCTACTTTTATTCTAGATAGGGATCCTATCGGTTGGATTGGGGGATAAATACCTTGATTATGTAATTTTCTATCTACCATAATCTGACCTTCTGTAATATATCCTGTAAGGTCAGGGATTGGATGTTGTTTATCATCATCTGGCATTGTCAAAATAGGGATTTGGGTAAGAGAGCCTTTTCTTCCTTGAATTAATCCTGCTCTTTCGTATAAAGTTGCAAGATCTGTATACATATAACCAGGATATCCTCTTCTACCAGGAATTTCTTTTCTGGAAGCTGATATTTCTCTTAGTGCATCCGCATAATTTGTCATATCTGTCATAACTACCAAAACATGCATATCTTTCTCAAAAGCTAAGTATTCTCCTAAAGTCAAGGCTAATCTTGGTAAAGTTATTCTTTCCACAATTGGATCATTAGCTAGATTAAGGAATACAGCTGCTCTTTCCATAGCTCCAGTTGATTCAAGAGAACTGATAAAAAATTCTGCTTCTTCAAATGTGACACCCATAGCAGCGAAAATAACTGCAAATTTTTCATCTGACTCTACAACTTTTTCTCCATTCTCTACTTTTACAACTCTTGCCTGTTTTGCAATTTGAGCTGCTAATTCGCTGTGAGGTAATCCTGATCCAGAAAAAATAGGTAACTTTTGACCTCTAACCAAAGAGTTTAAGCCATCAATTGTAGAAATTCCAGTTTGAATAAATTGACTAGGAAAAGCTCTCATACCTGGATTAATCGGAAATCCATTAATATCTAAATATTCATTAGCTAAAATCTTAGGTCCTCCATCTTTGACTTCACCTGAACCTGTAAATATTCTTCCTAACATTTTTTCACTTACTCCGAATTTTAGTGTTTCACCCAAAAATGCTACCTGAGCATCTTTATTTTCCAAACCTTGTGTACTTGTGAATAATTGGACAACAGCAATATCTCTATCTACCTCTAAAACCTTTCCTCTACGAATATTACCTTCACTATCTTTTATCTCTACAATCTCTTCAAAAGCAACATTTTTAACTTTTTCTACAATTACAAGAGAACCTGCTATCTCTTTAATTGTTTGATTCCATATTTTCATATAAAAATAAATTAATTACTAAATTATATTCCACTTACAACTTTATTTAAACCAAATTCTTGATTATCTCCATCATTTTTAACTAAAGGTAATTCCTCTGTAATTCTAGATAAAATATTTTCCATTTGATCTAAATCAGATTCTTTTATCTGTTTTAAACGAGAAATATCATTCTTCAACTCTAAATCAATAATATCATTTATTTCTACATCCTTATTTTTGTTAACCAAATTAATAGCTTCTTGATGGAAAGTCAAAATACATTTTAACATCAAATACATTTTTTGAGTTGAGGAAAAAGCATCTACATCATCAAAAGCATTTTGTTGCAAATAATCTTCTCTCAAAGTTTTAGCAGTATCCAAAAGAATTTTTTCTTGTAATGAAAGTGCTTCCATTCCTACTAACTTGATAATATCGTCTAATTCATTCTCTCTTTGTAGAATTGACATAGCTAAATCTCTAAGTTCTCCCCAATCTGCTCCAGCTTCTTTTATAAAATAATCTTCAACAGAATTTACATATAAACTATAACTATTAAGCCAATTGATAGATGGGAAATGTTTTTTTGCAGCGAGGCCAGCATCCAATCCCCAAAAAGCTTTTGTCACTTTCAAGGTTGCTTGACTAACTGGTTCTGACATATCTCCTCCAGCTGGGGATACAGCAGCTACTATAGTTGCTGATCCCATTCTTTGATCCTTTCCAAGACATGTTACCAAACCAGCTCTTTCATAAAAAGATGAAATTCTTGATCCAAGATAAGCTGGATAACCTTCTTCTCCTGGCATTTCTTCTAATCTACCTGACATTTCTCTCATAGCCTCAGCCCATCTAGATGTGGAATCAGCCATCATAGCCACATTATATCCCATATCTCTATAGTATTCAGCCAAAGTTATTCCAGTATAAACAGATGCTTCCCTGGCAGCGATAGGCATATTGGAAGTATTCGCAATCACAATAGTTCTATCCATTAAAGGTTTCCCTGATTTTGGATCTTTCAAATGAGGGAATTCAACCAAAATATCTGTCAATTCATTTCCTCGCTCACCACAACCAACATAAATCACAATATCCGCATCAGACCATTTAGCTAATTGTTGTTGGATAACCGTCTTACCAGCACCGAAAGGTCCAGGAACAGCGGCCGCACCACCTTTTGGGATAGGAAAAAAAGTATCAATAATTCTTTGTTGTGTAATTAAAGGGACAGTTGGTAAATGTTTTTTTACTTTAGGTCTTTCTTTTCTTACTGGCCATTTGTGCATCATTTTTATTTCTCTATCACCAACTTTAGCTATTGTATCTAAAATAGTGAATTCCCCATCTTTTATCATAGATAATTCACCTTCTATCCCAAATGGAACCAAAATTTTATGTTGTATTAAATCAGTTTCCTGTACAGTTCCTAAAATATCTCCTGCTACCACAAAATCACCCTCTTTTAGAATAGCTTTGAAGGCCCATTTTTTATTACGATCAAGAGATGAAATTTGGATACCTCTTCTAATATATCCTGAATTAAATCCTTGTTTTTCTACTTCACGAGCTATCAAATTAAGAGGTCTCAAGATTCCATCGAACAAACCAGTAGTCAAAAGACCAGGCCCTAATTCTATAGATAAAGGTTCTCCAGTAGAAATAACAGGATCACCAACCATCAAACCTGTTGTTTCTTCATAGACTTGGATGGAAACAGTATTTTGTTTTACTTCAATAATCTCCCCCATCAATTTTTGGGGACCAACATGTACAACATCATACATCTTAGCTCCTTTCATCTGATCAGCCACAATCAGTGGACCTGATACTTTAATAATAAATCCTGTAATCATATAACAATTTATTTTAATACAACCTATAAAACTAATTTGATTCCAAGCTAAACAAACTTGGCGAGAATTTTATTCTCGAATATATACCTACAATAAGAATTATAAATATATATCCAAAAACAAAATCTTTACTTCAAAAAGTCTAATTTCATTCCGACAGCTTTTTCTATTAAATTCTGTAAATCATTAATTTGTAATTCTGATTCACCTTCAGCAATAGGAATTTCAATAATTGGAATATTAAGTTCAAAAATAGTTTCATTTTGTTTATTAGAAAAAACCAATTGATTTGTTCTTAAAATTAAACCTATATTATCTTTATCAGAAATTATCTTATCAAAGATTTCTTTCTCATCAAATTCATCTAAAGAAATTGTCTCAAAACCAAAAATTCTAAACAAGGTCACTGTTTCTTTTTTTCCTATAAATATCGACTTTTTTGAATTCATATATTTATATAAAATTATAATCTATCATACGAGCAAATAATTCAGTATCGTGTAGTTTAATGCTTTTTTTGAGATAAGCTAATTTAATATTATTACCAAAGTATTTGAGAGTAACTATATATTGCAAAATTTTCTCATCATGAAGACCAAGATAATTAGCTTGATTAATAGCTTTAACTTCATTCATAAGTAAAGTTTTTTCAATATTAATTACATTTATTTGCTCTATAGGCAATCTTAGATATTCTCCAATCTCACCCACAATATCTCCAAATGTCATCTTTTCTAAAACAGAGAAAACTCCAGGAATCGAAATAATATGATTTAGGATATGATCTTTAGATTGACCAAGTTCTGTCCTCTTTATCGCTGACATAAAATAATATGTATTTATTTTTGCTTCCAGATAATTTTGAAAAAATTTAGGAGCATCTTTAAATTTCTCTGACAAAATTGTAAGATAAATTTCTTCTAAATAAGCGATTAAACCATATACCTCTACTGATCTTTCTATAGCATATTCTTTTTTAGATAAATATTTCTTAAAATCTTGATTATAAACTAATTTATCTGAAATCTCAGACATCACCTTTACAAAATTATCTTTACCAAATTCCTGATTATTTTGTTTTAAAAATAATACAATACCTTTTAATGTCTCATAATCTTTTTGTAACACTAAATACATCTTAGAGAAACTTTCATCTGGCAATCTATTAATGATATAATTTATTTCTTTTTCATAATATTCATTAAAATAAGAAAGATTTAAATTTTGAGTATTATCAATTACTAGATATTTCTTCAAAAAAGAATCAATATCATCAAAAAAACTACTCTCAGAAATAATTGTAAGTAGCTCCTGATACTTTGGTATCTTGTGAAATTTTACTATCAAGCTAGCTGATAGGCTAGCTATTGGTATTTGCATAGCCATAATTATAATGATTCAATAACTTTATTTAAAGTTAACTTCTTTACATTCTCTATAATATCTTCTAAATCAAATTCTAGATATCTATCTTCTTCTTGATACAAAACTATACCAAGAATAGATTCATCTTGGTGTTTTTCGAAATTAGAGTAACCTAAAGCTTTTAATTCAGAAATTAATTTGTCAGATAATTTACCCTTAACTATAAACTCACTATTTTTATCCAAATCTTTTACAAATTTATTCAAAATATTCTTACCAAACTTACTTTCAATTATTTCAATTATCATATCAGAATAAATCTTATCTAGAGATTTATTAAAATTTGATTCATTTTTAAATTTTGAATCTCTTTTATTCAAAAACTTATGCATATTTAACTCAGAATCAATCACATTAGAAATTTCACTATTATATTTTCTTTCTAAGTTTTTAGTCTTAAGCTCAAAATTCTCAGAAATTAACTTCAACTCTTTTTGATAATACAATTCTAACTCTTCTAAATCTTTTTCAATCTTTGCTTTAACTATATTTTGAATAGACATATAAATTTATATATTAGATTTTTACTCCATTTATCATCAAAATAGAAACCAATAATCCAAAGACCGCGAAAGTTTCTACCAAAGCAGCTAAAATAATCACTTGTCCAATTTTACTCTTATCTTTAGCGATAACTTGCATCCCACTAGCAATAACATTTCCCTGGTATTTACCAGATAACAAACAAGTTACCCCAACAGGTATTCCAGCAAAAGCTAATAATAAACCATTCTGCCAAGGAAGATTTACAAATTCACCTGTTAAAACTCCAGTATTTTGTAAGATTATAATAGATGCTAAAAGACCATAAATAGCTTGGGATCCAGGTAATGCAGATAACAAAAGAACATTACCAAATTGCGATTCATCTTCTGAGACTAGACCTGCGCCAGTTTCAGCTGATTTAGCAACTCCCATAGCTGATCCAGCTCCAGCAAGACCAGCAGATAAAGCTGCACCTAAAACTGCTAAACTAATTCCTAATAATTCCATATTAATATTTTGATAAGCTAATAAATTTTTATATAAGGCAATCCAAACAAATTTATTTTGGTTTCCTTTCCAATAATATCAACCTAAATATCATTGGAAAAGAAAACATAAATTATATTTAGTCTACTTTTCTATCTTAATAAATTCCTGAGATCTTTTTAGATAAGATATTTCTCTTCCTCCAGATTCAAAAAACTTACTAAAAAATTCTACAAAGTGAAGTCTTCCTACATTAATATAGGTACCCAAAACATTAAGAGCAATATTAAAGATATGCCCAAATATGAATATCACAGTCATAATTATATAACCTATAATAATATAAACTCCACCTTTATCTACTAATCCCTCTCCAGCTAATCTAGCTAAAGTACCCACAACTCCAGCAATAATACCTGTAGCCAAACCAAGAGCAATCAACCTAGTATAAGATAAAGTATCGGAAAGATAACCTATAATACCAAAGAACATATCGTATAAACCTTTTCCAAATTTAAGAAAAATATTTTTACCTGCATCACGACCCAAAACAAATATCATAATTACACTATATCCAATCAATATCAAAATCATTATTGATGATAAATAATATAATCCTTCCCCTAGTAAATTTTGCCTAGCAAGAGTAGTAAATAATCCAAGTATAATTAAGAAAAACCACGACAATGAATCTAATGCACCATTAAGAGCATTCCCTCTAGAATATTCTCGGACAAACCCCAAAATGAGTCCTAGTAACAAGTGAATTAAACCAATTACTACAGTAAATACCATTAATGAAACCACAGTACTCATAGGATTCAATACTTGTAATTTTTGCAATACACCAATTAATCCAATATCTATCAAAAACTTCATATGAGGTAATGCATCTTCATAAATAATAACATCATCAGGAACTACTCCAAACCAACTACCAAACATAGCTCCAACTATCAAAGTAGTAATAGAAGAGAATAATATAACTAACATAAATGCCCTGATAGATTCTTTTAGATTTTTGAGGGTTAATAAAAATCCAACGATCAAAATTAAGACCACAGCATATCCAGCCTCAGATAAAGCTAACCCAAACATAAAGGTAAAGAAAAATGCTACAAAGAAAGTGGGATCAATAGAACCACCTTTAGGCATACCCATAATTTTAGTTATTGATTCAAAATTAGAGACAAGCTTATTATTTGTCATAATTACAGGAGCATCTCCTTTTATAGTTGAAGATTCAATAAAGGTATAGTTTTTGAACAATCTCTTAATCTTAACAGAAATTTTATGAATATTTTCTTCAGATACCCAAACCCTTATATAAGACATTTCATTATTAATAGAATTGAAATTATGTAATTCATCTATAATATTAATTTGTGACTTCAAAATATCTTTTATAGTATAAAGTTGTTCTAAATTAATTTTAGTTTTACTTAAATCTTTGGAAATAGATTCTATTTTATCTTGATTTAACTTTATTTCATCAGAAGCTCTATTATAAATCTCATAAAAAGAATTCCCTAGATTATTTAATCTAAAGTTAAAGACTGTTGCTTGACTAGATATGAATTCATAAATTTCTTTATAATCATTTTTTTGGAAAGCAATCAAATATACATATTCTTTATCTATTTTTTTGATAGATTCAAAAATAGTATTAGGGAATAGATTCTCAATTTGATCTAGCACATAATGAGATCTATTAGCTCCAATCATAAAAGGTATAAAATCAATATACTTAAAATCATCAAAGATATCTAATTCTATATTTTTCAAAGGTTCTACCTTTTTTATAATATCTTTTAAAATTCTATTTCTAAGATATAAATCTTCTTTTTCTTCTGATATTTTATTAATATAGTCTACTTCTGAGATTATATCATCTTGATTCGAAGAAATTTTTTTGAACTCTTCTTCTTTAATTTTTACTCTAAAGTCAAGTAATCCAGATAAAATATTTTTTTTAATAGGATTAATTTTAAGGAATATATCAATAGATTTATCAATTCTATCTAATTTATCCAACAGTTCATTTTTTAATGAAAGTTCTTCTTCTCCTAAACTCTCTGGATTATCATTAGTAACAATTTCTACAGACTCTATTGCTTGTAAGTGTCTCAAAAGATATATTTTGTCTTCATTATTTATTGAAATTTTGTACTGACTAGCTAATTTTACACTCATAAAATTATTTTATACCTAATTATTTAAAAATTGTCTGATAATATTCTTAACCTTCTCTACATCTAAAGTATATTCTATCTCCTTCTCCTTATTATTTTTTATATCTATATTATCAATACTATCCTTTAATTTTTCTTTAATAATAGACTCTTTATTTTGTATTTTATTATTAATGGATAAAACTTTATCTTGATATTCTTTTTCTAGTTTTTCTTTAGTATCTGAATACTCTTTTTCTAAAGCTTCTTTACTTTTCTTATAGGATTTTTCTAAATCAATAAGCTTAATAAGTTTTTTCATATTAAAAATATTTTAAATTACATACAGATTCATTATAATCTATTAAATAGTTTTAGTCAATAATATAATATATTTTTTTGACATCTATTCTAATTTATAATTTTAATTATAAAAATGAGCTTTTGAATTGACAAAAAATCTAAGAAAAAGTATACTATCTGTATAATTGTATTGTACTTTTTTATGATTCAAAGGGAGGTGAATTTCATGGAAAGAGACAAATTAAGAAAAGTTATTAATTTAGAAAGATATATTTTTATAAAAACTATTATCAAAAAGAGAGATTCTTATGGAAATATCTCAGAACAAGATATTTTTGATAAGTTAAATAAATATACTTTACTAAAAAAAGCCTTGCATAAAATTATACCTGATTTTAAAGGAGGTGCAAATGTAATGGAAATTATAGCAAAAATAAACCTTACTCTTGAAAAAAATTAATGCTTATAGTAAAACCAATAATTAAAACTAAGTTTTATTTATTTCCAAGACAGATTACCTAATCTGTCTTTTTTTATTATAAGATATTGACAAAATATATCAGTTATGATATTCTGACTTAGTAAATGTACATTGAAATGAGGTGAAAAATGGGAATCTCCCTATTATCTTTTTTATTAATCTTGATTTTTATAATAGTATTATTAATACAAGGATTTTTCATTGTTCCTGATGATCAAGTGTGGTTAATTTCTTTTCTAGGTAATAGACCACAAAAAGGAGTTAATCCTCAACATATTGTAGGCTCAGGATTTTTAACATCAGGACCACATTGGTTTTTATTAAAAAACTTTCTCCATAAGTTCATAGAACCCATGCATTCTGTTCCTTTTAATTCCTATTTATTTAGACATGATGGATCAGTAGAAGGAAAGGATATGGCAAAGGTAGAACTTCAGAATATGATTATCACCTTGAAAGCAACTGCTATCGCAAAGATTTCAGATAATTCCAATAACTTAGAAGATTATTGGAAAGCTCACTATATTGCTGCTCAACAAGATTATGTCCAACAGACAGAATTAATTCTTAATTCTTATGTTAAGACTATCTTTCAAGGACAAATATATGAAAGAGACAAAAATGAGCAAGCAGAGTTTTTGAGAAACAATCCTTCTTATCAAGCAGATGACTTTGAAGTTACCGGTATATCTAATATCAAACAAGATAGGCTTTACAAAGAACTAGGATTACAGAAAGTTAATAACATCTTAGTACCAACACCTGGATCACAAATTGGTTCTGAAATTGTGAATAAATTGAGAGAATCTGGATTATGTTTGATGGAGCTTTTCATAGTAGACATAAATCCACCTGAATCTATAGATAAAGCAAGAGAAGAAAGAGGAAGATTATCAGCTGAGCAAAATGCTAAGTTAGATGCTACTAAAATTCAGTACGAGATAGTTAAAGAACAGAATAAAAACTTGATTGAATCAAAAATAGGAGAAGCAATAGCTCTAAGAACCCAAAGAATTGGAGAAGCAAAAGCTCTAAGAACCCAAAAACTTGGTGAAGCAAAAGCTCTAAGAGTCCAAAGAACTGGTGAAGCAAAAGCTCTACTAATACAATCTAAAGGTATTATCGAAGCTATTTTAGAAGAAAATACTGGTTCTGGTGGTTCAATCTCTGAACAAGAATTATTTAATATTTTATCTAAATACCCAGCTGTAGCAGAAGTACTTGGTGATAAAGCTAAATTTTTCTTCCAAGGAGGTGGTGATGGTCTCAATATAGTTAGTCAAATCATAGCTGCCTTAGATAGTTCTAAAGATGGCTAATTCTCGATCAAAATACCAAGACAGATTATATAATCTGCCTTTTTTATTTATTGATAATAAATATTGACAAAATGTTGTTTTTATGCTAAAATCTTCTAGTTCTTTCATATTTACAATTTTTAATTTATGGGATTTCAAAACAACCTTAAAGGAAGTGATTCAAACCCCACTCCCACCTCAGATACTAAATCTGAAACAAAGCAAAATACTAGCTCTAAGACTGCTACTCCTAAAGCTGATGTAAAAGAAGCTTCTAAGTTTAATTGGGGTTTAATTTGGACAATAATTACATTAATATTAATAGGAATTCCTACATTCTGGATAATTATGCAAATTAATCAGAATTCCCAAAGAATTAAATTGCAGACTTACAATAATCTGCCTGATCATTTAAAAGAAAGGTATTACAATACACTTCCAGATCACTTAAAAGCTCAGGTGAATAAGCCTATTCCTAGACCTAAAGTTCAATTGGCTCAGAGTAGATTTTTTGATCCTAATCCTCCTGTAATTCCATTAGGTTATACTGAACTTGGAATTATTCCAAGTGATGGCTCTAAAGTAAGATTTACTATGCCCCAAACTGGAAAAATCCAAATCTGCTTCACGGGGGCTTATGACAATGATGGCGGCAATCTAGTACAATCAATATATATTAATGGTGATTCTCTTGCTATTGCTACAGAAAATAGCAAATGCAAGAAATACCCAGAAAAAATAATGAAGGAAAATATACTAATCTTACAGTGGGAATTACCTTCTCAAGATTCGATGAGAATTGAAAAAGAGAGTGGTGAAACAAAACAAGAATGGCCTAATGCTATATTAGTTTATCAAGCTAATGAATAAATTTTTAAATTAAACAATAATTAAAATCGTATATTTTATGAATATACGGTTTTTTATTTAGTATTTTTATAAAACTGAACTTATTACATAATTCACTATTAAGTATGCTCCCATAATAACTACTATTCCTATTACAGCATTCCTGATTCCTCCCACCGCTTGAGATACTTCTCCAGGATTAGAACTTGTCATATACTTAAATCCTGCAGACATTACTACTAGTACCGCTATCACTCCTAGAAGTGTAAGTAATGCATTTGTGATTCCTGCTAATAGCTCTATTATATTATTGAATCTTATAGGATTTTTGAACTCTACATATTCTATGGTTGGAGTAGGTGTATTTGGATCATTGGGATCAACTAGATCAGGAGCTGGGATATTAGCTGAAGAACAAGTACCCGTTCCATTTTTCACAATACAATGTGGTGTAGCTCCAGTACAAGGATTATCTTTACACTTATAATCATCCTCTGCAACACATGTGCCTGCTCCACCAGTTCCTGTTATCTGACATTTTGGTTTATCAGGATCACTTTTACAAGCATCATTACAAGAATCTTTAGCATCGCAAGCTGCTGTTCCATTAGTGACCTTACAGGTCTGAGGAGGAGACTTTTTATCACAGGCTAGAGTAGTACAGTCTGACTCTGGATCAGTAGTTTTACATGTATAAGTTTTAGTTCTACCAACTGAAATTACTTCTATACACTCACCTAGTGTTGTACCTTTCATACAAACAACTCCTTCTGTCAATTTCCATTTACATTCTTTAGCTTTTGTTATGTTGGATTCTGAATTTTCACAAAATAAATTACCTGGGATACCATTATCACCAGATTGTTTTGGTATACATGCATAATTTGTTGTATTAGGATCAGCAGAACCATATATACATTTTTCAAAAGGTTGCTTACCTCTACAAGCTTCATCTTGAGCTGCTGCACTCACCTCCCCTACTCCACTCACAAAAACTATCATTAAAAAAGTTATTTTTAGAATATTTACTAAGATTGATTGATTGATTATAATTTTTTTCATATAATTTAAATTCTACCTAGAGATAAGCCCACTATTAAATTGGTTGAGACGAAAGCAAAAAATAAGATTATCATTCCTATTACTGTATTTTGGATTCTTTCTATTGACTTCTTAGCCTTACCTTCATCACCACCTGCGGTTGCATATTCAAATCCTGAGAATAAAAACATACTAAATACTATTATTCCCAAAAATCCCAATACCCAATTGATAAAGATTTCTATTGTTTCAATAAGACTTGTAGACTGATACACATCTGTATTAGGTAAAGTTGTAGCTCCTATTCTCTCTGCATCTGGTGCTACATATCCATCAGCATTTACATATGAAATAGTGATAACATTCAATGATAATAATATAATTGAGAGTATTATTATATTGAGAAATATTTTTATTTTAGTAGACATTTGAATTGAATTAAGTATATAGTATTATATTAACATAAATATTATATTTTTGTAATATTATTATTTCTAAATTCTACCTAAAGCTAACCCTACAATAAGATTGGTTGTGACAAATGCAAAGAATAAAATGACTAAACCAATCACTGTTGCTTTTATTCTGGAAATAGCCTTATTTGTTTTAGCTTCATCTCCACCTGCAGTTGCATATTCAAATCCTGCAAATAACATCATACTAAATACCAATATACCCAAAAATCCCAAAGTCCAATTGATAAGTCTCTCTACTTCTCCAAGAAGACTAGAATTACTATCATTTAATTCTGTATCTGGTAGTAAAATTGTTCTATTTTCTGAGCCTGCTCCACTTCCACCTGTAGATAAATCTCCACTATCAATACTTTCATCTCTGGATACTGATACTCCACCTTGAAATTCTGTGTCATCAAGAGAGTTTCCATCATCAAAAGTAGGGTTTGTTGGATCTATATCATCATCTGGATCAGTATCAGGATCTGATGGAGGGTTAGGATCATTGGGTTGAGTTCCTTCCCAATCACATGCTCCATAAGTACAACATTTTTTCTTATTATCACAAAAAAGTCCTATTTCACAATTATCAGATGGATCTATTCTAGTATTTATAGTTGGTCCATCTGGATTATTTTCATAAGATTCCCATTCAGCTTCTGTAAGTGTTCTTGAACTAGTAGTACATGTAGCTCCTGATTTTCCTTTACACTTACTATCTTCACAAATTTGATTAGAATTACACTGTGAATTATTAGTACAAGGTGTATTAGCTAGAACTATATTTATATTTAAAATAGTAAATATAGTTACTATTAATATAATTATTTTTTGTTTTGGTCTCATTTTTTTTTAATATAGGAATTACTACACATTTAATGCAAATCCAACAATAAGATTGGTAGCGGAGAAAGCAAAGAATAGAATTATCAAACCAATAACAGCATTTGTCATTGTAGACAGTGCTTTTTTGGTTGTACCTTCATCACCACCTGCAGTTGCATATTGAAATCCAGCAATCAAGAATAATCCAAACACAATAATTCCTAAGAAACCTAAGATCCAATTAATAAAAATTTGTACTGTCTCAATGAAGCTTGTTTCTTCATTATTTAATTCTACATCAGGAATAACTCCAGCATTTCTAGTATCTTGTGTTACTTCTATCCCAGCTGAGGCTATTTCTACAAAACTTAGATTCAGACCATAGAAATTAAAGCCTAATATTGAAAACAAACCTAAACCTAAAATTATTTTACTTAATTTATTTATCATATAATTATAATTTATGTATATATATTACCTATTATACTTGATTTGATTATATATTGTCAATATGTTGATAACTTATTCAGAATATCAAGTGTTTCTTTTATACTTTTAGGTTGATAGACTTCTATTCCCATCTCCTTTGCAGGTAAACAACTTTTGGTAGAATCATCTACTAATATCATATCTTTTGCTAAAATATTATACTTGTATAAAACTCTTTTAAAATATTCTCCATTATTAGTGGATTTTCTAATCCTTAAATTATAAGAATTATGGATTTCGTCAAATAAAACCTTCAAATATGGATTTTGTGGTAGGATAAATCTATCAAAACTATCCATATTATCAGTTGCTAGGATTAACCAAAATTTTTCTTGTAATTTTTCTAGGACAAATAAAAACTCTTCATTCACTATCATCTGTTCACAATCATAGATAAAGCTATCCAAAAGTATTTTATAGTCTAGATTTAATTTATCACTTATTTCTTCATGAACATCTTCAGTATTGATACTCCCTATCAGCCAAGCTTCTAATAAATCTCTTCTTTCTTTGAAAATAAAATTATCTATTCTGTCAAAATTTCCGTATAAGGGATTTTCTGGATCTTTTATACTTTGCCACATTAATCTATCTTGTAATGTTTTATTAAAATCTATGATTAAAATTTTTTTCATATATTATTTTTTAATAAAAAAATTTTTATAAATATATATCCATAAAATTAGTCCTAATATTACTGGAATTATTTGCCCTAACCAAAAATTAACTCCCATAAAGAATACTAAGGTATATATACCTGACAAAAGTAAATATTTTTGGTCTTGAACTTTAGGTGAGAATTTGGGATAAATTGATTCCCAAAGAATAAATGCTAATGTACTTGTCAAGATCCAACCAAAAAAATTTATATATGGTACATTATAAAAACCTGATTTAATTTCCCATATCCAAAAACCTATATTTGTGGCTCCAGGATCTAGGACAAGATCAAAATATGTCATAATTAATCCTCCTGAAATTATTTTGGTCATTTTATTTTTAATCTTATAAACTATAATAAGAGCTAGAAAAAATATTGGTATCCAAGCAAATGGCAAAGTAATTGGAACAAATAAAAATTTTGGGCCCATCAAATTAGAATACACAAATTTTGAATAAGGGAATCCTGTTAATATAGCTATATTTTCTATTAAAATAGCATAAAAAGATATTAAAATCAGACTAAAAAAGTGCTTCTTAAAACTTTTAAAACATATATATAAAATTGGGAAAAAGAATATTATACTACTAAAAACAGATACTCCAATAAATATATTTATGTCAAATGGAAAATCATTTGGATTAAAAATGAAATAAACAGGAAAAAAGCTAATAAAAAATATTATTATGCTTGAGATTAAGAAAATTTTGTTTTTTATTAAGTATTTCATATTTTATAATAAATCTAATAATGAATCATAATTAAAGAAATCAAACCACTTGAAAATTTTATTACTAAAATAACCAAAATAATTTGTCATTAAAAGAACACCTATAAAGATTAGAATTAATCCACTTAATTTAGATATCCATACTGTGGCAGATTCTATTTTTTTTATAAATCCCGTAAATTCTCCTATAAAAATTGCTGTCAAAATAAATGGTACCGCTAATCCGATAGAAAAAACTAACATCATTAACACTCCAGAATAGACTGTACTTACATTGAAAGTTAAAGTAAGAATACTTCCCAAAATAGGACCAATACAAGGACTCCACCCAAAAGCAAGTGAAACTCCTAACAAAAATGAACTTCTTTTACTTCCTGGGGTCATATATCGTGGAAATTTCAAATTGATTGTTTGTTGTAAAAATTTTAATTTAAATACACCTAATAGATTTAAGCCAAAAAATATAATAATTACAGCTCCTATACGAGAAAGTATTTGCCTATAATTAGGACCTATCAATTTAGCTAAGCTAATTGCAAATAATCCAAATAAAACAAATATCAATGTGAATCCAAGAACAAAAAATATTCCATTATAAAGTATGTCTTTTTTATAATTTTTATTTTTATCTATAGAGCCTTCACCAGTGATAAACCCTATATATGCTGGAATCAAAGGGAATGTACAAGGAGCAAGAAATGTCAAAATACCAGCTATAAAACTAGATATTATAAAAGCTAAATCTATATTTATCATAATTATTTTCCTAATATTTTTATCATAAATTCATATTAACATATTTTTTTACTCTTTTAAATATACAATTTTAATTATATAATAAAATTGTAGTTAGAATTTATAAATTTAAATAAAATATATATGCAAAATGAGATTACTATATTTGAAATCGAATCTTTCCAAAAAGAATACTTTGAAAAAAACCTAAAATCAGATTCAAAAATAAATTATGTAAAAGAATCTATAAATTTAGATTTAGCTAAAGAATATAGTGATTCAGAATATTTAGTAGTTTTTGTTTATTCACAAGTTACCAAGGAGATAATTGATGCTATGCCAAATTTGAAAGCTATATTTACAATGTCTACTGGATTTGATCATATTGATATCAATTATTGTAAATCAAAAAATATTTCTGTACATAATGTCCCTTTTTATGGAGAAAACACAGTTGCAGAACATACTTTTGCTTTGATTTTAGCATTATCAAGAAGAATTTATGAATCTTTAGAAAGAACTGCTGAATTAAATTTTTCACCTGAAGGATTATTAGGATTTGATTTAAAAGGAAAAACTTTAGGTATTATTGGAATGGGAAGAATTGGTTATCATACAGCTAAAATTGCAAAAGGATTCGACATGAAAATTAAAGCTTTTGATGCTTTTCCAAGAGAAGATTTGGGTTTAGAATTAGGATTTAAATATGTATCATTAGATGAGCTATTAAATTCCTCAGACATAATCTCTCTACATACAAATTATAATTCTGAAACTCATCATATTATTAACAAAGAAGCTATCCAAAAAATGAAAAAAGGTGTTTATATTATTAATACTGCTAGAGGTGGTTTGATCGATACAGATGCATTAATCTGGGGACTAGAAAATAATATTATTTCTGGGGCTGGACTTGATGTCCTAGAAGAAGAATGTTATATAAAGGATCACAAAATGCTTTTATCCAAAGATTTCAAGGGTGAATGTGACCTACATACTGTACTACAAAGTCACTATTTAATAAAAGATCCTCGAGTCATAGTAACCCCTCATAATGGATTTAACTCAATCGAAGCTAATTATAGAATATTAGAAACAACAGTTGATAATATAAAAAAGACTCTTGCAGGTGAAGAGTCTAATCTAGTAAAAATTTAAAATTATTTTCAAATCATTTTAGGATACCTTTGTCCTGATCTTAGCTGCCTTATACTAAAGTTCTTTATAGTTTCTTTTAGAACCCATCCTTTTTTTTGAAAAAGAATATACCTTGATTTCGTATCAAGGTACTTATCCTCAAAAACCGTGCCATTTCTCAAGACTATTCTGACATTTTTTCCTTTGAAAGTTGCTGTGTGTATACACATATATTGACCTCTTAAATAAAATTTTGTTCATCCTTAATGATAACAATATATTATTATATTGTCAAATGATTATATATTGTTATATCTATATATCTTATTTTTTTGCAAAAAACTTGCATTTATATTATTTATGTTTTATAATAATTAATATTAACATTTAAAAGAATAATTTATGAGTAAGCAAAAACTATTTTTTTTAGGTATCGCTTTAATTACTTTTGTTAGCTTAAGCTACTATTTGATCTCAACTGATGAAAATAAAGATTTGACCTCTACATTGAGTTCTAACTCTAATCAGACCAAATTAAAAATTGTCACTACCCTATTCCCTGTTTATGACATAGCTAAATCTGTATCAAACTCTAATCAAGTTACTCTATTATTACCTCCTGGTGTAGAAGCTCATTCTTTTGAACCAACTCCACTTGATATACAAGAGATAAATCAAGCTGACATATTTATTTATACCGGATCTGAGATGGAGCCTGGGGTATCCAAAGTCATAGACAGTTTAGAAAATCCTCCTTTAATAGTTGATGTTAGTGAAGGAATTACTTTATTAGAAATAGAAGAAGATAAAGATATTCATGAAGGAGAAGATCATAATGATGAAGAAAAAGAAGATCATTCTCATACTAAAGATCCTCATTTTTGGCTAGATTTTGATAACACAAAAATTATGGTAAATACAATATCTACAAAGCTACAAGAAAAAGATTCTAAAAATTCAGCTTTATATATAAAAAATGCTGAATTATACAAAGATAATTTAACTAAATTAGATCAAGATTTTCAAAATGGACTGAATGCTTGCTCCAGTAGGTCATTGGTTCATGGAGGACACTATGCTTTTGGATACTTAGCTAAAAAGTATGGCTTAGCTTATACATCAGCTCAAGGATTTACTCCTGATTCAGAGCCCACAGCTCAAGATATAGTTAAATTAGTTGAGATTGTTAAAAACTCAAACACAAAAGCTGTTTTTACAGAAGAATTAGTTGACCCTAAAATAGCTAATTTAATATCTAGTGAAACAGGTGTTCCTGTAAGAGCAATTAGCGCAGCTTCTAATATTAGCCGAAACGAATTTGAACAAAATATTACTTTCTTTGATATAATGAGAAATAATCTAAATGAACTAGAATTAGGTCTTGGATGTAAATAATTTATATATGAAAAATATTATCAAAATAAAAAATTTATCTGTTACAATACAAAATTCAATAATATTAAATAACATATCTCTTAATATTGAAAAAGGAGATTTCGTAGGAATATTTGGACCAAATGGAGCTGGGAAAACAACTATGATAAGAGCTCTACTTGGTTTACAAAGTTTTACTGGAGAGATAAATTTATTCGATGAGTCATTATCTAAATTTAATAATTGGTATAAAATAGGTTATTTATCTCAAAAGCAAGCTATAAGATCTATAAATTTTCCATCCACTGTCTTTGAAATTGTTATGCTTGGCAGAATATCTTTATTAAAATTCCCTAAAATACCTTCTAGGGAAGATAATTTGGCTGTTATGGATGCTCTTCAGAAATTACAAATTTCAGATTTAAAAGATTATTCACTAAAAGAATTATCAGGAGGACAACAACAAAGAGTCTTTTTAGCTAAAACTATTGTTTCTAACCCTGAATTATTAATTCTAGATGAACCAACCAATGCTCTTGACCCTGAGATTAGAAAAGATTTCTTAGAAATTTTGAAATCTTTAAATACTGATCACAAAATAACTATTTTACTAATAACTCATGACATAAATAGTCTCAAAGAATTTGCTAATAAAATTCTTTTCTTGAATAAAAAACTAGTTTTCTGGGGAGATTTATCAGAATTTTGTCAAGATGATTCTATGAATATGTATTTTAGTGATTCAGAACATCATTCAATTTGCAAACAACATAATATTTAATTTATGGAAATTTTTCAATATACTTTTATCCAAAATGCCATAATTAGTGGTATTTTTATTGGGCTACTAACAGCTATTCTAGGTGTTTTTCTGGTATTAAAAAAATTATCTTTGATTGGTGATGGATTATCTCATTTAAGTTTTGGAGCTATTGCTATTGGCTTATTCTTTGGTATTTATCCTTTATGGATAGCTATTCCTATTGTTATTTTGGCTTCACTACTAATTCAATTCTTGATTCAAAAATCTTTTCTAGATGGAGATAGCTCTATTGGGATTATCAGTGCCTTTGGAATTTCTACCGGAGTAATTTTTTCTAGTATTGGAAAAGGTTTTAATATTGATTTATTTAGTTATCTATTTGGTAATATTTTGACTATTACCAGACCTGAATTATTTTTTTCTATTATCTTATCTGTTATTATTCTATCTGTCATTTATCTTTATTATTATGATCTTTTGTATATCACTTTTGATATGGAGCAAGCCAAAGTTTCCGGAGTAAAAGTTAATTTGATTCAATCAATTCTCTCTATCTTGACAGCAATCACCATTGTACTTGCAATTCGTATGGTTGGGATTATGCTTGTATCTGCCCTAATAATTATCCCTGCGAATACTTCTCTCCAAATATCTAGTGGATTTAAGCAAACTCTTATTAACTCAGGTATCATCTCTATATTTTCTATTTTCATTGGAATCTTAATTTCTTTTAAATTTAATCTTCCTTCTGGTGCAACAATTATTATGGTTAATTTATTTTTATTTGTGTTTAGTACTATTATTAATAGAAAATAAAATATAAACTTTTTCTAAAAATTAAAGAACTTTTTTTCTATCCTTTAATTTTTTTAAAAAACAATTGTTAAAATTAATACTTTTATGATAAGATATTAATATGATTATATAACCTAAATAAAATGAATTCTGAAACACTTATTATTAAATATCTTAAAATAATTCTCATAACTTTAATATTCATAACAGCTATTGCATTAATATTATTTTTTATTTTTATAATAGGTTATAAAGAAAAAATTTACCCACAAACTTTTATAGAAAAAGCTAATTTAAGTAATCTCACACTAAAAGATGGTCTTACAAAATTAACTTTAGAAAAAGAAAAACTTGAAACAACTAAAATAAACTTGGTCAAAGAAAATTTTACACAAGAAACTACTTTACCAGAACTTGGAATAGAACTTTTATTAGATAAAACTTTAGTTAAAGCTTATAACTCTAAAAGAAGTGAATTTTTGAAAGGTATTTTAATATTCTGGAAAGAAGAAAAACTAACCTGGGAATATAATATAGATCAAGAAAAATTTACTAAGGTTATAAATGAATATTTTTCAGAGTTTATAAATGAATCACAAGATGCTAGTCTATCAATAAAAAATGGAGATATAATTGTAATTCCTGAAAAAAATGGTCAAACTGTTAACTCCGCTAATTTAGCTAATGATATTGTAAAGTCTATATTAAATGAAAATCTTACAGTTAATGTAGAAATGAATATTGAGAAAGCTAATTTAAATCAACAATTTTTGGAAGAAAATTTAGCTAAAATTAAGTCTGTAGTCAAAGATCATAAGATAACAGCAAACCATATATCATTAGATATACCAAAAGATAAAGTTATTACTTGGATCAAATATGATGATCAAGAATTAAATTTAAACACAGAACAAATAATAGAATATCTAAAAACAATATCTAGTCAAGTTTCACAAAAACCTCAGAATGCTACGGTAAGATTTAATAATAATACCAATAAACTTGAAGCATCTACTCCATCTAGGGAAGGACTTGATTTGATGGTAGAAGAAACAGCCCGAAGAATATCTTCTAATATTTTGGAAGGTAAAAATTCTACTGATATGTTCATTGCTATTACAAAAGCAAATGTTGACTCTGAGAATTTAGATTCTCTTGGAATTACAACTTTATTAGGAACTGGAGAATCTGATTTTAGAGGATCTAGTGCTAGTCGTGTAAAAAATATCAATGTGGCTGCTAATAAAATATCTGGTTACTTGATAGCTCCAGATCAAGAGTTTTCTTTTGTAACAAGACTAGGTGCAGTAAATGCAAGTACTGGATATGTACCTGAATTAGTTATAAAAGGAAATCAAACTATACCAGAATACGGAGGTGGTGTCTGTCAAGTTTCCACAACTTTGTTTAGAGCTGCTCTTAATGCTTCTCTTGATATTACAGAAAGACAAAACCATTCATATATAGTTCCCTATTATGGTACACCTGGATTAGATGCTACTATTTATATTCCTAAACCTGACTTCAAATTTAAAAATACAACTAATAATTATATATTGATTCAGCACTATATAGTAGGGACTAAAATATACTACCAGATATATGGAGCTCCTCAAACCAAAACTTCTAAGATAATTGGTCCTATTACTTTATCTTCTAATAAAGATGGTTCTAGGAAGACTGTCGCCTATCGTGAAATTTATGAAAATGGACAATTATTAAGAAAAGATGAATTCTTCTCTAATTATAGACCACCAAATAAAGTTGTGACTAATCCTCTTCAATAAAAATTTAATGAAAAATATGAATGTTAAAGTTATATAATACTGCTAGTCAATCTTTAGAAAAATTTATACCGATTACTCCAAAAAGAGCTTCTATATATTCTTGTGGTCCAACAGTATATGATAGACAACATATAGGTAATTTAAGAAAAAGTTTATTTGATGATCTATTAAAAAGAGTTCTCATTTATAATAACTATATTGTCTATTCAGTTACAAATATTACAGATGTAGGACATCTTGTTAGCGACTCTGATGATGGTGATGATAAAATGGAGAAAGGTTCTAAAAAAGAGAATTTATCTGCAAAAGAAATATCTCTCAAATATACTAATTTATGGCTATCAGATCTAGATAGATTAAATATAATACCTGCTAATCATTATCCAAAAGCAACAGATTATATCAGAGAACAAATTAATTTGATAAAAAGGTTAGAAAAAAAAGGTTTTACTTATATAATATCTGATGGAGTTTATTTTAATACGAGTAAATTACCCGAATATGGTGATTTTGCAAGATTAGATATCAAAAATTTAAAAGCTGGTGCTAGAATTGATATAAAAGAGAAATTAAATTTAACCGACTTTGCTTTATGGAAATTCTCTTCAGTAAATGAAAAAAGACAACAAGAGTGGGATAGTCCTTGGGGAATGGGATTCCCAGGTTGGCATTCAGAATGTGTGGTTATGGCAGATACACTTCTTCATGCTCCATTTGATATTCATACAGGAGGAAAAGATCATATAAATATACACCACACTAATGAGATTGCTCAATTTAAAGCTGATACTGGAAACCTTATGGCTAACTATTGGTTACATAGTTATTTTCTTACCGTTAAAAGTAGTAAGATGTCCAAATCATCAGGCTCATTCATAACATTGGATGATATTATTAAAAAAGGATTTTCCCCACTTGAGTTCAGATTATTAATTTTAATGGGACACTATAGAACTGATTTAGACTTCTCTTGGGAAGCTATGATACAAGCTAAAAATTCATTAAAAAGAATACGAACATTTATTGATAGAGTCTCTATAAATAAGAATCGTAAAAATTTAGATATACAAGTAAAATTAAAAAAATTACAAAAAGATTTTAAAAATGCTATAAATAATGATTTAGATACTCCAAAGGCCATTTCTTATATTTTTAATTTTATTAAAGATATAAATATAATTTTAGATAAAAAGGAGCCTATACCAAAAAGACATATTATCAAAAGTTTTATTAAATTAGATAGAATTCTAGGTTTAGATTTAGTTATAGCAAAAAAAGATTTATCAGTACAAAATGAATTCCCAAAGGAAGTTTTATTATTGTTAGATGAAAGAAATCAAGCTAGATACAATAAAAATTGGGAGAAATCCGATGAAATCAGAGATAAAATTAAAGAACTGGGCTATGAAGTCCAAGATGAACAAAATGAAAGTAAATTAATCAAGATATAACTTTATGAAAATAACTATAATAAATGGAACAAACCGAATAAATAACTCTTCCATGAAGATCTCAAACACACTTCAGAAAATGTTATTAGAAAAAAATATAGATAATTATTTAGTAACTTTGGAAAACTTTGATACTTTATTTAGAGGAGAATATATAACTTTAGAAAATGCTAATCCAGCTCAAAAAATTGATCTAAAAAATATAATTGATGCCAATGCTTTGATATATGTAATCCCAATTTATCATAAAGGAATCCCATCTAGTCTAAAAAATTTTATTGATATAGTAAATATATCTGAACTTTTAGAAAATAAAATTATTGCACTTATCTCCAGCAACAGAAAATCCGTAGAAGGAGCTCATCAAACTGTACAAATTTTGCATGAATATATGGCTTTCAAAAGGAATAAAAATTCTTTTATAATGCCAGCAATAAATGTTATAGATCCTCATAATATGGATATTGATAGATTATCTAATTTAATATCAAATATGCAAGAACTGTCTTTTAAATAAAAATAAATGTATCATAATAAAAATAAAAATATTAATCCTCTAATATCCACTATAAAATACTATCCTAATAGTTTAAAATTTATAAAATTATTTAATATTTTAAATTTTTTTTTAACATTATCTATATTTATTTTAGCTGTATATATACTAATCAAACCTATATTACCAGAATTTACATTTATAATGAAGAAAAATATAAATGTAAATAATTTATATTCTAATCTAAATTCAAATAATACAAATCCGTCTGAATCATTCATTGTACCTGAGCAAATAAATAAAACTAACATTTCAAAATCTGTACAATTCTCAGATAAATTAAAAGAGCAATCTCCAGTAGATAATATTATTTCAAAAGATGAGAGCTCAATAATTAATCCTTCTTTAAAAAAAACTGATTTGAATAAAACTATTAAAAAAATTCAAATCCAAAATATTAATCTAGATTCAAATATCCATTCTAGTAATAATTCTAAATCTTTATATAAAGGAATTTGGCATAAATCTAATTCTGGAAATCCCATAAAAAAAAGTAATATGGTAATAACAGCACATAGATTCATGTATACAAATAATAGTGATACATTCTATCACCTACCCAAATTAAAAATAAATGATACAATAATTATAACTTGGGAAGGTAAGGACTATAATTACCAGGTAGTGGAAACTAAAATAGTTAATCCTGATCAAATTGAAATTGAAGCTCCTACAAAAGAACATATTTTAACACTTTATACTTGTACCCCCCTATGGACATCTAGCCAAAGATTTGTAGTAATAGCTGTTCCAAAACAATATGAATAAAAGAAAAATATTATTTAAATTTCTAAAAACTATTTTTTTGATTATTATTTTAAGTATAATGATTTTAATTATTAAATATTTTGATTTTATTCAAACTACATTACTATGATTAATTTAAAAAATATATTAAATGAAATACCTGCCATACCTGGTATTTATAAGTTTAAAAATTCTAGTAAAGAAATAATTTATATAGGAAAAGCTCTTAAATTAAAATCAAGGGTACAATCGTATTTTAGAGAAAATGCAACATTAAACTCAGCCAAAATAGCAATGATTAAAGAAATTGTTGATATCGAAATTATACCATGTGAAAGTGAAATTGAAGCTTTAATATTAGAATCAAATCTAATCAAAAAATATAACCCCAAATATAATGTACTTCTGAAAGATGATAAAAGCTATGCTTATTTAGCTTGGACAAAAGAAAAATTTCCTAGATTATTCATTACTTATAAAAGTTTTCTTGATAAACATACTGATAAAATTAACTTTTTAGGTCCATTTGTAAGTGCTGAATCACTCAGAACTTCGCTTAAAATAATTCGAAAAATATTTCCTTATAGATCTTGTAAAACATTACCAAAACATCCATGCCTTTATTATAAACTTAATTTATGTCAAGCTCCTTGTGTAGATAAGATTACAGAGTCTGAATATCTAGAAAATCTCCAAAAAATAATTGATTTTATGAGAGGAAAAAAGAAATCTATAATTGATAAATTATCTAATGAAATGATTCTCCACTCTGATAAACTTGATTTTGAAAAAGCTGGAAAAATCAGAGATCAATTAATCGCAATAGAAAAAATTGCTTTACATAAAAATGTAATCAAAAGAAGTAAAGTTAAAAAAATTACTTATCTAGAAGAATTAAAAACTAAGCTAAACTTAGATAAATTACCAAATAGAATAGAGGGATTCGATTCATCTCATTTTCACGGAGATAAAGCGGTTGTATCTATGGTAGTTTTTGTAGGAGGAAAACCTGACAAATCAGAATATCGTAGATTTAAAATCAAAAATCCTCCTGATGGTGGAGATGACTTCTATAACTTATATCAGGCACTAACTAGAAGATTCAATCGTAAAGATTGGCCTATTCCTGATTTAATCTTAATAGATGGTGGTAAAGGACAATTAGGTATGGCTATAGAAGCTCAGAAAAATGGGTTAATTCAATATAAATCTATACCTATAATTTCACTTGCAAAAAGATTAGAAGAAGTTTATTTACCAAATCAAAAATATCCTGTTATTATACCTAAAAATTCAAAAGCCCTGCAAATCCTACAACAAGTAAGAGACGAATCTCATAGATTTGCTGTGACTTATCATAGAAAGTTAAGAGATAAATTATAAATATTTACCTCTAATTTACCAAAAACTTAATGTTATAAAATTGAAAGTTAATTTTCATAAACATTATTCTTATCCTTTTATTTCTGTGTAGTCTAAAATTGATAGAATATAAACCTTTAACTATTCTCTCCCTCTATGTTATAATAAATTATATAACAATAACTTTAATATAAATATATGAATCAAACTGACAAAAATGTGCTTATTATAACTAGCTCTGTATTAATTTTGATTTTCTTAGGATTATTAACCTTCTTTTTTATATCTCAAACTAGAAACATTACTTCTAGTGGGGATAATAATATACCAAATTCTAATGCAAAATTTAGTAAATTTATATCTTGTCAGGATATGAGCAATAAAATTTATGAATATTTGGAATATTGTGAACAAAACAATGGCTGTAATCAACCATATGAATTGAGAAGTAATGTTATGCCAGAAATGTCACTTAATTCTGATTCTTCAGTACCAAGTGGGCAAGAAAAATCTATTTCTTCCACACCTGATTTTTCATCCACCAATAATCAAGTTATAAATGTTGATGAAGGTGATTTTGTAAAAACAAATGGTAAATATATTTTCAAAGCAATAAATGGTAGTGTTTCTATAACAAAAATATTACCAAATGGACAAATGGATTTATCACAGAGTATTTTCCCAGATCAAGATATAGCTGATAATATAAAGATTCATCTTTCACAAGACAAACTCATTTTAATGGGTAATGGATATGAAAATAATGTTATAGTTTATATTTATGACATAAATGATCAGGCAATAGAAAGCAACTCTATAAAATTATTAAAATCATTCTCTATTGAAGGGAATATTAATGACACTAGACTTGTTAATGGTAATTTATTTATTGTTACTCATCATGATTTAGATTATTGGGATTTATTTTATAGTTTTAACAATAATAATCCATCATCTGGATCTTATATAAAAAAACCAATTAATTCAGCTGTTATTAATGATATCTTACCTAAGAAAGATGGTGAAAGAATAAAATGTTCTGATATAAATGTAATAGAACCTATCACAAATGTAAATTCTATAACAACCATAGTTGGAATTGATATAAATAATCTTAATCAAGAGATTTTTACTGAATCTATTTTGGGTTCAGGAGAGAATATTTATATGTCAGATAAAAATTTATATTTAGCTAATTCTATTTATAATTACAATTCTAATTTAGAAAAAACTGATTTCTTTAAATTTAAATTATCTAATAATAAAGCTATTTTTGATAAACAAAATACTCTTATAGGAAATCTTATTAATCAATTTTCTATGGATGAGTATAATGATAATTTTAGAGTAGCGATGACAAAAAGATCAACCACAGGAAGTCAAGAATCTCTTAATAATACAATAACTATTTTGGATAAAGATTTTAATAAGGCAGGAGAAATAACAGGTTTGGCTCGTGGAGAAAAAATTTATTCGACTAGATTTATGGGTGATAAAGGATATATAGTAACCTTCAGGGAAACTGATCCCCTATTCACTTTTGATTTATCTGATCCTAAAAATCCTAAAACTGTTGGTGAACTAAAGATACCAGGATTTAGTAATTATTTACATCCTATAAAAAATGGAGATTATTTGATTGGAGTAGGTAAAGACTCTGATAATAATGGTATAGTAAAAGGTGTAAAAATAAGTTTATTTGATGTAAGAGGACTACAAACAGCTAAAGAAGTTGGTGTTATTAAGGTTGGTGATACAGGTAGCTATAGTGAAGTAGATAATGATCATAAAGCCTTACTTTGGGATGATAGAAATGATTTATTAACTATTCCTATATCAGAATCCTCTAATACATCTACAGGAAATATTTCTGATAGATTTAGTAGATCAGAACAGTACCAAGGTTCTTATTTTTATAAAGTCAATTTAGAAAAAGGATTTGAGATTCTAGGAAAAACTTCTCACAATAATACACTAAATCAAACATATTCCATAGATATAGGTAATGAAATAAAAAGACAATTGTATATAGACAACTATATATATACTATTTCACAAAACAAAATTGAGAGTTTAAATATATCAAATATATTAAACAAAAATATTCAAATTAAATCTTCAATAGAAAATTAAACTTATAAATTTAAATAGCAGATGAATAATATTTCTCCGCTATTTTTTATTTTGTTTTATTTTTATAAACTATCTTGTTATTCTTTTTATTACTTCATAATCATAACCTTGTTTTTGTAGTTCTTGAATTAATTTATCCTTATCATAACCTTCATTTAACATACTTTGATACCAGCTAGTAAGATCTGCTTCTATTTGTAATTTTCTATTTAGTATGCCATCTTCCTTAATATTATCTGAACTATATTTTATATTAGACATCTCATTTATATACTGATCCATTTTATGAGATAAATTATCTATTTGTGATTCTGAGTAATTTTGTTGTCTCAAAGCACCTAGAAGTACTTCCTTAGAAATACCTTCTTTTAGTTTTTTCTCATACCAAATTTCTATGTCACTTTTCATATTTTATAATATTAAAATTAAGTTTTTATAGTGATTTTATTATATATTATTATCTAATTTATTACAATAATAAACTCTGTATTTAAATAATGTCAGTACATAATTATTTGTAATTTAAAGTTGACATTTTTATATATTTATGATTTAATTACTATTGTGTGTAATAATTAAATCATAAATATGTTTTTCAAAAAGAAATATTCTAAACTCAGTAATAACTCAATAAATAAATCCTATTCTAAGAATTCTTTAGATGACTTTGATTATGAATATAGATTACCTTGTATATCTACATCTTCTAAAAAATACTATAAGTTTATAAGTTATATACAAAAAAAATCATCCTCCAGATCAAAAGAATAATATTGGATATATCTGCAAGATATGATATACTTAAAACTAAGTAAATTTAAATAAAGTTTATATGAATAATAAATCTAACCCAATAATTATATCATTAGGAGGATCACTCGTAATCCCTAAGAAAACTAGAGAAATAAATGTTGAATACCTTTTAGAATTTAAAAAATTAATTGAATCGCATACTAATAAAGGTAAGCGGTTTTTTATTATAGTTGGAGGAGGAAATACAGCCCGAGAATATCAAAATGCTGGAAACTCTCTTTTTAACTCTGATCCATATGATTTGGATATGCTAGGTATATATGTAACTCACCTTAATGCTCATTTGGTGCAAATGTTATTTAATAAACTAAGTTATCCCCATATAATAAAAGATCCTACTCTTGATTATAATGAAATAGACAACTATTCTGTAGCTATAGCTGGAGGATGGAAACCAGGAAATTCAACCGACTATATTGCTGTTAAATTAGCTCAAAAATATCATGTTAAATCCATAATTAATCTTTCAAATATAGATTATATTTATGATAAAGATCCATATAAAAATTCTGATGCAAAACCTATTAAAGAAATATCTTGGAGTAATTTTAGAGCCATGGTAGGAGATAAATGGGATCCAGGAGCATCAGCCCCATTCGATCCAATAGCTTCCATAGAATCTGATAAACTCAATTTAGAAGTAACAATAATGAATGGTGAAGCATTAAATAATTTAGATTCATATCTAAATGGAGAAGAAAGTATTTTTTCAATTATACAATAACTTTTATCAAACTAAATAAAAACATCATAATCTTCTGACATATAAGATATTCCCTTATCTTTACTATGATTTTTTATTGCAAATATTAATCCTATAATAGCAAAAGAAGCTATCATAGAACTACCTCCTGAGCTCATAAACAATAGTGGGATACCTGTTATTGGAGCTAACCCTATATTCATAGATATATTAATCAAATTTTGAACTGTTATCAAAATAATTATACCTATTAGAATTATCTTAGGGAAAATATCTGTTATAGAAAAAGATAAAAACATAATCCTTAAAATCAAAGTTATAAATAATACAAAATATATACTTACACCAACTAATCCCCAAAGTTGAGCAAAACCTGAAAAGATAAAGTCTGTTTGAATCTCAGGAACTGATATTGCCTCTTTTTTATCTATTAAGATACCTGTCGCTCCCCCATTTTTTATTGATTTAATAGACTGAACAGCATTATAACCACTACCTAAAGGATCTGTAGTAGGATTTAGAAATGTTATTACTCTTTGCTTTTGATAATCTTTAAATACACCAAACCATATAGTTATAATAATTAACAAACCTACTAAAGCTAATAAAATTATATACCACTTATTTATACCACTTAAAAATAACATTCCTACCCAAATCAATATTAAAATCATTGTAGAACCAAAATCTGGTTGAAACTTTATTAAAAGAGATAAAATCGATACAGGAATAAGTGAATTAACGATAATCCACAAAGATTGTATTTTATAATAATAATTCGAAATATATTTAGCTGTAATTAAAATAATAGTTATCTTAACTATCTCTACAGGCTGAAAACTAAATCCAAATATTCTAAACCAACTTTTTGCTCCATTAATAGTAGATCCAAATAGTAAAAGCATTATTAAAATAATAATATTAACAACAAATATGATATATATATAGTTACTATAAGATCTATAATCAATATTTGATACTATAACACATATTATTACTCCTAATCCTATGCTAAAAATATGTTTATATATTAAATCTTCTGTAACAATATTAAATCCCAAATTCCTAAGACCTATCAAAGTAACAAGACTCATAATAGTCATAACTATAACAGGAAAAAATATCAACCAATCTATACTCTGTAACCATTTCATATAAATTATTTTATAGGTAATTCTATTTCTGGATTTTTTAAAATATCATCATTAAACAAGTTCTTTTGCAGAACATTTGTATATGGAAGAATTGTTTCATTTGAATAAATAATATTATTATCCCATAACATACTAAATTCTCTGGTTGATTCCTTAGATACATTATTAACCATAGTTTTATTAATAGCAATTATTTCATCTCTATCATTAGTTAGAATTGCAATTAACTCTATTTCCCTTATTTGATATTCACTTGCATTACGAAGAACTCCTCTTAGTAAAAATGGTTTAGATAAAGAATCTGAAACAACTCCTGATACTTCCCTAATTAAAATATTTGGTTCAACATAATTTTCTAAATTTTGCCATTGTTCTCTTTTAGGAAATACTTGAAAATCTTTTAGTCTATAACCTCTTATATCATTATTGATACTAACAATAGCTCTATTATCTTCTCCTGGAGCAATAAAACTATTACCACTAATAAATTTTTCTTCAGCACCTTGCTCTGATTCCAAAATAAATCTATATTGAAATGTTTCTAAACCTAAACTAATATTTGGATTTTCGATAAATGCTATTAGATCAGTTCTCCCATTTCCTACTTCAAGAGATTTAAATTCCAAGATTTTAAGTGGTAAAATTTCAATTGGTTTTACTTCTTCTACCTTTGGTTGTGGAGGAAATATAGAGAACCATATTGATATAACTACAACTAAAAATATAATTATATATATTGATGCTATTACAATTTGTTTTATTATTCTTTTACTAGTAGACATATGTTTTAGATTATATAAATATCATTTCAATTACTCTAAAAATTTAATTTCAGATTGAGACTCTACAAGATTATCAGTACTTACATTTTTTAACTTTCTTTCTATAGACCTTGCTCTAGTTGCTCCTTGATCAATCTGATTAGAAGCTTCTTGTAATTTTTTTTGGGTTTTTTCTAATATATCACCAAATTTACCAAATTCATTTTTTACTTCAGCTAATATTTTCCATATATTACTTGATTTCTTTTCAATAGCAAGAGTTCTAAATCCCATTTGTAAACTCATCAATATAGCAGATACAGTATTTGGACCTGTAATAATAATTCTATATTGTTGCTGAATTAACTCTACCAAACCAGGAATTCTTAAGGCTTCAGCATACAAACACTCTACAGGCAAAAACATTATTGCAAAATCTGTTGTATAAGGAGTATTTAGATATAGTTCTGATATAGTCTTAGCTTGTTCTTTAAATCTCTTTTCTAATGCTTTTTTACTTAAATCAATTAATGTTTTATCCATTAAATCCTCTGCTTCTAATAATCTTTGATAATCTTCAATTGGAAATTTTGAATCAATTGGAAGTAATATATGTTCTATTTCTAGATCTCTACCTGGTAACTTTATAGCAAACTCAACTCTATTATTAGTTTCTTTTTTTGTAATTACATTCACTTCAAATTGATCTTTAGTTAAAAATTGTTCTAATAAATTAGCTAATTGAATTTCTCCCCATGTACCTCTAGTCTTAACATTAATCAAAACCTTTTTCAAATCACCTACACCAAGAGCAAGATTTTGCATTTCACCAAGACCTTTATGAACTTGTTCTAACCTTTCACTTACTGTTTTAAATGATTCTGATAACCTTTTTTCTAATGTAGATTGTAGTTTTTCATCAACGGTTTCTCTCATTTTTTCTAATTTTTGATTATTATCTTTCTGTAATTCTGTAATTCTTTGTTCTACCGTAGATCTAATTTGTTCTAATTTAAGTTCAGTTTGTTGATTCAATTCAGATAATTGTTTTGAAAAAATGTCTAATTGATTTTTTTGCATTATAGAAGATTCATGAATTCTTTTTAACAAACTCTCTCCTAATTGATTCATATTAGATGACAACTCTTTTCTTATATCTTTAAATTGTACATTAAATTCAGTTTGTAAATATTTCAAATCATCTCTAATTATTTTTTCTGATTTTTGTTGTAAATTAAAGATATTGTTAATCTCTTTACTATCGTCATTTGAAGAAAATTTTGCATATATTAAAATTATAAAAATTATTTGTATTACAGTTATACCTAAAATTATTTCTATCATAGAATTATAAATTTATATTTATATTAATTATAACATATAAATAAAAAATAAATCTACTTTTTATAGATTTATCTTTTTTTATGATAAGGCTGAATTTACTCTAAAATACCATCTAAATTAACATCATAAAGTATTCTTTCATTTGCTAATCTATATCTAATCAACTCAGATTCTTCAAACCAAAGTGGGATTTCTCTTTCGGCTTCGGATACTTTATCAGAGCAATGAACAAGATTTCTTACAGCTCTTCCAGATGCATTAGCAAGCTCATAAGTATCAATTGTCAAATCTCCTCTAATTGTACCTACATCTGATGTTAGTGGTTCTGTTCCTCCAACCAATTTTTTTACTATACCAACAGCTTGATTACCTTGAATAACCATAGCAACAACTGGACCTGCTGTCATAAAATCTATATTAGCCCTCAAAATATCTTTTCCATACTCAATAGCTTCTTTATCAACTGACATACCTTGTTCTGTTCTATTTTTGATAACAATATTACCTTTTTCTAAAAACCAAGCATCATCTTTATTATAATGTTTCCAAAGTGGAGCTTCTTTAGCCATAATCATTTTCATAGCAATGATTTTAAGTCCTGTTCTCTCTATTCTAGAGATAATATCTCCAACTAAACTTCTTTGAACTCCATCTGGCTTAATTATTACTAAACTTCTTTCTTTTATCATAATATTATCTTTAACTAACTTAATAAATATATATTATTTATATCATACTTGTTAGATTTATACAATTATTTCTAACTAAAATCCTATTTTTTTAAATATATAATCTATGTCAGGATAAGCATGAGTATTCTCTGAATTTTTATCAAGAATAAATTTTTCTTTTTTACCTTCTGGAAAATATTCATAAAGCTTTTTACCTTCTTCTGGTGATACAGTTAAGTCACCTTCATAAATAAATTGTTTTACAGGAATATTTACTTTCTCTGCATATTTAGCTGTATTTAAGATATTCCCAGTGAATCCACAAAGGATACTATATTGATTCCAACACATACTTTGAACACTACTAAATGTATTTACAATCAATAATTGCTTAGCTGATGATCTTTCACTAGCCAAATATACAGCAGGAGAACCTCCAAGTGAATGTCCCATTATTGTAATTTTGTTTGGAGATATTCCTTTTTCATTAACTAAATAATCAAATGTTAATAAAGCTGTCTCATAAACATTTTCAGGAGTTGGTTTACCCTCGGATTCATGATATCCTGGGTAGGCTGGTGCTACTACAGTTCCATATTTTTGTAAACCTTCGAAAAAAACATTGATTTTACCTGCATTACCATGAAGATATAAGATGACTTCATCAGTATCATCATTAGGAAATGTCCAAATACTAATAGCTTGATTTTCTTTATTTCTTATAAAATCTAACTCATATCCGAAGTTAGGAATTGGAGCCCAACTTATTGTATTATTAAAAATCAATGTAGTTGATTGACTTGTTAGATAAAGTGATAATAATAACCAAACTAATAATAAATTTATTACTAATTTTACCCAAAAGCTTTTATTTTTTAAAAATGATAATTTCATATAAATATTTTTATATATTAATATTTATAATTTAGGTACCCCAAGAGGATTACTTTCTACTTCTTTATTATGTTTTTGTAAATTAATATAATAAAACATATGAAAAACCAAAATAATTATACTAGGTAATAGCCATAATGTACCAAAAGCAAAATCATTAATAAAGTTTTCTGGATTAAATAAAGCTGATCCCATTAGATCAATTATGGTAGTAAAAAAATAATATACTACTGTAGCACTCATCAAAATACCTATACTCCCAATTTTTTTATTTTTCTCTATTCTAGATGGTACAGATACAGTCCAAAATAAAAGAAATATCCCAATTGCAAATCCTATTATCATACCAAATGTACTAAACCACCAATGACCAAGATTCACATAATCACTACCTATAAAGCTACTCGTACTAGCATAATCGGCATAATTTCTTAGTATTTGAAATATATTTACAACTGCCCAAAACAATACCCATATAACAAATACCACTCTAAAAGAAGACTCATATTTAGGACTAAATTCATCGAACATATTTTTAAATTATTAATTGTTAATATTACTTTTTCAAGTATGTATCAATTATACATCTTTTATTATTTATCTGTCAATGATTTGTTTATAATTTTTAGTAATTCAACATATTTCATTATTTCTTTACTTTCTAAGCAAAATTCTAGCATCTAATACTTTGACTTCATTTGATGTTACAAATAATGGATTAATATCTAATTCCTCTATCATTGGAAAGTCTATCAATAATTGTGATAACCGAGCCAAAGTCTCTATTAGTAATTCCTTATTCAAAGGCAATTGTCCTCTGATTCCATCCAAAATTGCTTTTGATTTTAGAGAATTAATCATATTATTGATATCTACTAATCTAAGTGGTGGGACTCCGAAAGCTATATCCTTAAATACTTCTACAAATACTCCTCCATATCCTACCATCAAAAGATGTCCTAAATTTGGATCGGTAGAACAACCTACTATAAATTCCGATCCTTCTTCTAAATCAAGCATTTCAACTATTAAGACTCCTTGAATTCTTGCATTTGGAGCATTATTTTTAATATTATCTAAAATTTTATTATAAGATTCTTTAGCATTATATTCTGTCACATTCAAGATAACTCCTCCAAAATCAGTCTTGTGTAAGATATCTTCTGAAACTACTTTCATTACAACAGTCTTTCCTATTTGTTTTGTTATTATAAAGGCTTCATCCTCATTAGTAGCAATTTTATAATCTAATGTGTCAAATCCATATTTTTTTAATATGGGTACTGCTTCAAATTCTGGTATTTGTAAATGATTTTCTTTTTGGTAACCATTTAAAATTGATTGGATTTCTGACTTTTCAGCTATTACAAAATCTTTAACTTCTAGTTCGTGTTCAGTATGATTTATTTTGGTTGATATCAATTTAGATAATGATAATATTGCTTCTTCTGGGAAATTTGTATATGGGATATTATTATCTTTTAAAATATCTATACCTTTTGACAACTGGTCTTGCCCCATATAGACTGCTATTATTGACTTGTCTGTATTATTGGATATATAAACTATAGCTTGTGATGTCTCAACTGGTTCTGTCATTGACTGTGGTGTCATCAAAACTACAATATTATCAACTCCTTCATCTTCTACAACTATTTCTAAAGCCTTCTTATATCTGTCTGATCTCGCATCTCCCAAGATATCAATTGGATTTGATAAATTAGAATTTATAGCTAAATCTTGTTTTAATTTATCTATTGTATCATCTGATAAAATAGATAAGTTTAAGCCATTTTCTATTATAGAATCAGCTGTCAAAACACCAGGACCTCCTGCATTAGTAATAATACATACTCTATCTCCTTTTGGTAATTTCATTTTTGAAAAAATACTTAAATAATTGAAAAATTCAGATATAGTATTAGCTCTAACAATACCAGCTTGATCAAATAAAGCTTGATAACCTTGATCACTTCCTGCTAAAGATCCTGTATGAGAAGCTGATGCTGATGCTCCTTCTTTTGTTTTTCCTGATTTTAGAACTATAATTGGCTTTGGATTTATTGAACTTGTGATTTTTTGTGCTACTTTTAAGAAATTTTTCACATTGGATAATTCTTCCAAGTAAAGAGCTATTACTTTGGTATTCTTATCATTATAAAGATATTCTAATAATTCTGCCTCATCAACCAAAGCTTTATTTCCCAAACTTACAAATTTAGAAAATCCAATTCCTAAACTTGGTGCATAATCCAAAATTGCAGTACAGATAGCCCCACTTTGTGATAAAAAAGCAATATTTCCAAATTCTGGCATAATTGAAGCAAAAGATGCATTCATATTTATTTCAGGAGAGATTACCCCAAGACAATTCGGTCCAATTAAAGTTATATTATATTCACGACATAAAGCAATAACTTCATCTTCCAAAGAACTATTTCCTGTTTCCTTAAATCCTGATGAGATTATAATAACTGCTTTTACACCTTTGTATCCTAATTCTTTTAATACTTTTAGAACCAATTTTGAAGGAACAGCAATAATAGCTAGTTCTACTTCTGACTCTACTTCTAAAATAGATGCATAACATTTTTCACCTAAAATTTCTTGGGAAGAAGGGTTTATTGGATAAATTTTTCCTTGATAGCCTTGATATAAAAGATTTTTTAAGATATCATTCCCAACAGACTGAGGTTTGCTAGATGATCCAATTAAAGCTATTGATTTTGGATAAAAAATTAAATCTAAATTCATATAATTTTTATTATTAATACTTCTTTCCTAATCTCTGTACAAAGTCTTCTGGGTATCCTTGTTTCTTCACTTCTTGTAATAATTCTGTTTTATCATAACCTTGTGATAATTTTTTCTCAAACCAAATTTCTATTTCTGATTTTGGTAATTCTTTTTCTGAATTAGGATTATCTGTAGGCACTTGATCTATAGATTCTTTTTCTGTCGCTATGCTTGGTTTTGAAAATATGATTATTTGGATAAGTATTAAAAATGGGACTATAATTACTGAATATGGTGTTATTAAAGTAAGGCTAATAATATACAAAATTGATATCCAACCACTATTTATTCCACTATCTCTTATTCTAGCATATGACCATTTTATAATATGAATATTATAGATTACATACCAAATTAAAAAATAAGGAACTCCAATTAATACTGTCATCACACTCCCTGAATAATCATCTACTCCTTTCTTTTGTAGTACAATTAAAATTATAATAAAAGGAATGAAGTAACTCCAAATTTTAATTACCCTCCACCAATACTCTTTTCTATTTAATCTATCTTTGTATAAACTTTTTAACATATGCTTTAGTTATTTATTTTTTCAAACTCTCTAAAATATCTACTTCTTTAGTCTGCACTTCTAAGATTGAATTCGCAAAATCTATTAATTCTTGCTTTTCTGTTGATTCTAAAATATTATTCGCCATACTAATTGCTCCTTGATGATGAATAATCATATCTTCTATATAAACTTGTTCTAACTCTGTAATATCATCAAATGCACTCAAATCTCTCATCATTGACATATATTCTCCTCCTATTACAAATTTTTCTTGAAACCATTCTTGATACCATAATTTCATATCTTCAATCTCTTTACTCTGAGTATCTTTTATCTCTTGTGCTAACTTTATTAGCTCTGGATTATTGCTTTTGGTTATAATTATATCCGAAGTATTCACTGCTTCTTGGTGATGAGGTATCATAGAATTTATAAAACCTCTATCGTCTAACTGTTCTTCCATATCCATTGAGTGCATCATATCATCCATAACGGTTCCATCTGGCATAATATGAGTTCCTGGATTTTTATCTGATGAATCTTCTGGTTCTTTATTATCACTTAAGACTAAATATATTATTGGTAATGATACAAACAAAACTACCATTGCTATACTTTTTAATTTATTTTTCTTCATAAATTTAATTTATTTTACTATTAAAATTACTATTTTTTTATCTTTCAATACTATATGTTTCTTTATATCTTTACCTTCTATATATTTTAACACAGATTCACAACTAAGTGAAAGTCTTTTTATTTCATCTAAAGAAAGATTCTTATCAACATTAATAATAGCTCTCATTTTACCATTTATATGAATCTGATAATCTTCCGTACTTGATAATAATTTAGATTCATCATATTCTGGCCAAATTTGTGTATGAACAGAATTATCTTCTCCTAACATTTCCCATAATTCTTCAGATAAATGAGGAGCAAATGGAGCTAGAATAGTTACAAAAGTTTTTATATTATTAATTCCTATATCTTGATTTTGGTAAATATTCAAAAATTCCATCATAGAACTAATACAAGTATTATATTTTTGAGTTTCTATATCCTCTGATATTTTTTTAATCAAATTATTTAGATCTCTTTCTAACTCAAGTCTATCTTTAGATAATGGAAGAGTAGACTTATTAACAAAATTTTCTACCCAATGATAACATTTTGTAAGAAACCTATTACACCCAATAAGCCCATTAGTATCCCAAGAAATAGCTTCATTATAAGGTCCCATAAACATTATATAGCATCTCATCGCATCTGCTCCGAAAGCCTCACACATCTCTAAAGGATCAACAGTATTCCCTTTTGATTTAGACATCTTTATTCCCCCTTCTGCTAAAATCATACCATGGGCAATTCTTTTTTGATAAGGTTCTTTGGTCGTTACAACTCCTATATCATACAAAAATTTATGCCAAAATCTAGAATATAAAAGATGAAGTGTTACATGTTCCATTCCTCCGTTATAGATATCAACTGGTAACCATTTATCCAAAATTTCTTTCCGAGCAAAAATATTATTATTTTTAGGATCAAGATATCTCAAAAAATACCAAGAGCTTCCTGCCCAATTTGGCATAGTGTCAGTCTCTCTAGTAGCTTTAACCCAATTATCTGATTCTGGATTTTCTGATATACTTAATGTCTTTCCTGTCTCAAGATTATACCAAATATTCACCCAATCTTTAGCCAAAGCCAAAGGTCCTTCTCCAAGTCCTTGTGGTAAATAAGATTTTACATCAGGTAATACTACTGGTAATTCAGATTCTGCTAGTGTAACAGCATATTCTTTTAATCCATTCTTGTCTCTAGTAATTACTTCTGGTGGCAATAAATCTTGATTAGTAATTTTTGTATAATCTTCTTCTTGTACCCAGACAATAGGAAATGGTTCTCCCCAATATCTTTGTCTTGAGAATACCCAATCTCTTAATTTAAATTGTGTTTCAAATTTTGCTAAATCTTCATGAGATAATTTCTCCACTATTTTATTTTGAGCTTCTTTGATACTAAGTCCATCAAATTCTTGTGAATTAATTAATTTTTCACCATTATTAACTTCTACTATTCCTAGATTATATTTCTCTGCAAATTCTTGATCTCTATCATCATGAGCTGGTACTGCCATAATTGCTCCTGTTCCATAACTAGCCAAAACATAATCAGCTATCCAAATTGGTATACTTTCTTTAGTAAATGGATGTATAACATAACTACCTGTAAAAACTCCTGTTTTCTCTTTTTGTTGTTGTCTTTCGAGGTCCGACTTTTTCTTAGCTAAATCTAAATATTTATCTACTTCTTGCTTGTGTTCTGGTGTAAGTATTTTATCTACTAGACTATGTTCTGGAGCTATCACCATAAAACTTACTCCAAAAATTGTATCAGCTCTAGTAGTATAGACTTGCAAATATTCATCTACATTTTGAATTTTGAATTTAATTCTAGCTCCTGTACTTTTGCCTATCCAATTTCTTTGTTGAGTTTTGATAATCTCTAAATAATCTACTTCGTCTAAATCTTGGTATAATCTATCTGCATATTTTGTAATAGCTAACATCCATTGTGTTAAAGATAATCTTTCGCACTGATACCCTCCTCTTTCAGATTTACCATCAATTACTTCTTCATTCGCAAGCACTGTTTTTAGTTCTTCGCACCACCAAACTTTGGTATTATCCTGATAGGCAAGTCCCTTCTTGAACATTTGTAAAAAAATCCACTGAGTCCATTTATAATAATTGGGGTCATCTGTTCTAATTTCTTTCTCCCAATCAAAAGAAATTCCTAAAGCCTGAATCTGCTCTTTAAATCTTTTTATATTATCATCTGTTGCTTTCTTTGGGTGAATATTGTTTTGGATTGCATAATTCTCAGTAGGAAGTCCAAAAGCATCGAATCCAATAGGATAGATAACTTCATACCCTTGCATTCTGTATTTACGAGCTAAAATGTCTAGCGCCATATAACTTTTGGTATGTCCTACATGAAGACCAGCTCCAGATGGAAAAGGGAATTCTACCAAAATATATTTTTTCTTTTTTTCTGACTTTAGATCTGCTTTATAGGAGACAAAGTTATCTTGCCATTTTTGTTGCCACTTTTTTTCAATAGATTTATGATGATACATAGAATTAGTATAATTAATCTTAATTTATATTAATTATAGCATAATATAGATTTTTTGTGAGATTTAAAGTTAAATATTTTTCCAATTATTACTAATTATTTATATTCCTTAATTTTTGACAAATTGTTAATTAAATGATATAAATATCAGGTACTTTTCATATAAGGTGAGCCAAGTGGAACAATTTAAGTTTGAGTTACCAATCTTTTCTTTATCAGAAGTTTCTTTTGAATATCAAGTAAATAATAAGAAATTTTCTATTAGCCAAAAACTAATTAATTATTTCTTAGCTTATTTAGTTCAAAATGGAAAATTATCTATTTATTCATATTTTGAACAGATAACAATAGATCCATTTTTTATTGTTGCATCTACTGGACTTGGGAAAACAGTTACTTTGCCTGTTTTGGTTTTATTAAGGTTAATTGAAAGAAATCAAGACTTGATTACAAAATATAGTCAAAATAATTTTTTCAAATGCGACCATTCTAAGGGACCAAAGGTTTTTGTAGTTGTGCCAACAATTCCAATTGCTACAGATGAAGCCCTACATTTAAATGAAAGTTTTCATAAATTCCTCCATGAATGTTTGGTAAATGAAAAGAAAAAAACTGGTTATAAGCCTGAGTTTACAGATACCGAATCATTACAAGAAGAGTTAAAATTATATGGACAATTACCCCCATATCTATTTGGATATAAAACAGGTAATGGTTCTATCTTTAATAATGCTCCTATCCAATTCATAACAACTGGAGTATTTGAGGCTATGTCTTATAATAAAAGTTTTGATCCTATATGGAATCATATTATTATTGATGAGGCTCATAAAACCTTAGAGACTTCCGAAAGCTTTGAATTAGCACTTAGTTTGGCAAAATATAATAAGATAGGAATATCTTATATGTCGGCTACAGTACATACGGAAGGTTTGGCAAAAAATCTTTCTTTGGATGAGAAAAATGTAATCATGGCGAATAAAGTCAGATTTCAAATTTGGAAACATAATACTCAAGATTTAATCAAAAATTCTTTGGTAAATATTATCCAAAATACTCTTTTTTCTCCAGATTTTCAAAGTGAATATTTTCCTCAATCAAACTCAGATTTTGCTTATATTACAAAAAAAATTACTTTTGATTGGGAAGATAGATCTTCAGTTCTTTTGGCAATTGTTAATAATCAATCAGAAATAGATGGATTAGCTAATTTAATTCAAAGTAGATTTGAAGGAAAGATACAAGTTCTCAAATTTACCTCTAAGGTAAAGAAAAATCATATTCTATCTAAAAAATTTTACCAAAGTTGTGAAGAATTAAATAATTCACATGCTAGATATGTTATCCTAGCTACCAATGTTGTAGAAATGGGAGTAACTATTCGCAATTTAGATTTTTTAGTGACAGTTGATTCAGAGTATAAAAATGAGGATAATGGGCTAAACTTAGTCCCTCTCAAAGTCAATGCTTTGTACCAAAGAATAGGTCGTGTAGGAAGACAAAGAGAAGGAATAGCTTTCATTACCAATGATATTGGAGCTGATTATTCAACATTAGACGATAATACTCTCAATCAATCATTAAAAAATGAAATTATTGACTTTCCAATGTCAAAATCTTCTCTCACAACCCTAGCTTTTCTGAGCTTTGAGTTAGGATTTGATAATGAAAATCTTGTAGATGATCTGAAAAAACTAGATCCACCTTCAAAAATTTATGAATCAGAAGAGAGAATACAACAATTTATCCAAGAAAGGAATAAATTAAGAAAATTAGGATTAATTAATGAAAATGGAGAATGTTCACAAAAAAGACCTATCCTAAATCAAATTGGTAAGTATATGATGACAATCAATGGATATACTAATCTTGATTTATGGTTACAAACAATTATCTTTGATGCTTATAAAAAAGAAGATTCCGAAAGATTATCTTTTTGGTTGAGTTATAATGTTTTTAGTCAAATCGCTATCTCTGAAATATTAGAATTATTGCAAGAGAAAAAACAACAACCTTTTTTAGAACTCAATCCTGAGACCCAAAAGTTCTACTTCAAAGATGAATTTGTTTATTCAGGAGAAGATGGAGAATCTATATCTGTTCCCATATCTAAGATTTCTAGTACAATTACCATTTATAATCTAGTGGTAAAAATTCTGGAAATTAGATTAAATGAAGACTTTCCACTAAATTCAGAATTACAAGAAAAGATGGATTTTTGGATGAAAAATATTAAATTTTTAGCAAACTCATTCAATGAAGCTTGTTATAAATTAAAAATATCTAAAAATACACCTATTTTTACTACTGATCAAAGTCAATCTAAATCATTCTTGATTGATAAATTAAATTTACTATCAGTAAAAGATTCTCAAATTAAAGATGATCTTAAATTAATTCCTAATCTAGTGAATATTTCTTCTCAAGGTAAATATTTAAAAGAAGATGGAACTCTTGAACAAGATAATTTATTTTGCCTAAACAATGAAATAAATTGGATTTGTAATCTTAATTCAGATAATCAGACAAAAGAAATTTCTCTTAGCCCTCAAATAGATTATCTAATTATGGCACTATATTCATTGGATTCAATTCAGGCACAATTGACAGAGAAAAAGACTAGAAATGGTTCTATTAATTATACTATTTCTAATCTAATTAATCTGTCGAGTAAAGTTGTAGAAGCAGTTCCCCAACAAAAAGTGGAAAGAAAGATCTCTGACATTCCTAAATCGATAGATATTTCTAAAAAATCCACTGAGAAAGAACCTCACCTGAAAGACAATTCTCGCATTGTATCAGACAAGCAAAAAGACATTAATTTTGTAGAAAAATCTACAGAAAGAAAGTCTTCTCGAAAATCAGGAATAAAGAAATCTAGATTTAATCTAAAACCAGCTTTCATCTTGAGTATTAGCCTATTAGTTGTGATATTTTTAATTATTCTGGGAATTTTCATTACTAAAGATGGAGATCCGAATAAAAAAAATCCCAACTCTGATCCTCATAATCAATCAGAATCTAAATAAACCATATTACCGTGATACAAATCACGGTTTTTTATACAAAAAAGACAGTTAATTAATAACTGTCTTTACTAAATTAGATTATAGATCTAATTATTCTTTTTTTTGAGTACAGGTTTTTTAGGACCATTAACATTCTTTCTTACAGGTTTAGGAGTCTCTAGGAATGTAGGTCTGACTTCTTGATCTTCAAAGTAGTCTTCATAGATATTTAGAATAGTACCAGAACCTAAAACCAATGGATCTGCAAAACCAGTTAGCCAAATATGTTCAAAGAACTCTGGAGTGACTTTTTCCATAGTATAGACATTTATCTTACTATAATATTCTTGGTCATAACCATTGTCTTTCTTGGTATGTCCATAAAACATCTTGAGTCCTAGCTCATTCATTGTGATTACCATCTTCAAAACATCTTTGCTACTTTTTTGGTAGAACCATCTTAACCAAG
>Ga0100391_1000204_pt1 | contig 72274 bp, 68 predicted proteins | sample CryGeymeta201515_FD_81541 | JGI IMG/M metagenome (GOLD analysis project Ga0100391, IMG submission 81541) | Groundwater microbial communities from Crystal Geyser aquifers in Utah, USA - Crystal Geyser metaG 2015-15 | ecosystem: Environmental > Aquatic > Deep subsurface > Groundwater | place: USA...
CGCGGCGGACGCGGCGGTCGTGACAATGACGGCGGCGAAGAGCTGATCGAAAAGCTCGTCCACATCAACCGCGTGTCGAAGACGGTCAAGGGCGGCAAGCGCTTCGGTTTCGCCGCCTTGGTCATCGTCGGCGACGGCAAGGGCCGCGCCGGTTTCGGCCATGGCAAGGCCCGCGAAGTGCCCGAGGCGATCAACAAGGCGACCGCCGCCGCCAAAAAGGCGATGGTCCGCGTTCCGCTCAAGGAAGGACGCACGCTGCATCATGACGGCCGCGGTCATTTCGGCGCCGGCAACGTGACGATCCGCACCGCGCCTGCGGGTACCGGCATCATCGCCGGCGGCCCGATGCGCGCCGTGTTCGAATCGCTCGGCGTCGCCGACGTCGTGACCAAGTCGGTCGGCACGTCGAACCCGTACAACATGGTCCGCGCCACCTTCGAGGCGCTGACCGAACAGACCAGCCCCAAATCGGTGGCGCAGCGTCGCGGCAAGAAGGTCGCCGACCTGCTGCGTCGCGGCGGTGCCAGCGACAGTGTGGCCGAGGCCGACGCGGCCGCGGTGACGGAGTAAGAACATGGCCCCCACGAAAAAGACCACCGACAAGAAGACCGTTCGCATCCGCCAGATCGGCTCGCCGATCCGCCGGCCCGAATCGCAGCGCAAGATCCTGATCGGCCTCGGCCTCGGGAAAATGCGCCGCGAGGTCGAGCTTCAGGACACGCCCGAAATTCGCGGCATGATCAAGAAGCTTCCCCATATGGTCGAAGTCATCGACTAACCCGCCGGTCCCGAATTCGGGACCGCCAGCGCGAACACAGCGAAAGCGAGTGCAAAGACATGAAACTGAACGAACTCAAGGATAACGCGGGCGCTCGCAAGAGCCGGATGCGCGTCGGACGCGGCATCGGCTCGGGCAAGGGCAAGACCGCCGGTCGCGGCCAAAAGGGCGCCAAGGCGCGCTCGGGCGTCGCCATCAACGGCTTCGAGGGCGGCCAGATGCCGCTCCACATGCGGCTGCCGAAGCGCGGGTTCAACAACCCGTTCGCCAAGGATTACGCGATCGTCAATCTCGGCATGATCCAGAAGCTGGTCGACGCCAAGAAGCTCGATGCCAAGGCGGTGATCGACCATGACGCGCTCAAGGCCGCGGGCGTCGCGCGCGGCGGCCGTCACGGCATCCGCCTGCTCGCCAAGGGCGATTATTCGGCGAAGCTGACCTTCAAGGTCAACGGCGCGTCGAAGGGCGCGATCGAGGCGGTCGAAAAGGCCGGCGGCAAGGTCGAGGTGATCGTCGCCAAGCGGCTCCAGGCCGATATCGACAAGTCGGAAAAGACCGCTGCCAAGCGCGCCGCCAAGGCCGATGCCAAGGCGAAGAAATCGGGCAAGTAAGCGCTTGCCCGCGGATCGCACCAATTAGGAAAAACCCCGTCCGGCCTCTTGAAGGCGGTGGCGGGGTTTTCCATTTGAGGCGGCGGGGCGGGCGACAGCGGGTCGCGTTGTCGCTATCGGGGTTTTCCGCACCAGCAATCAGAATAGCGGCCCCGGCCGCACGGAATGGGAATTGAACATGGCGTCACGTGCCGATCCGTCGACGAGCCTCAATCTGGGCAAATTCGGTCAGGCGACCGAATTGCGCAAGCGGCTGTGGTTCACCATCGGCGCGCTGATCGTCTTTCGCTTCCTTTCGTTCGTGCCGCTTCCGGGCATCGACCCGGTCGCGCTGTCGACGCTTTACGACCAGGCCGCCGGCGGCGGCATCGCCGACATCTTCAACACCTTTTCGGGCGGCAGCCTTGAACGGATGAGCCTGATCGCGCTCGGCGTGATGCCCTATATCACCGCCTCGATCGTCGTTCAGCTCGCCGCCGCGCTGTCGCCGCAACTCGCCGCGATGAAGAAGGAAGGCGAAAGCGGACGCAAGAAGCTCAACCAATATACCCGCTACGGCACCGTCGCGCTGACCGCGGTGCAGGGCTATGCGATCGCCGCCGGCCTCGAAACGCTCGGCGCCAGCCAGGGCATCGCCGCGGTCGTCGATCCCGGCATGGGCTTTCGCATCGGCGCGGTGATCAGCCTCGTCGGCGGCACCATGTTCCTGATGTGGCTCGGCGAACAGATCACCAGCCGCGGCGTCGGCAATGGCGTCTCGCTGATCATCATGGCGGGCATCGTCGCGCAATTGCCGCGCGGCATCTCGCAACTGTTCGAACAGGGCCGTACCGGCTCGCTGTCGGGGCTGACGATCGTCGCGATCCTGCTCGGCGCCTTCATCCTGATCGCCTTCATCTGCTTCATGGAGCGCGCGCAGCGTCGCGTCCTCGTGCAGTATCCCAAGCGCGCGACGCAGCGCGGCGTGATGCAGGCCGACCGCAGCCATCTGCCGCTCAAGGTCAACACCGCCGGCGTCATTCCGCCGATCTTCGCCAGCTCGCTGCTGCTGCTGCCGCTGACGATCTCGCAGTTCGCGGGCAATGCCGTCGCCGGCGAAAGCGGCTGGGGCGATTTCGTCATCCGCCTCAACCAGCTGCTCCAGCACGGCTCGCCGCTCTACATGACGCTCTACGGCGTCGGCATCATCTTCTTCTGCTTCTTCTACGTCGCGGTCGTGTTCAACCCGGAGGAGACCGCCGACAATCTGAAACGGCAGAACGGTTTCATCCCCGGCATCCGCCCGGGCAAGAATACCGCTACCTATCTCGATTACGTGCTGACGCGCATCACCGTCGTCGGCGCCGGCTATCTCGCGCTGATCTGCCTCGTGCCCGAATATTTCATCGCGCAATCGGGCATCCCGCTCTATCTCGGCGGCACCAGCCTGCTGATCGTCGTCAACGTGACGATCGACACAGTGTCGCAGATCCAGAGCCACCTGCTCGCGCATCAATATGCCGACCTCATCAAGAAATCGAAGTTGAAGGGCGGCCTTACTCGGCGCTAAGCAGCTGATCTAGTATCGGCAGAGGGGAACGCATGCCTATCAATCTGATCCTGCTTGGCCCGCCCGGGGCGGGCAAGGGCACGCAATCCTCGCGGCTCGAGGATGCCCATGGCATGGTTCAGCTGTCGACCGGCGACATGCTGCGCGCCGCGGTCAAGGCGGAAACCCCGCTCGGGCTCGAAGCCAAGGCGGTGATGGCGGCGGGCGACCTCGTCTCCGACGACATCGTCTCGGGGCTGATCGGCGAACGGCTCGACCAGCTCGGCGCCGACACCGGCGTCATTTTCGACGGCTATCCGCGCACCCGCGCACAGGCCGAGGCGCTCGACGCGCTGCTCGCCGAACGCGGCCGTCATCTCGATCACGTCATCGAACTGGTCGTCGACGAAGACGCTCTGGTCGATCGCATCACCGGCCGCTTCACCTGCGCCGCGTGCGGCGCGGGCTATCACGACCGCTACAAACAGCCGCTCGAAGCGGGCGTGTGCGACGTCTGCGGCGGCACCGACTTCAAGCGCCGCCCCGACGACACCGAGGAAACGGTGCGCAAGCGCATGGCCGAATATCGCGCCAAGACCGCGCCGATCCTGCCGCTCTACGATGCCCGCGGCATCGTTTCGCGCGTCGACGGCATGGCGAATATCGACGCCGTTACCCAGTCGATCGAGGGCATCCTCGACGCCGGCTGATCGCGCTCGATTGCCTGTCGGCGAGGCGATGTGTACATTGGGCGGCGATGACCATTCCGCAGATTTCAAGCGCGCGCGCGCTGCCCGGGCGGGCCATCGCCGATACCATGTCGGCCTTCGCGTGACCGCGCGCAAGGCCGCAGCCCGCACCGCCAGGCCGCGCATCGAACTGGGCTGGGCCGAGCTTGTCGATCTGCCCGAGCTGCATCTCGACGACCTGCCGGCGAAAATCGACACCGGCGCACGCACCTCTTCGCTGCACGCCACGCATATCCGCATCACCGGCCCGGCAGGCGCGCAGACCGTCTCGTTCCGCGTCCGCAAGGCGCGCGATGCCAGGGCGCGCCAGTTCTCGATGCCGTTGTTCGAAAATCGCCGCGTGCGCAGCTCGAACGGCCATCATGAGGACCGCCCCGTCATCCGCACCCCGGTCGTGCTCGGCGGCATCGAACAGCTCGTCGAAATCACGCTGACGCATCGCGGCACGATGGCCTTTCCGATGCTCGTCGGCCGCTCGACGCTCAAACGTCATTATCTCGTCAACTGCCGCCGCAAATATGCGACGCGCCCGATTGCGCACCCATCCGCCGTATCAGGGGCCGACGCCATGCCGCCCGCCCCAGGAGATCCTAAATGAAAATCGCCATGCTCGCCCGCAATCCAAAGCTTTATTCGCATCGCCGGCTGGTCGAGGCGGCCGAGGAGCGCGGCCATAGCATCGACATCCTCAACACGCTGCGCTGCACCGTCAACATCGCCTCGCACCGCCCGACGGTGGTCTATAACGGCGAAACGCTGTCGGGTTACGAAGCGATCATCCCGCGCATCGGCGCATCGGTCACGCATTACGGCCTCGCCGTGCTGCGCCAGTTCGAAATGGCGGGGGTGTGGCCGCTCAACGAAAGCGTCGCCATCGGCCGCAGCCGCGACAAGCTGCGTTCGATGCAGATCCTCGCCAAATACGGTCTCGGCCTGCCCGTCACCGCCTTCGCCCACGATCCCAAGCAGACCGACGAGGTGCTCAAGATGGTCGGCGGCGCGCCCGCGGTGATCAAGCTGCTCGAAGGCACGCAGGGCATCGGCGTCGTCCTCGGCGAGACCGAGAAATCGGCCAAGTCGGTGATCGAGGCGTTCCGCGGCGCCAACGTCAACATCCTCGTCCAGGAATTCATCAAGGAAGCCGGCTCGACCGACATCCGCATCCTCGTCATCGGCGGCAAGGTCGTCGCGGCGATGCAGCGGACCGGCGCGCCCGGCGATTTCCGCTCCAACCTCCATCGCGGCGGATCGGCCAAGCAGGTCAAGATCACACCCGAGGAACGCTCGACCGCGGTGCGCGCCGCCAAGGCGATGGGGCTCAACGTCTGCGGCGTCGATATCCTGCGCTCGAACCACGGTCCGGTGATCATGGAGGTCAATTCCTCGCCGGGGCTCGAGGGCATCGAAAACGCCACCGGCAAGGACGTCGCCGGGCAGATCATCGACTTCATCGTCGCCAATGCCAAGCCGGGCAAGACCAAGACCAAGGGCGTCGGCTGACCCGCGCTCGCTAAAGCATCTCGTCCTCGTCGAGCTCGACGTCGGACAGGATGATGTCGCTGATCTCGCCCATTCGCTCCTCGACATTGTGGTAGCGGCGGACCTCGGCGATGTGGATCAGCGCGTCGCCGCGATTGACCACCGGCAGCGTCGCGTGACCGATGATGATGCCGTCGCACGGGGCGCGCAGATAGGCCTGTTCGGCGCCCGATATGTCGGTCACCAGCGCGACGATCTGGCCTTCGTTGACGACGTCGCCCGATAGCCTTTCCATCAGGCAGATGCCGCCCTGCGGCGCGCGCAGCCAGCCGGTCCGCGTCGATCGCGCCGGCGTCGGCAGCGGCAGCGCGAGGCGTTTCGATTGCAGCATCCCCATCGCGTTCATCACCCGCATGATGCCGCGCACGCCGGTCCGGATCGCGTAATCGTCGAAGCGCAGCCCTTCGCCCGCCTCGTAGAGCAGCATCTCGACGCCGGTATCGCGCGCTACCTTGCGCAGCGAATTGTCGCGCAGCTGCGACGCGATGATCGCCGGCGCGCCGAACGCCAGCGCCATTTCGGCGGCGCGCTCGCTGCCTTCGCTGATGCGGATCTGCGGCAGGTTCTTGCGATGGACCGCCGCCGAATGCAGGTCGATGCCGAAATCGGCGCGGCGGACGATCTCGTTATGAAAGATATAGGCGAGCTGCGAGGCGAGCGACCCGGTCGGCGATCCGGGGAAGCTGCGGTTGAGGTCGCGGCGGTCGGGCAGGTAGCGGCTGTTGGCGACGAAGCCGAAGACGTTGACGATCGGCACGCACAGCAGCGTGCCCGCCAGCGACCTGGGCGCGATGCGCTTGAGCAGGCGGCGCACGATCTCGACCCCGATGATCTCGTCGCCATGGATCGCGGCGCTGACGAACAATACCGGCCCGGGCTTGCGACCGTGGATGACATGGACCGGCAGGCAGGCGATCTGGCCCGACGAGACGCGGCTGATCGGCAGGTCGAACATCGCCACCGTTCCCGGTGCGATCTGCTCGCCCGAAAACGCGAACGGCTCGCCGGGCGCCTCGGGTTTCGTCGCTATCGCCATCGTTCAATCCGCCCCCCGGTCCGCCGGGCGGGATCATGCGCCGCCTCGCGCCGCTTGGCTACCGGCAATCCTCGACGACGCGCGCGACCTCGGGCCAGGCGGGGATGACGAGCGGTTGCGCGGCGCCCTCGACCTCGACGAGGAAGCGCCCGCGGCTGAAGATCATGCGGTCGAGCTGGGGGTCGGCAGGGGGGAGGCTGGCGACGACATAGCCCGGCTGGGCGGCGCTGTTGGCGAGCGGATAGCGCGCCGTGCCGGCGGTCGCGCGGACCGTCATCGCGGCGCTGCGCCCGGCTTCGAGCTTGCCGAGATGGGCCAGCTCGATGCGCCGCGCGGCAAGGTCGCAACGGACCGCGAAGCGCGGCGCCGCGTCGCTGCCGAACGAAGCGAGCGAGCCGCCGGCATTGCGCGAATAACTCCAGTCGCCGGGCGTCAGCGGCCAGTCGATCCAGTCGCCGGCGAGCGGCGCCGGGGCGGGCGCGGGGGCCGGCGGCGGCGCGGGACGGGCCGCCGGTGGCGGCGCGGGCGGCGGCGGGGCCGCGCAGGCGGCGGCGATCAGCGCGATCGCGCTCGCGGACAGGGCTTGGCAAAGGCGGAATGATTTCATGCAGCGGTCATGCCGCAATCGGCGCGCGCGATCAATCGCCGCGCGCTCGCCTCAGCCACAGTTTTCGATCACCTGGCGCAGCGGGGCGCCCGCCGGCGCGATCATGATCTCGCCATCGCCGATCTGGACGGTGACGTTGTCGTCGCTCTGCGCGATCGCGCGCACGACGGGATCGCTGACCGACAGGCGGCCGCTGACCATCGGCAGCGGCTCGGTGACGACATTGGCCTCGACGACCTTGATCTCGGCGCCGGTGCCGACCTTCATGTCGACGCTCTCGCCGGCGACCGCGACGGCGCGCGAAAAGACGATCTCGCGCTGCGTCGCGTCGCAGCTCGCGCTGAACAGCGGTTCGCCGTCGGCGGGGCCATAGGCGGCGCTGCCTTCGTCGCCCGACCAGTCGCCGGCGACGGTCACCGCTTCGTCGGCGGCGACGGTCGCCGCCCTGATCGCGGTCGCTTCGTTGGCGGCCATATTGGCCTGCGCCTTGGCGACGTCTTCGGGGCTTTCGCGGTCGGCGCAGCCGGTCAGGACGATTGCGGCGGCGGACAGCATCAGGGCGAATTTCATGGGCGACGGCACTCCTCGGGCCGGGGGTCGGGCGATCGTGCGGCGGCGGTTGCCGCGGCTATCCGCCCTAGGTGTCAGGCCGCGCTCGCATAAGCAAGCGGGCGTTGGCCGATATGGTTGTAGGTCTTGGGGCCGAGGTCGAGCCGGAGCGGCCCCATTTTCTCCGCGCCCTCGGCATCGACGCCGACGAGATAGGCGAGCGGGACGTGCGCCGCCGCGCCGGCGCGAACGAAGTCGAGCGCCAGGCTCGCCAGCGGCACGAACAGCAGGCGCTGGCCATAGCGCACGCCGCGCGCCTCATCGAGCGGCAGGCCGAGATCGCCTTCGAGCTCGATCGTCTCGCCCGGCGCAAGCTGCGCGACGCGGTGTGCGATCCCGCTCGACGGATCGGCCATGAACGCGGCGATTTCGGCGTCCTGCCCGGCCTGGGCGGAGATCATCGCGCCGCGCACGACCAGCGCTTCGACCGGCGCGTCGCCGGTGTTGGTGATGCTGAGCGCATAGCGCAAGGCGACGCGCGTCATCGTCGCGGCGGCGTAATCGGGGATGAACCGGATTTCGAGCCCGGCGAGGGCCTGCGCGGCGGGCAGGGCGAGCGCGGCGGCGATGTCGGGCGCGTCCGCAGCATCGTTGGCGGTCGCGCGCGGCGCGGGCGGTTTCGCGGGCGGCGGGGCCACCCGCTTGGCCCGCGGCGCTTCGGCGAGCGGCAGGCCGACCGCGGGCTGCCAGCCGCCGCCGCGCCCGCGCGCGAAATACAGATAGGCGCCGCCGCCGACGAGCGCCGCGAATGCCAGCAGCCAGGCCCAGGGAACGCCGCCATTGCCGCCGCCGCGCCGCTGGATCGGCGCGTCGATCGCCGGGCTCGCCGGGCGTTCGCTGGCCGCTGCTGCGGTCTCGACCGGCTGCGCTGCCGCGTCGGTCGCGGTCGGCGATCGGGCGATCGCGGTCGGGGCGGCGGCGCGCTCGGTCGCGGCGGCGCGTCGCTGCGCCGGGCTTTGCGTCGTCGCGCTGCGCGTCGTCGGGGGATCGATCGTGATGCGCGGCTGCTGCGCGATCGTATTGCCATTGGCGCTCGGCGTGCGGGTCGGCGCGCTCGCGCTCGGCGCCGGCGTCGGCTGGGCGGAGGGGCGGCGCGGCGCGGGCGCGTCGGGGTCGACCGGGCCTTGCGGGCGCGGGCGCGTGTCGCTCTCGGGCCGGGGCTTGCCCAGATTCTCGATGCTGAAGCTGCCGGTTGCCGGCGGGGTCGTCGCACTGTCCTGAAGCGCCAATGCGGGAGTCGCGGATGCCATCGCCAGCAGCAGCGTCAATCCCGTCATGCGGGCGGAAAGGGGAAATCGGTGGCTGGTCATGATTCTGTCGGCCCGCCCATATCAAACTCTGCGGCGCTTGCCACTGTCGCAGTTGCCGCTGAATTTCAGCTTAACCCGCCGATGCGCCGCCCGATCGCGGCGCACCGGCAATTCCCCGCTTGCCATCGCCGCGGCTTGGCGGCACGTCTGGGCGACGATGATGCTGTCCAGGATTCCTTGTCGCTCGCGCCCGACGCGCTGGCTCGGCCAGTGCGGATCGCCGGCACGTCCGCCGGCGGGGGCGCCGCCGCGCGGCTGACCGGGCGGCCCGCGCCGCCCGCCGTCGCTCGCCTGCCCCTCCCCTTGCCAGAAAGCCGCAATGCCATGGACCGCAAAGCCATCGAAGCCCGCCTGACCGACCCCGAACAGCTCGATTACGGCATCTATCTCAACGCCGACCGGCTGCTCGCCTGCCAGAAACCGTGGGACGACCTCGTCAACGGGGACGAGTTGCAGTTCATGATCGTCCATCAGGTCGAGGAATTGTGGATGAAGCTGATGGCGGCGACATTGCTCGACGCCGACGCGGCGATGGCGGCGAAACAGGGGCTCAAGGCGCTATCGCTGCTGCAGCGCGTCCACGTCATCCAGCGGCTGATGACCGCGCAGCTCGACCTGATCGAGACGATGTCGCCCAAGGCCTATCAGCAGATCCGCCTCATGCTCGGCAACGGCAGCGGCCAGGAAAGCCCCGGCTTTCGCGTGCTGCTCGAAATGCCGCCGCATATGTGGGCGACCTATCGCGAACACTGGCTCGAGGCGCAGGGGCGCAGCGTGCGCGACGTCTACGACACCGGCTTCGCGCACGACGAGGCGTACCTGCTCGCCGAGGCGCTGCTCGAATTCGACGAACAGTTCCAGAAATTCCGCGCGTCGCACATCCATCTCGTCAACCGCTCGATCGGGCTCGGCTCGAAATCGATCAAGGGCCGTCCGGTCGACCTGCTCAATGCCGGCGCGCGCCACCGCTTCTTTCCCGAATTGTGGAACGTGCGCGGCGAGATGACCGATGCCTGGGGCGCGTCGCACGGGACCGAACGGCCCAGCCTGGCCGACGGCGAGGTCCGCCGCCGCGCGCCCGGCCACGGCCATGGCTGATCGCGCCTAGGTCTCCGATCGCGGCACCGGCCGGTCGGCCGCATTAGGCTTGTCGTCGTCGAGTTCGAGCATGTCGGTGAACGCTTCGCCGTAGAAACTGTCCATGATCTCGCCCGGCAGGCGGAAGGGGCGGCCGGCGTTGCTGTTCCACATCAGCACGACGCCGGCCTTGGCCTTGGGATCGAACACGATTTCCGACCGATATCCCGACACCGCGCCGCCATGGCCGACGAGGCGATGGCCGCGAAAATCGAAGCTGCGCCAGCCCAGGCCGTAACCGGCATTGCTCAGCGCGCGGCCAAATCCATTGCTGCCGAACGGGCGCGGCGTGGCGACGCGCGCTTCGTGGATCACGTTGAGCATCGCCGGCGACAGCACGTCGGGCGCGCCGCCCATCTGCGCCACCATCCAGCGCGCCATGTCGGCAATGTTCGAATTGACCCCGGCGGCGGCGGGGATGCGGTAATAGGCATCGACGACCTCGATCGGCTTTTGACCGCGATGCGGCCGCGCCCAGCTTTTGGCGCCGATCAACCCGGCGCGACCGATGCTCGCGCTGGTCATGCCGAGCGGCGCGAACAGCCGCGCGCGCACCTCGTCGGCATAGCTGCGGCCGGTCGCGTTGGCGACGATCTCGCTGACGCTGTCATAGGCGCTGTTCTGGTAGCTGTGGCAGCTGCCGGGCGGGCACAGCGCGGGGATGTCGCCCAGCGAGGCGCGGATGACCGCGGGCTCGATGCCGCCTTCGAGCCGCCCGTCATAGGCGTTCTTGGGCAGGCCCAGGCGGTGCGACAATATGTCGATCAGCGTCGCCTGCTCCTCGCCGTGCCGGTCGAGCTTCAAGCTGCTGCCGTAATAGGCCGCCGAATGGACGAAATCCAGCCGGCCGGAGACGACCAGTCGCGCAACCAGGCTGCTCGCGACGCCCTTCGACACCGATGCCCAGCGGAACACGGTATGCGGGGTAACGCGCTCGTCGCTCTCGGCCGATACGCGGCCATAGCCCTTGACGAAGGTCGGCCGGCCGTTCTCGACGATGGCCACCGCCAGCCCGACCATGTCGTCGCGCTGCATCAGCGCGGCGATGCGGCGGTCGACCAGCGCATAATCGATCTTCAGGTTGCGCGCGCGCGGCGCCGGGCCGAGCGCGGCCGACAGCGTCTGGCGCTCGCCCGCCGCGGGATCGGCCCGCCCGCCGGCCGACAGCCAAGCCACGCCGACCAGCAGGACGACGATCAGGATCAGCGCCGAAAAGCCCCGCTTCATCACCGGGCGCCCTCGCTGGGGGTCAGTCGGCAAGATAATCGGCGGTGGTCTTCGCGGCGACCTCGGCGGCGGTCACGCCGGGCGCGCATTCGATCAGGCGGAAGGGCGATCGATGGTCGTCGCGGCGGAACACGGCAAGGTCGGTGATGATCATGTCGACGACGTTCTTGCCGGTCAGCGGCAGCGTGCATTGAGGGATGAACTTGGGATCGCCGGCCTTCGAGGTATGTTCCATGACGACGATGATCTGCTTGACCCCGGCGACGAGATCCATCGCGCCGCCCATGCCCTTGACCATCTTGCCCGGGATCATCCAGTTGGCGATGTCGCCGTCTTCGGACACCTCCATCGCGCCCAACACGGTCAGGTCGATATGGCCGCCGCGGATCATCGCGAAACTGTCCGACGAACTGAAATAGGCGCTCGACGGCAGCTCGCTGATCGTCTGCTTGCCGGCGTTGATCAGGTCGGGATCGACGTCCTCGTCGTATGGAAACGGGCCGATGCCGAGCATGCCGTTTTCGCTCTGCAGCGTCACCTCGATGCCGGCCGGGATATGGTTGGCGACCAGCGTCGGGATGCCGATGCCGAGGTTGACGTAATAGCCGTCCTTGAGCTCGCGCGCCGCGCGCGCCGCCATCTCGTCGCGGCTCCAGCCGGTCTTGGTCTCGCTATCGCTCATCGGGTCACTGGCCTTCGTAACGGGTTTCGCGCGGCATCCAGCGCGCGGCTTCGGGAAAGACGTCGTCGATATCGCCGGCGATCGATGCGCCGTACACCGGGTTGGGCAGGACGAACCAGCCGTTGCCCCAGAGTTTGGCGATCTCGGGATGGGCAGCCAGGGCGCGTCGTTCTGCCAACATGAGGTCTTCTTCATTAAAAGCATCCATGAAGTCGCCGAGGTTGTCGCCAGCCATGGCGATGATGCAAAATTTCTTTGAGATATTCCACCGACGCTGGTCTTTGGCTGAACCTGTATCGTCGTCACCCTTGAGAAATAGCGTTTCGCCATGCACCGCTTGGCCGAGTCCTGCCGCAGCGATCGCGCGAACAGTTCCTTCTGCATTCTTCGCACTGCGGTTGGAGTTGAACACGACGGTGACACCCGCATCGCGAATCCGCTTGAGAGCCTCAACCGCGCCAGGGGCGGGAGCTACGGCCGCGAAGCCAGTGCGCTCCCATTCATCCCAGATCGCGCTCGAATATGCGCTGCCAGTCGATGCCTGCCAATATTCATAACCGAGATTGAGCAGCAGGGTTTCGTCGACATCGAAAACCACTGCATACGGCTTAATGTGAGCGTCATCGGCGCTGTCCGGACAAATATATGATGCAACGGTCGTGTAGGATATCCCCTCTTCGTTGAACGCAATCAACGTATGATAGGCTGGAGAATAATAATCAGAGACAGACGAAGTGCCTTCGTATTTTTTGTCGCTGGCGGTGACGTAATCATCGACATAATCAGTCAGCGCGCGGAACGCCTGGATGCTCGCCGCCGCGCCTTCGCCCGAACCATAGAGCCAGCGCATCGAATCGGGCGCGGCCTTGCCACTCGGGGCGCTCGCAGCCGGCGTCCCGACCGCGGCGGGCGCCGTCATGCATCCGGCGAGCGCGAACAGCGGCACGAAGCCGATCAGGGCGAGCGGCTTCATTGCGTGTCTCCGGTGCGACCATGATGGGCGAAAGCGTCGACGACGAACCAGCCTTGCGGGTCGGTCGCGCCCTGGGCCGTGAAGGTTTCGCTGAAGTCGGACGCTTCGTCGCCCAGTTGCGCGACGATGCAGCTGCGGCTCGCGACCTTCCAGCGCAGCGAATCCTTGCTCGTGCTGCCGTAATCGCCGCTCATCCACAGATTGTCGCGATGCGCCGCGGGGCCGAGCCCGGCGGTTTCGAGCGCGGCAACGAGCGCGCCCGCCTGCGCCGGCGGCAGCGCCGACAGATAATGCACCGCGATCCCCGACAATCGCGCGACGGTGACGGTCTCGACCAGCGCGGGGTCGCGCGCCGCGATCCGCGCCGCATCGGCGTCGCCCAGATCGACCAGCATCGCCAGCGGCAGGTCGCCGCACACGGTATAGCGCGGATCGGCAAGGTCGCTGCCCGGCATCAGCACGACCGATGTGGTCAGCGCCCCGCGCTCGCGCTCGTCGGCCTTGGTGAACAGATAGCGCGTGATCGTGTCGTAGCGATCGCGATCGGCGCGCGGTGCCGGCGGTACCGCCGCGACCGGCGCCGCGAGCGTCGGCGCACGCGCGATCGCCGGTGCCTTTTCGACGACCCTGATCGCCGGGATCGCGGCGATCCGCCGCTCGCGCGGCGCAACCGACAGATCGGGCGCCGCGGGCTTGTCGACCATTTCCTTGCCCGCCATCAGCGCCGCCGCGCCCGCCGGAATCGCCGCGACGCAGCCGGGCAGCGCGGCGAGGGCGGGCAGCGTCAGCGCCCAGGCGAGCGACGCGCGCATCAGGCGCTCTCGCGCTCGCGCACGGTGCGGAACTCGATGCGCTTGTCGTACGGCGCGCCGACGATCATCCGCTTCACATAGATGCTCGGCAGGTGGATGCAGTCGGGGTCGAGGCTCCCCGTCGCGACGATTTCCTCGACCTCGGCGACGCAGATCTTGGCCGCGGTCGCCATCGGCTGGTTGAAATTGCGCGCGGTCTTGCGGAACACCAGATTGCCCGCCTCGTCGGCCTTGTAGCCCTTGACGATGGAAAGGTCGGCGAAGATTCCGCGCTCGAGGATATACTCCTCGCCGTCGAACTGCTTCGTCTCCTTGCCCTCGGCGACGAGCGTGCCGACGCCGGTCTTGGTATAGAAGCCGGGGATGCCCGCGCCGCCCGCGCGGCACCGCTCGGCGAGCGTCCCCTGCGGGCAGAATTCGACCTCGAGCTCGCCGGCGAGATATTGCCGCTCGAACTCCTTGTTCTCACCGACGTAGCTGCTCACCATTTTTTTGACCTGGCGCGTGCGCAGCAGCTTGCCGAGCCCCTCATTGTCGATCCCCGCGTTGTTCGACACCAAGGTCAGGTCCTTGACGCCCGAATCGCGGATCGCGTCGATCAACCGTTCGGGAATGCCGCACAGGCCGAAGCCGCCGGCGCAGATCGTCATGCCGTCGAACAATAACCCGTCGAGCGCGGCGGCGGCATCGGCAAAGCGTTTCTTCATCGGGCGATCGGGTCCTTCGGTTGCGGCGGCTTGGGGTGCCAAAGCTCTAAGGCCTCGCCGCGCGGCTCGCAAGGGTGGCAAAGCGCGCGCGCGCGACTTATGTGCGGGGGATCGACCCCGCCGCCGTCGCAGCCGAAGGAACCCCCGATGACCGATTCCGCCTATCCCGACCTTGCCCTGGTGATCGATGGAGAAAGGATCGGCGCGGCCGCGCGCGACGGCATCGACGTCGTCGATCCCGCCACCGGCGACACGCTCGGCGTCCTGCCCAAGGCGACCAGGGCCGATCTCGACCGCGCGCTCGACACCGCGCAGCGCCGCCACCGCGACTGGCGCGCGACCCCGCTCGACACGCGCGTCGCCATCCTCAAGAAAGCCGCCGCGCTGATCCGCGAACGCGCCAAGGACATCGGCCGCATCGCCACGCGCGAGCAGGGCAAGCCTTTGAAAGAGGCGATCGGCGAGACGCTCTACGCCGCCAGCCTGTTCGAATGGATGGCCGAGGAATCGCGCCGCACCTATGGCCGCGTCCTCGTCCGCCCGCCGGGCCAGCTCGCGCGCGTCACATACGAAGCCGTCGGCCCCGTCGCCGCCTTCGCGCCGTGGAACTTCCCGACGCTCAACGTCGCGCGCAAGCTCGCCCCCGCGCTCGCGGCAGGCAATGCGATCATCCTCAAGCCCGCCGAGGAAACCCCCGGCTCGGCGCTCGCCATCCTCCAGGCGCTGATCGACGCCGGCCTGCCCGACGGCACTGCGCAGGTGGTGTTCGGCGACCCCGCCGAAATCTCGAGCCACCTGCTCGCCAGCCCGATCATCCGCAAATTGTCGTTCACCGGCTCGGTCCCCGTCGGCAAGCATCTGATGAAGCTCGCCGCCGACCATGCGATCCGCACGACGATGGAGCTGGGCGGCCACGCCCCCGTGCTGATCTTCGACGACGCCGATATCGACCGCACGCTCGACATCATCGCGCCCAATGCCTTCCGCAATGCGGGCCAGGTCTGCGTTTCGCCGACGCGCTTCTACGTCCAGTCGGGGGTCTATGATTCGTTCGTCAAGGCGTTCGGGACACGCGTCGCGGCGATGACCGTCGGCAACGGCCTCGACGATGCGACGACGATGGGCCCGCTTGCCAATCCGCGCCGCCCCGACGCCGTCGGCAGACTTGTCGACGATGCCAAGGCGAAGGGCGCGCGCGTCGTCTCGGGCGGGACACGAATCGACGGCGCCGGCCTCTTCTTCCAGCCGACCGTGCTCGCCGACGTGCCGGTGGAGGCCGACATCATGAACGACGAGCCCTTCGGCCCGGTCGCGCTGTTCCGCCCGTTCGACACCGCCGACGATGCGATCGAACAGGCCAACCGCCTGCCCTTCGGCCTCGCCAGCTACGTCTTCACCGAAAACGGCCGCCAGGCGAACCGCGTCGCCGATTTGATCGAGGCGGGCATGGTCGCGGTCAACCACGGCAGCGTCTCGGCGATCGACGCGCCGTTCGGCGGCATCAAGGATTCGGGCCACGGCCTCGAAGACGGCGCCGAGGGGCTGAAGGCGTTCATGGTCTCGAAAACGGTGCATCAGGCGTAAGCGCGATGACGAAGGCTGATAGAATGACCCAGACCCAATCCCGCTCCGGCGGCCGCATTCTCGTCGACCAGCTCGTCGAGCAGGGCTGCGATCGCATCTTTACCGTGCCGGGCGAGAGTTTCCTCGCGGTGCTCGACGCGCTCCACGACACGCCGTCGATCCAGACCGTGGTGTGCCGGCAAGAGGGCGGGGTGGCCTATTCGGCTTGTGCCGACGGCGCGCTGACCGGACGGCCGGGGATCGCCTTCGTCACGCGCGGGCCGGGTGCGACCAACGCCAGCATCGGCGTCCATGTCGCGATGCAGGATTCGCAAGCCATGATCCTGTTCATCGGCGACGTCGATCGCGGCATGCGCGACCGCGAAGGCTTCCAGGAAATCGATTTCGCCGCGATGTTCGCCCCGCTCGCCAAATGGGCGGCGCGCATCGACGATCCCGCGCGGATTCCCGAATATGTCGCGCGCGCCTATTCGGTCGCGATGGCGGGACGCCCCGGCCCGGTCGTCCTCGCTTTGCCCGAGGATATGCTCGTCGAGGCCGCGCAAGCGATCGACCGGCCGCGCGTCGCGCCGCCCGCGCAGTCGCCGGCGCCAGAGGCGATGGATGCGCTGATGAAGCTGCTCGAGGATGCGGCCGACCCCGTCGCGATCGTCGGCGGCGCCGGCTGGGATGCGGGCGCGGCGCATTATTTCCGCGAATTTGCCGAACGGATCGGCATCCCCGTCGCCGCCGCCTTCCGCCGCCAGGACGCGATCCCCAACGACAGCGCGGTCTATGCGGGCAATCTCGGCTACGGCCCCAATCCGAAGCTCGTCGCACGCGTCAAGGCCGCCGATCTCGTCCTCGTTATCGGCGCGCGGCTCGGCGAGGCGACGACCGACGGCTATGCGCTGATCACCCCCGACCATCCCGACCAGCTGCTCGTCCACGTCCACCCCGATCCCAACGAGCTCGGCCGCGTCTATCGCACCGATCTCGCGATCTGCGCCGACATGCGCGAATTCGCCGAAACCGCGGCGCTGTGGCCCGACGAGCTGATCGATTTCGACTGCGGCAAAAAGGCGCACGGCGATTTCCTCGCCTGGTCGACCCCCGCACCGATCGATACCCCGCTCGACCTGGGCATGGTGGTGAAAGCAATGCGCGAAACGCTCCCGGCCGACAGCATCATCTGCAACGGCGCGGGCAATTATTCGGGCTGGTGGCACCGCTACTGGCATTATGCCGGCTACGGCACGCAGCTCGCCCCGACCGCGGGCTCGATGGGCTACGGCCTGCCCGCCGCGATCGCTGCATCGCTCCGCCACCGCGACCGCCAGGTCGTCGCGCTCGCCGGCGACGGCTGTTTCCTGATGAACGCGCAGGAGCTGGCGACCGCGGTCGCGCACGAGTGCGACATGCTCGTCATCGTCGTCGACAACGGCATCTACGGCACGATCCGCATGCACCAGGAACGCGAATATCCCGGCCGCGTCTCGGCGACCAGCCTCGCCAACCCCGACTTCGCCGCCTTCGCGCGCAGCTTCGGCTGCTGGGCCGAGACGGTCGAGAAAACCGCCGACTTCGCCCCGGCGCTCAAGCGCGCACAGGCAGAGAAGGGCGTTCGCCTCCTCCACCTCAAGACCGACCCCGACCGGATCAGCTTCGGCACGACGATCACCGCGCTGCGCGAACAAAAATAGCCGTCACCCCAGCGCAGGCTGGGGTCTGTCCCGACTGGCGGGAATCTACGAGGGTTGGGCTGGGCCCCAGCCTACGCTGGGGCGACAGCGCCACCTGCCACACTCGCAATGACAAAACCATATTCCTGCCTTCGCAGGAGCACGGGTCACGTTTCGGCGTCGCGCAACGTCACCAGCCCCGCCTCGCGCTGGCGCTTGAGCTCGGCCTTGAGCGCCTCGGGCCGGCGCGCAAGCACGAAGCCGAAACTCACCCCGCCCTCCTTGGTCAGCGTCGCGTGGTGCAATTTGTGCGCCTGAACGATGCGCTTGGCATAGCCGCCCCTCGGCACGTAGCGGAACCAGCGCTGGTGGACGAGGCCGTCGTGGATCAGCGTATAGATGACGCCGTAGGCGAGTACGCCGACCCCCAGCCATGTCGCCGGTTCCCAGCCCGCGCCGCCCTGGCCCCAGCGGCCATAGGCGAACAGCGAAATCGAGATCGCCGCGCCGACGATGCCGTAGAGGTCGTTCTTCTCGAACGCGCGGTCGTGCGGTTCGTGATGGTCGCGGTGCCAGCCCCAGCCGAACCCGTGCATGATGTATTTGTGGCTCGCCCAGGCGACGCCTTCCATCGCCAGCACGGTGGCGAGAACGATGGCAAGGGCGGCGAGCGGCGACATGGCATCAAGATAGGCCCCGGGAAGCGCAATTGGAAGCTTGCCAGCCGGCCGCCCGCTGTTAGCCTGCATCGCCGACCCGCCACCTGGAGATTTCGCTCATGACCCGCCTGCCGCTCGCCCTCCCGCTCGCCCTTCCGCTGATGGCGCTGCTCGCCGCCTGTACGCAAACCGCCCCGACCGACGAGGCCGGCAACGAATCCGGCAACGAAGCCGCCGCCACTCCCGCCAGCGTCACCCTCGCGCGGCTCGACTGCGGCAGCATCGAGGTGTCCGACCTGTCGGTCTTCTCGGTCGCGGGTAGCTACAAGGGCGTCGACAAGACGCTGACCGACAGCTGCTACCTGATCCGCCACGGCGACGATCTCATGCTGTGGGACACCGGCCTGCCCGGCGACCTCGTCGGCAAGGGGCAGCAGGGAGAGGCGCCGATGAAGATGCGGCTCGACGCCTCGCTCGTCGATCAGCTCGCCGCGCTCGGCATCGCGCCCGGCGACATCGACGTCGTCGGGATCAGCCATCTGCACGACGATCACACCGGCCAGCTTGCTATGTTCCCCAACGCCAAACTCCTCACCGGCAAGGGCGACTGGGATGCGATCACCGCCGCCAAGCCCGACCAGCGGATCAACGTCGCGCCCTATGCGCATTGGGCCAAGGACGGCGGCAGCGTCGAGCCGGTGTCGGGCGATCACGACGTGTTCGGCGACGGCAGCGTCGTCATGCTCGACCTCACCGGTCACACGCCCGGCCATACGGGCCTCAAGGTCGTCACCCCCGGCAAGACCTATCTGCTCACCGGCGACGTCGCGCATTTCCACGCCAATTACGACGCCAACGACGTGCCGACGTGGAACACCGACAAGGCCGCGAGCGTCGAATCGCTCAAGCGTTTCAAGGCGCTCGCCGAGGAAGCGGGCGCGACCGTCGTCATCCAGCACGACCCCGCCGATATCGGCCTCGTCCCCGCCGCCACGGCGTCGGCCAAGTGAGGGCGCTGCTCAGCGAAACGCCCGGCGGGCCCGATACGCTCGTCGTGCGCGACATCGATCCGCCCGTCGCCGGGCCGGGGCAGCTGCTGATCGACGTGAAAGCATGCGCGATCAACTTTCCCGACGTCCTCATCATCGAGGACAAATATCAGTTGAAGCCCCCGCGCCCCTTCGCGCCGGGCAGCGAAATCGCGGGCGTCGTCAGCGCACTGGGCGAAGGCGTCAGCGGCTTTGCCGTCGGCGACCGAGTCATCGCCGCGACCGGCTTCGGCGGTCTCGTCGAACAGGCCGCAGTTGCATCGCCATCGGTGTATCCTTTGCCCGACGCCTTCCCCTTCGAACAGGGCGCGGCGCTGCTGATGACCTACGGCACTGCGATCCACGCGCTGCTCGACCGCGGCCGCATGGCGGGCGGAGAGACCGTCCTGGTCCTCGGCGCCGCCGGCGGCGTCGGTATCGCCGCGATCGAATTGGCCAAGGCATTCGGCGGCCGCGTCGTCGCGGGCGTCTCCAGCGAAGCCAAGGGCGCGATGGCACGCGAAGCCGGCGCCGACGACGTCGTCGTCTATCCGCGCGCGCCGTTCGACAAGGATGCGTCGAAGGCGCTCGCGGGGACGTTCAAGGAGGCGCTCGGCCCCAATGGCGCCGACATCGTCTTCGACATCGTCGGCGGCGATTATTGCGAACCCGCGTTGCGCTCGATGGCATGGCAGGGCCGCTATCTCGTCGTCGGCTTCCCCGCCGGCATCCCCGCGCCGCCCCTCAACCTCGCGCTGCTCAAGGGCTGCGATATCTGCGGCGTCTTCTGGGGCGCCTTCGCCGCGCGCGATCCAAAGGCCAACGCAACGCACATCGCGACGCTGTTCGACCTGTGGGCGGACGGCAAGATTTCGCCGCGCGTAACCGAAACCTATGCCCTCGAACAGGGCGGCGAGGCGATCGCCAAGCTCGCCTCGCGCGCCGCGGTCGGCAAGCTCGTGGTGACGATCTAGAGGATCTCGACGTCGCCGATCGGGCGGCGATGGTCGAGCGCCGGGATCTGCGCGCGCGCCTCGGCGACCAGTTGTAAGTCGATATCGGCGAACCCCAGCCCGGCGTCTTCGCCCATGTCAAGCGCGACGCGGCCCCACGGATCGACGATGAGCGAATGGCCATAGGTCCGCCGGCCGTCCTCATGGCTGCCCGACTGCGCCGCGGCGATGATGAAGCACGCGCTCTCGATCGCGCGCGCGCGCAGCAGCACATGCCAGTGGTCGCGCCCGGTCGGAACGGTGAACGCCGACGGCAGCGCGATCATGTCGCACCTCGCCCGGCCCAGCGCGTCGAACAATGCCGGAAAGCGCAGGTCGTAACAGATCGCGAGGCCCAGCCGACCCCATGGCGTATCGACCGCGACCGCCTTGGTGCCGCCGTCATAGACGTTCGATTCGCGCCACGTCTCGCCGCTCGCCAGCGTCACGTCGAAACGGTGGATCTTGTCATAGCGCGCGCGGATCTCGCCGCCGTCGTCGATCACGAAACTGCGATTGACCCGCCGCCCATCGCCGCCTTCGGCCAGGAGCGGCAGCGATCCGGGGTGCACCCAGATGTCATGCTCGCGCGCCGCAGCGCAAATCGTCCCGAGGGCCTTCGACCCGCCCTCCGACGCCATTTTCGAGGCCGACCGCAGCCGATCGCTATCGAGCAAAACGGACATTTCGGGGGCGAAGACCATATCGGCGCCGCCCTTTTTTGCAGCCCCGATCGCGTCGACGATCGCGGCGCTGTTCGCGTCGGCATCGATCCCGCTGGTCATTTGCAAAAGGGCTATGCGCATCGCCGCAGCCTAGCCGCCGCCACAGCCGCGCTCAATCGCCGATATGCCTTTCATATCGGCAGGTCCCGGGATCCCGCACGAGCAGAACTCGTCGATGCGGTCCCATGCCTGACGAACGATCATTCGCAGGCCAGTCCGTGCTATTCTGTCGCCCCAGCTCTCGCCTGAGCCATTGAGGCAAGCTCGAACAATGCCTCGGCGCGCTGCGCAAGCCAGCGGCGTTCGCGCGAAAAGACGGCCTCGATCGCGGCGCCATTCGGCGAGGCAAGCGACGACGCCGAGCTCGCCACGCGGAGCGCGTAGAGCAACATGCACGGGAAAGACGCCAAGTGATCGGGACACCGTTGCGGGCCGATCTCATGGTCGAATCGGCCCGGCTCGGACGTCGATTCCTCGTGCGCGGCGCGGGCGCATGGAAATCGCCCCTCGCGATGCCAATGCACGACGATGATCCGTTGATCGTCAACCGGGAAGAGTTGCCGGAAATTCCAATTCGCTTGCGATTGGCTGAAATCTGCAAGCACGGGTGCCTCGAGTTTGTGATCGAGCTTGAGGTCGCGATAATGAGTTTGGCGTTCGAAAGCCAAACGGTCGAAGCGCGCTTTTCCCCGCGTATCGATCGTCTGTCGCGCAAAAACCGGTCCTCGGCTGGTCCGGATCGTCTGTCCTGCGATCGTCCCCACCGCGCATGCGGTCCGGCGCCGCTCGGGGGGGAGCGATTCGATGATGTCGAGGTGGAATTGCCGCGGATCGACCAGCGCGATCGAATCACCAAAATATTGGCAACTGTCGGGCAGGATAACGAAGCATCTCTGCCAAATCTTGACGATCGCACTGTCGATCAGGCCGATGCAATCTGTCGGCACCTCGTCAAGGATGATGGGTTCGAGCAAGTTGCCGCCAAAGCTTTCGCCCCGTTCGAGCAAGATCAAATCGATGTCGGGACGCAGTCTTGCGAAGGCCAGCGCCAGCAAACTGCCGAGCAAACCTCCGCCGACAATCGCCAGGTCGTGGATCGGCGCTGGGTCTGCTCGCTCTGACGGCGCCGGCATGGTGCACTGGTTCCTCTCGATTGATCCCGGAGCCGTCCGGTACGCTGAGGCGGCAAGGACGACAACACGTCCGTCGGCGTCTCGTCCGATCCCGCGACTCGGAAGAAAAACCATTCGGCCATCGAGTCGAATCGACCGCGAGTCGAGCGTCTATACTCGAAATACTGGCCAATTTTCGCGGTGTCGTTAACGAATTCGCTTAAGGATTGCCGCACGACCGAGTCAAAATCCCGTTCTGAGTAAGGTCTTATTTCGCAACGAGATTAAACCTTAGTGTTCGTGCCGACGACGAACGACGACCCCATTCCCGACCTAGGAATAACCCCTATACGATAATCACATTGATTTAGGTTAGACAATGCACGACAATATGGCTCTTGGTTCTTGGTCGGCAATCCAGGCGAACAGCCCTCCTTGAACTGCTCAGAATTCAGCGGGCTGAAGGCCGCAGGCCGAGGGCGCAGGGGTGCGTTGGCATGCGGGCTGATTGGGTGGGAGGACTGGCGGTTGCGTGCACAGATCAAATCTGTCTTTTGCGCCCTTCTGGGATTGGCGGCGGCTTCGATTGCGAGCCCGGCGAACGCCCAGACCACGGCCTATGCCGTCGGCCAGGGATCGCCCAACCAGATCGTCCTGACGATTCCGGTCAAGGCCTCCGTCGGCGGCCGTTGCGGCTTCAAGGCCGGCACAGCTCCATCGGGCACCTACAACCAGCCGAATTTCGACGTCACCGGTCTCAACCATGATTTCGTTTTCGAGCTTGATTGCACCGGGCCATCGCGCGTGGCGGTCGTTTCGACCAATGGCGGTCTGAAAACCGCCGGCTCGGTACCGGCCGGCTACACGACGCTCGCGCCTTACACCGTCGCGCTCAACCTGGTCGGGTCGAGCGCGACGGCAACCGACAGTTGTCTGGCGGCGACGCTGGTCACCGGTTCGACCTGCGCCTTTCTCGGCCCGGCATCGACTTCGGTGGGACTGCGGCTCGCCGCCAGTTCGATCAATCAATCGGGTTCGTATCTCAGGGTCACGGCCCCGCCATATAGCGCGGCGTCGCCGCAGCTGGTGGCGGGTAGCTACGCCGATACCCTGACAGTGACGATCAGTGCTTCGCCCTAATGAGGGGCCAAATCTACGCCGCTACGCCCTCCGAGCGGCTTAGGTTCTTAGAAGTTGGTGGGGAATGGCGGTTTCGCCCTGGGTGGGGATGATGGCCAGTCGATTTTATCTATTAGGAAGGAATACATTATGAAAAAACTCGCATGTCTGGCCGTTGCATCGGCCTCGCTTCTTGCTTTCGCTTCGCCTGCCGCCGCGCAGGATGTCACCGGAACGGTCAACATCACCGGAACCGTCGCCGGCAAGTGCCTCGTCCAGCCCGGCGCCGGCAGCACTTTCGGTACCACTGTTGCACTGGGCGAACTCGCGCAGAGCGACGGAACGCTGGCTACCGATTTGGCGACGCGCTTCACGAACATCGGCGCTGCCGGTCTCGAGGCACGCGTGGTGTGCACGACGGCCGCACCGACGATCGCGATCGACGCTACCGAAATCACCTCGGCGACCCTCCCCGTGACGGGCTATGCCAACCGGATCGATTTCACCGCACATGTCGCGGTCGACACGACCACGACCAACGACGTTCCCTTTTCCAACAGCAGCACCGTCGCGCCGTTGGCGGCGACGCTGATTGGCGGCCGGCTGGCCAACAATGGCAGCAACAATATCACCGTCACTGCGGATAGCTTTGCCACGCCGAACGCCACCGACCTGCTGGTCGCGGCGACCGACTATACCGGCAAGATCGTCGTCGTCATCGGCCCCGGGGTTTAATCCCCGGGTCAGCGACCGATCGAATTGGAGAATGACTATGCGTAATTTGCTATGGCTCGTTGGCCTGCCGATCGTGGCGATCGCAACGCCTGTATCGGCCCAGGTTACCGGCACCGTCGATATCGACGGATCGGTCGCCGACCGGTGTCTTTTCACCACCGACAATGCGGTCATCTCGGTTGGGGAGCTTTCGCTCGCCGGTACCGGCGCGACGGCCGGCAAGCTCGACGTCAGCAAACTCGACGGACAAACGCGTACGCTGGTTGGCTGGTGCAACGGAACTGCCGCGACGATGGAAGTCGAAGCTTTGCCGTTGCTCAACACCGACTTCGTCGGGGCGGCTCCGACAGGGTTCGATACGCGCATCGACTATACTGCGACCGCAGATGCCAACGCGCTTTCGGGGAACGACACATCGCTGGTTGCAGGCAAGGGTTCCGCGATCGCCGTTGGCCTGTTCTCCGGCGACATCGACGTAACCCTGTCGGCATCTTCGTCGCCCACCAACGGGCTGCTGGTTGCCGGCAGCTATGCGGGTCAGGTCATCGTTACGCTGACCCCCAACATCAGTTTCGGGGCACCATGATTAATCGGCATCCGCAACCGAATTTTCGGGGAGATTGACGATGATACGCGTTCGACTTCTACTGACTGCCGGCTTGTTGATGAGCACCAGCCCGGCCTGGGCCCAGCAAGGCGACGCCGATACTGCCGAAGTGGCGGTCAACGGCAATGTCGCACCGCTGTGCGTGCTCGGTTCACCCAGTCCCGCGGCGGTCGACCTCGGCCAGATGGTTGCGACATCTGGCACGCGTATCGGACGGATCGCGGTGCTGCCGAACCATGTCGTCAACCTTCCTGGATCGTTCTGCAACTTTGCCGGATCGGCTATCGATATCTCGGTCAGCGCGTTGATCGCGAGCGATGCATCGACCTTGCAGCCCGGCTTTGCTCGTGCCGTCAATTATACCGCGAGTATCGACAACTGGTCGTCAACGACGACATCGGCGACCAGCGCAGCCACCAAAGAGGGCGGATCGCCGACTGCGACCGCCACGGGCGACACGCAACCCTTGCCGAAAATCGCGGACCTTGCGGCCACGCTCTCCAACTTCACCGTTCCATCTGATTTGCTGCTGGTGGCCGGGAGCTATCAGGGGATGGTCGTCATTACACTTGGCCCGGCTGCGGGTGGAGGAAGCTGATCATGAAGACTTATCTCCAGCTAGCTCTCGTGATGCTCGGTGGATGGGGGGCAGCGACGCCCGCCCTCGCGCAATCGGACAGCGACACCAAGCAGTTTACCGTAATCGGGACTGTTCCCGCGCTTTGCGCAGGCGGAACGATCGCCGGTGCCAATGCGACCTTCGATCTCGGCGTGCTGGTCGATACCAGCACCGGGTTCCTGCGAACCGACCTTGCGGCCCCGGCCAAGACGATCACCGGATCGTTTTGCTCGATTCGCAGTACGATCCGGGTCGAAGCGACACCGATGACCGCGCAAACGTTTACGGCAGTACCGCCGTCAGGCTTTTCGAGGACGGTTGATTACACCGCGACCGCTTCGGGCTGGACGACCACGCCAGCGCGCTACGCGACCGAAGAGGCGATTCACACCGATGCCACGCAGAGTCGTGCGACTGCGTTTACCGGCGATATTACGGTTGCTCTCAGCCAGTTCTCGACCGGGGGGGGCACGGCGCTGCGCCTGGTTTCAGATCCTTCATATTCAGGGACGGTCACCGTCACCCTGACGGCAGCGGACTGATCCTATGCGCTGGTCACCATCCTGTTCGGCCGCCCTGCTCATCGGCCTGATGATCGCAACGCCAGCGGTCGCCCAATCGAGTCCGGCGAGCGTGGCGATGCCGGTGACGGGCAGCGCGCCGCAAGTCTGCGCGATCGAGCAGGCAACGCCGGTCTTGGGCAATCAAGACAATTTCCGGGCGCTCTCGGGCAACCTGCTGCAAATCGATCAGCTGGTGGACCCGAGAACGCTGGCGGCCAACGCCGCGTCGGCGCAAGTCGAATTCGCCGCAGTATGCAATTTCCCGCATCGAATCAGGCTCGAATCGCAAAATAACGGCTTGTGGCAGACCGACGGCAGCATGAACCAGCCGTCCGACGGCTTCGCGTACGCCTTGCCCTATCAGGCCGATTTGAGCTGGGGTGAGGTCAATGGCGTGCTCGACGCCAATGCCAATGTCCGCCGGATAGCCGAACGTAGATTTAACGTCGACCAGGCCACTGCCGGATCGATCGAACTGCGGATAACGATAGAGCCGGGGGCATCGAACACGATCGCGAATGCACCGGTTTTGGCGGGGTATTACGGCGATACGCTGCGCATATATCTGGAGCCTCGCTAATGCGTAAGTTTCTCCTCCTGGCCTCGGCGGTGATCCCCATCGTCACGTTTCCCGTCTCCGCTTCGGCGCAGCAGTTCGACGAGGGTGATCAACGCCTGGAAATAGCCGGCATCGCGCCGGCCGCATGCGTTCTGAGCGCTCCGATCGCGACGAACGGGACCAACGCCGAATTCAATCCGGGCGGCGCGAGCAGCGGCGAGGTGAGGATCATCCAGTTGGTCGGAGCGACGGACGCCGAGCCGCTTCCGACATCGATCAACCTTTCGATACCGGTCATCTGCAATGCCTCGCATCGCATCCAGGTGCGCAGCCAGAATGGCGGCTTGCTCCGCGACGGCGGCAACGCCGCCAGCCGGCAGGGCGGCCAAGGCTTTGGCGAATTCCTGCCGTACCGATTGTCGCTTGATTGGGCGGGGTATCAGCGCGGCGCGACCAGCGAGACCACGCAGGATCTGGAAATCGGCGCTGCCCGCAGCGCGGCGGGTCGGGCAACGCTGGCAATAGACTTGTCAGGTGGGGGCGGACCGTTGGTCGCAGGCCGATATTTTGATGCAATTATCGTTGAATTCGAAGCCGCCAATTGAGCGCAACCATATTGAATCCGGGGGTCCAGAATGTTCAGATCATTGAAATTGGTCGGTATGGCGCTGTTGGCGTTAACCATGAATCCGACCCCCGCTCTGGCGATGACGGTGCAGCCTGTCGTGATCAATTTGACCACCAGCGGCCGTGGCATGACTCAGGTCATTACGGTCGAGAATACTTTCGCGACCACCTTGCCCGTCGAGCTGCGGATCCAGGAACTCGTCGTCGACGAGGACGGAGTGACGCTGACCGGCAACGATCCCGGCGACTTGCTGGTTTTCCCGCCCCAGGCCTTGATCGAGCCGGGGCAAACCCAATCGTTCCGCGTCCAGTATGTCGGCGATCCCGATCTCGCCGCGAGCAAGCATTATTACGTCACGGTCGCGCAGCTTCCGGTCAAGCTTCCCGAAGGCCAGTCGGCGATCCAGATCCTGTATAATTTCCAGGTATTGGTGAGTGTCTCTCCCACCGGTGTCAAACCATCGCTGTCGGTCAAGTCGGCCGAGGTCGGCCACAATTCGGACGGCAAGCCGATCCCGGTCATCTTGCTGAACAATGCATCCGCGGCGCATGGTTATCTGTCCGATGGACGGCTCAGGATCATCCAACGCGATGCTGCGGGGAACGAAGTGTTCCGCCAATCCCTGTCCGGTCCTGAAGTGCAGCAGACGATCGGCTTCGGCCTGGTCGGCGCGAACCAGACGCGCCGGATTTCCGTGCCGATAGTATTGCCACTCGACGGCGGCACGGTCGAGGCCAGCTATGCGCCCGAGGGGTGATCCGATGAGCCCGGCACCCTATCGAGCGGCGCTGCTGTTAGGCGTATCGCTGGTGCTGGTGCCAGCGAGGGCCTGGGGTACGGATAACCCCGGCGCTATGGTCCAAGAGACGCCAGCCAGCCAATCCGGTGTCGAGCAGGTGCCGGTGGCCACCCGTATCAATACGACGGGGCGGCCGATCGTATTGACGGTTCCAGCGAACGACGGCGGCAATTATCTGGGTGATATCCCGCTGACCATCCAGGCTGACGATACACTCGAATTCCCGACGCAGCGCACGCTCCAGCTGCTCAGCCAATTGCTTAATCCCGAATATTTCACGTCGCTTCAAAAAAGCCTCGAGCTGCAGGCGACGCTCACCCCGTCGGATTTCGTCTCGTCGGGGATCAAGGTCACCTATAATCCGCAAACGCTCGAACTCAATTTCCTGATTCCAGCGGAACTGCGGGTTTCGCGCGCGGTCATCGTCAGCCCGCTCGATCGCGAACGGATTGGATCGGTCATCGAACCGGCCGGCTTCAGCGCGTATCTCAACATTCGTGCGACTGCCGATTATATCCATGCCGGCGGCCCGCGGGGGTTCAATGAACCGATCATGCTGCTTGACGGCGCGGCGCGGCTTGGCGGCGTCGTTTTCGAATCCGAAGCCTTGTGGCAACCCGGCGTCAGCGGCGTCGATTTGCAGCGGCTTGGCTCGCGCTTCATCTACGATGATCTCAATAACCTCGTGCGCTGGACCGCCGGCGACCTCGAACCGATCGCGCGCGGTTTCCAGAATTCGCCCGATATGGCCGGCGTGTCGATATTCCGGTCTTACAGTGTCCTCCAACCGCAGCAGATAATCCGGCCGCGTGGCGACCGCAGCTTCCGCCTCGACCGTCCTTCGACGATCGAGGTCGAAATCAACGGTCAGATCGTTCGCCGGCTGCAACTCAATCCGGGCAACTATAACCTGCGCGATTTTCCTTTTGCGCAAGGCGCGAACAATATTCGCTTGTCGGTGCTCGACGACAGCGGTCGGTCCGAGGTGCTCAATTTCAGCCTCTTCCTCGACCAGACGCAGCTCGCCAGCGGATTGAGCGAATTCGGCCTTTATGCCGGGGTCAAGGCGCCGCTGGGGTTGCGCGGCCCTCATTACACGGACGATTACATCGTCAGTGGATTCTATCGCCGCGGCATCAGCGATTTCCTTACGCTTGGCGCCAACGCGCAAATCGACAAGAGCTCACGCCTTTTGGGGGCGGAGGCGGTGGTCGCGACGTCGCTTGGAACCTTTGCCACCAATCTTGCGGTCTCCGACATCGATGGGTTCGGAAGCGGGTTCGCCGGAACGCTGACGTTCCAGCGGCTGATCCAGCGTCGCAACGGCCAGGCTGACACGCTCAACCTGTTCGCCGAGACGCGCAGCAAGAATTTCGGTCCGGTCAGCAGCTTTTTCGTTTCCAATCCCTATGATTTCGAATTGGGCGGCGGGTATTCGCATGCCTTCACCGACCAGTTCTATGCAGGTTTCGATGCGCGCTATTCGCACGGACGCGGGCCGCAGATCGACCTTCACAGCTATCGGTTGAGCGGCGGATTCCGGATATCTCCGGTTGCCAGTCTTACCGGCGATGTCCGCTACGAGAAGGACAGCCGGGGATCGCGCGTCGGGGCGTTCGCATCGCTGACGATCCGGTTCGGGAAATATTCGACCGCTCGCGCCGATTACGACACGCGCGACAATCGTGCGCGACTGTCGTTCCAGACGTTGCAGGGGCAGGGCGTCGGTTCGTACAATATCACCGCCGATGTCGACCGATCCGATAATAGCTCGGGATTCAACTTCAACGGCAACTATATTGCCAATCGCGCCGAATTCGGGCTGAGCCATTTCGGCTCGTTTATCGATGATTTCGGTCGGCGGACCAGCCAACGGACGAGCTTGCGCGTCGGCACCTCGCTGGCCTTCGCCGATGGCGCATTTTCGCTCGGCCGTCCGATCTACGACAGCTTTGCGATCGTTACCCCGCATCGCAAGCTCGATGGTGCCGATATCCTGCTCGATCCGACGCCCTATGGCTATACCGCCAACAGCGGTGCGTTGGGGGCGGCGACTCACCCCAGCCTGAGTTCCTATGCCGACCGCACGATCACGGTCGATGCGCCCGATTCGAAGGCGGGAACCGACCTTGGCCAGGGTTCATTCCATCTCTTCCCCGCCTATCGCAGCGGCTATCGCCTCGTCGTCGGGTCGGAATACGGCATCACCGCCGTCGGGACGATGATCGATGTCGATGGCGAGGTGATCTCGTTGGTTACCGGCAACGCAACCGAGGTCGCGCATCCCGAACGGCCTCCCGTGACGATATTCACCAATCGCCAAGGCCGGTTCGGCGCGACCGGCCTGGCGCCCGGTAAATGGCGGATCGAAATGCTCGATAGCAAGAAATCGGTCTTCGAGATCGATATCCCCGACAATGGTGAAAACATTATTCGTTTCGACCAGATTTCGCCAATAAGGAATTGACGATGAAGACGATGTCCTTCGTATTACGCTCGATCGCGGCGCTGCTGGTTGCGGCAGCCGGGACCAGCGCGGCGCAGGCTGCGACATGCGGTATATCAGGCAGCGCTACCGCCGCTCCCGCATTGTACGATCCGTTCAATCCGGCAGGTCTGGCGCAGACGACGGTCCAACTGAACCTGACCCGCATTAACGGCAGCGGCGGACAGAAAACCGATATCGTCAGTTTCTACCTGAAATCCACCAATTCCGCCGCCGACGGGACGTCGATCATTCCGATTTCGGTGACCGGAGACGTCAACACAAGCGGTACCGGGCTCGAGATATTCTATGACTTTGCGGCAGCTCCGCCGACCGTCGCGCCGACTTCGGTCAATCCGACCGCAGCGAACCGTTTCCTCAAGATTGAATTCACCGGCAACAATGCAGCGTCGGACACTGCGGTGGTGAATTTCAACATAGCGCTGCCGGCCAATCTCGACCTCAACGCGTCGACCAACCTGCCGTTCGATGCGATTTTCGCGTGCAGCACGACCGGCGGCGGGGGCCCGACCCAGCAGACCGGGCAGATTACCAATGCGGTGCAGTTTCCCGTCACCGTGCTCAGCGCGCTCCAGGCAAGCTATGCCGGCACCGCGCTCGATTTCGGTGAAGTCGGCGACAAGACGACGGCCCAAGTGCTCGGTTCGCCCGCGACCTACACGACGCCGAACACCAACCGCGTCAGCGTGCGTAGCTCGGGCCCCTATTCGGTTACCCTGTCGTCACAGAACGGCTATCGGTTGACCTATCCGGGCGGCAATCTCGGGACCGCCAACCAGGTCCTGAACTACAAGCTGCTGTTCCTGGGCCAGACGCGGAGCAATGCCAGCCCCACCTTCGCGTCGGTAACGTGTCAGCGCGCCGGCGTGCCTGCGAGCGAGGCCGATCTCCTGCCAGTCGTCGCGACGCTGCTTGAGGGCGGCTTCGGCAAGCTGGTTTCGCCCGACTATGCCGACGCCCTTACTGTCACGATCGCACCCTTGTTGTCGGGCGCGGCATCGCAACAGAATTGTCCGGCGTTATAGCGGATCGATGCGGAACGACATCGTTCCGCTGGTGACGCCTTCGGGCAGATCGAGAACGACGTCGCGCGTCATGATCGCGGCGTGCGGCGACGTGACGATCTGCGTCGAGCCCCCGGTATCGAGATCGACCTCGCGCCCGTCGACGATAATTTTCGCGTCTGCGAGCGAAGGGGAGTAGTCCGCGTGAATCGCATAGCCGTTCGGGCTATTGCAGAATTCCTTGAGCGCGCCGAGGCTGACTTGACCCTGCGCGGGTGCGACCATCGACGCGCCTACCGAGGCACGGCAGATCACGGGTACATAACCGCTGATCCCGAAGGCGTAACTGCTCGAGGCGATATCGACATTAGGAACGTTGCCGGTTGCTGCCGACGACAGCAACACCGTTGTGGCCAGTCCCAAATAAGCAAACTTGTTCATGCTCAGTCTCCAATCAAGAGACAGCGCATTATCAGGCGTCCTTTGAAGATGTGGTGGATGTGTTTAGTGAACGCCCCGTTTACGATTGGGCGCGAGCGCAAAGATCGGGGAAGGAGGCAGCGGCCAAATCCCTCGCCTGACCACCGCGGTTGCTATTTCCCTGTTCGAACGCACTCCCCGGCCGCATCGACGATGGCGTCCGATGCAACAGCGCGCAGGGGCGCAGTGTCCCCGGCATCGCCGAAGCTCAGCACTTCGCCGTTGGCATTGCGAACCGCCGGTGGCGCGGACACCTTGCTGTCGACACCGGGTGCGATGCCGCGCGCACGGATGATGAAAGAGAAGCGCTTGCGCAAGGCCAGCGACGGTTTTTCGATCATGTGCCAAGAGAACATCGCCAGCGGGATCAGGCAGGCAAGGACGATGATCAACAGCACGACCGAGTTCTGGATCGACGGAAAGGTGGCGCGAACCGCCTGCTGGACCGGGATGCCGTAGAGATAGATGCCGTACGAATAATCGCCGCGACCCAGGATCGGCAATCGCGGCAGCCGGGTCACGCCGGTGAAGAGCGTCAGATAGGCGATCAAAACCCATGCCATCAGCCCGTAAGCCGGGTTTCCCAGCGGCGCGAACGCGGCAAAGCCGCCAAGTGTTGCCGCACAAGCCGCTCCAAGCAGCGGGTGATAGGGAATATGATGACGTAGACCGTAAGCACCATAGCCGAGCAGAAAGGTGAAATAGAGGCCGGGGCCCCTGCCTTCGAATAGCGCGGAGATCAGGGCGCGCAGTGCTTCGTATTCGTTGCTCGGCGGGTGATCCCAGAAATGTCCGGTGGCCAACATCCACAGCAGGGCAAGGCCGATAATCGCGAAGCTGCGCCGTCCGACGAGCAACGGCGCCAATATCGCGGCGATCACATAGCAGCTGAGCTCATAGGGTATCGTCCACAGCGACCAGTTGACGCCGCCATGCGGATTGCTCGCGAACACCCCCGGCAGGTTGTAGTTCACCCATCCCACGATATTGGTGAAATATTTGATGAATCCCCAGTTCAGGAAATAGTCCTTGAGCGGCAGTTCGGTAAAAATCGGCCCGAGGATCAGCGCGCACAAAAATGTTTCGGTAATCAGCGCGGGGAATATCCTGAGGCCGCGATTGATGAAAAACTGGCCGGTCGCGAGCCGGGTGGCGCTCCCCGCGACGAGAAATCCGGCCATCGCGAAAAGTGCCGGCATCAACGTGGTGCCGACCAGCCAGGTCCAGCGCGTCTGGGGCCATGGCGTACCGAACATCGCGGTTTGTTGGTGGCACAAGATGACACTCAGCGCGATCAGGACACGCAGCGTATCGAAGCCGACGCCGATCCCGCCGTCGCGATCGAGCCGCGCACCGATGGTGGTCAATCGGCCGGTCGTCAGACCTTCCAGCAAAACAGCTCGATCCCCTGAATGACTTCCCCGGGCTGGCCGCTGGTCGGGTTCCAGCTGCGCTGAGCGATGTGCTCGTATCTCGCCCAGTGACGATAGGTCGATGCGAATTCGGGCATGCGCACGAACTTGATCAGGAAACCGAGCTCGCCGACCACGTCCACCAGCGAAGCGAGGTCGGGCACCTGCATGTGATAGAGCGCATTGAGCTTGGCGAGATCGCCCGCCTGAGCCTGGTGAACGGCAGGGCGGCTGCGATGGTCGACCGCGTAAAAGTCCTTGATATAGAGCGCGCCCCCCTGCTTGAGCGCGCGATAGGCGCCCGCGAGCACGGCTCGATAATCCTCGGCATGGCAGAGCGATTCGAGGAACATCACCCGGTCGAAGGCCGGTTCGGGATAAAGTTCGCCGATCGTCGCGAAATCGCCTTGAGTGATGCGGACCCGGTCGGCCAGACCGGCGTCGGCTATCCGGATCTGCGCCTGATCTGCCTGCACTTGTGCCAGCGTCATGCCATCAACAGTGACCTCGCGGCGCTGGGCGATCGCGATCGCGGGGCCGCCGATACCGCAGCCCGCATCGAGCACGCGCATGCCCGGCTTCAGGTCGAGCGCATCGGCCAGATAATCGAGCAGTTCCTCGGTCGAATCGGGGCGGCTGCCCTGGAACACCGGGCCGAAGCCTTCGAGATAGGCAGGCGTCATCGCCTCGTAATAGTCGCGCACGCCTTGCGTCGTGTGCGGCGAAGGCCCGCCCCGAGCATCGCGCATCGGCGCTGGAACTGGCGCTGAGCGCCGCCGCAGCAGGGCGCGAAAACCGTCGATGAGCCTAGCCAAGGATAAATCTCGGCAGCCTGACGAGGTCGTGGGCGAGACGCGCATAGCCCCGCCAGAAAAGTAAGACGTGCGCGGCGAGCACGCAGACATCCGCAGCATGCGCGACGACCGCCGCCAACAATAATGCGAGCGGCAGGAACAGCTCATAATATTCGCCGAGGACAATTATCGATCGCGGTGCCGGCGCGACCAGAATCGGTCGCAGTTCGAAACGCTCGGCCTTGGCCAGGATGAAAAAGGCGTAAAGTGTCAGCGGCAGCAGGCCCGCCCAAATGCCGATCTGAAGGGCAATTGCGATCAAGGCGATGTATTCGATTGGAAACAACAGGCCGCGCACGATTCGACGAATGCGCAATTCACCGAAGCGCACGGCGAAAGTCTCCAACGCAACGGCGCGATCGTTGGCAAGGTCGAGCAGCTGATGCGACAGGATGCCCCGCAGGCCGTAAGCCAGACTCCAGATCAGCACCGTCCCGCTCCACAACGGATCGGCGATCAGCGTGGCAGGGGGCCAAACGAGCTGCAAGGCGAGCAACGTCGGCAGCAGATGCGCGCCGGTTGCATCGGCAAGGACGCCGGCCAGCCCACGCGCCTTGAGACGGATCGGCGGAAGCGAATACAGCGCGAAGACGAGCCATGCCGCAAGATAGGTGGCGGCAAGCCAGGGCCGGTCCGAGAATAGCCAGACAAAACCGAGACCTGCGACAATCGTCGTCGCGACGAGCATCAGCGCCAGCGAAGGGGAGAGGTCGCCCAGGCGATTGGCCTTGCCTGCGGCGCGGTCGTCCGCGCGGTCGGTATAGTCGTTGATCAGGCTGACGAATGCCGCCCCCACCGCGAGCGCACCCAGCAGCGAGACTAGCGGGATCATGAGATCGACGAGCGCGGTCCCGCTGCGATAAGCCGTGGCGTAGAAAACGCCCAGCACCGGCGGCAGCTTTTGGTACCACCAGGTATTCGGCCGCGCCCTTGCGAGCCATCCGATTATCGGGGTCGTCGGACCGTCCGACATGCCCCGGGTCGGGCCGGTCGACGTTCTCGATTTCGCTTCGGGCAAGAGGCTAACGGCCATGCCGGCCGAAAGCGGCCAACCGCGTGAGTGCTGCGAGACCAGCCCCTGGTTTCGCCCGCAACGCACGGCATGAAAACTGCCGCGGGTCTCGGCTTCGGCTCGTGCGCATCAATTGGCTGCGATTTCCGCATCTGCGGGATCGGTCAGGCGGTCGAGCCAGTGCGCACTCGATGCATCGTGTCCGCAATCGATAAAGCCGTCGACCAGTGCGGCGAAGCCGCGCTCGAGATCGATTTCCGCCTCCCAGCCGAGCAGGGCGCGCGCGCGTTCCGGATCCCCGCAAAAGCGAGAGACGTCGAAGCTTCGCGACGGCGCTTCGGCGATCGACACTGGCCGCCGCGCGAACTGGCGCGCCAGATCCGCCAGTTGGAACAACGAGGTCGAGCGTCCCGAAACGAAATGCAGCGGCGGCAGGCTCTCGCCGATCGCGATCGCGTCGACGACGAGTCCGAGTCCGCGCACGACATCATCGACGTTCGTGAAATCGAAGCGGTTTTCACCGCCTTCGATGACCAGCCGTCCGCCCAGCGCGGCGGAACGTGCAAAGGCCACCGCGACGCGATCGCTATGGTCCTCTATTGATCCGAAAACGTTGGAAAACCGACAGGTCGCGGTTCGAATCCCGGTTTCCCGAGCCGCTTCGACCAGTGCTTCGCCCGCCAGCTTGCCGTGCGCATAATGGTTCATCGGCCGAAACGGCGCGTCCTCGCGCACGGGCAGCCGGTCCTGTTCGCCATACACCTCTCGACTGCTCGCAAAGACGACCCAGGGCTTGTGTTTCATGCCGCCCACGATCTCGAACAGACCGCGCAGCGCGTCCACATTGACCTCATGAGCCAGGACCGGGTTGCGCTGCGCCCAAACGACGCGCGAAATCGCTGCCAGGTGAATGACCCCCGTCGCGCCCTTCAGCGCTTCGCCGAGCGCCGCCTTGTCGCGCGTATCGTGTCGAGGATCGCTGCGTATGTCGAATTCGCGAACGGCCATGCCCCGCCGACGGAGCAATGCCACGATACCCCGCCCGATCAGGCCTGCAGAACCCGTGACAATAATCATGGCCTTAGCCGTCCCCCTCCCGACCATTGTCCCAAGGGCAACGATCAATCATGTAACCCTATAAGTGTCAATACACCGTCAGAAGTGGTCATTATCAGATTGTCTGTTTTCGCGGAAAGTTTGTCTGTCGTCGCGCTGGAAAAGCAGACGCCCGCACATTTCGGGAGTACGAAGGCCATTGCCTGACAGCGCAGAGACGCCTCGCGAGGATGGACTGTGTTGATCCGGCAAATGAAGTAGGCCAGACACGGACAAGAGCGAACGCAAGCGCAGGGCGCGGCGCGAAATTGACAGGGGTGGGTGATGACAGTTGCGACGTCTTACTTCTTCGTCGGGCAGTCTCGACCGATGAAATCTCCACGCGCCCTTCGGGATCTTGCGTGGTGACGTCTCCGCGGGTGAGCGTCGTCATGCCCGTTCGCAATGCAATGCCCTTTCTCGACGCTGCGGTTGAATCGGTTCTTGCCCAGACATTTAACGACTTCGAATTCGTCATTGGCGATGATGCATCGGACGATGGGTCGAGCGAGCGTCTGGAATATTGGGCCAACCGCGATCCGCGAATCCGGCTCGCCCGACGGTCGACCGCGAGCGGCCCGGTCGGCGCAAGCAACTGGGTAGCCGCAATGGCCCGAACGAAGGTCTTGGCGCGCATGGATGCCGATGACGTTTCGTTGCCAACCCGCCTGGCAAAGCAGGTCGCGGTTCTTGCTGCCGATCCGCAGACCGTTCTGGTCGGATCGCTCTGGACGGGCATCGACGCAGGCGACCGGATCATTCGTCCGCCCGATTATTCATCGACGCTGGATTCGCGCCCATTGCGCTTTCCCTTCGCTCACGGGTCGACGATGATTCGCAGACACGCGTTCGAGGCGGCCGGTGGCTATCGCGAAGCGTGTGCCTATTGGGAGGATGCCGACCTGTTCCACCGGATCGGCGGGCTTGGCAGGATGGTGGTGCTGCTCGAGCCGCTCTATCGCTATCGCTCAGCAGCGACGAGCAACCGCTTGACCTCCGAGCGTGCGATGATCGCCGCACAGCACGCGCTTTTCGACCGTTGCCGCGCAGCGGTCGGGAGCGATGGCGATTACGAGCATCTCCTCGCCGGCAGCGCGGATTGTGCAGCACCGTCAGGCAATCTGTATCTGGCAGATCTCCAGAAGCGCGCCGCGCTGCAGGTTCGCGCCGGCCACCGCTCGAACGCCTGGCGCGAATGGCTGGGCATGGACCGCGCACGGCGGGGCCCTTTTTCGCTTCCGCACTTCGCCTTCCTGGTGTGGGGCGGCCTCGCCCCGCTCAGCCTGCGCTGGTTTCTCGGCATGCTGGTCACGGTGCGCAACCGGAGGGCCCTCAAGCAGCTGCGTGGCATGACGATGGTCAAATGCGAGGGGGCCGGTGAACCACGGCCGGGGTTGCAGGGATGACCTCCTCGTGACGCCTGTGATGGCAGTCGGCGGCGACGAAAGCGGCACTGCGCGCAACGTGCCGCGCTTCGCCGATCGCGACCAGGAGCGTGCCATAGTGCGTGACGGTTATGTCGTCGTGCGCTTGCTTTCCGAAGAGCGCGCGCGCGCTATCGCGAGAGAGATTGCAGCGCTCTATCCGGATGGCGTCGTGGCGAACCAGCCGCAATCGAACTGGTATCTCGGCCTGATTGACCCCGATCGCGATCTTGCGATCCGGTCGGCCAGACTCGTTTGGGACGATGTCGCACCTTGTTTGGCGGCGCTCCTGGTCGATGCGCGCTGCCACTACACCAGCGTCGCGATCAAGGCGCCCGGCGCGGCTGCGACGCCGATGCACCAACACTGGCCTAGCACGATAGACCCGTTCGCGCGCCGCATCGGATGCTGGGTCCTATTGTCCGAGGCATGTCAGGGTCCGGGCTTGTTTCGTCTCGTCCCCCGCAGCCACCAGCTGCTGCCCTTTATACGCCATGCAGGATCGGGCGATTATTTCGAAGCCTTCTCCGACCGTGTCCGCGCCGATCACGCCATCGATATCGCGCTTCGGCCAGGTGAGGCGGTGATGTTCGAAGACAGCATCCTGCACGGCACCCGCGGCAACCGGTCGCCGACGATGCGCATTGCGGCGATCGCCAATTTCATCGGCGCGGACATGCGCACTGCCGCCGTCCTCCCCGATGGTGATGGATTTGCGGTTGTCGATACCAACCGGCGAGATGGCATGGCGCATTACCTTCGAACCGGGATGTGGCCCGAGCAATGGCGACGGGTGGCGACGCTGCCCAATCGAAACCGGCCAGTCACCGAGGCCGAGTTCGTCAAACTGCTGGCTCTCGGCCGCAAGGCGAGCCTCGATTTCGATCCGCTGTCGCTGGTCCGACCCGATCGCGCAGCGGCTGGCGAAGCGGGCGATTCCGAGGGTGACGACCAATCGGGCAACTGCGGTACGCTGTCGCGCCTGGTCGCGAGGTTGACGCGATGGCGATGAACGAAGCGATCGATTCTGCGGCAGGTTCGTTACGCCGGGGCGTCGCGGCATGGATCGGGGCGCTGCGCATCGGCTGGCCGCTCTACCTGCTCGAACTCAAGGCGAGGAAGCGGCGCCACTGGCTCGGTCTCTTCTGGATTTTTTCGCCGATGCTCGTCGTCCTGGCGATCGGCTTTGGCCTCGAGGCGACCCGATGGGGCGCGCGGTCAATCGCGGTGGGCATGCCCTATCCCGTCTATATCGTTACCGGCGTGACTTTCTGGCAGACGTTCGCCGACGCTGTCCTCATGCCGCTGCGCCAGCTCGCCGGCTTTCGTCACGAGCTGGCGCGCGGCCGCATGACGGTCGAGCAGGCGATCGTCGTCGGCCTGTTCGATCTCGCCGTCGGCTCGTTGCTCAGAGCGATATTCCTGCTCGCCCTCCTGGCCTTGCTTGGGGTGGGCCTGTCATCGAGCGTCGTCGCGTTGCCGTTGGCTTTCATCGGCCTGGTCGGCGCAGGCCTCGCGATCGGCGTATTCGCCGCGCTGCCGGGACTTCTGATCGAAGACGTCGGTCGCGCCTTGGCGATCATCCTCGCGCTAGGCATGCTTGCCAGTCCGGTCTTCTACCGGACCCGCACGCTTGACCTGCTCGCCTGGAATCCGCTGGGTCCCTGGATCGAGGCTGCACGCGCCAGCGTCACCGGCCAGCCGGTCGATTTCGCCACGGTCGCCTGGGGATCGTTTGCGGTCGCGATCGCACTCTTCTTGGCAGCAGCATGGCTGCGCGCCGCTCACCGCCATTTTCTGGCCCCGCTAACATGAGCGAGCCTAGGATACGCGCGCGCGACGTATCGGTCATTCGCTGCCGCTCGCTTACTCGCTCGGCATATTATGCGTGCCGCGATACGCTTGCCGCGATCCTCCGCCGTGCACCACGCAGCAGGCCGCGGCGCGACGAGTTCTACGCGCTCGCGGATGTCAGCCTGTCGCTCGACGCAGGCGAAGCCGTCGCGGTGATCGGCGACAATGGCGCTGGCAAGAGCACGCTGCTCAAGACACTGGCGGGTATGCTGCCGGCGACGAGCGGCTCGGTCGAGCGAAGCGGCAGCGTCGCTGCGGTCATCGAGCTGGGCGTCGGTCTCAATCCGCTCCTGTCGGGGCGCGAGAATGTCAGCCTCGCTGCCTTGCTGCGCCAGCTGCCCGCCGATACCGCGCGCGCGTATCTGCACGACGTCGAGACCTTTGCCGATCTCGGCGCCGCGTTCGATGTCGCTACCGGGTCCTACAGCAGTGGAATGACCGCGCGGCTCGCCTTTGCGATGGCGGCGATGGCGCGTCCCGACGTGTTGCTCGTCGACGAGGCGCTCTCGGTCGGCGACCTGCCCTTTCAGAGAAAGTGCACGCGCTTCATCGAGGAATTTCTCGGCGCGGGGGGCGCACTCGTGCTCGCATCGCACAATGTTCTCCAGGTCCAGTCCCTGTGCCAGCGCGCGATCCTGATCGAATCGGGAAGAATGATCTTCTCCGGACCGGCGGTCGAGGCAGTGCGGCAGATGATCGCGCGTTCCCTGCCCGAGGTGGAGTCGCCTGCGCCCGAAGGCGCGGCACTGCGCCTGATCGGTTTGGGCGGGCCAGATGGCAGGCTGCGAACCGGCGCCCCCGCGCGAATCGAGGTCGAATACACGCTCGACGAGGATTTTCACGACGTCATCTGGGGATTTGGGTTGTGGACGGCAGACAACCAGCAATGTGTCACTACCGCGCAGGACTTGTCTCGGCGAAGCTTGCGCGCTGGGCGTGGAACGCTGGAATGCGAGATCGATCGATTTCCGATCGCTCCGGGCAATTATGCGCTAAGGCTTTACATCGCTGATCGCGCGTCCGGCACTGCGGTCGCGTTTTCGGGCTGGGGTCGCGCGCATATCCCCGTCACCGTGGATAGCCCGGTCTCGATCGAGTCCAATCATCAGCTCGACATGCGCCAGATGGTGGTGCTCGACGTCAATTGGCTTTGACCGTCCCGCCCGTTCCGAACAGGCGTGCCAATAATCCTTGCCGGGGCGATCCGCCGCGCCTTTTGCGGTCGAGCAGCTGCTTGAATTCGCGCCTGTCGACCTGACGGTTGCGGCTGGTAACTCTCGCCCGAGTTTCCCACGTATCCGATCGCGAGACGAGGTCGTCGACGCCGTTGTCGAGATAGAAATCGACGTCGGCGTCGATCAATTCGAACGCTTCGTCGTCCGCGCGGAAATAGAAGACCGGCTGCGCTGCGGCGGGAATGCAGGTGATCTGGACCGCGATGCGCGGATCGGGTGTGCGGTTGTCGGGCGACCCATGGACGATGCTGTCGTCGAAGATGAAGCCGTGTCCGGCGGGCGCAGACAGAGCGACGAGATGTTCGTCGAGAGCATCGCGATAATCGGAGAAATAGGACAACGCCCCCGGTCCTTCGATATGCGGCAACAGCTTGTGGCTGCCCGGTACGACATGGAGCGTTCCGTTGCGAGCATCGACATCGACCAATGGACACCAAACCGTGACCGAGGTGGCATCGAGCGAATCGAGCACCGGCCAGTTCTGGTGGACAGGGATCAGCCCCTGACCCGTTGGCTTGACGTAGAAATTGGCCGAAAGAGCGCGAAAATCGTCCAGATAGCGCGCGATGACGCCGTCGAACGCCTTGGCCAACAGCGCGTAGGCGGCACGTTTGTAGGCCTTGTCCTGATCGAGGAAACTGCAGTGATAGCTGTTCATCGCCGGCCCCGACCCGTCCGGCACCCATGCATCCGCCGGATCGAGACGGGCGAGCGCGTCAAGCAACTCCGCAACTTCATGTGGTTCGAGCATCGGCACGGCGACATAGCCGTCGCGATCGAACTGCTGCGCGAGCGCGCGGTCTCGCACGACCTGCGGCATCAGGCCCGCAATCCGCCAACTACGCGCGCAAGCTTGCCACGCCACGTTGCCGCACGGTCGGCACGCAGCTGCGCCAGCGGATCGAACGTCTCGTTCGCCCGCTCGCCGCGAGCAAGCAGCGTCTCGAACTCCTCGAGCGTAGGCTTGTCGTCCCAGGCGGGCAGGCGCCCGATTTCCTGGCCGGTGATGACGTCCTCGCCACCGGGAAACATCGTCTGGCACTGGATTTCGTCGAAGTCGTTGTCGATCATCACAGCCTCGCCGCTGGCGTCATGATGATAGAGCATATGGGTGGCTCCCTCGTGCATGACGATCGTCAGCACGATCGGACGCGGCCGCCCGCTGCTGTTGGGCGTCGAACCATGCAGCAACGAATTCTCGAACAGGATCGCCTCGCCCGCCTTGACCGGTATAGCAACCGCATGGCGCCGCGTCAGTTCGTCGCGATATTCGAGGAAAAACTCGTCGGTCTGGAGCGTGCGCAGGAAGCGCAGGATCAGGTGCGATCCCGGAACGACGAGCAACGTGCCCGATTCCTCGTCGCAATCGTCGAGCGCGCACCAGCAGAACACCGATGGCTCGAAGGGACGTTCGGTTAGCGGAACGTGCTGATGGACGTTGAGCGCCCGGGACTGCGGCGGTTTGTAGAGCAGCGACGTTTCGAAATAGCGGGTGTCCGCCAGCATCGCGTCAAGCTTGGGATGAAAGATATCCGCCATTGCTTCGCGAAACCGCCCCTGAAACTCGGGCTCGCGCTCAAACATCGAGTTATAGTAGCTGTCCTCGCAGTCGTTGCGGTCGAACGATCGGCCCGAGGAAACCTCGGCAAGCTGCGCGCGCGCGCGCGCGACCTCTTCATCATTCAGCATCCGGCGCACGACGAAACCGTTTCGTTCGAACTCGGCCTGCGTCGCGGCGTCGCAGAACTTTACCATCGCATCTTCTCCATCAGGCTTTGCGAGGCGCGCGAGACGCGCCGTCGCCAATGCGAGCGCGGCAATACGCCCCGTTCGCGCAGCCGCCGGCGGCATTCGGCGGCATCGATCCAGTCACATCCCACACCGATATGCTCCGCGGCCTGCCACTCATCGCGCGGCGGCAGCCGGTCGTGAAACATATCGGAATAAGCGAATTCGTCGGCGGCGGCATAGGCCACCACCAAGGTCTCGCCTTCGTCTCCGACGACATAAGCAGGTCGCCCGTGCTGGGGAACCATGGTCGTCAGCGTGGCGAGCCGGTCGACCGGGCGGGCGTTGGCCGCGGCGCCGTGCGGCATCGTGTCATCGAACAATACGGCGTGGCCGGCCGGTACCGCGATCGTTTCCAGATAATCGGTCTGCAACATCGCGGCGAAACTTTGCCAATAGGCGGGCCGCATCGGAACCTGGATGTGCTGGGTCAGCCAGTGACTGCGGGGCACGATCTCAAGCGCGCCGGCACCGTCGCGACAGTCGATCAGGGGGCACCAGCAATTGACCACCTTTGCGGCCAATTCAGACGTATAGGGTGAATGCTGGTGGATCGTCGTCTCGGGGCCGTTCGCCGGCTTCCAGAAGAAGGTCGAAAACAGTGGGCGGTAACCCTTGAGCACCTTGGCCAGCGCTGGTTCGACGAACCGCCGGATTAACGTCGATGCCGCCTGACGACGATCGAGGTCGAAATACGAGGCGTAGGCGGCGCCTTGCGGATCGTTGATCGGCGGATCGGCCGGCAGGATACTGCGAGCTTGCTCGGTCAGCGCGTCCACCGCCGCCGAATCGAGCAACGGGATGACGACATAGCCATCGCGCGCAAACTGGCGATTAAGGTCCACATCGAGAAAAATCTCATCGTTCATGCCCGCCGCCACCATCGTCTAGGGGACCGGACCCGGTCGATTGGATCGCTCCCGGGGCCGATCCGCGAACCGGCCTCGACCAGCGCGACGAATTCGCCTTCATCGAGCGCCAGATTGCGGTTGGCGATGGGCCCGGCCGATCGCAGTGCCGCCCGGTTCTCGCGGACGATGCAATAGAGATCGGCATCGATGACGGCATCGCCTACCTCGAGTGCCTCGAACTGTCCCGGCTGATCTTCTGCAAGCACGCAGAGGCGGCTTTCCTGCGGGATTGCGGTGCCGAGGATTCGCAGCATCGGATGGTCCGCGCGGTTGGGCTCGGAGCCGTGGAGCAGGGAGCGCTCGAAGATCACCGCCTGGCCCGCGCGCAGGTCGAGCGTACGCGCATGGTCGCGTTCGAGCCGATCGGCGAACGACGCGAAATAGGGCGGGCTGTCGAAACTCTGGACGTGACGGGTGATCGCATGACTGCCCGGGACGATGCGCAAGCCGCCGCGATCCTGGCCGCTATCGTCGAGCGTCAGCCAGCAATGGACTGCGGTTTCGTAAATATCACGCGTGACGGGCTGGTGCTGGTGCATGTCGAGGCGGCCCGACGACGACGGCTTGGCGACGACATAGCCGCCTTCGTAGCGATAGTCGCTGAGCAGCGAAGCAAGCAGCCCGGACAGCGCCTCGTCAGCCACCGCAGCGCCTATTTCACGGCGATCGGCATCGAACAAGGTTCCGTAAAGCGCTCCTTGGGCATCGTTGATCGGCGTTGCGGAGTCGATTGCCAAATGCGCTCGCGCCCGCAACGCGCGTGCCGCATGCGCATCGAGCGCATCGACGACGACATAACCGTCGCGATCGAACGACGCCTGCAAGGCGGGATCGCGAAAGGTTTCGCGCTTCGATGTCGCCCGATCAGGCATATTGGCGGATTCGTTGCGCGATCGCGCGCGCCGCGCTGCGCAACATCGATGATCGCGCCGGCGCGGCAGGCTGGGCGCGCGGTACCAGCGGATAGGTCAGCGTAATATGCTCGCCCGCTTCGAGCCGGCGCCAGAACTCGTCGGGATCGACTTGCTCATGCACGTCATCGACATATCCCAGCGTCGTCCAGCGTTCGGAAGGATCGACCAGATCGGGTCGGATATGATATTGATAACCGAAGTCGGACCCGGTTTCGTAGACGCGATATTGCCCATTGGGCTCGGGAAAGAGCGCGATCGGATCCAGCGCTTGCGGAATGCAATGCGTCGCCAACGCCAATCGGTGACGCGCGCTGCTATTGGGCATGGAAGCGTGGATCAGGCTCTCGTCGAACAGCATCGCCTCGCCGGCCTTTAAATAGACCGGCTCCATGCGTGCTGCGATCTCGTCCCACGCGCGCAGAAAATAGGGTTCCTGGCCGTACATCGGCATGATCGGGAACAGCTTGTGACTGCCCGGCAGCACTTGCATGACACCATTTTCGTCGCGCATGTCCTCGAGCGCGCACCAGCAGAAAACGGTCGCGGCACTTTGGTCGAGCGTGAAGATCGGATGGACATGCGGCGGCACCGCCCGCTCGCCCGCTGGCTTGACGATGATCGAGGGATGGAGGCGGCGCATCGCCTTGAGCAGCGGTATCATCGCTTCGTCGAACACCGGCCCGGCGACATCCTCGATCCAAGCCAGCTCGGGCTCGTCGGTATAGATGTAGGTTACATTCTCATGTGCGGGGATATCGGCCGGCAGGCTATCGCGGCACCTGCGCCCGAGCGCATCGGCAACATCCTCGTCGATCAAGCGAACCACGACGAATCCGTCGCGCGCAAATTTCATGTCCAGCTCTGGGGAATGAAATATCGCCATCAGCCCGTGCCTACCCCGGCTGCGTGTCGCGACATGCAGTCGGCAGGCTGCGCCAGATCCGCTGCAGGCCGACACCGCGCCGGCGAAGCCGGCCCTTGCGCTCCGCCGCGCCGGGAAAGAGCCGTTCGGATGCGCCGCCGACAGTCCAGAAACGCCGCGCGGAACGCGCTATCAATGGGCGGGAGTTGCAGACCAGTTCTGAATCGACATTGCCCATAGGTCCAACAAACGATAACCGCCAATAATGTCAAGCGGGCTAGGCAATGATGCCATTTCGCACCCCGTGTTGACTGGAACATTATTAACGGCAATCCCCTCCTGTCTATCCGCCGCACGCCTCGCCTTGCGCCCTCACCTTGAAAGCCCGCCGCCGCCCATGGAAGCCATGAGACCAGACGCTTTGCGTATCGCTGTTGTCAGTTCGAATGAAGTCGACTGGGGCGGGAGCGAAGAACTCTGGCAAAAGGCTGCGCTCGCGATGGCACGTCAGGGACACCGCGTGCAGATATTCAAACCTCGCCTCCAGCGCGGACTGCGACCTGTGCGCGAACTGCGCGATGCCGGCTGCAAACTGACCGACCTGACCCGGCCGTTCGGTCTGCCAGAGCTGTTTGTCCGGCGCGTCGGGGCGGTCAGCCGGCTCCTCCAGTTCGCGCTGCTTGCGGCAAACCTTCTGCCGCGACTGCTGTGGTCCCGCCCCGACTTCGTTCTGCTCTCGCAAGGCGGCAACTGGGATGGCGCCCATTTCGCCAAGGTTCTGCGGCTGGTGGGATCGCGCTATGCAATCGTTTCGCAGAAGGCGAGCGAGTTTTATTGGCCGCCCGATTCCTACCGGCCGAGCGTTGCCGCCATGTATCGCGATGCAACCCACGCCTTTTTCGTATCCGAACACAATCGCCAGCTGACCGAACTCCAGCTTGGCGAAGCCCTCCCGCCCTCGAGCGTCGCCCGCAATCCCTTCCTCGTCGATTTCGCGGCCCCGCTGGCCTGGCCCGAGCAGTCAGGCGACGGCATTGATTTCGCGTGTATCGGCCGGCTTTATCCGATGGAGAAGGGGCAGGACCTCGTCCTGCGCGTCCTTGCCATGCCAAAGTGGCGAAGCCGCAACGTCAAAGCGAGCTTCTATGGCGAAGGGATCAACCGCGCGGGGCTTGAGGCCATGGCCGACCATCTCGGCCTCGGCGAGCATGTCCGCTTTCTCGGGCAGGTCGAGGACGTCACCGGGATTTGGCGTGCGCACGAGGCGCTGCTGCTCGCTTCGCGGTGCGAAGGTCTGCCCTTGGTGGTCGTCGAAGCCATGCTGGCAGGTCGGATCGTGATCGCGACTGCCGCCGGTGGCACGGAAGAGGTCATCGACGACGACTCCACTGGCTTCCTTGCCCGACATGCCAGCATCGAGGCGCTCGACGAAGCGATGGAGCGGGCCTGGCAGCGACGCGACGAATGGCGAGAGATCGGAGCCGCCGCCGCACAGCACATTCGCGGCATCGTCCCCGCCAGTCCGGGCGCCGCTCTGGCCGAACAGATTGTCGCTTTGGCCCGCGCGTCATAGCGATCAGCTTGAGAGCGGTCGCTTTGATTTCGGCGTGAATCGAACCAGCCGGATCACGCGGTCGACATTCTTCGGCCCTCATCGGATGGCTCAGCGGTCCGTCCAGCGGCCCAACCGAGCCAAATGACGGCGTTGAATGCCGATCGAACGACGGAGGCTTGCGCCCGCGGAGCGATCATGGAGTGAGTGGTGCCGCTTAGGTGACTCGAACACCTGACCCCATCATTACGAATGATGTGCTCTACCAACTGAGCTAAAGCGGCTTGGGCCCGTGGGCCGGTCGGCGCGTTAGCAAGCCATGGGGCGGTTTACAAGCGCGCTCGATGACCGCCGCCCTCGCTCCCAGCGTTAACTGCGAATTTACCAATTCTTGCGACAACGTCCCCTCGCATAATCGCGGGAAATATGGGGCAGCCATGGACAGTATGCGCAATTTCGGGTCGGACTTCGGCGATAGCGGAGACGATCGCGATGACGATCAGGGGATGGAGGCACCGCCCCAGATCGCCACCGACGAACGACGCATGCACGTGCGCGCCTATAATTTCTGGGCGCAGATGTTGGCCGACCGCGCCTATCCGGCGATCGACGACCTCGACATTGCTAACCTCTCCGACTTCGGCCCGCATGCGGTCTTGCTCGATTTTACCGCCGGCATCGAGAATCCGGCGATCGCCTTTCTTGGCGATACGCTGCGCGAGGAATGCAGCCTCGCCGAAGACGTCGCGTCTATCGACCAGGTGCCGAGCCGGTCGCTGCTGTCACGCCTGACCGATCATTATATGCAGATTATCGCGAATCAGGCGCCGATCGGGTTCGAGGCGGAGTTCGTCAACGATCGCGGCCTCAATATCCTGTATCGCGGCATCCTCCTGCCGTTCTCGTCGGACGACGACACGATTGATTTCATCCTCGGCGTGATGAACTGGAAACAGGTCGCCGACGACACGACGACGCAGCAGCTCCAGGCCGAGGTCGAAAACGCGTTGCGGCGGGCGTCGCCGCTGAGCGCCGTCGTTCCCGGCTGGGCCGACGGTCCCGAGGCCCGACCGATCGAGGACGGGGCGGGGATTGGCGATCGGCGCGGACTTTCCGCCGACGTTCCGACCGAGGATGGCGCCGATGCGATGCCCGACGAAGACGCCGGACTTGCCGATTGGCTCAGCGTCGCGCGCGAGAGTGCGCACATCGCCAGCCATGCGCATGTCCGCAGCCGCTCGGCGCTCTATGGCGCGATCTCGAAAGCCTATGACTTCTCGCTTGTCGCCGAACATCGGCCCGACGATTATCGCGATCTGCTCGACGATGCCGGGCTGACGATGCAGGATCGTGCGCCGATGACGCCCGTGGTCAAGCTCGTGTTCGGCGCCGACTATGACAAGACGCGCCTGGCCGAATACGCCGCTGCGCTGACTCACGGCCGTGAGCGCGGCATCGCCCGCGGGGCGCTGCGTTCCTATCTCGACAGCTATGACGGCGGCCTCAAGGGGCTCGTGCGGGATATCCGCGCCAGCCGCCGATCGTCCGGTCCATCGGCCGCGGAAAAACTGGCGGACGCGCGCGCCGCGCTGCGTTCGGCGCAGGCAATTGGCTATGCCGACTATGACGTCGCCGATCGCGACGGCGAGTTTTTCGTCATGATCGGTCGCCGCTGCGATGACGGCAAGGTCGCAATCGTCGCTGCCGCCGAAGACGAGGCCTTGCTCAACCGCGCGCTGGTCAAGGCCAAGACCGTTTCCTGACGCGGGCGGGCGATCGCCTCGATGCCAGGCGCGCGATCGAATTGCGCGCCGGCGCGGACAAGGGCTTGAGCCTCCCCGCTGAAAAGAGCATAGCGCGATGCGTGATCAGCCACGCCAGGCGATATCGCCGGGCAGATGGCAAGGCCAATCGACGCAGGACCCTCCCCAGCATATGCCGACCAAGCAGACAGACGCCGGCGCCGCGAATGGCGGCAAGGAATCGAACGCAAAGCGGACAGGCGAGGAAGCTGACCCCGTCACCTTGCTGATCAAGGACGCGCTCAAGACCGCGGCCTTGCCTGGCGAAGAACACGGTTTCGACGACGCCGCGAGGCTCAGCGCGGCACAGGTCGTCGCACGCGCCGCCAGGCAGCGGCAACCGGGGACCCCGTCGATCATTCTCGAGCCGATGGCGGCGGCGGGCCGGCGGCGGCGCATGCGGCTGGCGATCGTCAACGACGACATGCCGTTTCTGGTCGATTCGACCGCCGCGATCGTCGGCGCCCACGCGATCATCGTCGATCGCGTCATCCATCCGGTGGTATCGGTCAAGCGTACCCCCGCAGGCGATCTCGACGATATCGACTGCCAACCCTGCAAGGATCACAAGCCCGCCAAGGGCATGGTGCGCGAATCGATCATCTACATGGAAATGGATCGCGCCGACGCCAAGTGCCGCAAGGCGCTGGTCGCTGACATCAAGGCCGGGCTCGGCGACGTTCGCGCCGCGGTCGAAGACTGGCCGCAGATGCGCGATTCGCTGGCCGACGCGATCAAGCTGGCAACGGGCGAAGGCGCGGCGCTGCTCGAATGGTTTCACGACAACAATTTCACGCTGCTCGGTCATGAACGGCGCGATCCCCGCAACAAGCAGCTCGATCCGCTCGGAATCGCCCGGACGCTGGCGTCGCCGCTGCTTGCGAAGGAAACGATCGAGGCGGCTTTCGCCTGGTTCGAAAACGGCGGTGAGGCACCGCTGATCATCAAGTCGAACCAGGTTTCGAACGTCCACCGCCGCGTCCTCGTCGATCTCGTCATCGTGCCGGTCATGGCCAAGGGCAAGGTTGCGGAATTGTCGATCCACGCCGGTCTGTGGACCAGCGCTGCGATGTCGGCGCCGCCTTCGGCGGTACCGATCCTGCGGGCGCGGCTGAAACACCTGATGGAACGCTTCAAGTTCGATCCCTCGGGCCATGCCGGCAAGGCGTTGGCCCATGCGCTGACGGCGCTGCCGCACGACCTGATGGTCGCGGTCGAGCCCGGCAAGACCGAGCATCTGGCGATGACCGCGATGTCGTTGTCGGATCGCCCGCGACCCAAATTGTTTCTCGTCCAGGGCGCGCTCGGGCGGCACCTGTTCGCATTCGTCTGGTTGCCGCGCGACGAGGTTTCGACCGGTCGGCGCCTGGCGATCGAGGAGATGCTGACCGAGGCGGCCAAGGCCAAGGTGATCAGCTGGAACATCGTGCTCGAGGACGGCGAGGCGGCCATGCTGCGCTATACGCTCGATCTGCGCGACGGCGGCGTCGTTCCCGACGCGCCCGCACTCGACGAAACACTCAAAGCGATGGTCCGCGGCTGGCTGCCAGGGGTTGAGGAAGAGCTCGGCGAGCTGGGCGAGACGGCGCGATCGGCGGCATTGACGCGCAAGTTCGCCGAGATTTTCCCGCCCGTCTACCGCACCAGCTACGGTCCCGACGAGGCGGCACGCGACATCCTGCGCCTGCGTGACGTGTCTCGCGCCAACCCGCGCCAGGTCCGGCTTTATCGCCGCAAGGGCGATCGGGCGAAACAGATCCGGCTCAAGGTGTACAATCAGTCGGGCGCGATGCCGCTCAGCGACGCGGTGCCCGCGCTCGAGGATTTCGGCTTCAAGGTGATCGAGGAAGTCCCCACCGCGCTCGCCGATCGCAGCCACGGCTACATCCACGACTTCCTGCTCGAATGCGACAGCGACCAGGGCAGCCAGGCCGTGCTCGCGCGCGCCGACGTCATCGAATCGATGGTGGCCGCGGTGCTCACCGGGGCTGCGGAAAACGATGCCTTCAACCGCCTCGTCGTCGAGGCGGCGATCGCGCCGCGCGAAATCGTCTGGTTGCGCGCCTGGTTCCGTTATCTGCGCCAGACCGGCATGGCCTATGGCCTGTTCACCGTCGTCCAGGCGCTGCGCGATGCGCCCGACGTGACCAAGGGCCTCGTGACGCTGTTCGCTGCGATGCACGATCCCGAGAATTGCTCGAACGAACGCGCCGCCGCCGCCAGCGCGGCGATCGATAGCGCTCTGGGCGCGGTCAACGCGATCGACGACGACCGCATTCTGCGCACGATGAAGGCGCTGGTCGAGGCGACGCTGAGGACCAATGCCTTTGCCCCCGCCGCAGCCGACGCGCTGGCATTCAAGATCGACAGCGCGCTCGTTCCCGGCCTGCCCAAGCCGCTGCCGTGGCGTGAAATCTGGGTCTACAGCCAGCGTGTCGAGGGAATTCACCTGCGCGCCGGCCCGGTGGCTCGCGGCGGCCTGCGCTGGTCCGACCGGCGCGACGATTTCCGCACCGAAGTGCTCGGCCTGATGAAGGCGCAGCGCGTCAAGAACGCGGTCATCGTGCCGACCGGTGCCAAGGGCGGCTTCTATCCCAAGCAGTTGCCCGACTTCGCCGCCGATCGCGACGCGTGGATTGCCGAGGGCACCGATTCCTACCGTCTGTTCATCCGCACCCTGTTGTCGATCACCGACAATATCGAAGCGGGTGAAATCGTCCATCCCGACCGCGTCGTCACGCGCGACGGCGACGATCCCTATTTCGTCGTCGCCGCCGACAAGGGCACGGCGACGTTTTCCGATATCGCCAATGGCATCGCGCTCGAACGCGACTTCTGGCTGGGCGATGCGTTCGCCAGCGGCGGATCGAACGGTTACGATCACAAGGCGATGGGCATCACCGCCAAGGGCGCCTGGGTGTCGGTCCAGCGCCATTTCGCCGAACTCGGCGTCGACGTGCAGTCGGATCCGGTGCGCGTTGCCGGTTGCGGCGACATGTCGGGCGACGTTTTCGGCAACGGCATGCTGCTGTCGAAATCGATCCGTCTCGTCGCCGCGTTCGATCACCGCCACATCTTCCTCGATCCCGATCCCAAGCCTGCGAAAAGCTGGGCCGAGCGCGCGCGCATGTTCGCGTTGCCGCGCTCGAGCTGGGACGATTATGACAAGGCGCTGATCTCTAAGGGCGGCGGCGTTTTTCCTCGGTCGATGAAGGCGATCCCGCTCAGCCCGCAGGTCAAGGACATGCTCGGCCTGACGGTCGATGAAATCGAGCCGGCCGCACTGATTTCCGCGATCCTGCGCGCCGAGGTCGACCTGTTGTGGTTCGGCGGTATCGGCACCTATATCAAGGCCGGCGCGCAGAACCATGTCGAAGTCGGCGATCCCGCCAACGACCGGCTGCGCGTCGATGCTGGCGAAGTGAGGGCCAAGGTTATCGGCGAGGGCGCCAATCTCGGCGTTACCCAGGATGGGCGCATCGAATTTTCCGACCATGGCGGGCGGATCAATACCGACTTCATCGACAATTCGGCGGGCGTCGATTGTTCGGATAACGAGGTCAACATCAAGATCGCGCTCAACCGCGAAGTTCTCGAGGGACGCCTGTCCTTCGCCAAGCGCAATACGCTGCTTGCCGAGATGACCGACGATGTCGCCGCCTTGGTGCTCGAGGACAACCGCCTGCAGGCGCTCGCGCTCTCGATCGCGGAACGGGGCGGCGCCGGTTCGCTGCCTTCGAATGTCCGCTTGATCGAAATCTTCGAAAATTCGGGTCGTCTCGACCGCAAGGTCGAAGGCCTGGCTTCTTCCGATGTCTTGCTGCGTCGCGCGCAGGACGACCGCGGTCTCAGCCGGCCCGAACTTGCGGTGCTGCTCTCGACCGCCAAGCTGGCGCTACAGGATGCAATCGAGAGCAGCGCGCTGCCCGACGACCCGATCCTGCGCGAAGAGCTGCACGCCGCGTTCCCGGCGGCGATGCGCGACCGTTTCGCCGATGCCATCGACGGCCATCGCCTGCGTCGAGAGATCATCGCCACCAAGCTCGCCAACCGCATCGTCAATCGCATGGGCATCATCCATCCGTTCGAACTGGCCGAGGAAGAGGGCTGCTCGCTCGCCGAGGTCGCGGCGATGTTCGTCGCCGCCGAACGCCTGTTCGACATGCCGACGGTGTGGCGCCGGCTGGAGGACGCCGCGATCGACGAGGCGACGCGCCTCGCCCTGTTTGCGCAAGCCGGCAATGCGCTCGCCTCGCAGGTCGCCGACCTGCTGCGCACCGCGCCGGGCGTGCAGCAGCCGGGCGATCTTGTCGCGCGGATCAAGCCCGGGGTCGACCGGCTGATGTCGGGTCTCGACATGCTGATGTCCGACGTCGTGCGCCAGCAATGGGAAGCGATGACCGTCCTGCTGGCCGAGGCCGGCACCAGCCACGATATCATCGAACCCGTCGTGCGCCTGTTCAAGGCCGACGGCGCGGCCGGGCTCGCCGATCTCAGCGAGCGCATGGGGGTCGAGGAAATCGCCGCGACTCAGGCGTTCTCGCATCTCGGCGCCGCACTCGGCCTCGACTGGGCGCAGACGATGGCGGCGCGAATGTCGCCGTCGGACCCGTGGGATCGCCTGCTGGTCGACGGCCTGGCCCGCGATTTTCAGCAGATGCGGCTCGAATTTCTCGCGCGCACCAGCGGCGATCAACTCGAGGCGCATGTCGACGAATGGCTCGATCGCAACGCCGCGCGCGTCGATCAATTCCGACAGGTCATCGATCGCGCCCGGCGCTCGCCGACGACGACCGGCGCGATGCTCGCCCAGATCGCGGCCCAGGCGCGGACGCTGCTCGCGCGTTAATCTCCGGGGCCGGCGGCCCCGCGCCGCGCGAACAGCCAGCACCGCACCGCACTGGCGAGGTTGACGGGAACGTCGGCGCGCACCCGTTCGGCATCGATTCGCGCGACGAGCGCGTTGAGCGGCAAGGATTCGGCGCTGGCCGCCTGCTCGAGCGCTGCCCAGAATATCGGTTCGAGGCTGATCGACGTGCTGTGCCCGGCGATCGTCACGCTGCGCTTGAGGGGCGGGAAATAGGCGACGGCCACGACGCGCCGCCTCAATACATGTGCTGGCCGCCGTTGATCGACAGCGTCGATCCGGTGATGAAGGCGCCTTCGTCGGAACACAGGAACGCGACGCCGCGCGCAATCTCCCCTGCTTGTCCGAGCCGACCGACCGGGATCTTGGCGACGATTTTCTCGAGCACGGGCTCGGGCACCGCGGCGACCATGTCGGTGTCGATATAGCCCGGCGCGATCGCGTTGACCGTTATGCCTGATCGCGCGCCCTCCTGCGCCAGCGCCTTGGTAAAGCCGTGGATGCCCGATTTGGCGGCGGCGTAATTGACCTGGCCATATTGGCCAGCCTGTCCATTGATCGAGCCGATGTTGACGATCCGGCCCCAGCCATTTTCCTTCATCCCGGGATAGACCGCCTTGGCCATGTTGAAACAGCCGCCCAGATTGACGCGGATGACCTCGTTCCAGTCGTCGAAGCTCATCTTGAGCATGGTGCCGTCGCGGGTGATGCCGGCGTTGTTGACGAGAACGGCGACGGTGCCGAGCTCGTCGGCGATCTTCCGGCAGCCGTCGATACAGGCCTGATGATCGCCGACATCCCATTTATAGGCGGCGATGCCGGTGCGTTCGGTAAAGGCCGCGGCCTTTGCCTCATTCCCGGCATAGACCGCCGCGACAGTCATCCCCATGTCCTTGAGCGCCAGGCTGATCGCCTCGCCGATTCCGCGTGTGCCGCCGGTTACGATTGCCACCTTTGCCATAGTCTTTTCCTCTCCAATTATTTTTATCGTTCCGATCTAAGCCGCGATGCGCCGTGCTTCAAGTAATCCAGCCGGAGAGCTCGCGCCGGACCAGCGTCTCGAGCATATCGATTCCCGTTTCGCCGTCGTTGAGGCACGGCAGATAGGCGAAATTGCGCCCGCCGGCGGCGGCGAACTGTTCGCGCCCGCGAATCGCCAGTTCCTCCAGCGTTTCCAGGCAGTCGGACGAAAACCCCGGCGCGACGACGGCGATATCCTTCACGCCTTCGCGTGCGAGTTGCGCAAGCATGCGGTCGGTGGCCGGTTCAAGCCATTTGGCGCGCCCGAAGCGTGACTGAAAACTGATCGTCATCGGAATGTCGAACCGTCGAGCCAACAGTCGTGCGGTCTTCTGGCAATGGCAGTGATAGGGATCGCCCTTCTCGAGCGTCTTCTGCGGCATGCCGTGAAAGCTGGCGAGGATCGCGCGCGGCGTGAAATCGAGCGCGGCGAGGGCGCGCTTCATCTCGGCGGCAAGCGCGTCGATATAGGCATCGTCGTCATGATATGGCGGCAGCGTCCGGATCGCCGGCTGCCAGCGCATGTCGGCCAGCGCGGCGAAGGCGGCGTCGTTGGCGGTCGCGGTCGTCGCCGCGCAATATTGCGGGTAGAGCGGCGCGATCAGGATGCGGTCGCACCCTTGTGCCTTTAGCGCGCCGAGGACCTCGCCAATCCCCGGCTGCCCGTAACGCATCGCATAGGCGACGCTGATGCTTTCGCCGAGCCGCTTGTCGAGCGCGAGCGCCTGACGCCGGGTAAAGGCCGCCAGCGGCGAGCCTTCGGGCGTCCACACCTGGGCATAGGCCTTCGCCGACTTGCGCGGCCGCGTCCGCAGAACCGCGCCGCGCAGGATGGGTTGCCAGATCAGTTTGGGAATTTCGACGACGCGCCGGTCGGACAGGAACTGCTTGAGATAGCGGCGCACGGCGCGCGCATCGGCGGCATCGGGCGTGCCGAGGTTGACGAGCAGGACGCCGATGCGGCGCTTGGGCAGTGACGGATGACCGGGGGGGAGGCTGTTCATGGATTGGGACCGATTGCAAAGGGGATGGCGCGGTGGCGAATGCCGGTTGCGGCGAACAGGGCGTTGGCGATGGCCGGTGCGACGACAGGCACGCCCAGTTCGCCGATGCCGCCGGGATCGGCATCGCTGTCGACGAATTCAACGACGATCTCCGGCGACTGGGCGAGGCGCGGCAGCTTGAGGTCGCGTAGCCGCACGCGCGAAGCAAGGCCGTTCCGATAATCCGCGGTGCAGCCAACCGTTGCGCCGAGGCCGAAGATCAGCCCCCCCTCGATCTGCTGGCGCGCGATGTCGCGATTGACCAGCCTGCCGCAGTCGACGACCGCGGTCAGGCGGCGCACCTGCAATCCGCGCGCGCCCATGCGCGCATCGGCGATCAGCGCGATATGGCTGCCGCGCATCGAATGGACGGCGACGCCCTGGCTGGCGCCAGCGATTGCACCCTGCCAGCTCGCCGCGACCCCCGCCATCGCGAGGCATCGCGCGAGGCCGGTTTCGCCCGACAGCATCGCCATGCGATAGCTCAGCGGATCGAGTCCGGCTTCGTGCGACAGCTCGTCGACGAACGATTCGGTGAAAAAGCACGCATAGCTGTCGGCGTTCGATCGCCAGCGCCCGGCGGGGAGGGCGCAGGCGACGGCGACATGGTCCACCCCGACATGCGGTATCGTATAGGCCGGCATGGCCGGCATCACCGCTGCCGCTTCGAATGTGCCGTCGGCAGCGCGCGCGGCGGCGAAGGTCGACGTCCCGTCCAGACGATCGGCGATCTGGTGCTGCGCGGCTGGCACCGCGATGCGCGCGACCCAGCCGTCGATCGTCCCTGCGGTGTTGAGCGTCGCGGTCATCGATGCCGCGGCGGGCGGGCGCGGGGCCACGCGCATCGTTTCCTCGGCGCGCGACCAGGCCAGCTGGACCGGGCGCCCGACCGCGCGCGCGATCAGCGCCGCCTCGATCGCGACATCGTGCGCCAGCGCCGCGCCGAACGCGCCTCCGGCAAAGCTGCGAAACAGCGCGATGGCGCTTTCGGAGACACCGAGCGCGCGGGCGACGGCGGCTCGGCAATGCGCCGGCGCCTGGGTGGCGACCCAAAGCTGCAGCTGTCCGTTCTGGAAGCGCGCGGTGGCGGTCCGCGTTTCGATCCCGGCGTGGAGTGCGGCAGCGGCGCTGTAATGTGCGCTCTTGATCGGGCGTCCGGCAAAGGCGGCTTCGGGATCGCCCGATCGCGCCATGCGCGTGCCGACACCGGTGCGAACGGCTGCGGCCAGCTCATCCGCGATTTCGCGGCTGTCGGCGCGGCGGCCCGTCGTCTCGAATCTCGGCGCCAGCGCGTCGAGTGCGCGATTTGCGGCCCACCAGTTATTGGCGACGGCCGCAACCCAGCGCGGATGTTCGACGACCTCGACCAGGTCGACGATCTTGCGCGTCGCCGCCCGGTCGACTCCGGTCAGCCGCGTGTCGCCATGCGGCCCGTGGCGGATCGCGGCATAGGCCATGTTGGGCAGGCGTATGTCGCCGGCGAAATTGGCCGATCCGTCGAGCTTTGCCGGCAGGTCGAGGCGCGGGACGTCGCGTCCGTACATCGGCTCGTCACCCGGTACGCGAAAGACCGGCTCGCTTGGCGGATCGAGCGCCGCGGCTGCGCCCGCCAGTTCGCCGAAGCGCAAGCGCTTGTCGCCATGAACGACAAAGCCGTCGACGGCCTGGCATGCTTCCTCGGCCACCCCCCAACGATCGGCGGCTATCGTCGTCAGCATCATCCGCGCAATCGCCGCTGCCTCGCGGCACGGCTGCTCGAATGCCCTCATTGAGCTCGACGCCATCGTCAGCATCGCGCCCTCGCGCCGCGCGATCTCGCCGAGCGTCCAGCGCCGCGCATCGTTCACCAGGTCGGGCAGGCCGCTGCGCGGCGTTACCAGCGCGGCCTGTTCGTCGATGACCAGACTGTTGGCATAAACGGGATTGATCGGCGCCGGTTCGACCGCGATGCTGCGCCAGTCGGCGCCGAGCTCATCGGCCATGACCTGCGGTAGGATCGTGGTCACGCCCTGACCCATTTCGCACTGAGGAATAAGCACCGTCACGCGGCCGTCGCGCGCGATTTTGAGCCAGGCGTTGAACAGCGTCTCGTCGGGCGCAAGGTTGACGTTAGGCGAATATTCTCGCGGCCATAATGCCCAGCCGATCGCAAGGCCCGCCGCCGCACCGCCACCGATCAACAGCGTGCGGCGATCAAGCGAAATCGTTTCGCCGGCGCTCGGTGCGCGTCGCAACTGGTCGGAACGAGCCATGCAAATCCTGATAAGGCGCCCGTCCGCGCTGGCAAGCGCGATGCGGCGTCAGGCGATGAAAGTCGGAAGCGGTCAGCGCGGGGCGATGTCGAGCCGGCCGAGCTCGATCTTGGGGCAGCGGTCCATGACCACCTTCAATCCTGCCTTTTCGGCTCGGGCGGCGGCGGCCTCGTCGATCACGCCGATCTGCATCCATACCGAGCTGGCACCGTGCGCGATCGCCTCGTCGACGGTCTCGCCGGCGGCTTCGCTGTTGCGGAAGATGTCGACCATGTCGGCGGGCGGCGAGACGTCGTCGAGGCTGGCGACCACCGGCGCGCCGTGGATCGTTTTGCCCGCATGGCCCGGATTGACCGCGACCACGTCATAGCCATGCGCGACCAGCGCGCGCGTCACGCCATTGCTGGGCCGGCTGGAATTGGGCGACGCCCCGACGACGGCGATCCGCTTCACGTCGCTCAGCAACTCGCGGATGTCGGCGTCGGTCTCGAGTGGCATGATCTGGCTCCTTGGCGGTCAACTGGGATGGGTGGCGCGCTCGCCGCGCCGTTCATCCACCCAACGCGCGACCCTGCCCGCAATATCCGCGAAGGTGTCGGAAAGTTCGCCCGACCCTTCGGCCGGCGGTTCGCCCGCATCGCTCGCTTCGCGCAGCGTCATCGTCAGCGGCACCCGGCCGAGAAAGGCGATGCCGAGCTCGCGCGCCGCCGCTTCGGCGCCGCCGCTGCCGAACGGATCGCTGATCTCGCCGCAATGCGGGCAGGCGTAGCCAGCCATGTTCTCGACCAAGCCGATGATCGGCACGTCGGCTTGATTGAAGAGCCCGATCGCGCGCCGCGCGTCGATCAGCGCAAGGTCCTGCGGGGTCGACACGATCACGGCGCCGATCGGTTTGTGGCGCTGCATCATCGACAGCTGCACGTCGCCCGTGCCCGGCGGCATGTCGGCAATCAGCAGTTCGGTATCGCCCCAATGCGCATCGACCAGCTGGGTCAGCGCATTGCCCGCCATCGGCCCGCGCCAGGCGATCGCCTGGCCGGGCTTGGCAAGCTGGCCCATCGACAGCAGGCCGATGCCGTGGCGACAGGCGACCGGCACCAGCTTCTTGTCGCGCGCGATCGGTCGATCGTCGCCGCAGCCCAGCAGCGTCGGCTGCGAGGGCCCGTAGATATCGGCGTCGACCATGCCGACCTTGCGTCCCGACCGGGCGAGCGCGACGGCGATGTTGGTGGCGATCGTCGACTTGCCGACGCCGCCCTTGCCGCTGGCGATGGCCACGACGGGGAGATCGCGGCGCTCGCTCGTTTCGGCGATGCGGACGTCGGCGATGCCGTCGAATTGCCTGAGCCCGGCGGTGATCGCGGCGATCAGTGCGGTGCGTTCGGCTTCGCCGAGTCCCGACACGTCGCACACCAGCGAAATCGTGCTGCCGGTACGGCGCACCGCCGCGCTGCGTCCATGCGACAGGCGTGCCGCCGCCGTTTCGATGCTTTCGGATGGGGTCATGGCGCTGCGAATAGTCGGGAAGATTGGCGAATGACACTGTTTTTCGGGGGCAAGGCTTCCTATAGTCGGGTCATGAAAAAATTCTGGCAGTGGGCGGTACGCCGACCGATCGTTGGCGGCCTGGTGCCGCAAGGCATGATTTCACCCGTCGAAAAGGGTCCGTGGGGCGATGGCGGCGGGGAGGGCGATGGTGCGCCCGGACCGCGTGGCCCGCGTAATCCCTGGACTCAGCCGCCGCGCGGGCCTCGCGCTGTGGACGATGGCGGGCCGCGGCCCTCTGCGCTCGACGAGCTGTTCAAGCGCGGTCGCGGCTTCGGCGGCGGCGGGGGGGGTTCGGGTCTGCCGAAGTTCGGCGGGGGCGGGCGTCCGCTTTGGCTCTACGGCATTGCGCTGTTCGTGGTGCTGTGGCTGGTGTTCAGTAGCGTTCACGTCCTCCAGCCCGCCGAACAGGGCGTCGTCACCCGGCTCGGATCGTTTTCGCGCACCGTCGGTTCGGGCGTCCAGTTCACCATGCCCGCGCCCTTCGAACGGATGCGCGTCCTCGACAGCCAGAACATCCGCGAGGTCAAGATCGGGTCCGAACAGCCCAATCAGGAAAATCTCGTCCTGACCGGCGACCAAAACCTGATCGATCTCGCCTATCAGGTGCGCTGGTCGATCAAGGATCCCGAATTGTTCGTCTTCCAGCTCGCCGAACCCGAACTGACGATCCGCGAGGTCGCCGAAAGCGCGATGCGCGCGACGGTCGCCAATTTCTCGCTCAACAGCGCCTTCACCACCGGCCGTTCGGACATCGAGCAAGAGGTCCAGCGGCGCATGCAGACGATCCTCGACCAATATCGTTCGGGCGTGCGGATCGACGGTATCCAGCTGCTCCAGACCGACCCCCCGGCGCAGGTCGACGAGGCGTTCAAGAAGGTCAATGCGGCGAAGCAGCAACGCGAATCCTACCAGAACGACGCCCGCGCCTATGCGCAGGAGGTGCTCGAACAGGCGCGCGGCGAATCGGCCGCCTTCGACAAGGTCTACGAACAATATCGCCTCGCCCCCGAGGTCACCCGCCGCCGCATGTACTACGATACGATGGAGCAGGTCCTCGGCAAGGTCGACAAGACGATCATCGAGGCGCGCGGCGTCACCCCCTATCTGGCGCTGCCCGAACTGCGCCGCCGCGCCAAAGCATCGCCCGAAGTCAGCGTAACCGGCGAAGGAGGCGGCCAATGAGCATCGTCAGCCAGATCACCGACCATCCCGTCCGCAGCAGCCTGATCGCGCTTGCGCTGGCGGTCGCCGCCAGCATGACCTTCGCCATCGTGCCCGAGGACAAGCAGGCGCTGCTATTGCGCTACGGCACGATTACCGGGGTGGTGAATTCCTATCAGCCCGATGAGCCGTTCGGCGAAACCAACGCCGGACTTGTTGCGCGCGTCCCGTTCGTCGAGCAGATCGTATATATCGACAAGCGCGTGCTGAGCGTGAACATGGAGCCGCAGACGGTCCTGTCGACCGATCAGCTGCGCCTCCAGGTCGATGCTTTCGCCCGCTTCCGCATCGTCGATCCCGCGAAGATGTACACGACCATCCGCACCGAGGATCGCTTGCGCGGACAGCTCGGCGCGATCCTCGGCTCGTCGCTGCGCAACGAACTCGGCAAGCGTGCCTTTGCGACCTTACTCAGCCCCGAGCGCGGCCAGATCATGGACAATATCCAGGCCGGTCTTAACAACGAAGCGCGCAAATACGGCGCCGAAATCATCGACGTGCGCATCAAGCGTGCCGACCTGCCGACCGGAACGCCGCTCGAATCGGCATATCAGCGAATGCAGACCGCGCGTAACCAGGAAGCGATCTCGATCCAGGCAGAAGGCCGCAAGGAAGCGCAGCTGATCCGTGCCGACGCCGATGCCGAGGCGGCGCGCATCTATGCGCAGGCATTCAGCAAGGATGCCGATTTCTACGACTTCTATCGCGCGATGCAGGCCTATCGGACGACCTTCGTCAGTCCCGACGCAAAGGGCGAAACCTCGATCGTCCTGTCGCCCGACAACGATTTCCTGCGCGAATTCCAGGGGCGTTGACCGCAGCTCGATGCGTCCCATATTCAAGCTGTGTTAAACTGGCTTCGGCGAACACGGCCGCGGTTTTCCAGCGTTTCTATTAGGAAGGATATTCCCCCCGTGCGTTATGTCTATGGAATCACTTCTGCCCTGCTGCTCGGCGGCACCGCGCTGGCGCTGGTGTCGCCCGGCGCGGTCGGCGCCCAGGTTGCCCAGAACGAGGACGCGCAGATGCGCCGCGTCGTTCCCAGCCCCGGCGCCCCGGCGAGCTTCGCCGACCTGACCGAACAGCTCCAGCCCGCGGTCGTCAACATCTCGACGCGCCAGCGCGTCGAAGTCCAGTCGAACCCCTTCGCCGGCACGCCGTTCGAACAATTCTTCGGCGATCGCAGCAACGGCCAGCCGCGCACGCAGGAAGGCCAGTCGCTCGGCTCCGGATTCATCATCTCGGCCGACGGTTATGTCGTCACCAACAACCATGTCGTCGCGCCTGCGGCGAACGGCGCGGTGGTCGAGGAAATCACCGTCACCATGCCCGATCGCAAGGAATACACCGCGCGCGTCGTCGGCCGCGACCCCCAGTCCGACCTTGCCGTGCTCAAGATCGACGGCAAGAACCTGCCGTTCGTCAACTTCGGCGATTCGACCAAGGCACGCGTCGGCGACTGGGTGATCACGATCGGCAATCCGCTCGGCTTCGGCGGGACCGTCACCACCGGCATCGTCTCGGCGCTCTATCGCAACGTCGGCCCCGGCGGCCCCGGCACCGGCGGCGCCTATTCGCGCTACATCCAGACCGACGCCGCGATCAATCGCGGCAATTCGGGCGGCCCGATGTTCGATCTGAGCGGCAACGTCATCGGCATCAACTCGGCGATCATCTCGCCGACCGGCGCCAATATCGGCCTCGGTTTCGCGATTCCGAGCGAGGTCGCGGCGCCGATCGTGCAGAAACTGCGCACCGGCGAGGAAATCGCGCGCGGCTATTTCGGCGTTCAGCTCGCCCCACTCGACGACGACACCGCCGCGGCGCTGGGGCTCGCCAAGAATCGCGGCGAGTTCATCCAGCGCGTCGTCGACGGCCAGGCCGCAGACAAGGGCGGAATCAAGCCCGGCGATGTCGTCCTCGCGGTCAATGGCGAGGAAGTGACGCCCGACAATAACGTCTCGTACCTCGTTGCCAATATCGCGCCGGGCACGCGCGTGCCCGTCGACATCATCCGCGACGGCAAACGTCAAAAGCTCGACGTCATCGTCGGCAAGCGCCCGCCCGAGGAAGAGCTGCAGGAAAGCACGTTCGATCCCGAGGATGAACAGGCCTATCCCGATACGCCCGACAGCGGCACCAGCGGCCCCGACAAGGCGATCCGCCAATCGCTCGGCCTGATCGTCGAGCCGCTGACGACCGACATCGCCCGCGCCATCGGCGTCGACGCCGCAACCCGCGGCCTGGTCGTATCGCGCGTCTCCGGCGCCGCCGATGCGGCGCAGAAGGGCCTGCAGCGCGGCGACGTCATCCTCAGCGCCAATCGCGTCCCGGTCACGACGTTGCAGGGATTGGCCGATGCGGTCGCGGCGGCCAAGGCCGACAATCGCGCCGCGATCCTGCTCCAGGTCACGCGTCGCGGTATCCGGCCGACGTTTATCGCGATCCGCCTCAACGACTGACGCGAACCGCCGCGCCGACAATCGAAACGCCCGGCCTCACCGTCGGGCGTTTTGCGTTGCCCCCGCTTGCTATTCGCTCACCGCGCGATAGGTCTCGGACGACAGAGCCCACGACAAGGACCCGCGCATGGACGATCGATCGGTATTTATCGGCACCGCCGATGGCGAGCCGCAGGGCATCGCGCTGAACCGCGCCAATCGCCACGGCCTGATTGCCGGCGCGACCGGCACCGGCAAGACGGTGACCGTGCAGATCCTCGCCGAGGGATTTTCAAACGCCGGCGTGCCGGTGTTCGTCGCCGACGTGAAAGGCGACCTCAGCGGCATCGCCATGCCAGGGAGCGATGGCTTCAAACATGCCGACAGCCTGAAACAGCGCGCGGCAACGGTCGGACTCGAAAATTACGCCTGGGCCGACAGCCCGACGATCTTCTGGGACCTCTACGGCAAGCAGGGCCATCCGATCCGCACCACCGTCAGCGAGATGGGGCCGTTGCTGCTCGCGCAGTTGCTCAAGCTCAACGATACCCAGGCGGGCGTGCTCGAAATCGCGTTTCGCTATGCCGACGACAACGGCCTGTTGCTCATCGACCTTGCCGATCTGCGCGCCATGCTCGCTCACACCTCCGACAACGCAAAGGAGCTTTCCTCGCGATATGGCAACGTCACGCGCGCCAGCGTCGGCACGATCCAGCGCGCGCTGCTCCAGCTCGAAGGCCAGGGGGGCGCGCAGTTTTTCGGCGAGCCGGCATTCGACGTCGACGATTTCTTTCGCACCGATGCCAACGGCAGGGGCTATGTCAGCGTCCTGATGGCCGAACGCCTGATGGTCGATCCCAAGCTCTACGCGACCTTTCTGTTGTGGTTGATGAGCGAGCTGTTCGAGGCGCTGCCCGAAGTCGGCGACCCCGAAAAGCCAAGGCTGGTGTTCTTCTTCGACGAGGCGCATCTGTTGTTCGACGATGCCTCGAGCGCGCTTCAGGACAAGATCGAACAGGTCGTGCGGCTGATCCGGTCGAAGGGGATCGGAATCTATTTCATCACCCAGAATCCCGTCGATGTGCCCGACGACGTGGCATCGCAGCTCGGCAACCGCATCCAGCACGCGCTGCGATCGCACACCGGGCGCGACCAGAGAGCGATCAAGGCCGCCGCCGATACCTATCGCATCAATCCCGGGCTCGACATCGAACAGACGATTACCGAGCTGACCGTCGGCGAGGCGTTGGTGTCGACGATCATGGACGACGGTGCGCCATCGGTCGTCGAGCGCACGCTGGTGCGACCCCCCGCCTCGCGGCTCGGACCGATTTCGACCGGCGAACGCGCCGCGATCATCGCCGCCTCGCCGATCGGCGACATCTACGACGCACGCGTCGACCGCGAGAGCGCGGCCGAGGTGATCGCGCAAAAGGCCGCCGATGCCGCCGCCACCGCCGAAGAGGTCGAGGAAATGGGCCGCGAGCAGGTCGGCAAGCGCGCACGCAAGACGCCGAGCATCTGGGGCAAGGCGATCAAGCGCGCGACGGGCGCGATGACCGGCTCGGCGGCGACGATTGCCGCCGCCGCCGTCACCGGACGCAAGTCGCGTTCGAACCCGGTCCGCAACGCCGCCACTTCGGCGGCCGGCTCGATCGCGACCGATCTCGCCGGCCCCTTTGCCGGGCGCTTCGTCCGCAACCTGATCGGCGGACTGATGCGCTGACGCGCCCTAGCGGGCGTTGAGCCAGCTCAGCGTCTCGGACTTGATGCGCGGACGATCGGCAAGCCGCGAGCGAATGCCCGCGATCGCCTGTTCGACCGGCTTGCGCGCGCCGGGCTCGAGATGCTCGGCGGCATAGGCCTCGAGCTTGGCGATGGTCGCCTCTTGGTCGCTCCCCGAGCCGATCCCCGCTACGGCGCGCGATTGCGCCGATTTGTCGATCAGCTGGCTGACTTCGTCGAGATGGGCGAGAACGAAATCGAGCGCCAGCTCGGGATGTTGGCCCGCGACCGAACCGATCATCGTCGCACTGATCGTGGCACCCGGTTCGGGCGTCAGGGCGAGCGCCAGCGTCTTGCTGGCCAGCGCTTCGTCCTCGGCCGCTCCGAGCAGCTGATACAGGCTCGACCGCTCGACCGATCCGGTTGCCGCCTTGGCCATGGCGTGGATTTTGTCCCAATCGGCTGCGCTCGCCTTTCTCGCGATCAGCGACAGCCAAGTGCGTTTCAGCGAGCCGTCGATGGCATCGGGATTGCTCGCCAGCGCCGCAAATAGCCGCGCCGCCTCGTCGTTGACGCGGGCGCTGCCGACCGCGCCGAGAATGGCGATTAGCGTCGGGCGCAGCGTCGTGTCCATCACCGGCTCGCCCGCGCGCGGCACGAGACCGATCTGGTCGAGCACCGGTGCGTAGGTCGTGTCGATCATCGCGCCGAGCTTCGCCTGCGCCGCCGGATTGTCGTCGAACATCGAATACAGGCCGTAGATCGTGCCCAGACCCTCGCCGAGCACCTTGCGATTGGCGTCGCTGGGGATGGCGGCATAGAGGTCGAGCGCCTCGCCCATCGGCTGATAGCCGCCGAGCGAGAGCGAATATTCGTTGTTGAGCAAGCCGTATTGATCGACCGGATCGAGCCCGGCAAAGGCGGCGGTCAGTGCCGCCAGCTGCGCCGGCTGGTAGTCGGTGCGGAAATAGCCCTGCTGCCCCTTGTTGATCAGCAGCGGGCCGCAGCCGGGCACCGTCATCGCGGTTTCGCGTCCGTCGGTGATCTTCTTGACCGTCGCGCCCCCGGTCGAGGCGGCGATGGGAACGTGCCAGCTTTGCGGGCTGGCGGCGGTTTCGGCGCGCCGGTCACGCGAAAATTCGCTCTGGTCGAGGACGAGCTCGGTATTGCCGGCGACGCATTGCGCCGAATTGACCGTAATCAGCGGAATGCCCGGCTGCAGCGTGAAATCGTGCGCGATCCGCGTCAGACCGGCGGCGCCAGCCCCCTCGATGGCTTCCCACAGGTCGTCGGTCCGCGTGTTGCGATACTGGTGCTTGGCGATATAGGCCTGGATGCCGCGCTGCCAGACGTCGGCACCGGCATAATCTTCGAGCATGCCGATCACCGATTCGCCCTTCGAATAGGTGATGCCGTCGAACGCCTGGTTGGTCTGCTCGACGGTGCGGATCGTCTGCACGATCGGATGGGTGGTGGCATAAGCGTCCTGGCCCATCGCCGCTTCGCGGCTGGAGACGCTGTCGATATCGGCGCCCCATTCGGGCCGCAGCGTCTGCGTCGTCTTGTTTTCCATCCAGCTGGCGAAGCCTTCGTTGAGCCACAGGTCGTCCCACCATGCCATGGTGACGAGGTCGCCGAACCATTGATGTGCAATCTCGTGCGCCTGGACGGAGAAGATTGCGTGGCGCTCGCTTTCGGTGGTGATTGCGGGATCGTTGAGCAGGATGCGTTCAAAGGTGAAGATCGCACCCCAGTTCTCCATTGCGCTGAAAAACTGGGACTGTCCGGGTCCGGCAACATTGTCGAGCTTGGGCAGCGGGTAAGGCGTGCCGAAATAGTCGTTGAAGTAATTGAGCACTTCGGCTTCCGCGTCGAGCGCATAGCGTGCCTTTTCCTCGTTGCCCTTGCCCATGACGATGCCGACCTCGGTATCACCCGCCATCTTGGTGATGCGGCCGAATTCGCCGGTGCCGAAGAACAGCAAATAGCTCGACATGATCGGGCTGGTGTCGAAACTGACGCGCTTCAAGCCGCCGGCCAGATCCTGCGAGGTGGCGATCGGCATGTTGCTGACTGCCATCTGGTCGGCGGGGACCGTCGCGGTCAGGTCGAACGTCGCCTTATAGTCGGGCTCGTCCCAGCTCGGTACGAAGCGACGCGCGTCGGGCGCTTCGAACTGGGTGAACAGCGCGCGCTTGTCGGCGCCCGCCGGGTTCTTGTAGTCGAGCGCGAACAGTCCGTTCGCCTGCGTGTTGATCGTGCCGAGATAGGTGACGTCGAGCGTATAGTCGCCCGGCGCCAGCGTTTCGCCGAAATCGAAGGTCGCGGTCTGGGCGTCGGCGTCGAGCGCGACCTGGCCGTCGATCCGGCGATTGGCGGCGTCGTAGAGCGTTGCCGTCTTGATATCGAGATCGGCGGCGTTGAGCACCAGCGCCGACGTCGCCTTCACCACTTCGAGCGAAATGCGCACCGAACCCGAGTGGATCAGCCGGTCGGCATAGGGCACCGTCTGGATCGCGTAATGATGCGGCACCGCGGTGCGCGGCAATTGCGTCGGCACGCTGGTATCGACCGTATCGCGATCCTGCGCAAGCGCCGGGCCGGCGAGGAAGGTCAGCGCCGTGGCGGCAAGGAGGGCGGCGGAAACCGAACGGAACTGGCTCATCAAATCACATCCTTCATGAATACAGGGATACGGAAAAATACGGAAAATCCTCACCCCCGACCGCGATAGGGCGCAACGCCCTGATCGGGGAGCCACAGGGCCGCGGGCGGCGCGCCCGACTGCCAGAATACGTCGATCGGAATGCCGCCGCGCGGATACCAATAACCGCCGATGCGCAGCCATTGCGGGCGCATTTCGTCGAACAGGCGCTGGCCGATGCCGACCGTCACGTCTTCGTGAAAGCCGCAATGGTTGCGAAAACTGCCGAGGAACAGCTTGAGGCTTTTCGATTCGACGATCGTCTCGTCGGGCGCATAATCAATCACCAGATGGGCGAAGTCGGGCTGGCCGGTGACCGGGCAGAGCGAGGTGAATTCGGGCGCGGCAAAGCGCACGCAATAGAGCGATCCCGACCGCGGATTGGCAACATAATCGAGCACCGCCTCGCCGGGCGATGGCGGCAGGCCGCTCGATTGGCCAAGATGAAGCGGAATGTCGGATGACATGGGCGTCTGATGCCGCTTCTTGGCGTCCGAAACAAGCGCAAGAACGATTGCCGCGTCATTATCGGAGCCCGACCGCGATCGCATTGCCGGCGACGACGCGCGCGCTGCCGGAACATGTGGCGCCGGCCGGGTGTTGATCAGCCAAACCCCCGAGGAGACGATCATGACCGACGACCAGAAACCAGCCGACGCCGACACCGGCCTCAACAACGATCCGGCGACCGACCGCCGCAATGCCGAGGCGCCCGAGACGTTCAACGATTCGCAGCGCCGCGAGGACGAGCAGGCGCAAAGCGTCGCCGAAGACGCGCTGGCCCAGCGCCGCCAGAACCGCAGTCCCGACCAGCCCGACGAATAGGCCGCGACCCGATCCCGCCGACCACCCGCCCGACCGACCGACCGACCGTCCGGCGGCGCGGCGCGCTTGCGCGTGGCCGCGCCGCCGGGCAGGTTGCGCGCCTAGGTATCAACGAGCGGGGACAGGACGATGGGCGAAAGTAACTGGCTGCGGGTGGCGCTGCGCGGCGCGGTGGTGCTGTGGGCGGCGTATTTCCTCGTCATGGGGCTGAGCGGGCTGATCGATCCGGGGGTGTATGCCGACAATCTGGGCATCGGCCTGGACGGCGCATTCGGCGCGAGCACGATCCGCGGCGACCTGTCGGCGTTCTTCATCGTCGCGGGCGTGTTCGCGCTGCTCGGCGCGCTGCCGTTCCGCGACGGGCGGCGGCGGCGGCACGACTGGCTGCTGGTCCCCGCCAGCCTGTTCGCGGTCGCGCTAGCCGGGCGCGGCATCGGTCTGCTCGGCGGCGGGGCGAGCGACCCGGGCATCACCGGCGCGATGGTCGCCGAGGCGGTCTCGGTCGTCCTGCTGCTGGCGACGTGGCGCGTGCTCGGCCGCTCGCGGCGCTAGGGGCGAGGGCGGGACCGCGCGCAATGTGCACCCTGTACCGGATGCGCAAGTCGGTCGCCGAGGTCGCGGCGACATTCGGGCCGATCGTCGGCGCGGGGACCAACCTGCCCGCGTTCGACGAAATCTATCCCGGCTATGAGGCGCCGCTGCTGGGCCGGCCGAAAGAGGCCGAGGCCGGCGGCCCGGCGCTGAGCCTGATCCGCATGCCCTGGGGCGTGCCGCCGCCGCCCAATCTGGGCAAGCGCCCGGTGGTCAACATCCGCAACCTGGCGAGTCCGTTCTGGCGCCCGATGCTGACCAATGCGCGCGCGCGCTGCCTGGTCCCGGCCGACAGTTTTTGCGAATGGACGGGCGAGCCGGGGGCCAAGCGCAAGGTCTGGTTCGCGCTGAAGGACCGGCCGCTGTTCGCCTTTGCCGGGCTGTGGCGCCAGACGAGCGAGGGGCCGCGCTTCGCCTTCCTGACCTGCGCGCCCAACGCGCTGGTCGGCGCCTATCACCCCAAGGCGATGCCGGTGATCCTGCGCGCCGAGGATCACGACGCCTGGCTCGACGGCGATGCGGCGACGGCTGAGGCGCTGGCCGTGCCCTACGACGCCGGGGCGATGGAACTGGCCTAAGGATTTCGCCCAAAATGGTACTTTGGGCGAGTTCGGTGGGTGAGGTCATCTACCGCATTGTAAGGCGTACCAGCGCAGTCTGGCGCGATGGGCCGGGACTATCACAGGCAGGCGGCGCGGCGTGGCCGCCGGGCGAGTAACGTCGTCGCCATCGGTCGCGCGCGGCGCGACAGGGGCAACGGCATCCGCTTCATTGCGATCGTTGCGCTGGCGGCGGTGCTCGCGTTCGTCGCGGCGCTGTGGCTGTTGCAGGGAGCCGGGCGCGCGCCAGGCGAGCCCGCGCGGGCGGCGACGGCGCTGCCGGCGGCGGGGCCGGGCGACGGCTATGCGGCGCGCTTCGGCCTGTGCCACACCGGCGGCGGGACCAACTGCGTCGTCGACGGCGACACGTTCTGGCTGGCGGGCGAGAAATACCGGTTCGCGGGGATCGACACGCCCGAGACGCACCCGGCGCGGTGCGCCGACGAACAGGCGCGCGGCGATGCGGCGACACTGCGGCTGCAGGCGCTGCTCAACGCGGGCGCGTTCTCGCTTGTGTCGATCGACCGCGACACCGACCGCTATGGCCGCAAGCTGCGCGACGTGACGCGCGGGGGTGTCTCGCTGGGTGACGTGCTGATCGCCGAGGGGCTGGCGCGGCCCTATGCGGGCGGGCGGCGATCATGGTGCTAGGGGTTTCGCCCAAAGTGGTACTTTGGGCGATTAGCCTAACCCGTGTGACACGAACGGCTACAGTAATAGCAACCGTTGGATTTCGCGTAGTGTTTACGAGCCTCACGTACCGCCGGACCGCAAGATGAGAAATCGCCCAAATAGATGCGATTCTCAGGGTTAGGGACAAACGCACAAGTCAAAACGTGTACCTCGTGGTCACCGTTCGCTTGCCCGTTCTTATTGACATAATAGCGTGCCATTTTTCCGTACCTTTCGAATTGGATATAGAAGGGGGCGAGCCGAAACCCGCCCCCTTACATTAGGCGTGCTGAATCAGAGTCCAGGTCACGGCCTTGCCGCCATAGGGCGGCATCCGGTTGCCCTTGGCGATCGGTGCGGTGGTCGTGGGCGAACCCTCGACTTTCCACACGCCGCTTTCGGGGCAGGTTTCACCAGTACGGGCACGCGTGCCCACGGGGTATTTTGCGATGCTGGCCATAATTAAGGCTCCTTCTGTTGCATCAAGTGACCATTGATCACACGCAAGAGAGGATGTAGAGCCGCACAATGCGGGAGTGAGGTCTACATACTCATCCCAATAAGCCGAGGTGGTCACACTGCCTCTGGCTATCAGGAAGGCGGGGTCGTTAGCGCGACTCCGCCTTTTGCATTTCCATCAAATACGCTCGAACCGGAAACTGGTCAAGCACTTCGAGAAAAAAAGTGCTAGCCGCTAAGTCCGAAACGAAGGTCTCTTATCGGAAGCGCCCCGGCATTTAGCGATGATATCACCAATACACTGATATTATTAGGTTATTTGTAGGAGAAAGCCGGCTCACTTTTTATGTCGAATTTTCGTGCAAACTTTGGTATGAACTTTCGGGCAAACTTTTTAGAACTTCTAGCGTAATTTTGAACAGCATTTAAAGGAGGTTTTTGATGACAGGCATTTCGACCAAAAGCCGAACTCGCAGTCCGAGGTTTCCAAGCCACTCATTGGAAGAAGCAATAAACTACGCAAAAAGAATCTATGAGGGTGTCCATACGAGCTCGATCGATTCACAAACTGCATTCAAGCTAATGGGATTCGCTGGCAAAAGCGGCGCGAGTGCAACCGCACTCGGTTCGGTAAGGCAATTTGGACTCATCGAAGGGATGGGCGAAAACACTCGCGTAACAGATTTAGCGCTTCGCATTTTTGAGCCCGGCTCTTCCGCAGAACATGCGCAAGCAACGCGTGAAGCATCACGATTACCTGATGCATTTGCTGCTATTGAAGATCGCTTTGGCGGAAAAACCCCGACAGTCGACGAACCAATTCGCGCGTTCTTAATTCGCGACTTAGGTTTTTCGAGCAGGGGAGCGGACGAGTGTATTACGTCGTTTCGTCGAACAAATCAGTTCGTGAGCCAATTTTCGCCACAGAGGTTTGAAGTAATCCCAGTATCTGAAGTTTTCGATGAGTCCGCTTCAAGCTTGAAAGAGCCGAGTCAGCCTTCTGATTCAGGAAAAATGGCGGATCGGATTACGCCCGACGATTCGGACGTAATCCGCATACCGCTTTCGAAAGAATGCACGGCTGAAATCAGGTTTACGGGGCCCATTAGCGAGAAGGCTCTTTCAAATATGATTCGACATATCGAACTTATGAAAGAGCTTTGGGACTAGTCCTACTCCACGCCCGCAAACATGTCCTTGCCCTCGTCGGCCTTCGCCGCCGCTTCGCCGCTCGCGCCGTCGTCGATCGCGGGCTTGCCCTTCTTGCGCTGGTCGAAGCTGGTCCAGACCTGGCCCCAGTCGCCGCGCGTCGCCGCTTTCGAATATTCGGTCGCGCGGGTTTCGAAGAAGTTGGCGTGCTCGACGCCGTTGAGCAGCGGGGCGAGCCATGGCAGCGGGTGTTCGTCGATCATGTAGATCGGCTGGAAACCCAGCTGGCCCAGCCGCCAGTCGGCGATGTAGCGGATGTACTTCTTGATTTCCTTCGCGGTCATGCCGGGGACGGGGCCGTCCTGGAAGGCGAGGTCGATGAACGCGTCCTCAAGCCGGACGGTCTTCTGGCAGCAGTCGATGATGTCGTTCTTGACCGACTTGGTCAGGCAGCCGCGCTCGGCGCAGAAGGCGTGGAACAGCTTGATGATGCCTTCGCAGTGCAGGCTCTCGTCGCGGACCGACCAGCTGACGATCTGTCCCATGCCCTTCATCTTGTTGAAGCGCGGGAAGTTCATCAGCATCGCGAAGCTGGCGAACAGCTGCAGCCCCTCGGTGAAGCCGCCGAACATCGCGAGCGTTTTCGCGATATCCTCGTCGGTGTCGACGCCGAACTCGTTGAGGTAATCGTGCTTGGCCGACATTTCCTCGTATTCGAGGAACATGCCGTATTCCGATTCAGGCATGCCGATCGTGTC
>Ga0100391_1000214_pt1 | contig 70091 bp, 63 predicted proteins | sample CryGeymeta201515_FD_81541 | JGI IMG/M metagenome (GOLD analysis project Ga0100391, IMG submission 81541) | Groundwater microbial communities from Crystal Geyser aquifers in Utah, USA - Crystal Geyser metaG 2015-15 | ecosystem: Environmental > Aquatic > Deep subsurface > Groundwater | place: USA...
CCGTGTCGAGGAAGGCGACCACGAACTCCTCGCGGTCGCGGTCGGAGAAGTACTCCGCCAGCACGGCCGCCGCGTCGGCGGGCGAGCGGACTTGGTCTCGCGTGGGGAACGTGAACGTCCGCTCGCGGACGAGCCGGGTGGTGTAGAGCGGGACGCCGGAGAACAGCGCGTCCCGGTAGGCCACGTGCACCTCAGGCTGGCGGAGCACACCGACGGGCTCTCGGACGACGGATTGAGGGCTCTCTGCCAGAGGCTCGCTCACCGATCCGTACAGCACGGTCCGCCGCGCGAACCACGGCGCGTCGGTCTCCAGGCGGCGGAGCCGACCGCGGAGGCTGAGCCGCCGGGCGTGATAGCGCTCGCGTCGGTCGAGTTTGGGCTGGGCAATGACAGGATCGCCGTCGTAGCGGTCACCGCCCTCGGGCATCCTGGCCTCGATGTCGCGGAGCACGCGGAGGTTCAGTGCGGTCAAGCCGCTTCGCGTTGCGAGGCGCGAGGCCTCGGGGTTCTGGGTTGCCATGAGTTCTCAGGCGTCGCTCCGCACAGACGTAGGTCGGCCATGGTGGGAGCGCCCCCGTCGGCCGACGCGCCTCCGCGGTCGGCGGGGGTGCCTCTCCCCTCCTCTCGTTGCGGCAAAAAAGAAGCCCGGCGACCGCGTGGGTCGCCGGGCTGAGGGCGTCAGGCTCTGGGCTACTCGTCGTCCCAGTCGGTCTCGCGGGTCTCACTGCCGCCGTAGGCGTCGGTGCCGTAGAGGAAGTCTCCGTAGCTCGCCCCCGGTGCCACCGTGTCGAGGTAGCTCGCCCGGTAGGCGTACGGGCTGTCTTCCGCCACCGCGTGGGCCTCCGCCCAGGCCTTCCGGTCGTCGGCCCAGTCGAGCCACGCCGCTGCCGCCTCGTGCGCCCGGCTGATCGCGACGTGGACTTGCGATCCCTGGCCTCCGGTCACGTGGTACCGCAAGACGGTGCCTGTGCCGTAGGCGTCGGACTCCAGCCGGATCAGAGGGGCGACCCACAGGGCGTCTTCCGGCGGGAGCTTGCCCAGCAGGTGCTTCTCCGTGTGCGTGCCCGTCCGGTCGGCCACTTCGAGGAAGAGGTGGACCTCGTCGGCCGTGGAGTCGTCGGGATCGACCTGGGCGATCCGGGCTACGAGCTCCGGGTACGTGTCTCCGGCCTCCGCGCGCTTCGCGAGCCGGGCCAGCCCGGCGGCCTCGCAGTCCTGGAGGCGTGACGGAAAGATGAGCGACCGGCTTCGGAGCCCGAAGCTGGCCCTCAGGGCGTCTTCCTTCATGAGGTGCGGATGGAACTGGGGGCACGACGTGCGCCGGAGCCAGCACGCGAACCGGTACCAGGTACGGGCCTGAGCGTAGTGCGGACGGGAATAAGTGCGGGGCATAGCAGGACCTCGAAGAGGGCTCGTGACGACCGCCATGCCCGGGGACCCGAGTGGTCCCCGCTAGCCAGCGGCCACACAGCCAGCAGGCGTAAGGCCGGACTACGGGGTCAACAGGGCTGCTTGCAGCCCGGGTGGAGCGCCCCCGCGCGGAGCGACCGTCGGAAAACCCGAGCCGGGGTTTTCTGTCGCAGCGCGAGCACGGGGCGACCGACCTTGACGCTGTCCGGCCGTCGCCTAGATTGCTAGAAACCGCTGCCAACACCCCGCCCCCCTCCTGCCGGTGGGCGGGTAGCCCACCGGCAGGGAGACCGTCCAGGGCCTCCAGGTCCTGACCGTCCTCCCCTCCCCTGGCGCCTCTGGCGACTCCCGCCGCCCGCTCGGGTGCCCGTGCGGCCAGAGCGGACGGCGCAGCGTCACGCGGCCTGCCTCTCGACCCACGCCCGGACGTCGGTCGCTCGGAGAACCCCTCCCCTCTCCGGGACGGCTGCGACGACCTCGTGCTTGAACCGCTGGTAGAGCGCGTTCGCCGACTGCTCGTCCGCGAGCGCGAGCAGCACGCTGAGCGCGAGGTCGGCCGGACCCGACCCGCCGTAACCCCACTCGATACCCGTTGGACTATGCCTGGCCGCGTGCGGCACGGAGGCGCGCGCGACGCCCTCAGCCGTGCGCCACAAGACGACGTCCTCGGCGTCTCCGGTGAGCACCTCGTATTCGGGCTGAACAGGGATGCCGATTCGGTCTTGGGTCGCCTCTTCGCGGATGCCGTTGGACACCACGAGCCGGAGGGCACTCCGCTCGGAGCCGTCTCCGCCCGGACCGGCGAGCGCCTCGGCCAGCCGGTTGAGGGCCGTCCCTACGTGGCCGAAGGCAACGTTGCACCCAAGTCGGTAGCCGCTCCTCTGCCCGGAAGCGTCCGTCCCCGTCACGCGCACGAGGTGGACCGTGAGCCCGAACGGGACGAGCGGGCGGACCCAGCCCAGGTGCTTCGGCTGGACGCACCCCAGTGGGCGCCTGCCGTGCGAGACGACGAGGTGGTCGCCTCGGGAGTCGAGATCCAGCGCCAGCCAGGATGTGTTTGGGTCGAGGGCGAGCGACCGGAGCGCCGGCTGGTGCCGCGAGGTCCCGACGAGCTTCGAGGGGACGGCCAGCGACGAGGCACCGTGGTGGACGCTGAAGGCGCAGGCGTCCAGGGCCTTGGCGTCCAGCGTGCCCGGCCGCATCCGCGTGCGCTCGGCCGCGAACGTGCGCCAGCGGCCCGCCTCGCGGGCGACGCGCCGGGCGCGGAGCTCGGCGGCCGGGATGCGCGTCCCGGCGGACGTTAGGACGTCCTCCGACGTGTAGACATCCGTGGTCGTGTGGTCACCGCGCAGGAGAGCGGGCAGGGTCGAACGTGCAGACGAACGTGTCATCGGGATCGGGGCCTCCCCCGGTCTGTGCGAAAGCGCCAGAGGCTCATGCGCCTCTGGCGCCAGGGGAGAGGCCCGGCGGACATCGCCGGGCCTCGTGTTGAGTGCAGCGCCAGCCGCCTCACAGGCCGCGGCGCCGAGTTAGGGAGAGCGACTAGAAGGGCATCCAGTCGTCGACCTCGACCGCCTGGGGCGAGGACTGGATGGGCTCGGGCTCCTCGTCGAGGTGGGGTATGGGCTCATAGGCGTCCAGCGCCGCCTCAGCCCGCGCGTGGGCTCGCTCGTCACAGACGGCTGACGGCTGACCCGCCCCGGCGTCGTCGAAGCCCGCGAGGTAGCCCTCCAGGTCGAACCCGTAGAGCCGCTCGAACCACCGGCCGTAGGCCCAGGCGCTCGTGTGATGGGTTCGCCACGTGAGTTCGGCGAACCGGAGCCTCGTCATGTGGTGGCGGAGGCACTTCGCATCGGCGTCCCACACGGCGCGGGAGCCCGTCCGGTAGACCCACTCGGTCATCGGGCGCTCCGAGTAGCCGTCGGCCAGACAGGCCTCGTAGCCCGCCTGGTACGACGCCTCGAAGTGGGCGTCGCCGTCGGGCTCCGGTTCACATCGGCAGATGAGTCGGTTACACCCGTGGCAGAAGTCGCCAGGGCCAGGCATGGATCTCGACATGAGTCTCGGAGCGATGGATTTCCGAGCGACCTCCGGCCGAGTGCCGGGACCGCTCCTCACCGAGGGGGAGCGGTCCCGGCGTGGGCCTCTGGCGCCTCACAGCGGGCGCCACTCAGGCAGCCCGCCGCATCGCGCCTCGGATCTCGACCACGGGCCGGTGCTCCGTCACCGCCCGGAGGACGGCTGCCCCCCTCTCCCCTGTCGGGACGAAGAACCGGGTGCGGAAGGCGTGGACCTCGGCGAAAACCCCGTCGGCCTCCAACTCGCGCATGGCCGCCAGGTCCGGCCCCACGAGTTCGATCCGGGGCTCGCTTGCCACGCGGCGCACGCGGAGCTGCCAGCCGTTCGCGAGATCGGCCTCGGCGCCAGCCAACAGCCGCTCGACCAGCGCCTGGGGCGCGATGTCGACTCGGTCGCCCGCGGCGCCGAGGGCTTTGAGCGTGCTGCCCAAGTGCTCCGGCATGACGGCTCGCCCGATCATGCGCTCGCCGGCCGGGCCGAGCGGCCCGGCCACGTCGGTTTGGGCTCGGTAGATCCTCGGGTGCCCCGCGATCCGGTCCCAGATGGGCAGGATGGTCCCGGTCACGAGGTGGATGGGCTCGGTCGTGAACTCAGGCGCGGCGTCAACGCCCGCGTCCCAGAGCATCCGTACCTCGACGGTCTGGATGGGCCGGTGGCCTCCCTCCTGCCCCGCTCGGTTGATCTCCGTCTCATCCATCAAGCGGTTCGACCGCACACCGACGCGGCGGAGTCTCCCGACGATGCGGCCGGTCTCGGTCGTCCGGCTCCCGGCCCGGAAGAGCGCGTAGGGCTGCCCACTCCGGCGGTTGACGACGAACCCGACCCAGGACCCCAGCGCCTGAGCCTCCTTCGCCCAGCGCCAGATCTCGTCCCAGTCCACGATCTCCGTCCGCCGCGTGAGCTCCAGCGTCACGACCTGGGTCGTTGCCCCCGACCGCTCGTGCGTGTAGACGAGACGCTCGTCGGTCTTGACCACGCGCTCGGCCCGGATCGTCTCGACGCCCACGTCGAGCGTGCCCGCCTCACGGGCCGCCTCGGTGGCCTCCTCCAGGTACCCGTACCACGAGTCGAAGACCGCGTCCATGGCACCCGTCTGGAGCGAGAGGAGGCGGTTCAAGAACTTCGGCACCTCGGGGACTGCGCTCACGTTGAGTTGGCCGTCTTGGTCCAGGACCTTGATCCCCATCTGCTCCTCGACGAGCGCGGGGGTCACGCCCGAGGCGACGGCCCGGCCCTCACCCCGGTAGAGGTCCACGAACCAGTTGTGCAAGCTGGCGCGCGAGAGCGGCGTCTCTAGGTTGAACTCGGACGAGAGCAATCCCTGGCTCGCCGTCTGGCGCTGACCCTTGGTGAGCGCGCCGAGCTGGTCGAGCCGCCGGGCGATGGTGGAGAGGAAGCGGCGCTGGGCTTTCAGGTTGGTCGTGACCAGCACGAGCTCAGGCGGGCACGCCTGGTTGGCCCGGTGGACCCGCCCCATCCCCTGCACGCACCGGGCGCTCGACCACCCCGGCTCGACGCAGTAGAGCACCCGGCGCTCTTGGTTGTCGGCCGCGAGATCCGAGTGGTAGCTCCGCCCCGTGCCGCCGGCCTGGCTGAACACGAGGACGCGGCGCTTGCCCGCCATGAACTCGTCGGCCTCGGCGTTGCACGTCCTCCGTGTCCGGCGCTCCTCCACGACCTGTTCGATGCCATCGACGGTCTTGGTCACGAACCGCCTCCCGCGCCCCGTCACCTCGGCCACGGATTCTGAGCCGAAGTGGGCCACGACCTGGTCGAGCACGCCATGCGGCACGCTCACGGCCCCCACCTCCAGCATCAGCCGGTCTCTCGCAGCGACAGCCTCTGGCGACTGGACGAAGTCCCCAGAGGCACTCCGTACGGGACGCGAGCGGACGCGGCCGTCGTCGTCCTCGTACTCCTCGTAGAGCGTCGTCGGGAAGCTGGCCTCAACGAACTGCAGGAGCTGGTCGCGCGGCGTCACGTCGAGGTCTCGGAGGTCATCGCCGTTCGTCACGGCTTTGGCGTAGGCCCGCTCGGTCGCCGCCTCCATCGTGGAGACGAGTTGGACCACGCAGCTCTCGCCCGCGGCCAGGCGCGCCTCCATGTCCCGGATCAGGCTCGGCGCGCTCATCGACACGAGCACGTGGAGGAAGAACCGCTGGTGGGCACCCCAGAACTGACTGTAGGCCGCGGCCCGGGCCCTCCCGCACTTGTCGGCCTTCGTGACCTCGAGCGCTTGTTGGATGCCTCGGAGCACCACCTGCCACGCCTCGGCGCAGCGGTCGTAGGTCTGGGCCTGGTGGGGCTCCAGGTCGTGGACGAGCGTGCGGTAGTCGACGCCGTCGTAGGAGACGGACCGGGCGAGGTAGAGCCCCATCGACTTCAGGTCCTTGGCCACCAACTCCATCGCCGCGATGCCACCGGCCGACACCTTCTCGACGAACGCCTCGACGGTCGGGAACGGGGTGCCCCGGCCCCAGAGCCCGAGGCGGGCGGCGTAGGCGAGGTTCGAGACCTCGGTCGCCCCCGTCGCGCTCGCGTAGACGACGCGGGCGTTCGGGAGCCTCGCCTGGAGTTCCACTCCGACGAGCGCCCGCTGGGACGCCTTCTGGACGCCCCGGCTCCCCTGGCGGTCGAGGGCGGAGGCCATGTTGTGGCTCTCGTCGAAGACGACGACGCCCTCGAAGTTGGCCTCGCCGTCCGCACCCGCCAGCCAGGCCACGACCTGCTCCAGCCGGTCGATGCCGGTCTCCACGCCGTCCCGCTCACGGGGCTTGCCTTTCAGCGTGTCGTAGCTCGCGAAGCAGATGCCCTCCGCCCGCTGGATCGGCCCCCTGCACGCGCCGAGGTCGAACACGAAGTCGGCCGGTCCGCCGAGGGCCGTCCAGTCGCGGACGGCGTCGCGCATGAGGCTCCGGTTCTCGCTCACCCAGAGCGCCCTCCGGCGCCCCTGGAGGACGTTGTCGAGGATGATCGCGGCACTCTGCCTGCCTTTCCCCACGCCTGTCCCGTCACCGAGGAAGAACCCCTGTCGCGGCCCGGCCTCCTCCCCACCGCCTGGGAGGTGCTCGGCGTGCGCCGCGCCAGCGCGCGACACGGTTTCGAGCTGCGCGTCGGAGAGGAGTCCTCGACTGACGAGATGCTCGGGCAGCGTCGGGCGGTAGTCGCTCGGTGGTGCGGTGGCCGCCGCCATCGCGGCCGACTCGACGAGCCGCGTCGGGTGGGGAAACGCGCCGGGGACCTGGATGCCCGCACGGTAGGCGTCGAACACGGACGCGGTGAGAGCGCTGGTCTGAGCCGTCGTCTCGGCGGCCTCGACCGCCAGAGGCTGTGCGTCCGAGAACGGCCACGTCGGGGTGGCCTGCCGGGCCGGAAGGGCCTCGACCCGCGGCTTGCGAAGAGCCGTGCCCAGATGAGCGATTCTGGGTGCGAGAAGGGCGAAGAGGTCGAGTTGCTCGACCGGTGATGTCGTCGCCCGCGAGGCGACGTGAGATGCAGAAGGGGCCACGGGATTTCCGGCTGGCACGACGTGCGGAGCCTCTTCCTGGGATACTCCCCGGTGGGCTCCGGCCCGCCGCGTTGACGGGCTCCCCCATCGGCCCGGCATCGCGGCTGGCCGCGTCCGACCTCGCCCTGTGGCGCTCTAGCTCCCCCACGTCGCGGAGCGCTTCCTGCGATCAGCCGACGCACGCCGGCGCGAGCGCGTCCAGCGCATCGGCCACACTCTCTACGACGGCTTCTACGCGCCCTCCTAGGCCGTCGGCTTCACCTTCCGCCTCTCGGTCTACGACGAGGATCCGCGTGCGCACAGAGGTCCCGTAGGGTCGGTACACAGCTCCGCCGACCTCGATGTCGGCTCGGAGTCGGAACGGGGGCCGGTCGATGGCCTCGAAGAATGGCTGGTGCGTCGGCTTGCCCCGTCGGACGGCGGCGCTGAGGACGGCGACGAGCCGTCCGCCCGCGTCGAGGCGGCGGAGTGCTTGGAGCACGTGGTCTGTCCCGACGGTCGGGACGCGGCGGCTCCCGAGCCGACCGGCCGTCTGCGAGAACGGGGGGTTCATCAAGACCACGTCGGCGCGGACGGATGCCGGCAAGATGGCGTCGAGGTGGTCGGCGTTCTCGCGCGTGAGCGTTCGGGATGGGTCCTGGCCCGCCGCGGCCAACAGAGTCTCCAGCAGGTCGGCCCGTCGGCCGGAAAGCTCGTTGGCGTGGACCGAGGCACCAGAGGCGAGCGCGAAGGCGCACAGGGCGCCGGTCCCGGCGGAGGGTTCGAGGACGCGGTGCCCTGCGCGCGAATCCGCGCGCACCCTTACCCCACCGATCCAGGCGCAGAGCCCCGCGTAGGCGGCGGGCGTCGAGAACTGCTGGTAGTCGTTCTGCTCCGCCGTCCGGCGCGTCTGGCTGGGCAGCAGCGCCGACAAGCGCTCGACCTCGGCGAGGGCCTTGTGGGCGCCGGAGGCCTCTGGCGGTAGGCGCCCGACGGTGAGGAGCAGGTGGAGGTGGAGGCCGAGCTCGGCGGCGTCGTAGGCGTCGCGGGGCGTGAAGGCGCCCTCGGCGAGGGTGCCCCCATAGGCCTCGGCCGCCAGCGCAAACAGGTCGCTGGATGCGAGCGCCTGCGAGTCCCGGACGCGAGCCTCGACCCCGCGCGCGACACGGACGGCTGGTCCATGAGCTGTGGTTGTGCAGGGGATGAACGTCATGGGTTCGGAGGGTGGTTCAGGACCGGAAGGGGTGCCGACGGTGCGTCACAGGGGGTCGCGCCGTCGGCACCGCTGGCGGGCAGATCGGCTCGCTTCGGTACGGAAATCATCTCTCGTCGGCCTGCCCATCCGACGCTGTTTGCGTTCGACTTACGCCCCCCCTCTGTGTCTTTGGCCAGCTTCTGGGGCTGGGTTTTGGTTTTCCAGGGATCAGAGTAGACACCCGAAGGTGTAAACTGACAGCGACCCTGTCATAGCCTCCCTCCCGTGCTCTACCCCCGTCAGACCGAGCTCCTCGGACTCATCCACGAGGCCGTCCGCCGCACTGGCCACGTCCCGAACGGCCGCGAGTTGGCAGGCCGGATGGGGCTCGCGAACGTGTCCGCGGTCTACGCCCACCTCCGCAAGCTGGAGGCCGCGGGCTTCGTCGCGCTCACGTCGGGCGGCCGGGGCGTCCCGCTCCAGATCGGACTGACGGAGAAGGGCAAGCGGCACGGCCGCGCCCGTCCGTGGCCCCGGCTCGGGACGATCCCCGCCGGTCCCATCACCGACGTCCAGGCTCAGGCCGACGACTTCGTCGCGACGCTGCCCGACCTCGTGCCGGCGATGCGGCCGGGCGACTACCTCCTGGTCGTCGACGGGGAGTCGATGACGGGCGCCGGGATCCTCCCTGGGATGACGCTCATCATGCGACCGGACGTGGTCCCGACCGAGACCGACGTGTGCTCGGTCTACGTCGAGGGCGAGGGGAACACGCTCAAGCACGTCGTCGAGGACGGCTCGTACGTCCTGCTCGTCGCACGGAACCCGGAGTACCCGGATCAGCGCGTGCCCAAGAGCATGATCTGCGTCCAGGGCATCCTCGTCGCCGCACTCGCCATCCGAACCTTCCGCTGAGGACCCAGCGCGCCGCCCCCTTCCCCACCACGACCCATGCTCACGACCTCCCTCCCGCCCCGCCACCGGACGATCCGCACCAAGGCCGACGCCGAGCGGGCGGTCTACGCCGACCTCCGGCGGATCGCCAGGAGACTCCGCTCGCGGGAGGCCCCTGGAATCACGCTCGCGACGACGGGCCTCGTCCACGAGGCGTACCTGTCGCTCCAGCGCAGCCACGGGGCCGCGTACGAGGTCGGGTGGGACGCCGAGATCTCGCTCGCGCTCTACGCCACGGCCATGCGGAACGTGCTCGTGAGCGCGGCCCGGAAGAGACGCGCTGGGAAGCGGGGAGGCGGAGCGGCCACGGTCCCGCTCTCTGAGCACGACGTCCGGGCGGGGGCCGACCCGACGGGCGTCGAGGGGTGGGCGCACCTCACGGTCGACCTCGACGCGGCCATGGAGCGGGTCCGGCGCGTGGGCGAACGGCTCCACCGGGTCGTCGAGCTCAAGTTCTTCGGCGGCCTCGAGATCGCCGAGATCGCCATCGTGACGGGAACGAGCCCAGCCACCGTGAAGCGCGACTGGGAGAAAGCCCGCGCGCTGCTCTACGCCTACGTCTCCGAGGGTCCTGAGGCGGCGGCTGCCCCATCGGAAGTGCTTACCGACGCGCCAGAGGCCGCATGAACCCCTCCCCTGCGCGCGGGTCCGCGCGCTCCCCACTCTCGGACGGCGGGGGCGCCGCCGGACCGGACCCGCTCGACGAGCTTCGTCGCCTGGTCGAGGAGGCCGCCGAGGGCGACCCCATCGGCGAGTCCGTCCGGGTGGACGGGGTCCTCCTGGACCTCCTCATGGACGTTGGCTCTGCCGAGCAGGCGGCCGTCGTGGCGCGTGCGCGTGCGCTCTCGTCCGCTCTGGGCGACCGCGCCGAGCGTCTCGCGTGGGCCTTCTCGGCCGCGCCAGAGGCCGAGTTCATGGACCGTCCGGCGGCGGAGTCGTTCGCGTCCTGTGTCGCCGACCCCGCTCTCGCGCCGGGGAGCGGGGTCGGCGCCTACCGCATCGTGCGGGAGATCGGACGCGGCGGGATGGGGGTCGTCTACCTGGCCGAGCGGTCCGACGTGGGTCTCCGAGCCGCCGTGAAGGTGCTCTCGGGGCCGGTCGCGCGCGACGAAGCGGACGACCCCGACGTCCGGCGGTTCTTGGACGAGCGGCGGCACCTCGCGGCGCTCGCCCACCCGAACGTGGCCCGGCTCTACGACGCGGGCCGCACGGACGACGGCCGGCCCTACTTCGCGATGGAGCACGTGGACGGCGAGCCCTTGACGGCGTACGCCGACCGCCGCGGCCTGGGGCTCCGCGACCGGCTCGCGCTCTTCGAGCAGGTCTGCGGGGCCGTCCAGCACGTCCACGGGCGCGGCCTCGTCCACGGCGACGTGAAGCCCGAGAACGTGCTCGTGGCCGACGACGACGAGGGCCGCCCGGTCTCGAAGCTCCTCGACTTCGGCGTGGCCGCCCGATGGCGCGCTGGGGGCGACGGCGCGGGCACCACCTCGCCTCCGGCGTGGCGGCCGTTCACGTACGGGTTCGCGGCCCCAGAGATCGTGGCGGGCGGCGAGCCGACCCCGGCGGCCGACGTGTTCGCGCTCGGGAAGGTGCTCTACGAGCTGACCCGTTCCCCGACGAGACGCGGGGTACCCGCCGCCGTCACCGAAGCCCTCCGCTCGACGATCGTGCGTGCGACGAGCGACGACGCCACCCGCCGACCCGCGACCGCGCGCGACCTCCTCGCCCAGATCCGCGCGCTCCCCTGGGACGCGCCACCGCCGCCGCGAACAGACTCGTGGGTGCTCGGGGCCGCACTCGGCGCCCTCGCTGCGCTGGCAGGGGGAGTCGTCTTCGCGCGGATCCAGGGGCGCGGGTAGCGGCGCTACCGGCCGCCGCGCCGGATCCCAAAGTGGCGGGCCTCCAGGGCGAAGCCCCCTCCCCTACCCCTCTCCGTTTCCTCCAGGTGGTGCCGGAGCGCCTCCTGGACGACGTCGTTCTGGCTCACGCCGCCCTCCTCGGCCGCCGCCCGCACCTTCGCGCGCATCCACGCCGGGACGTTCCAGTTGCCCTGGACGATCCGCTCGTACCCCTCCTCGCCCGGAGCGGGCGCCTCGGGCCGCTGGACGGGCTTGGTCGGTCCAGCGGGGCCCGAGGCCGCTTTGCCCGAGGCCGCCTTCCGGGCGGTCTTCTCCGGCTTGGTCTTCGGTGCCGCCGGGTCAGCGGGGGCCGGGGTGAACGCGCCCTCGAACGCGGTCCCCTCGGTCGTGGCCGGCTCGATGTTGAGGCGGGGCTTGCGGGATGTTGCCATGGGTCTATGGTCTAGACGCTAGATACTAGGTGGTAGAGTCTACTCCTCAGACGATGCGGGGCGACGGGCGCGCCTCGATCTCGTCGGCGAGCGCGGCGTAGTCCTGGGCGGCCGTGGACGAGCGGTCGTAGAACGGGAGCGGGACGCGGGCCATCTCGGACTCTCGCACGCGGACGGTCTCCCGGATGTACGTCTTGAGCCCTCCCTCCCCGTCCGGTCCCGTCGCCTGCTGGGCGACGTACTCGGCGAGGTCGAGGTCGTGGTGGCTCGACACGTTGACGCGCGTCGCGAAGGCGCCCGAGACCGGCGTCGTCCCGAACCGCTTCGACAGCTCCACGACGTCGACGAGCCCGTCGAGCGCGCCGCGCCCGGACGCCACGGGGACGTAGACCTCGTCCGCCGAGGCGAGCGTGGCCGTGACGAGCGCCGACGCCTGGGGCGGGGAGTCGATGACGACGAAGTCGTAGTCGGGCTCGACCGCGTCGAGGAGGGCCACGAGCCGGTTGGCGAGGCGTGCGACGGCCTGCCCCTCGAACTGGACGAGCTGGCGGCTGGCCGGGACGATGTGGAGCACGCCCCCGTTCTCGGCGAGCGGCTTGTCCCAGAGCCCCTCGGGCCGGAGCACGGCGGCTGCGGCCTCGATCTCGCCCTTGAGGTACTGGGCGGCGGCGTGGGACGGGTCGAGCCCCGCCGATTTCGTCAGCGTGGCCTGGGGGTCGAGGTCGACGAGCAAGACACGTCGGCCTCGGGCGGCCAGTTCGGCCGCGACGGCGAGCGAGGAGGTCGTCTTGGACGAGCCGCCTTTGAGATTACTGAAGGCGATGACGCGCACGGGGGGAGGGGAGTGGTCCTAGCCCCTAGATACTACCGACTAGGGTCTATTGTCGAGAGTCTAGACGCTAGACGCCCTCATGATTTGGCTCCCGTGAGCTTCCACGACGGGATCTGGCGCTGACACCGGTGAGCAGAGCCTAGGGTCTAGATGCTAGAGCGACGAGATACGGGACGCGGCGAGAGCACCAGCAGGGCGCGCGGCCTGCGCCTGTGGTCGATCGCGGTCGGCGCGGCCGTCGTCGTCGTCGTGGCGGGGGCGCTCTTCGGCGTGCGCGTCAACACCACGCCCAGTCTCCCGCGAGGGCTCTACGTCGCCTCGGCGCTCGGGGAGGGCCCGATCTCGCGGGGTGAACTCGTGGCCGCCTGCCCCGACACGGCTGCCGTCCACCGCCTCGGGCGGTACTGGACGAACGGTCGGTGCCCCGGCGGCGAGGAGCGGCCCGGTGGCGTGCGGCCTCTGGCGAAGCCCGTCGCGGGGCTTCCCGGCGACACGGTGCTCGTAGACCGTCAGGGCGTCGCCGTGAACGGGACTCGGCTGGACCGGAGCGCTCCGCTCGACCGCGACCGAGCCGGGCTTAGCGTCGAGCCCCAGTACGGGACCCACGTGCTGGGGGAGGGGGAGTACTGGCTGCACTCGGGGCGCGTACCGACCTCCATCGACTCCCGCTACGCCGGCCCCGTCCGGGACGTCCGCGAGCGCGTCCGCCCGCTGTGGACGGAGCGCTGAGGCGCCCTCTGAGCCTCAGAGCGCCCCTGGCGCGCTCTACCCGTCGGACCCGCCCGGCCGCCTCTCCGAACGAGGTGACAGCCCGGTGAGCGCCGCCAGCGGCGGGTCCCGACTATCCAGCCCGCTGCCCGTGCCCGCACCGTCCCCTCCAACGCCACCTCAAACGGGTACCGCCTCTGTCGGTGAGGGAGACCGAGACGGCCGGTACCGCGAGCTCATGCAGCGGTACCTCGGCCCGCGCGTCGTCGAGGCGTTCGCCGACGACGACGTGACGGAGGTCTACGTCAACGGGGACGGGCGACTCCGCCTCGACACGCACTCGCGCGGCAAGGTGCTCGCGGGCGTCCGGCTCCGCGCGGCCCGCGTCGAGCAGTTCCTGCACGCCGTTGCGGCCTTCCACGGCGACGCGCTCCACGGCGGCACGCCCTCCGTCCAGGCCGAGCTCCCCGACGAGACGTTCGGGGGCGCCCGGCTCCAGGGGTTCCTCGCGCCGCTGGCGGAGGCGTCGTGCTTCGTGATCCGCAAGCGGGCCTCGCGCGTGTTCGACCTCGACAGCTACGTCCGCACGGGCGTGATGACCGCTCGCCAGCGGTTCGCGCTCCGCGACGCCGTCCGAGACCACGAGAACGTCTTGGTCTGCGGCGGGACCGGATCGGGCAAGACGACGCTCTGCAACGCGCTCCTGAAGGAGATGACCGACCAGTTCCCCGAGGAACGGATCGTGGTCCTGGAGGACACGGGCGAGCTCCAGTGCGCGGCCGATGACCATTTGCAGCTCCGAACATCGGACGGCACCGGCGGCGGTGCCGGCGTCTCGCTCGCCGACCTCGTCCGCTACACGCTCCGCTGCACGCCCGACCGGATCGTCGTCGGCGAGGTCCGGGACGAGGCCGCGCTCCACCTCCTCGACGCCTGGGCGACGGGCCACCCCGGCGGGTGCGCGACGCTCCACGCCACGACGGCGCTCGGCGCGCTCCACCGGATCGGGAGGCTCGCCCAGCGGGCGAACGTGCCGCCCCAGCACGAGCTGGTAGCCGAGGCCGTCGGCGTCGTCCTGGTGATCCAGGGGGGCAACCAGGGTCGCCGCGTGACCGAGCTCGTCCGGGTCGAGGGTCAACACGGTGGCACCTACGAGTTGGCGCCCGTCTGAGGCGCGCGGATTCTGGCGTCCTGAGTGCCCCTCTCACGCTCGCTCTAGGTCACGTGAGCCTCGGACGCCGCCCAGCGCGCTCTCGCGCAGTAGGCGGCCCTCCAGAGCCTCTGGCGAGCCGCCGCGTCACCCACTCCAGGCAACCTCTCCGCCATGCACCGCCCGCTTCAACCCACCGCCCACCGCCGCGTCCTCGTTGGTCGCGCGCTCGCGCTCCTCGCCCTCGCCGCCGTCCTCGCCGACCCCGCCGCGGCCTCGGGCGGCGCGGCCATGCCGTGGGACGGCCCGCTCCAGACCATCGCCGACGCGCTGACCGGCAACACGATCCGGCTCGTGGCCGTGATCGCGCTCGCCGCCGGCGGCATCGTGTGGGCGTTCACCAAGAACGAGGAGGGCGTCAAGCGGATCGGCCAGGCCGTGCTCGGCCTCGGCGTCGCCATCGGGGCCGCCTCGTTCGCGGCCACGCTCGGCATCTCCGGCTCGACGTTTTGAGCGCCGGTCGCAGTAGGGGAGGGGAAAGGCTACCCGGGACGCTCCCCGAGCGGCCCGTCCACCAGTCGCTCGTCCGGACGCCGCGCTACGCCGGCGTCGACCGGAGCTTCCTCGTCCTCGAGGTCACGCTCGTGGTCTGCTTGGGCTACCTCATGGGCCTCTCGTGGTCCACGGCCTTGGTCGTGCTCGTGACCGTCGGCGTGGTCCACCCGCTGATGGTCCGGCTCTCGGCCGACGACGACCTCTTGCCGCACTTGGTCGTCCGCACGCTCACGCAGGCCGACGCCTACGACCCGCTCCCGACCGTCGGCGGGGCGGGCCGCAAGCCAAACCCGTCCGTTCCGGCGCCGTAGCGGCGTCTACCCCCTAGTGTCTAGACCCTAGAACTTGACATTCCACTCCCCGAGGAGGGGTGGATTCTTCCTTCACAGACAGATGCGCGGCCGAGCCACGTCCTACTCCGTCTCCAGAAGCAGCAGCCGCATGCCCTGCGGCCAAAATGTTCATGCACGCGTTTCCGTCGCGGTCGTGCTCGGCGCCGCACTCCTCGCAGGTCCAGCGGCGGTCGCTGAGGGCGAGCGCGGCGTTGATCCAACCACACCCCGAGCATCTCTTGCTGCTGGGGTAGAAGCGGTCGACCACGACGACCTCCTTCCCGTACCACTCCGCCTTGTAGCGGAGCTGTCGGAGGAGCTCGCCCCACCCGGCGTCCGAGATCGCCTGCGCGAGGGACCGGTTGCGGACCATGTTCTTGACTGCGAGGTCCTCGACCGCGATCCGGTCGTAGTCCCGCACGAGTCGCGTCGAGAGCTTGTGCAGGAAGTCCTGCCGCCGGTCTCGGACGCGGGCGTGGAGACGCGCCACCTTGCGGCGGGCCTTCTCCCGGTTGGCGCTCCCCTTCTGCTTCCTCGCGAGGCCCCGCTGCGCCCGCTTGAGGTGCGCGAGGTCTCGCCTGTGGTGGCGGGGGTTGCCCGACTTCCACATCTGCCCGAGGTCGTCCACAGTGACCACGATATCTTTGAGGCCGAGGTCGACGCCCGCGCTCCGCTTGGTTCTCGCGAAGGGCTTGGGGTCGTCGGCGACCTGGAAGGAGACGAAGTAGCGGCCAGCGCGGTCGCGGGAGACGTGAATGGTCTTGGGAGCCGAGGGAAGCGGGCGACTCCACCGGACCTTGAGCGGCCCCGTCATCTTGGCGAGGTAGACGAGCGGCTGGCCCTTCATGCCGGAGTCCTTGACGCGGTACCCGCTTGTCGTGTACTCGGCGCTCTGCTTACTGCGCCTCGACTTGAACCGGGGGAAGCGGCTCTTCTTGCGGAAGAACCGTCGGTAAGCCGCGTCGAGGTGACGGAGCGCTTGCTGAACGGGCACGCTGGACACCTCGTTCAGCCACGCGTGGTCTTCGGTCTTCTTGAGGGCCGTGAGCCGCTTCGACGTGTCGCCGTAGCTGAGGGTTTGGCCCTCATTCTGGTAGGCGTCGCTCCTGAGCCGGAGCGCCCAGTTGTAGGCGAACCGAGCACACCCGAACGTGCGAGCAAGCATCTGCGCCTGCTCGTTCGTCGGGTAGAAGCGGTAGCTGTATCCGGCCTCCATACTACAGGGTAGGGCCCCTGGGTGACAGCATCCCGCCACCCTCACAGGTGGCAACCCGAAACCGTAAGCCACGGCCACCGGCCGTTTCCTCCCCCGACCGAAGTGCGGGGGCCTCCACGACTTTCTACCCTAGACCTCTCTTGATGAGTCTGATCGCCGCAGCCGCTGGCCTCGCCGCCGGCACGCTCGGGGCCGCCGGTCTCGGTCGGCTCCGCGAGCACCGCGCCCGTCCCCGCGCGCTCTCCGACCTCTTGGGCTGGGGGTTCTTGGTGGGGGAGGGGGTCGTGCTGATGAAGGACGGCTCGTTCCTGGCCGCCTACCGCGTCCGGGGCCGCGACCTCGCCTCCTCGACCGCGGCCGAGGTCGCGGCCCTCGCGGGCCACGTCGGCGCCGCGCTCGCCGCTTACGGTGACGGGTGGATGGTCCACGCCGACGCCGTCCGCCGCGAGGCCGTCGGCTACGCGCCGCCCGAGCGCTGCCACTTCCCGGACCCCGTGAGCGCGCTCGTCGACGAGACGCGCCGCGCTCGGTACACGGCGACCGCCGAGCACTACGAGACCGAGGCCGTCCTCTCGCTCACCTACACGCCGCCGCCCGGCTTGGTGGGTCGGCTCCAGAAGGCCGTCGTCGCGGGCCGTGGGGAGGGCTCCGGCATCGACTGGGACCTGCTCCTCGGTCAGTTCGAGCGCGAGGCACGCGGGCTCCTCGACCGGCTCTCGTCGGCCATGAAGGTCGAGCGGCTCGGGAGCGCGGACCTGCTCCAGCACCTCCACGAGTCCCTGACCGGGCTCCCCCACGCCGTCGGCGTGCCGGGCGGACCCGGAGGGTCGGGGGCGTACCTCGACTACGCGCTCGCCGACCAGCCGTTCGTCGGCGGCTTCGAGCCGCGCGTGGGTGAGATGCACGTCCGCGTCGTCGCCGTCCAGGGCTACCCGAACTCGACGCGGCCCGGCCTTGCCGACCCGCTCACGCGGCTGCCGTTCCCGTACCGCTGGTCGGTCCGGTTCCTCCCGTTCTCGCCCGCGACGGCGACGAAGGTGATCGGGAAGGCCCAGCTCGGGTGGTTCCAGAAGCGGCGCGGCGCAGGCGACTGGGTCCGCGACATGGCCTCGAAGCAGAAGCGCCAGGAGACCGAGATGGACCTCGCCTTCCAGGACGCCAACGCGAGCCAGATGGTGCTCGACGCCGGGGCCGCGCGGGCATCGAACACGGGCGGCGAGCTCCGCTTCGGGCACCTCACGGCCTGCGCCGTCGTGATGGCGGGCGACGCCCGGTCGGCGAACGAGCGCGCGGCGGCGCTCCTGAAGACCGTTCGAGACCTCGGGTTCACAGGGCGCGTCGAGGATGTGAACGCCGTCGACGCCTTCCTCGGGAGCCTCCCCGGCCACGGCCACGCCAACCTCCGGCGCCCCGTCTTGTCGACCGACAACCTCGTCGACGTGCTCCCGCTGACCGCACCCTGGGGTGGCCACCGTGAGGTCCCGAGCGGGCTCTTCCCCCCGCACTCGCCGCCGCTCTTGTGGGCAAAGACCGACGGCTCGACCCCGTTCCGGCTCAGCCTCCACGAGGGCGACGTCGGCCACACGCTCGTCGTGGGCGCGACCGGGGCCGGTAAGTCCGTGTTGGTCGGGCTCCTCCTCGCGCAGTGGCGGCGGTACGCAGGCGCCCGAACGGTCACGTTCGACGTCGGCTACAGCCACTACGTCTCCGGCCGCGCGATGGGCGCGGCGCACTACGACCTCGCCGGGCCGCTTGCCACCGACGTCGGTGGCGCGGCGGGCCGTCCCGTCGAGATGCAGCCGCTCCGCGACGTGGACCGGCCCGAGGTGCGGACGTGGGCCGTCGACTGGGTCGAGTCCCTCGTCGAACTCCAGGGCGAGCGGTTGTCACCCGACGAGCGGGGCCGCCTCGCGCACGCCGTCGGCCTGCTCGCCGAGAGCCCGCCCGAGGACCGGACGCTGACGGCGCTCCTGGTTGGTCTGGGGTCCGAGCGGCTGAGGGCGCTCGTACGGCCGTATACGCTGGAGGGGCCATACGGCCAGCTCTTCGACGCCGACCGCGACTCGTTCGGCAGGGGAGGGGAGACCCGGCATCAGGTCGTCGAGCTCTCGCACCTCGTCGGGATGTCCGACCGCGTGCTCGTCCCGTCGCTGACCTACCTGTTCCGCCGCGTCGAGGAGTCGCTCGACGGCTCGCCGACGCTCATCGTGATCGAGGAGGCCTGGGCGGCGCTCATGCACGGCCGCTTCGCCGACCGGCTCCGCCAGTGGCTCCTGACGCTCCGCAAGCGGAACGCGGCCGTCGTGGTGGTCGCCCACAGCCCGGCCCAGTTCCGCGACCCCGGCGTCAGCGCCCGCGGCGGCGCGGGCGGCGCGCAGCTCCTGGTCGAGAGCTGCCCAACGCGGATCTTCCTCCCGAACCCCGACGCCGCCGAGCCCGACACGGCCGCGCTCTACCGGTGGCTTGGGCTGAACGAGGCCGAGGTCAATCGGCTGTCCAAAGCGCGGAAGAAGCGGGACTACTACGTCCGCTCGCCTTCCGGGGCGCGGACGTTCGACCTCGCGCTGGGGCCGCTGGAGATGGCGTTCCTCGGCACGCTCCCCGGCCGGTCGGCCGACGAGACCGTCCGGGTGGCCGCACGGCTGGCGGAGACCGAGGGCGAGCGGTGGCCCGCTGAGTGGCTCCGCCTCTGCGGCCTCAATACCGAGGCAGGCACTCTCGACTCTGCATTCGTCGCCTCTGCCGAGGTGGAGGCCGTTGCCACCCGGAGCGGGCAGACAGAGCCAGTTCTGTAAAATCCACCACCTACTGGTTGAATATCCACCACCCGTCGGGGGATATTCGGCCATGCTGCACCGCAACGTCACCCCCGAGCTCCGCGACGCGCTCGCCGACACCCCCGTCGTCCTCCTCAACGGCGCCCGCCAGACGGGCAAGAGCACGCTCGCCCGAGCCCTCGCGCCCGACGCCTTTCCCGGCGGTCCCGCGGCCTACGTCACGCTCGACGACGCCACGGCGCTCGCCGCCGCCACCGACGACCCCGACGGGTTCGTACGAGGGCTCGACGGCCCCGTCATCCTCGACGAGGTCCAGCGCGCGCCCGAGCTCTTCCGCGCCGTCAAGGCCGAGGTCGACCGCGACCGCCGACCGGGCCGGTTCCTCCTCACCGGCTCGGCCGACGTGATGCTCCTGCCCATCGCGTCGGAGTCGCTCGCCGGGCGGATGGAGGTCGTCACGCTCTGGCCGCTCTCGCAAGGCGAGATCGAGGGGCGGACCGAGCGGTTCGTGGACGCCGTCTTCGAGGACGCGCTCCCGCCGGCGCCCGGGTCCTCTGGGGAGCCCGTGTGGACGCGGCTAGCCCTCGGCGGCTACCCCGAGGCCGCCGAGCGGGAGGACGTCCGGCGGCGGTCGCGGTGGTTCGGCTCGTACGTGACCACGATCCTCCAGCGCGACGTCCGGGACCTGGCACGGATCGAGGGGCTCTCCGAGATGCCGCGGTTGCTCGCCCTCGTGGCCGCGCGGACGGCCACGCTCCTCAACGTCGCCGAGCTGTCGCGCTCGTCCGGCCTTCCGGCCTCGACGCTCAAGCGGTACCTCACGCTCCTCCAGGCCACGTTCCTCGTCCGCGAGCTCCCGGCGTGGTCCACGAACCGATCGAAGCGGCTCGTCAAGTCGCCCAAGCTGCTCGTGGCCGACTCCGGCCTGGCTGCGCACCTCGTCGGGTTCGAGGGCGCGGCGTCCGCGCTCGTCGAGCTGCCGGGCCTGCTCCTGGAGACGTTCGTCGTCGGCGAGCTCGTCAAGCAGGCCGGGTGGAGCCGCCATCGCGTGACGCTCCACCACTACCGGACGCAGGACGGCCGCGAGGTCGACACCGTCCTGGAGGACGCTTCTGGGCACGTCGTCGGCGTCGAGGTCAAGGCGTCGGGGAGCGTGTCCGGGAAGGACTTCCGGGGACTCCGAGCTCTCCGTGACGAGCGGCCGGAGGCGTTCCGCCGAGGCGTCGTGCTCTACACCGGGTCCGAGGTCGTCCCATTCGGCGACGACCTCGTCGCCGTCCCGATGTCGGCGCTCTGGGAGTGGTAGGACGGGGGGAGTGAGCCGCCAGAGGCTCGGAGCGCGCTCTCGGGGTGACGCCCTTTCCACGAGACGCCCCCAGCCCCATGCTGACTTCGTCGACCTGCCGGTTCCGGCTCAGCCTCCCCCTCCGCATCGCCCGCATCCGCCGTAAAGCGGCGGACCGCCTAGCGCGGTCCCCGCGCGTCCGCCTCCCACGATCGCTCGGCCTCGCGGCGCTCTTCACCCTCGTCGCCTTCGCGCCCGCCCAGGAGGCGAAGGCGCAGTGGGCGGTCATCGACCCGGCCCACATCGCGAAGTCGGTCGTCAACGGCCGCCAGCTCGTCGACCAGCTCCGCGCGCAGCGCGACCAGCTCCTCGCCTTCCGCGAGAACGTCCGCAAGCTCCGGAGCTACAACGTCCGCGACGTGGGCGGGCTCATCGACCAGTTCGACCGGACGATCACGTCGGGCGGCCAGCTCGCCTACTCGTCCGCCGACCTCGCGGGGGAGTTCGACCGGGCGTACCGCTCGTTCGACGTGGACGACCCGGCGGCCGAGGCCCGGCGCGTGCTGGAGGACCGGCTCGCGGGCTCGCTCAACACGCTCCGGGCGCTCCGTGAGCACGCGGCCCAGCTCCAGACCTCGCGGCGCGACCTCCAGGGGTTCCAGTCGCAGATCCGCGCGGCCACGACGGCCCAGCAGATCGCTGAGCTCCAGGGGACCGTCCAGGCCTACCAGGCGCAGGAGACCCAGATGCTCCGGCAGGTCGTGATGCTCCAGGCCGACCAGGCGGCGCAGGCCGACGCTCGCGAGGCGGCCGTCCGGGCCTACGCCCGTGAGGTCGGTCGGGCGCAGTCGGCGCGGAGCCGGGACTACGCGCGCCGGATGGGCGGACGGGACTACGGGAGCCGCCTGGTCATCGACTGACCGCCCCCATCCAGGGTCGGGTGACGGGAGGGCCGTCACCGCTGGCGTCTAGCGTCGGCGGCGATAGCCCTCCCATTTCCCTGACCGACCCATGACCCGCCTCGCCTTGCTGTTCCTTTTTGTCCTCCTGATCTCAGCCGGTTGCGGCTCTGGGGACGCGCCCGAGGCGGTCACGCCAGATGCGACCGCGCCAGAGGCCCCGGCGGAGCCCAGCGCCGTCGCTCACCTCCAGGCGTGCGTCGACGTCACACCGGACGAGCCGTGCCCGCCGAACCCCGATGCCGACGCGGCCTATTGGACTGCCCAGCAGGAGGAGCAGAGCGATGTATACCTCGACGCGGCCGAGCTCTGCCTCCGAGCGGCCCTCGAAAGCAAGAAGGCGGGCCGTGAGGGCGCCTGCGTCGACGTGTTCGAGGCTTACGTCGCCGAGGGCGTCCGGTCGGATCTCGGCGGTCGCCTCGATGAGGCCGAGGCCCGGCGCGGCTACGTGAAAGCTCGCGAAGCTATCCAGCGACGCCGTGAGCAGCGGCACCTCGAGGGTATGCGGTCAAATCCAGGTCGCGACGTTCCCCAGACCATCGAGTAGCCCGTGACGCCCCTCCACCTCCGCGACGCCCACCGCCAGAGGCTCCTCGTACGCCGAGCCCTGGGAGGCGCCGGTCTCGCCGTGCTGGCACTGGCGCTCGCCCCCGAGGTCAGCGCCCAGTCGCCGCCGCCCGAGGTGCTCGACACCATCGTCGAGGACTTCCGCACCGCGGCCGACAACGCCCGGCCGGCGCTGCTCGCGATCGCGCGCGGAACGTTCGGCGTGCTCGCCGTGATCGAGATCGCGCTGAGCGGGCTGTTCTGGACGCTCCGCGCCGAGGGGCCGTACAAGATCCTCACCGGCCTCGTCGTCAAACTGGGATGGCTCGCGTTCGCGTTCGGGCTCATCGCCACGTTCGACGTGTGGTTTCCGCCGGTCATCAACGGGTTCCTCGCGGCGGGCCAGTCGGCCTCGCCCGGCACGTTCAGCCCGGGCGAGGTGCTGGGGCTGGGCGTCCAGATCTCCATGTCGATGGTAGGTGCCATGTTCGAGGACCTCACGATCCTCGACGTGAGCGGCCCGACGCTGACCAACATCGTCCTCGTCGCCATCGCCGCGCTCGTGATGGAGGTGCTCTTCGCCGTCATCGCGGGGATGGTCGTCCTCGTGCTCGTCGAGTCGTTCCTGGTCCTCGCCTGCGGGTCGCTCGTGCTGGGCTTCGCCGCCTTCCGGGGGACGGCGTCGCTGGCCGACCGGTTCGTGGCCTACGTGTTCTCGGTCGGGATCAAGCTGTTCGTCCTTTTCCTGCTGGTCTCGGTGGGGATGGACGTGGCCGAGGCGTGGCTCCCCATCATCGAGTCCAACCCAGGCGACGTCGCCCCGATGCTGGCGGTCTTGGGCGGGGCGATCACGTTCGCACTGCTCGTGATCGTGCTGCCGTCGAAGGCGGCCTCGTTCCTCACGCGCGACTTCCAGCCGGGCTTCGTCAAGGCGCTCGCGTCCGTGTAGCTGCGCCTCGCGGTCACGGGGCGACGACGAAGAGGCGGAGCCAGGCGGCGAAGAAGGGGTCTTCGAGCCGCACTCGGACTCCTCCCTGGTGCTCCTCCTCACGCGCGACGCCGGCCTTGACGAGCGCGACGACGGCCGCCTGCATCGTGCTGGGCGAGGAGAGGTCGTACGCGCGGAGGAGGTCGCCGGAGTAGAGCCCGGTCCCGCCCTCGCGCGCGACGGCGAGGAGCGCTTGCTTCTGGGTCCGGCTGAGCCCGTTCCAGGTCTGGGTGTAGAACGGGTCGTCGCGACTGGCGAGGCGCTCGAGTGTCGCCCGAACGCGCTCGGCCGTCACTGGCTCGCCCGTGGCCAGGGCCTCCGCCCACGCCTCGTGGGCGAGACGCTGGACGTTGTACGGGACGTCCTCGGCGAGGTCGAGGACCGCCTCGACGGCGTCCTCGGACACGTCGAGCCCGGCGTCCGCGAAGCCCGACGTGAGAGCGGGCCGGAAGTCCTCGCGGGGCACGGGGCCGACGAACAGCCGCGCGCCCAAGCGGTAGAACGGGCGGCTCTCGTCGCCGGTCATCTCGGCGAGCATCCGCGTCTTCGACCCCGCGAACACGTAGCCCACGTGGTCGTGGGCTTGGACGGCGGCCCGGACCTGGCCCTCGGCGCTCACGCCGCCGTCCTCGACGACGCGCTGGAACTCGTCGATCACGACGGCCACGGGGTGGTCGACGGCCGCCGCCAGCGCGTCGATGCCCGTGAGCGCGTCGGCGATGAGCGTGGAGTCGGGGGGACGCGCGTTCGCCGCGAGCGAGGCCGAGAACGTGTCGGTGAGGGGGTTGTAGCTCAGCTGGGGGCGGAGCGCGCCGAACGCCTCCTGGACCTTGCGACCCGCTTTCTCGACCGGGCCGGTCAGCCGCTTCGCGCCGTCGGCGACGATCCGCTCGGCGAGCGACGTGAGCGACGGGTAGCCCTCGGCGTTGTACCGGAGGACGACGGCGCCCTCGGCCTCCGCCCGTTCAGCAGCGGCACGGAGGATGGACGTCTTGCCGAAGCGGCGTGGGCCGATGAGGAAGAGGCGCTCGCGCCCGTGGAGAGCACGGACGACGATGTCCACCTCGTCCGTCCGGTCGACGATCTCGGTGGCGGAGAGCTCGCGGCCGAACTCGAAGGGGTTGGTCATGGGTTACGCCGATCAACGTTACGTCAATCTACGTAATCCACGAGTCAAGCTGACGCCTGAGACCAGATGGGGGAGGGGTGAGCCTCGGAGGCGTCCGGGCGCGCTCAGGAGGAGGAAGCCTCTCACTGTCCATGCCGCTGCCCAGTCTCCGTCGTCCGTCCTCGAATGGGACCGCCCCGCCGTCGCGGCAGAGCACGAAGCACGCGAAGCCCCAGGGGTGGGACTACGGCGCGAAGGAGTCGCCGGAGGTGCTCCGCGGCCGGTACGAGTTCCACCGCGCGTTCTCCGACCTCGCGAAGGGGAAGCGGAACTGGCAGCTCGCCGCCTTCTTCGCCTTCGCCGTCCTCGCGCTCGCGGTCTTCGGGCTGGTCACGCTCTCGGCCCAGAGCCGAGTGGTCCCGTACGTCGTCGAGGTCGACCGGCTTGGGAGGGCCTCGGCCATCGCGCCCGCCGAGGCGGTCCCGGCCGTGGCCGACCGCGTCGTGGTCGCCGCGCTCTCGGCGTTCGTCACGAACATCCGGACGGTCTACGCCGACCCCGTCGCGCAGCGCGACGCCGTCTACCGGGCCTACGCCTACGTCGGTGTCGACGCGCGGGCGTTCCTGGAGGGCTACTTCTCGGACCCGCAGAACGACCCGCGCCGATTGGGCAAGGGCGCGCGGCGGAGCGTCGAGGTCGTCGCCGTGCTCCCCGTGCCGGGGACGGCGGCGGACGGCGGACCGGGACCCGGTGGGACCTACCGCGTGACGTGGAACGAGACCGAGTCGTCGCCCCAGCGCGGCGACACGGAGCGGGCGTGGGAGGGCTACCTCTCGGTCGTGGTCGCCCCGCCGACGACTACGGAGGGCGTCGAGCGGAACCCGCTCGGCGTGTTCGTGACCGATCTCTCGTGGAGCCCGCTCGCGGGCACCGGCGAGCCGGACGAGGCCGACGAGCCCGCGGACGACGCCCCTCCCGCCGAGAACCGCCAGCCCGACGAGCCCACGCCGAGGGGCGTCCTCGCGCAGCCCCAACCCGCCGATTCGACGCAACCGTAGCCGTCTAGCGTCTAGACCCTAGCCCACCCGACCATGCGATTCCTCCCGCTCGCCCTCGCGCTCCTCCTCACCGCATCCGCTTCGGCCCAGTCCACGCCCGATCCGCCAGAGGCCCAGACCGTCGTGGACCTCGCCCGCGCCTCTGGCGAGGTCGAGGCGACCGAGCTTCCGGTGGGCCGCCCCGTCGGCGACGGGTTCGACGGCGGCGCCGTCGTCGTCACGGCAGGGGAGATGGAGGAGGCGCTCGGCGAACTCGTCCGCGAGTACCAGCGGACCGGCCGCGCGCGCGTGCTCCGCCAGTCGGCCGTGTGGGTCTTCCCGTTCGGCCATACGCAACCGGTGCTGGCGTGCGCCCCGCTCCGGGCGTCGGTCGTCGAGCTCGAAGAGGGCGAGACCGTGCTCGGCGTCGTCGCCGGCGACACGGAGCGGTTCGCCGTCGACCTCGCGGCGACGGGACGCTCGGGGCGGACGCCGCTCGTCGTCGTGAAGCCCCTTCAGTACGACGTGACGACGAACCTCGTGGTCTCGACCGACCGCCGGGTCTACCACGTCACGCTGGACTCCGCGCCACGGCCGAGCCGGGGCAGGGGAGAGGACCTCAACCCCCAGGCCCGTTACGCCCGCCACGTCCGGTTCTACTACCCCGACGATCCGCCTCTTCGAGGCGGTACGCTGGCGGCGCTCGCGGCCGAACCCTCGGCGGGTGCAGGCACGGCGGCGGTCCGACCGACGGCGGCCTCTGGCGACGGCGACGGGGCCGTCTCGCTCGACGACCTCACGTTCGCCTACGAGTGGTCCGGCGACCCCGTGCTCCGCGAGCGCGTCGCGCGGGTGTTCGACGACGGCGCGCACACCTACGTACAGCTCTCGCGCGGACGGAGTGGGGAGGCGCCGGTGCTCTACGCCATCGGGCCGGACGGCTCGCGCGAGGTGCTCAACTACGCCTACCGCCCCGGCCGCGGCGGCGCCGGGACCTACGTGGCCGACCGCGTCCTCGAACGGGCCGACCTCGTGCTCGGGGCGACGGTCAAGAAGGGGCCGTTCGGGCTCTTAGGCCGCCGCCAGATCGAGCGGGCCGTCCGCATTGCCCGCGTCTCCCGATAACCGAAGCCCCCCGCCCCGATGGCCCGCGACCCCTTCGACGACCTGGACGGCGCCTCCGGCGAGCCGCCCCGCCACCCCGACCTATCCGAGTTCGAGCTGAGCGCCGAGGCGCCAGAGGCCGCCACGCCTCTGGCGGACGCCTCGCTCGCGGACGAGCCGTTCTCGTTCGACGACGAGCCCGCGGACGCCCCGCGCGGCGACCTGCTCGCAGGGACCGACGACGGCCGCTACGAGCCCGTCCGCGTCAACCGCCGCCTGGTGCTCGGCGGGCTCCTCATCGCGGGCGCCGCCGTGCTCCTGGGACTCCTGGTGTTCTCGGGCGACTCGGACGCACCGGACGGCGACGTCACCGGCGTCGAGCGCCCCGAGGCGGCCCCGCCCGACTTCCTAGAGCGAGGGGGAGACGACCTGTACGCGCTCGACGGCGACCCCACGGCAACCGCCCCCGAGGTCTACGCAGCCGACCCCTACGTCGACCCGTACGGGCCGTCCTACGCCGCGCCCGCCTACGCGCCCGACTACGGGACGTCGTCGGTCGGACCCACTGCGTCGCCGTCGTACGGCGCATCCCCTCAGCCCGTGGCCGCGCGCGAGGAGCGCCTGTCGCCAGAGGCCGACGCCTTCGCGCGGGCGCTCGCCTCGCCGGTCGTCGCGCGGACGGGGGCGCTCACGCTCGGTCCGGGGGCGGCACCCGTCGACGACCCGGACGCGATCCGGCTCGCCCGCGAGCCTCTCGACCCGGAGCTCCAGCGGGAGGTCGACGAGATCCGGCTCATCGCCGAGCAGCTCGTGCCCGCTGCCAGCGGCCCGCCGGTCGCGAGTGCGCCGACGGCGAAGGCCGTTGCCCTGCCCCCACTCGTGGCCCCCGTGCCACCTGCGAGCGCCTCGGGCGCTCCGGGCCCAGAGACCCGCCTCGCGTTCGCGGAGCGGACCTCGGCGCTCGGGGAGGGCCGCTACGGCGTCCGCGTTCAGGTGCCCGAGACGCCGTTCGTGCTCCAGGCCGGGACCATCATCCCGGCCGCGCTCGTGACCGGGATCGACTCCGAGCTGCCCGGCGCCGTCGTCGGCCAGGTTACGCGCGACGTGTACGACAGCCGGAGCCAGTACCACGTCCTCGTCCCGAAGGGGAGCCGCCTGGTCGGGGAGTACGACGACCAGATCGCGTACGGCCAGAACCGGGCGCTCGTGGCCTGGACGCGCCTCGTCTTCCCCGACGGCCGGTCGGTCGCCCTCCCTGGCCTCGACGCGAAGGACCTCCGGGGCTACTCCGGACTCCGGGGCCGCGTGAACCGCCACTTCGCGCAGACGTTCGGCTCGGCCGTGCTGCTGGCGACGGTCGGGGCGGGCGCCCAGCTCGCGCTGCCCAGTTCGGACACGAACAGCGGCGGGGGAGAGGACTACGCGCAGAGCCCGCAGGAGGTGATCGCGGGTCAGATCGCCCTCGAGCTCTCGCGCGTGGCCTCCAAGGTGGTCGAGCGCGGCCTCGACGTGCAACCGACGCTCCGGATCTCGCCGGGCCACCGGTTCACGGTCTTCCTCGCGCGCGACCTCGCCTTCGCGGCGCCCTACCGGACGGCGCCCGCCGAGCCCCGCTTCACGCGGTCCTCCGTTCCCCACCGCAGGTAGCGTGGCCGACTCCGCCAGCCTCCCCGGCTCGCGCTCCGGTGGGGCGCTCCTGGCGCTGCTCACGGTCCCCGTCGGCGTCGGTGGCATCATCGGGATGCACGCGCTCGCGTGGTACGCGGAGTTTCATCCGGCGCTCGGCGAACCCATCTGGAGTGCCGATCCCCCCGCGTACGCCTTGCTGCTTGCCGTGGCGGCGGGCGCGCTCGGAGGAATCGGGCACACGCTCCTGGTGGACCACAACCGGGGCGGGTGGGCGCTTGTGCTCCTGCTGATCGTGATGGCGCCGTCGTTCGTCGGTCCGCTCTACGAGCCGTCGGACGGGGCGCGGTGGGTCGCGCAGGCGATCCGAACCCAGGGCATCGCCTCGACGCCCGTCCAGGTCGCAGGGTGGTCGTTTGGGGCGTCGTGGCTCCTCGCCACGATCGCGATGCTCGTCCTCACGAAGCCCGAGCCTCGTGCGCCGTCGGGTAGCCACGGCTCGGCGGCATGGGGCGATGGATCCGAGTTGGCGGAGGCGAAGAGCGGTGCACTCATCGGCAGGGGAGGGGCGAGACGGCGGCGAAAGCCGGGGCCGCTCCTCCGCTACGACGGACCGGGACACCTCCTCACCGTCGCCCCGACACGGGCGGGCAAGGGCGTCGGCGCCGTCGTACCGAACCTCTTGAACCACGGCGGCTCGGTCGTCGTGACGGACCCGAAGGGCGAGAACTTCGCGCTGACCGCGCGGCACCGGCGCCAGAGGCTCGGCCACAGCGTCGTCGGGCTCGACCCGTTCGGGCTGGCAGACCGCCTCGGGCTCCCCGACGCCGAGCGCGAGGCGGCCCGCGCTGCGCTCAACCCGCTCGACCTCATCGACTCCGCCAGCCCGGACGCGGCCGACGACGCGGCCATGATCGCCGACATGCTCGTCGTCCCGCAGAAGGGCGGGGCGGAGGGCTCGTTCTGGGACGACGAGGCCAAGGCGCTCCTGGCGGGGTTGGTGCTCTACGTCGCGCTCACGCGCGTCGGCTCCGAGCGGTCGCTCCCCCACGTCCGCGAGCTGCTCACGCTCGCGCCCGACGCCTTCGACGACCTGCTCGTCACGATGGGCGGGCACCCGAACGCGACCGTCCAGCGGACCTCGAACCGGCTCCGCCAGAAGGCCGACCGCGAGCGGTCCGGCGTCGTCTCGTCGGCCCAGAGCCACACGCACTTCCTCGACTCGCCAAGGATGGCCCGCGTGCTGGGCGAGAGCACGTTCAGCCCGGCCGATCTCGCCCGAGGCCGCCTCTCGGTCTACCTCGTGCTCCCGCCCGACCGGCTCGACACGTTCTCGCGCTGGCTCCGGTTGGTCGTCGCGACCTCGCTCGTGGCCGTGACGCGGGCGCGGCCGGACACCGTCCGACCGCACACGGTCGACGGGGGCACTCAGCACGCCCGCGTGCTCTTCCTCCTGGACGAGTTCGCCCAGCTCGGACCGATGGCGCCCGTCCGCCGCGCCGTGAGCCTGATGGCCGGCTACGGCGTCCAGGTGTGGACCTTCCTCCAGGACCTCGGCCAGCTCCGACAGACCTACCCGAAGGACTGGGAGACGTTCGTGGCGAACACCGACGTTGTCCAGGCCTTCGGGACGACCGACCAGTTCACGGCCGAGTACCTCTCGAAGATGGCGGGCACGCGGACCGTGTTCTCGCACGGCGCGACGACGGGGAAGAGCCGGAGCCGCGGGAAGAGCCGGTCGTCGGGCCGGAGCGAGGGGGCGTCGCTGAGCGAACACGGCCGCCCGCTCGTGATGCCGGACGAGCTCCGGCTGATGGGCGAGGCCGAGCAGCTCTTGCTCGTGCGCGGCCACCGGCCCGTCCGGTGCCAGAAGCTCCGGTTCTACGAGGACGCGGAGTTCGGCGGGTTCACCCCCTGACTCCCGCGTACCTCTGATTGCAACGGCGCCTACGGCCCGCCCCCGGCAGGGGCGGGGGGACGCGGGGGGAGCACTACGCTCCGAGCTCCCCGAGGAGGTCGTTGACGGCGGCTGCGACGCGGTCCGGGTGGTCCTCCGGCACGAAGTGGAGCCCGCCCTCGATCCGGTCGAGCGGCGCGCCGAGCTCGGTCGCCAGCCGGTACCCGTAGGCGATCTCCTGGAACGGGTCGGCGGCGCCCCACACGAGCCGCGCGGGGAGGTCGAGCCGGGGGATGGCGTCGGCGATGGCGAGCGTGTCGTCCACGTCGAGCGACTCCGTCTGGCGGATGAAGGCGGCCGCCGCACCATCGGCCGCGGCGTAGTACGGCCAGTGCGCCTCGACGGACTCCTCGGCCCGGCCGGGGACGTCGTGGCCCTGCTGGAGGAACGCGCCGTACATCGGGCGGAACGCGGCGTCCGGGAGGTGCGACACGACCGGGCCGAGCGCGCGCATCGCCTTGACCATCGGGATCGGCCACGAGTCGTAGGCGATGCAGTTCGTGAGCACGAGGCCGCGGACGCGCTCCGGGTGGCGCACGGCCAGGATCTGGGCCACGCCGCCGCCCAGGTCGTGGCCCACCACGACGGCGTCGTCGAGCCCCGTGGCCCCCATCCACTCGGCGAGGTAGTCGGCCTGGTGGGCCACGGAGATGTCGCGCCCCCGGCCCTCGGCGATGGAGCCCCCGTACCCGACCATCTCCCAGGCGAGGCACCGGGCCCCCTCCACGCGGGGGACCACGTGGCGCCAGAGCCGGGGGCTCGTCGGGATGCCATGCACGAAGACGACCGGGCGGCCCTCGCCCGCCTCTTCCCACCGCATCGTCAGCCCGTTTACGTTCACGTTGTTCGTCTCCATCGTTGTAGCGTCTGTTCGTAGATGCGTCCGGTCTGATACTACCAACGGCTCCGTGGATGGGTCCGCCAGACGCGCCTACCCAGACGCCGGCCGGAGCCGGAGGTAGACGGCGCCGAGGACGAGGCCGAAGACGGAGTGCGCGAGCGTCATCGGGACGAGGTCCGTCCGCTCCACCATGAGCGGGTTCGCCCACGTCATGACGAGCGCGAACACGAGCGGGTACGAGGCGAGCGCGTAGGCGAACGCGGCGAGGACGGTCCGCCCCGGCGGGAGGCCGCGGACGAACGGGAGGGCCACCCAGCCCATGAGCGCGCTCGTCGCCATGTGGGTGGCGAAGCCGAGCGCGGTGGCCCACGAGAGGCCGCCGAGGGCGGCGCGGCGGCCGACCCACATCACGGCGATGAGGTTCGGGTTCATCCACACGCTCTCCCCCTGGGCAGCCGCCCACACCATCATGAACACCGCCATGATGGCGCCCGCCACCAGCCCGGCCACCACGCCTGCTCGCACCTTTGTCTGCATGAGGTCGATGGCTGGGCTAGAGGGAGGCGGAGAGGCCGAGGCGGACGTGCCGCTCGGCGGCCGGGAAAAGGTAGACGAGGCCCGTGCCGCTGGCGTCCGGGAAGCCGGTCGTGCTGTAGGCGGCGTCGAGAAGGTTGTACGCCTCGGCGAAGACGGTGGCGGGGAGGGCGAACGGGAGGGCGTAGGCCGCCCGCGCGTCCACGACCGTCCACCCGTCGAGGGGGACCGTGTTGGCGTCGTCGAGCCAGACGCGGTCGGCGCCGCGGAGGGTGAGGCTCCCGCTGAGGCCGCCGACGTGCGTGGCGCGGACGCCGACCGCGTACACGTCGCGGGGGATCGCCTTGAGGAAGCGGCCCGCGTCGTCGCCGCGGCGGAGTGTGGCGGCGGTGCAGGTGTAGGTGGCCGAGAGGCCGAGCGTGAGGGCGCCTCGTTCGGCCTCCGCCTCCAGGCTCGCCTCGACCCCCTCGTGCCGGCTCTCGCCGACGTTGACGTAGGCGAACCGCTCGAGGTCGAAGTCGATCTCGTCCTCCATGTCCATCCGGTAGACGGCGAGCTGGGCCCGCGCCGAGAGCCCCGGCGCGAGGCGCGCCAGGTGGTAGAGCCCGGCCTCGGCGCTCACGCCCCGCTGCGGGTCGAGGTCGGGGTTCGAGAAGGCGATGACCATGTCGGGCCCGAGGGCGAGCAGGCGCTGGTCGAAGAGCTGGTCCAGCGTCGGCGCCTTGAAGTGGCGGCCGACCTGAGCGTAGACGGTGCCGACCTGCCGACCCGTCGTGAGCCACCGGACGTTGACGCCGACGCGGGGGCTGAAGGCGGCGTGGTCGGAGGCGACCTCCGGCCCCGCCTGGGGCGCCTGCGGCTCGAACCGGTCGGCCAGCACGTCGAGGCGGGCGGCGGCGACGAGGCGGAGGGCCGAGACCGGCTGGACCTCGAGCTGCCCGTAGAGCGCGCCGGCCGTGCGGCTCCCGCCGCCCTGAGCCAGGGGCTCACCCGGCGTGCCGTCGGCCGCGAGGTAGGCCTCCTCGCCGCCGGCCACGACGCCGGAGTACGCCGACTCGAGCCCGTGGACCTGGGCCGTCGCGCCCACGAGGAGGCGGTCGCCGAGGCCGAGGGGGCCGTCGGCGGTGACCTGGACGTTCGCCTCGGCCCGCGCCGCCGAAAGCGCCCGCCGCTGGGTGTCGGCGAAGGTCGGCGCGAGCGGGAGCGTCTCCGTCGTCTCGGACGCGCGCCACGCGCCGACGAGCCACCCGTCGAGCTGGGCGCCAGTGCCGAGGGCGAGGCGGCCGTCGAGAGCGGCCCGGTGCCACCGCTCGTCGGCCCCGTCGAACCGGTAGAACGGGGCGCTGGCGGTCCGGCTGTCGATGGCGGTTGCGCCGGCCGCGAGGGCGACCGGGCCGGGCTCCTCGGTGTCGCCCCAGTGGTGGAGCGTCGAGAGGGCGAGCGTCCCGCGCGGCCCGTCGAGCAGGTCGACCGATCCGCCGAGGGCGGCGAGGCGGCGCTCGGCGTGGTCCCGGAAGCCGCCGTAGCGCTTCGCCATCCCGAAGGCGTTGAACGGGCGACCGGCGACGCGGCCGTCCGCGGCCCCCTCGAGGGCGTAGGTGCCGAGGGTGCCGCCCGAGGCCGAGGCGCGGGCGCCGGGCGCGCCCCCGCGCGTGACCACGTTGACGACGCCCCCGATGGCCGCGTCGCCCCAGGCCGGCGAGGCCCCGCCGCGGACGACCTCGACGCGCCGGGCGGCCACGAGCGGGACGAGGTCCCACTCGGCCAGCCCGCTCTCGGCGACGTTGACGGGACGGCCGTCGAGCAGGAGAAGGACGTACTCGGCCTCGCCGCCACCGTAGAACCCGCGGACGGTGACGTCCGCCGGGCTACCGGCGGCGTCTCCGCCGAGGAAGGCGAAGCCGGGGGCGAGGGCGAGGGCGTCGGCGAGGTGGAGGAGCGGGCGGGCCTCCAGCGCCTCCCGCTCGATGACCGTTACGGCCGCCGTCGCGCGCGTCTGCTCGACGGCGGCCCGCTCGGCGGTGACGGTCACGGGCCCCAGGGCGCCGACCGCCACCGTGTCGGGGCGCTGAGCGGCCGCAGGCAGCGCCGAGACGGCGACGACGAGCGCGGCGACGCCGCAGCGGAGCCACGGCGCCACGGGCATCCGGGCCGCCAGCCCTCCGGAGACGGGATGGCTCATCGGCCGCCCCCCGGTGCAGCCGAGACACCCGTCGGCCCATCGACCCGGGTGCCGGACCGCGTGATCCGCCAGACGACGCCCGTGCCCGGGACCGGCGTCGGCACCGGGGCGGCTCCCGTGACGATCGTAAAGGCGCCGAAGTCGGCGACGTACAGAGCGCCGCCGTCGGGCGAGAACGCGACGCCGACGGGCCGCTTCGGGCCGGCCGTGGCGAAGTACTCAAGGCCCGCCGGCCCACGCGCGCCCGGCCGCGTGTAGAAAAACGGCTCGACGGCGCCCGTCGCCGGGTCCACGCGCGCAACCTGGTAGCCGGTCGGCCGCTCGGTCTGCCCCGTCAGCGGGGTCATGTCACCGAACTGCCCGACGTAGAGGTGGCGCCCGAACGGGCCGCCGGGGCCGGCGGCGAGTTGCGTCACGGCCGCGTGCTCGGCGAACGTCACGAGCGGCGTCCCGACCGGCGGGTGCTCCTCCATGAGGAACTCGGGCTGCTCGGCGTAGCCCGGCTTGAAGCGCGCGTCGGTCACGGGGATGCCCGAGGCGTAGTCGGGCCAGCCGTACCACGCGCCCTGCTCGACGGCCCAGAGGTTGTCGGCGGCGTTGGCGATGGGGCGGCTCCCGCGTTCGTCGAACCCGTTCTCAGCGACGTAGAGCCTGCCGTCGGGTCCCCACGCCACGCCGAACGGGTTGCGGAGCCCCCACGCGTAGACCTCGAGGCCGGACCCGTCGGTGTTCATCCGGAGGACGGTCCCGTTGGCCTTGACCGCGCTACCGGTCCGCTCGAGCGTGCTGTCGAAGGCGGCGAAGCCGGACGTCCGCGCCACCGGCCCCTCGTCCTCGGCCGTGAGCATGAGCGGGTTGATCGAGGTGAACGTGCGCCCGGTGAGCCGGAGCGGCTGGGCAGGCGTGTCGCTGAAGAAGGGGTGGAGCCGGAGCCAGCCCATGGCGAAGTTGTCGAGGCCGACGACGCCCGAGTTGGTGGCCGTCCCCTGCCCGAAGTAGAGCATCCCGTCGGGGCCGACGGCGAGCTGGTTGTTGTGGTGGTCGCCGAGGCTCGGGAGACCCGTGACGAGATCGCGGACGGCCCCGCCCGGCTCCATCGCCGAGATCTTCCCGCGGTGGGAGATGTAGAGCCGGCCCTCGTGCCAGAGGACGTCGTTGATGGGGCCGCTGAGCCCGCTCGCCGCGACGCTCACGGCCCCGTCGGCCGCGATCCGGAGGACGCGCGGCGGCGCGGCGGGGTCGCCGTAGGAGTAGCCCGCCTCGGCGACGTACATCGCCCCGTCGTCGCCGAAGGTGACGCTCGTGGGGTAGACGAGGTCTTGGACGGCGATCGCGACCTCGTACCCCTCGGGCACCCACGCCGCCGCCGCGCTCGGCGGGGGGACGGCCGGCAACGGCGGGGCGGACGACATCTCGACCTGGGGCGTCGCCGCCATGCGGACGTTGCAGGCCGAGAGGCTCAGGACGAGGAGCGCGAGGAAGAGGCCGAGCCCGGAGGCGCGCGGTGTAGAGAGTGGCATGGCGAGAGGTGGTTGGCGAGAAGGGGAGGGCGGCAGGCCCCGAGGAGATACAGAGTTTCAAGCCGGACGCTTGTTCCCCACGCCGGCGTGACCGTGGCGTGCCGCGTTAGCGAGCAAACAGCCCTGCTCTTCGGCCCTTGTTCGCGGCCATCCAAACCGCAGCACCAAGGAGCCCTGTCGCTACGGTCGCAACGACGGGCCGGGCCGCGAGGGCCTCGAACGCGCTGTGCCTCATGGCCCGGTCGGAGTAGTCGCCGCGGACGCCGCCGTCATGGGCCACGGGCGCGTAGAGGTTGTGGGGCGCGTCGGCCGACTTCGGGCGGTCGCTGGCGGGGTCCGTCGCCAGCGGCGAGGCGACGAACGCCGAGACGAGGGCCGGGCTCAGGCGCTGCGCGAGCGACGACGCCCACCCGGCGCCTCCCACAAAGGCGTCGCGCTCGTCGCCCGTGGCCACGCGCAGAATGACCTCGGCGTAGACTTCCGGCTCGTAGACGGGTCCGAGCGGCTGCGGCACCGCGCCGAGCTGGGTCTTGGCCTTGTTGAAGAGCGGCGTGTTCATCGACGCCGGCTTGACGAGCGTCACGCGGACCGACGAGCCCGCCTGCGCCAGCTCGATCCGGAGCGCGTCGGCCCACCCCTTGACGGCGTGCTTCGAGGCGCAGTAGGCGGCCTGGGTCGGGACGGAGAGGTCCGAGAGCACGCTGCCCGTGCAGATGAGGGCGCCGCCGGTCTGCTCCAGGTGCGGCAGCGCGGCCTTCGCGCCGTGGACCTGCCCGAGCAGGTTGACCCGCATGACCTGCCAGAAGTCCTCGACCGACTGCTCGCGGAACGCCGCGTAGGCCGTCACGCCCGCGTTGTTGACCCAGGTGTCGATCCGGCCGTACGCCCCGACGGCGCGCGCCGCCAGCGCCTCGACGGCCTCGGCGTCGGTGACGTCGGTGGGGACGGCGAGGGTGTCGCCGCCGCTGGCGCGGATCGCCTCGGCCGCCGTCTCGAGGTCTCCGGCGTTGCGGGCGGCGAGGACGACGCGGGCGCCGCGTGCGGCGAAGGCTCGGGCGGTGGCGAGGCCGTTCCCGCTGGACGCGCCGGTGATGACGACGACCTGATCGGCAATGGGACGGGGCATGTGTCTGTCGGAGGTGAGGGAGAGGAAACGCGGGCCGTCAGCGCCCGGGCAGCAGGCCGGCAAAAGCGTCGGAAAGACGCCTCCATCGTTTTATCGTCTGTTCGTAGATGCGTCCGGTTTAGTGCTACCAGCAGACCCGTGGGCGTGCCCGCCACCAGCGCCTACCCAGGCCTCCGGCCGGAGCCGGAGATAGACGGCGCCGAGGACGACCCCGAACACGGCGTGGGCGAGCGCCATCGGGACGAGGTCCGTCCGCTCCACCATGAGCGGGTTCGCCCACGTCATGACGAGGGCGAACACGAGCGGGTACGACGCGAGCGCGTAGGCGAACGCGGCGAGGAGGGTCCGCACGGGCGGGAGGTCCCGGACAAACGGGACCGCGATCCAGCCCATCAGCGCGCTCGAGGCCATGTGGGTGGCGAAGCCGAGGACGGTGGCCCCGGAGAAGCCGCCGAGGGCGTCGCCTCGGCCCACCCACATCACGGCGATGAGGTTCGGGTTCGTCCAGACGCTCTTCCCGCTCGCCGCCATCCACGCCATCACGAACGCGGCCATGACGGCCCCGGCCGCCACGCCTGCCACCACGCTGGCCTTGTAGGTCGTCCGCGTCATTGGACCCTCGCGGCCACCACGCCGTAGCGCAGGGCGCCTTCGGCGTAGGCCCGCTGCATCGTGGGGAAGGCCTCAGCGAACCGGCGGGTGCGCTCGTCGCTGGCGGCGACGAGCGCGCGGACCGCCGGGCGCCGGGCGATGCGGGCCACGCGGTCCCACGTCCGAGCCACGTGCGGCGTCCAGTCCTCCGAACCGACGGCCTCGAGACCGGCCTCGCGCGCCCAGGCGGCGAGCTCCGCCAGCGTAGAGAGGGGCGGGCAGATCATCCCGTCGCAGAGGTCGGCGAGGAGCTGCTCTTGGCGGCCGTCGAGTGGGCCCTCGGCACGGACCCACGAGGCGAGGGCGAGCACGCCGCCGGGGCGGAGCCGCCGCGCCGCCGCCGCCAGGAACGCCGACCGTTCGGCGAGATGTTCGGAGCACTCGACCGTCCAGACCGCGTCGTAGTCGGCCTCGTCGAGCTCGTCGAGGCGGCGGGCGTCGTGGACCCAGAAACGGGTGCGCTCGTGAAAGGCCTCCCTTTGGGACGCCTCGGTCGCCATCCCCGCCTGCACGGGGCTGAGCGTGATCCCGTCCACGGCGCAACCGAGTTCGGCCGCCAGCCAACGCGCCGAGCCGCCGACGCCACAGCCGACGTCCAGCACGCGCCCCCCTCGGGGGACGCCGGCCCACTCGGCTAGGTGCTCTACGAGCCGCACCTGCGCCTCGCCTACGGGGCCATCCTGGCCGGCGCACCAGTAGCCGTGGTGGATGTGCTCGCCCCAGAATGCACGGTAGAGGACCGAGACCCGGTCGTAGTGGTCGCGGACGGGATCGGCGTCGGTCGTCGGGTTCATTTCCCTGGGAGGAGGCTGGCGAGGGCGTCGGCAAGCCGCTCGCCCGTCGTGGCGGTGAGCGACCATGGGCTCGGCTGGCGGACGACATGGAGCGTCCCCTCGATGTGCTCGACGCGGTAGCTGGAGGAGCCGTCGTCCTTCCGAAAGAACCGGATCGTGGCCCGCGCTTCTCCGACCCGGAGGCCGCGGACCGTCAGCTCGGGGAGCCACTCCGGCAGATGCGGGTCGACCACCAGCAGCTTCAGCGGGGCGTAGGGGTAGAGTCCGAGCATCGCCTGCGCGAAGCAGAATATGGCGCTCGCGCTCCACGCCTGCGGGGAGTTCGCCTGCGGGTAGAACGCCGGGAACGGCTGCTCGTCGTTCCGGGCGTGCCCGCCGAACACCTCCGGGAGCCGGCCGTGCTCGAAGAGCGACGACACCTCGAACTGCGCCCGGGCGAGCCGGTGGAGATGGTCCCACAGCCCGTAGCGCATGAACGCCAGCGCGAACGTCCCGTGCTCGACGGGCCAGACGCTCCCACGGTGGTAGCTGTAGGGGTTGTAGGCCGGGTTCTGGTCCGAGAGCGTCCGGACACCCCAGCCGGACCAGAGGTCCGGTTCGAAGAGCCGGTCGGCGACGCGGCGCGCCTGGTCGGCCGGGACGATCCCGCAGGCGAGGCAGTGGCCGGGGTTGGAGCCGATGGCCTTGATCTGGTTCTTGTCGGCGTCGAGGCCCATCGCGAAGAACCCTTCGTCGTCCATCCAGAAGGCCTCGTTGAAGCGCTCCTTGAGGTCTCGGGCCTCCTGGAAGAGCCGCCGGGCTTCGTCGCGGTTGCCGAGGCTCCAGAGCACTTCGGCGAAGACGACCTTCGCCTGGTAGACGTAGGCCTGCTCCTCGCACGTCGCGATGGGCGGCTCGACCTGTCGTCCGTCGGCGCCGACGATGGCGTCGGGCGAGTCCTTCCACGCCTGGTGCTTGGTGCCCTGCGAGGAGCGCGTGAGGTACTCGTAGAAGCCGTCGCCGTCGCGGTCGCCGTGGGCGTCGAGCCAGCGGATCGCGTCGAGCGCGGGGCCGAGGTGTCGGAAGGCCGCGTCGCGGTCGCCCGTCCAGTGCCAGTGCTCGGCGGCGGCGACGGGGAAGAAGGCGCTCGTCGTGGCCGAGCCGTAGTAGCGAGCCGTCGGGGCGTAGCCGAGAACCTTGAGCGGGCCGGTGTGCATCTCGTGGAGCATCCGTCCGGGCCGCTCGTCGCGCCACGCCACACTCTCGGTGCCCTGGAAGCGGGCCAGCGTAGGGAGGGTGCCGGCGAGCATCTCGGGTCCCAGAGGCGCGGCCTGCCAGGCGGCCGTCAGCGTGTCGCGGCCGTAGAGGGCGAGGTAGATCGGGAGCCCGGCGGCCACCGTCCACGCCCGCTCGCCAGCCGCGCCGGGCTCTGCCGGGCGGTCGAGGCTGTAGAGGCGGAGCGCCGCGAGGTCGCGGCGCGCGCGGTCGAGGGCCGCGGTCACGACGGGCGCGAGCGTCCCGCTCTCGGCCGTCTCGAACGTCGCCGCCGCGCCCAAGAACGCGGCGTCGCGTGCGTCCCAGTCGGCAAAGCTCTCGGCGAACGGCGTCGGCGGGCGCCCGTCGAGCAGCTTCAGCGGCTCGGTCTCGGGGACCCATTCGACCGTCGCCGTCCAGGTGCCGCCCGCGTCGATCTCGACGTCGAAGGCGATCCGCCCGCCGGCGTCGAGCGCCTCGTAGTGCGGCGGGCTGTGCGAGTGGCAGATGCGGACCGCTAGGCGTCGGTGGACGGCGGCCGTCCCGCTCGTGCCCTGGTGCTCGAAGGCGTGTTCGGCGCGGTAGTCGAACGTGAGGGCTCGGGCGTCCTCGTCCCACGAGCGCTCGCAGGTGCCGCGCTGCGTCCGCTCGCCAGAGGTCTCCTGGAGATCGGCGAAGTCCGCGTCGGCGTCGAGCGCGAGCCGGAAGCGCGTCGGCTGCTGGGTGTAGTTCGTGAGGCACACCCTCTCGCGTACGCCGGCCGCGGCACGCCTGTCGATGCGGAGCTCCAGGGTGTACTCACTCGCCGGGTCCATCATCCCGCTCCCGTGGTCGTCCCCGCCCTCCTCGTTGCCGGGCGCCTCGCGGATGTAGTAGCCGAGCCACGTGTGGGGCTCGACGGCCGAGAGGGCAACGGGCGCGAGCGGCTCGCCGTCAACGGTCCAGCGGTAGCGCGAGAGCATCCGCGTCTCGTGGACGAAGAGCCCGTGCTCGGCCCCGCCGTCGATGGAGCCGTCGGCGCCGGTGATGAGCGAGAGGAAGTCGCGGCTGATGGCGTGGACGTCGGGCCGGGGCCGCAGCCGGACGAGGGTGCGGGCCGGCGTCACGAGCGTCGGGCCAGGGTGGTCCCGACGAGCGCCGCGACAGCGGCGGCACCGACCACCCACGGCTTATGCTTCGACGCCCAGAGCTGCGGGCTGTGCGACCGGGACTCGTCGCCGAAGGCGCCGTGCGCGCCGGGGTCGCCCTCCACCGGCTCGAACAGGTTGTCCGGCCGGTCGGGCGCGACAGGCTGGTCCGTCGTCTCGCCGCTGTAGATCGTCCGCGCGATGTAGTGGTCGAGCAGGCCCGGGGCCACCTTGTTGGCGACGATGGCCTGCACGGTCGAGGCGCCGACGTAGATCTCCCGCCGGTTCCGGCCTTCGGTGGCGGCGTAGACGACTGCGTCGGCGGCCACCTCGGGGGCGTAGACCGGCGGTGCCGGGCGCGGTGTGTGCTCGCGCTTGGTGCGCGCCCACGTGAACTGCGGCGTGTTGATGGCCGGGAGCTGGACCATCGTCACGGCGACGCGGCTCTTCTGGTGGAAGAGCTCCGAGCGGAGGGACTCGAAGAATCCCTGGACGCCGTGCTTCGCGCCGCAGTAGGCGCTCTGGAGCGGGATGCCCCGGTAGGCGAGCGAGCTCCCGACGAACACGATCGTCCCGGCGTCGCGCGGTCGCATCCGGCGGAGCGCGGCCTGCGCGCCGTAGACCTGGCCGAGGTACGTCACCTCGGTGACGCGCCTGAACTCGTCGGGCTCGACCTCGTGGACCTCGCCGTAGACGGTCGCCATCGCGTTGTTTACCCACACGTCGAGCGGCCCGAAGGCGGCTTCGGTCTCGGAGGCGAGGCGCTCCAGGTCCTCGGGGTTGGCGACGTCGCCCTGAACGGCGACGGCCCGGCCGCCGAGCGCCTCGACCTCGCGGACGGTCGCGTCGAGGCGGTCCTGCCCGCGGGCGAACAGGCTGATGTGCGCGCCCTGGCGGGCGAAGGCGCGGGCCGTCGCACGGCCGACGCCGGCGGTGGCACCCGTGAGGGCGACGACGAGAGGTTTGGACTCCTTCATGGGACTACCGGAGAGCGCCTCGGACGACGCGGCGAACGGCCTCGGCCGCGAGGCCGAAGACGAGGTGGGAGACGAGCGAGTAGACGTGGACCGACGGCGGGTACGCCCACGGTGCCTCCGAGAGTCCGAGCGCGGGGACGGCGGCCTCGTCGGCGGTCGCCCAGAAGACGACCCCGAACGGGAGCCCGGCGCCGGCCGTCAGGTCCGGCTTTGCCTCCGCTAGCAGGCCGTACATGAGTCCGGCCGAGGACCCGAAGCTGTAGTGGACGGCAGGGCCTGCCCACTGCTTCTCCTGCTTCGTCAGCTCGTGGTCGAGGACGCCCTCGGAGACCGCCTCGGCCGCCTTCACCGTCGCGGGCTCCGCGCTCTCGTCCGAGCCGGACGTGTCCTCGGTGGGCTCGCCGAGGAGCTTCTTGAACGTATTGGCCGGGACGGCGGCCTGGAACTGGTTCATGACCCACGAGGCCGCGAGGCCGCCGAGGAGGCCGGCGACGGCTCCTTTGAGGAGGCTGGGTTCGCGGTGCCGGAGGAGCGTCTTCGGGTCGAGCATGACAGGAGAGGGGCAGGGGGAAAGAAATGACCGGGGCGCATCGCCGTTCGCCGCGCGATCACGAGCCGGACATGGACGCCACCGCGTCGTCGGTCGAGAGCACGGCGCTCGCGATGTACTTGAAGTTGACGAGGGCGGCGGCGTAGCCGTCGCCGAGCTCGGGGTGCTGGGCCGCGGCGGTGGCGTCCTTCACGACGACCACCTCGAAGCCCCGCTCGACGAGGTCGCGCAGGTGGCTCTCGACGCACAGGTTCGCCGACATCCCCGCGAGCACGACCTTCCCGAAGCCCCGCTTGCGCAGCTGCAGCGCGAGGTCGTTGTTCTGCGGGCCGTAGACTTTGTGGGGGCTCACCACGACGACGTTCTCGCTGTTGATGAGCGGCTTGTAGCGCTCCAGCCAGTCGGCCCCGCTGCCCTCGAAGCCGTCGAGGCTGAGCGGGGCCTTCCGGTCGAACATCCCGAGCTCGTGCATCTTCTCCTCCAGCGTCCCGCCGAACGCCCACTCGTGGTCGTACGGGTAGTAGTAGTGGGGTGAGATGAAGACGGTGAATCCGGCGTCGCGCGCGGCGGTCAGGAGTCGCTCGATGTTCTCGACGGTGTGGTGCTCTTCGACGCTCTTGCCGACGAGGTCCCACGTGGCGCCGTCCGGGCTGAGGAAGTCGTTCTGGGGGTCCGTCAGGACGAGGGCGGTGTCCGTGTGGTTGAGTTCCATGACGTGCTGGGTATTCTGGTGAAGGGTAGGACGTGAAGGGGGCGGGATGCCCGTGTGGAGACGAGATCAGAGGTCGCCTGATCTCGCCATGGTGGCGATCCGGTCGCCGATGCGGCAGGCGAGGGCCTGGATGGTGAGCGAGGGGTTCACGCCCCCGCCCGTCGGGAAGAGCGAGCCGTCGCAGACCCAGAGGTTGGGCACGTCCCACGTCCGCCCGTCGGCGTTCGTCACGCTCGTGGCGGGGTCGCTCCCCATGCGGCAGCCGCCCATGAGGTGGGCCGTCCCGTCGGCCTCCCACAGGTCCCGCCCGCCAGCCGCCTCGAGCGCCTCGCGCATGACGCGGCGCGCGTGCCGCTTGAGCTTCTTGTCGTTCTCCGAGTAGGAGAACGTCACGCGCGGGACCTTGAGCCCGAGGGCGTCCTCGTGGCCCGCGAGCTCGACGCGGTTGCCGTCCTGCGGCTCCACCTCGCCGACGATCTTGAACCCGGCCATCCGGTTGTAGTCGAGGAGGTAGCGGCGGAGGTCCAGGCCCCACATCCCGCGGTTCGCGGCGACCGACTGGGCCCACGAGATCGGGAGCGGGCCCTGGCTCATGAAGGCGTAGCCGCCGGGGAAGTCCTTGTCGTCGTCGTAGTTCCAGTGCTCGGAGAGCGTCATCACGGGCGGCCCCTTGTACCAGCGGATTTCCTCGTCCATCGTCCCGTAGACGCCGTCGTTGGCGTGGGCCATGAGGCCCCGGCCGACGAGCCCGCTCGAGTTGGCGAGGCCGTCCGGGAACGCGCCCGTCGCCGAGTTGAGGAGGAGCCGTGGGGTCTCGATGGAGTACCCGGCCACGACAACGTTTTTGGCGCGCTGGCGGCACCACGCGCCGTCGCGGTGGTAGACGACGCCCGTCGCGCGGCCGCCCGGCCCCATCTCGACCTGCCCCACGTGGGCGAGGTCGCGGACCTCAGCGCCGGCGGCGATCGCGCGCGGGATCCAGGTCACGAGGACGCTCTGCTTCGCGTTCGTCGAGCAGCCGACGACGCAGAACCCGCGGTAGACGCACGGGTGCGCCTTCCCGCGCGGCGCCGAGACGGTCGCCAGCGGCACGCTCGCCCACCTGTAGCCGACCCGCTCGCAGCCCTTCGCGAGGACGAGCCCACTCGCGTTCGGCTCGTGCGGGCGGTACGGGTAGCGCCCACGCGGCGGCCCCCACGGGTAGCGGACGGGCCCGGCGATCTTGAGGGCGTCCTCGGCCTCGGCGTAGTACGGGGCGAGGTCGTCGTAGGTGATCGGCCAGTCGAGCGCGTAGCCGAGGCGGGACCGGCTCTGAAACCAATCGGGCCGGAACCGGAGCGAGACCATCGTGAAGTGGACGGTCGAGCCGCCGACGCCCTTCCCGCTGTTGTTGCTGCCCAGCTCGAGGGGGTCGTCGCCTGCGGTGATCCGCTTGTCGGTCCAGTAGAGGTCTCCCTGCGCCCGCTCGTCGGAGGCGAACTCGGTGAGGGGCCGCCAGAACGGCCCGGCGTCGAGGGCGACGACGCGGAAGCCAGCCTCGGCGAGCTTGCAGGCGAGCGTGCCTCCCCCAGCCCCCGTCCCGACGATGACGAAGTCCACCTCGTCGTCGTCCGCGTACGTGCGCATGGGGACACACGCGTCGGGGTCGAAGCTGAACACGTCGGGGGCGCGGCCGCCCTGAGCACGCGGGGTGGTGGAGCTGGTCATGGGTCGCTGCGTTTGCCGGCCTCCCACGGATCGCGCCCCTCGGGGCCGAGGCGGACGTAGCCGCGCGGGCTGGCGGGGCCGCCGAAGCCGATCTCGCTCCACGCCGCCGGATGGGCGTAGTAGACGCCGAGGGTGGCGCTCAGCACGTCGGAGAAGAAGGCGGCGGCGGGGAGGCCGTCCCAGGTGTCGGCGTCCACATCGCCCTGCTGGACGCGCCCGAGGAGGGCATCCTGCTGTTCGGGGCCGATCTCGGTAAAGGACACGCCGTGGCGGGCTCGGGCCTCGCCGTCGAGGGCGCTCAGCCCCTTTGGCCAGGCGTGGCGCTGTGGCGGCACGCTCTCCTTCCGGTAGCCCTCGCCGCCGTCGGTGTCGAGGCGGTGGTCGAGCCAGGGCGTGATGGGCACGGCAGCGTCGGGGCGGTCCGGCTGCGGGACGAGCCGGGCCACGACGACGTCGAGGACGGCGTAGAGATGCTCCGAGAGGAACCGCCGCTCGGGGACCTCGCGGAGGCGCCGGGCCACGACGTCCCGGGTCTGGTCGTTCCAAGACGGCGAGTCCCACTTGTCGAGAACGTCGTAGTGCGGGTACGGACTGCGGATCTCGTTAGTCATCGCGATTCTCCAGCAGAGTGAGGCCGGCGAGGCCGACGAGGGCCATGCCGGTGAACGACGGCGGGGCCGGGAGCGGCGGGGCCACCTGGAGGTTCTGCGTCCAGTTGCGCCAGCCGCCCATGTTGCGGGCCACGCCGAGCGCGTGGAAGCCGACGCCGAGCAGGCCCACGCCGACGGTCGCCTCGGCGAGGCGGCGGGCCGCGCCGAGCGCGAGGGGCGTCGGTAGAGCCGCCGCGATTCCGAGGGCGACGGCCGCAAGCGGCGGGACGGTCACGGGCAAGTACATGAACGGGTCGTGGAAGGCGCCCCGGAAGTGGAGGAGGCCCGCCTCGGCGGCCGTCCCGGCGAGCCCGGCCGCCGAGGCGGCGGCCACGAGCGGTCCGGCCGGCAGACCGAGAAGGCGGCCGTCGCCGAGTGACTGCGCCGCCAGCCCCGCCAGCCCGGCGGCGGTGATCCCGGCGGGTGCGGCCAGCGGCGCGCCGTAGAGCACGTTCTCCCACCGGAAGCCGCCCGTGCGCTTCGCCACGTTGTAGACGTGGAAGCCCATCCCGACGAGGCCGGTCGCGCCCGCCAACTCGAAGACGCCGCGGCGTACGGGGCCCGGGCGGCTGCTCGTCGCGGCGGCGATCGTGAGCGCCGAGGCAACCGGGGCGAGGTACATCGTCGGGTTGTAGAACCCGCCGCGGTAGTGCTCGGCGGCGCTGTCGAGCAGCACGCTCGTGGCGAGCGTGGCCGCCCCCGCGCTCAGCCGCTGTGCGGCCGCTGCGGTGGCGCTCGGGCGGGCGCGGCGCCTCGGGAGGGCACGGCGCCTCGGGAGGGCACGGCGCCTCGGGAGGGCGCGGGCCGCCAGGGCCGCGGCGGCCCCTAGCGCGCCGCGGGTGAGAAGGGAGAGACGCATCGGTCAGACGGCGGGGCGCGCCGCCACGTCGCCGCGCGGGTGGAGTACCGGGCCGTACATCGCGCCCACGATGGCCCCGAAAATGACGTGAAGCATCACGAACGCCACGAGCCCCATCACGCCGAGGTTCAGCATGAAGAAGCCCGGACCCGGCATCATCTCGGGCACGAGCGGGTGCATCATCGGCATCAGGCCCATGAACACGCCGGCGATGAGGATGTGGACGACCGAGACGAGGACGCCGGCGCCCGCGTTCGCACGGGGCAGCACGTTCTCGAACGCCCACGCGTAGGCGATCGCGATCAGCCCCGAGATCATCAGGTGCATCACGAAGCCGATGATCCAGGCCGCCTGGCCGGGCTGGAGCCCGATCATGGTCCCGAGCAGGAGTTCGAGCTTGACATCCATGCCCATCAGGGTGCGGGCCATGAGCATGATGGCGCTCATCACGGCGCCGCCGACGACGCCGGCGAGAAAGGCTTTTCCGGTCTTCATAGTGGGAGGGGGTTGGGGGAGGGGGGACTACGAGCTGCGAAAGACGCAGTACGGGTCGGCATCGGCCCGCCGGAGGGCGAGGCGGTTGCCAGGGACGGTGCGGTCGGGCTCAAGGAATCCGTCCTGCTGCACGAGCGCGCCGTCGAACAGGAGCGACTCGATGCGGACGTGGTCGTGGAAGTACTCGACGTGGCGGAACGGGACGACGGCGCAGCCAAGGGGGCCGTGGAGGCTCGGGGCCGTGTGGGCCGAGAGGTCGAGCGGGTGGGCCTCGCAGAGGGCGGCGACGCGGAGGAAGCCGGACGGCCCGGCGCACCGCGTGGCGTCGGCCTGGAGGCAGTCCACGGCCCCGGCGTCGAGGAGGCGGCGGAAATGGAAGAGACTGTATCCGTACTCGCCCGCCGCGATCTCCAGGCCGGGCGGCCCCTGGTCGCGGAGGAGACGGAGACCGCCCAGGTCGTCGGACGAGACGGGCTCCTCGAACCACGTCGCGCCGCACTCGTGGGCGAAGGCGTAGGCGAAGTAGAGGGCCTGCTTCCGCGTGTAGGCGCCGTTCGCGTCCACCATCAGGCCCGCCTCGTCGCCGATGGCCTCGCGGGCGACGCGGACGCGGGCGAGGTCGCGCTCGGGCTCGCGGCCGACCTTCATCTTGAACATCGTGATGCCGTCGCCTTGCCAGGCCTCGAACTGCTCGCGGAGCTCGTCGTCGGTGTACGACGTGAAGCCGCCGCTCCCGTAGACCGGCACCCGGCGCCGCACGGCGTCGAGGACGACGACGAGGGGCTGCCCGAGGAGGCGCGCCTTGAGGTCCCACAGCGCCGCGTCCACGGCGGCGATGGCGGAGGCGGCGATCCCGTCCCGGCCGACGTTCCGGACCGCATGGTGCATGGCGTGCCACGCCGCGCCCACGTCGAGGGCGTCGAGGCCGCGGACGGCGTGGGCCAGCAGGTCGGCGGCGACGTGCGCGGCGGCAGCGTGGGCGTAGGCGTAGCCGATCCCGGTCTCGCCGCCGGCCGTAGCCTCGACGAGCACCAGCGTGGTCGAGTCCCACGCCTTCGTGCCGTCGCTCTCGGGCCGGTCCGTGGGGACGGTGTAGGCGCTCACGGCGAGGCGCTCGACGGGCGCGTCCGGCTGGCGGTCGGCACCGCCGAGGCCGTCCGGCCCGTAGCCGAGGGCCGACGTCGCGGCGATCCCGGAGGCGAGGCCACGGCCGGCGGCGGGGTTTCTCCCCAGCGCCGGCGGAAGGGTGGGGGCGGCACTCATGAGGTGAGCTTCCCCTTGACGGCAGCGAACGTGTCCTTCGCCGCCTGCTCGATCATCCGGCCCGCGTGGGGGTCGCGGTGGAGGATGGCCTCGGTGAAGTGGCGGGCCTGCTCGAACGAGATGTGCGGCGGGAGCGTCGGGACCTCGGGGTCGGTGTAGGCGTTGATGACGACGGGCCGCCGCGCCGCGAGCGCCTCCCGCCAGACGCGCTCGACGTCGTCCTTGGTCTCCATCCGAAGTCCGACGAGCCCGAGGCTCTCGGCGTAAGTGTCGTAGGGGAAGTCGGGGATGTTCTGGCTGGCCTCGAACTTGGGGTCCCCGAGCATCGCGCGCTGCTCCCACGTGACCTGGTTGAGGTCGCGGTTGTTGAGGACGAGGACGATGCAGCGGGGGTCCTCCCACTCCTCCCAGTACTTCGAGAGCGTGATGAGGGCGCTATTGCCGAGCATTTGCATGGCCCCGTCGCCGACGAACGCGATGGCGGGCCGCTCGGGGTGCGTGAACTTCGCCGCGAGGAGGTACGGGACGCCGGGGCACATCGTCGCGAGGTTGCCCGAGAGCGAGGCCATCATGCCCTCGCGGATCTTGAGGTGGCGGGCGAACCAGTTGGCCGCGGAGCCGGAGTCGGCCGAGAGGATGACCCCGTCGGGGAGGTGCGGCGAGAGCGCGTGGAAGACGTACTGCGGGTTGATCGGATCGGCCTCGACCTCGGCACGCTCGTCGAGCCCGGCCCACCAGTCGGCCACGTTCTCTTCGACCGTCTCGCGCCAGCTCCGGTCCTCCTTCCGCTCGAGGAGCGGGAGGAGGGCGCGGAGCGTCTCGGCGGCGTCGCCGTGGAGGTTGACCTCGGTGGGGTAGCGGAGGCCGAGCCGCTTCGGGCTGAGGTCGATCTGGACGGCGCGGGCCTGCCCCTCGGGCGGCAAGAACTCGGCGTAGGGGAAGCTCGTCCCGACCATCAGCAGCGTGTCGCAGTCCATCATGAGGTCCCACGACGGCTCCGTCCCGAGCAGCCCGATGGAGCCGGTCACGAAGGGGAGGTCGTCGGGGAGGGCGGCCTTGCCGAGGAGTGCCTTCGCCACTCCCGCACCCAGCACCTCGGCCACTTCGATCACCTCAGCGGTCGCCCCGAGCGCGCCGGCCCCGACGAGCATCGCCACCCGCTCGCCCGCGTTGAGCACGTCGGCGGCGCGGCGGAGGTCCTCGTTCTTCGGAACGACGTGAGGGAAGGCGTAGCCGACGCCGGAGAACGTCGAGCCGTGGACGCGCGGGGGCTCCTCGTAGGGCTCCTCCTGGAGGTCGTTCGGGAAGGCGAGCATTGTCACGGCGCGCATGGACTGCGCAATCCGGTACGCCTGGTCTACGAGGTGGCGCGTCTGTGCCGGGACCGACGCTTGGAAGACGTACTCGTGGGCGACGTCCTTGAAGAGGCTCGTGAGGTCGACCTCCTGCTGGAAGTAGGCTCCGAGCCCCTGCCGCGCCTGCTGCCCGACGATCGCGAGGACAGGGACGTGGTCCATCTTGGCGTCGTAGAGCCCGTTCAACAGGTGAATTGCGCCCGGCCCGCTTGTCGCGAGGCAGACGCCGACCTCGCCGGTCCACTTCGCGTGGGCGCAGGCCATGAAGGCGGCCTCCTCCTCGTGGCGGGCCTGGACGAACCGGATGGCGTGGTCGGTGCCTTCGAGGCGGTTGAGCGCGCCCATAAACCCGTTGATCCCGTCGCCGGGGTAGCCGTAGATGCGACGGACGCCCCACGCGTGGAGGCGGCGGAAGAGGTAGTCGGCGACGGTCTGGCTCATGACGGGAAGAGGGCTGGAGAGGAAACGTCAGCCGGCGAAGGCGAGGGTCGAGAGAAGGGCGTTCGCGGTCTGGCGGCTGTCGAGGCGCGTGTGTTGCACGACGACGGGCACGTCGCTCTCGACGAGGCTGGCGTAGTCGGTGTCGCGCGGGACCGGCTCGGGGTCCGAGAGGTCGTTGAAGCGGACGTGGCGCGTGCGCCGGGCCGGGACCGTGACGCGGTACGGGCCGACGGGCTCGCGGTCGGCGAAGTAGAGCGTGACCCTGAGGTGGGCGTCGACGTCCCCCGCGTTGAGGACGCAGAACGTCTCGTGGCTGGTCATCGCCGGCTCGGGGCCGGTCGAGGTGCCGGGGATGTAGCCCTCTGCGATGGCCCAGCGTGTGTGTCCGAGGTCACGCATGGGAGTCGGGGGAGTCGCCGCGGGCACTGTCGTCTGCTTCGGGGCCGTCCGTCTCGGTGAGCGCGCGGAGGGCGTCGACGTCGGGGACGAGCGGTCGCCCAGCGGCGTAATCGACGAGGCCGCGGTCGCGGAACGAGCCGAGGACGACGCTCACGTGGGACCGGCTCATGGCTGCCAGACGGGCGATCTGGTCGTGCGTGAGTGCCAGCCGGGCAGGGCCGTCGCGGTCGCCCGTGGCCTGGTCGATCCGGGACAGGTGAAGCAGCAGACGGGCTAGCCGCCCCTCGGCGTCCCGGTGCGTGAGGATCTCGGCGCGCGCCTCGGCCTCGACTGCCCGCTCGCACAGCGCCCCGACGACGCCGAGCAGCGCGCCCTGCGACCGCTGGAAGAGGCCGAGCACGTCGGCGAGTGAGAGCGACGTCACCTCACTGTCGGAGACGGCACACGCCGTCGAGGGCCGCACGCCGCCGCCCTCGGCGCAGAAGCACAGCATCCCGAACGGCGTGCCTGGGGAGACGCGGTGGAGGAGGAGCCCGCCCCTCGACACCTCGACGGCCCCGAGGTGGAGGAAGTACACCGCGTCGGCGGCGTCGCCCGGGCTCCAGACCCTCTCGCCCGGGCCGTACCGGCGGACCGGACCCGCGCGAAGTGCGTCGTCGAGCGTCCCGACGACGGTCACGGTCAGCGTCTCGCAACCGTCGTGGATCGGGAAGAGGAGCGGGAGAGAGTGGGCCATGCGAGGGAATGCGCCTGGGCATACAGACGTACCCTGCCCCTTAAGGGTCCGTCACACGGCTCGGCGGTGTTCGCCGGCTAACACCGGCGGCGACATCGCGCGCCCCTGCCAGAGAGCGGATGCATCTTGCCGTTCCCGACGATCTGCCCCATGCCCACCTTCCGCTGCGACCTCGCCCAGACCGGCGCGCCGCTCCCCCACGTCTGGTCCCACACCGTCGGGAGCGGCCACGCCACGCTCGCGCTCCGCGCCGACTGGCAGGCCCAGCTCCGGCGGTGCCACGAGGAGCTCGGCGTCCACCACGTCCGGTTCCACGGGCTGCTGAACGACGACATCGGCACGCTCGTCGACCACGCGGGCGAGCTCGTCGACTCGTTCTTCAACGCCGACCAGATCATGGACTTTCTGGTCTCGATCGGGATGCGGCCGTTCGTCGAGCTCAGCCTGATGCCCGAGGCGCTCGCGTCGGGCCGCAAGACGGTCTTCCACTACCGCGGGAATGTGACGCCGCCCAAGGACGTAGAGGCGTGGGGCGGACTCATCGAGCGACTGGCGCGGCACTGGGTCGAGCGGTACGGCGCCGAGGAGGTGCGCCAGTGGTACTTCGAGGTCTGGAACGAGCCCAACCTGGACCACTTCTGGACGGGGTCGCAGGCCGACTACTTCGAGCTGTACCGTGCGACGGCCGACGCCCTCAAGCGCGCCGATCCTGGCCTCCGCGTGGGTGGTCCGGCGACGGCCAAGAACGAGTGGATCGAGGAGCTGGTCGCGTTCTGCGAGGCCGAGGGCCTCCCGCTCGACTTCGTGACCACGCACCACTACCCGACCGACGCCTTCGGCGCGCCCGACGACGACACGCGCGGGCAGCTCGCCGCCGGGACGCGCGGCGTGCTCCGCGAGCAGGCCCTCGACGCCGCGCGCCGCGCCGGCGGCCGCCCGCTCTACTACACCGAGTGGAACGCGTCGTCGAACCCGTTCTACGCGCCCCACGACCGGCCCTACGCGGCAGCCTTCGTGATGAAGAGCTTCCTCGACGTGGCCGGGGTCGTCGAGGGCTACAGCTTCTGGACGTTCACCGACCTCTTCGAGGAGGTCTACTTCGACTCGACGCCGTTCCGCGGCAAGTTCGGGCTGCTCACCATCCACGGCGTCGCCAAGCCGACGTACCGCGCCGTCCAGCTCCTCCACCGCGCTGGGACCGAGCGGCTGCGCGTCGACGGAATGCACCCGACGGTCGACCGCTGGGTGACCCGCCACGACGACGGCCGACTCACCGTCCTGCTCACGAACCACGCCCTCCCCGAGCACGCCATCGAGGCGGCCCGCGTCCGCCTCGTCTTAGACGGCGCGCCCGAGCCCACCTCGCTCACGGCGGAGCGGATCGACGAGGACCACGCCAACGCCCGCCGGCACTGGGAGACGATGGGCGAGCCGGCCTACCTGAGCGCCGAGCAGGTGGAAGCGCTCCACGCCGCGAGCGAGCTCGTGCCCGAGCCGCAGGCGTGGGCTCGGGAAGGCGAAGCCCTCGTGGTCGAGCTGGACCTGCCGCCTCATGCGGTCGCCGCGCTCACCTTCACCTTCGACGCCTGACCATGCCCGACGACGCCCGAGGTGCGCGCGACGACGACGCCCTCCTCTCCGACCTCCAGCGGCACACGTTCGACTACTTCCTCCACGAGGGCAACCCCGAGAACGGGCTCGTCAAGGACAACACGCGCGAGGAGTCGCACGCCAGCATCACCGCCGTGGGGCTCGCGCTGGCCTGCTTTCCCGTCGCCGTCGAGCGCGGGTACCTGGGCCGCTCCGACGCCGTTGAGCGCGTGCTCGCCACGCTCCGCTTCTTCTGGGAGAGCGAGCAGAGCGAGGCCCCCGACGCGACGGGGCACCGCGGCTTCTACTACCACTTCCTCCACATGGACACTGGCCGCCGGGCGTGGGAGAGCGAGCTCTCGACCATCGACACGACGTTCCTCGTCGCCGGCGCGCTCATGGCCGCGCAGTACTTCGACGGCGACGGCGACGAGACCGAGCTTCGCCACCTCGCCGACGTGCTCTACCGCCGCGTCGAGTGGGACTGGGCGCTCGATGGCGACCCGGCTGTCAGCCACGGGTGGGCGCCGGAGGACGGGTTCATCCCGCACCGCTGGGAGGGCTACAGCGAGGCGCTCCTCCTCTACGCCCTCGCCCTCGGCTCGCCGACCCACCCCATCCCCGAGACGAGCTACGCCGCCTGGCTGGATACCTACGACTGGCGGACGCTCTACGGCCACGAGCACGTCTACGCCGGGCCGCTCTTCATCCACCAGCTATCGCACGCCTGGGTCGACTTCCGCGGCCTCCAGGACGCGTTCATGCGCGAGAAGGGGATCGACTACTTCGAGAACAGCCGACGGGCGACGTACGTGCAGCAGGCCTACGCCATCCAGAACCCGCGCGGCTTCCGCGGCTACGGCGAGAACGCCTGGGGCGTGACGGCGTCGGACGGCCCCGGCCCGGCCGAGCACACGGTGGACGGGGAAGACCGGCGGTTCTGGGCCTACCTCGCGCGCGGCGTCCCGTTCGGGCCGGACGACGGGACGCTCTCGCCGTGGGCCGTCGTGGCGAGCCTCCCGTTCGCGCCCGAGATCGTGCTCCCGGCCCTCGCCCACGTCAACGTGCACCACCCCGAGGTCACGAGCAAATACGGCTTCAAGTGCTCGTTCAACCCGACGTTCCCCGGCGACGAGACCGCCGACGGCGGGTGGATCTCGAAGGGGTACTACGGGCTCGACCAGGGACCCATCGTGCTCATGATCGAGAACTACCTCACGGGGCTGCCGTGGCGGCTCATGCGCGGCTGCGACGTGCTCGTGCGCGGGCTCCGCCGCGCCGGCTTCTCCGGCGGCTGGCTCGACCGTGCCGGCTGACGCCCTGCCCATCGACTCCCGATGCGCCCTCCTCTCGGGCTGACGATGGCGTCCCTGCCATCCCGTTGTCGCCCGAACGCGCCGAACTGGGTCGGCGGCCGGTACGCCGTAAGGGTGAGCGGACTGGGATGGTCAGGGCCGTGAGCCGGACCCGTAGTTCGCCACACCCGTCCCTCCCACTCCCATGCGACACGCCGTCCTCGCCTCGCTTCTTCTGCCCCTCGCCGCGTGCGCGCAGCCCGGGTCCTCCGGCGACGCGGCCGGGTGCGTCCCGCCCGACGCCGCGTTCAGCGCCGCCGGTTGGCAGACCGACTTCTGCACGGCCGCGGTCCCCCTCTCCGAGATCCGGTCCGGCGGGCCGCCCCGGGACGGGATCCCGCCGCTCGACGACCCCACCTTCGAGGCCGCCTCCGCCGTGGACTGGCTCAGGGACGAGGAGCCCGTCCTCTACCTCTCCCACCGGGGCGACGCCCGGGCCTACCCGATCCAGGTCCTCATGTGGCACGAGATCGTCAACGACCACGTCGGCGGTGCCCCCGTCGGCGTCACGTTCTGCCCGCTCTGCAACGCGGCCGTCGCCTTCGTCCGCCCCGAGGTCGAGGGCGACACGCTCACGTTCGGGACCAGCGGCAACCTCCGCATGAGCGACCTCGTGATGTGGGACCGCCAGACGGAGAGCTGGTGGCAGCAGGTGACCGGGGAGGCCATCGTGGGCGAGCTGACGGGGACCCAGCTCGAGCTCCTGCCGGCCTCTATCGTCTCGTGGGCCGCCTTCCGCGAGCGGCACCCGGAGGCCCCCGTGCTCTCCCGCGAGACCGGGTTCGACCGACCCTACGGCCAGAACCCGTACGCCGGCTACGACGACGTCGACGCGAGCCCCTTCCTCTACGACGGCCCGCATGACGGCCGTCTCCGCCCGATGGACCGCGTCGTGGGCGTCGCTACCGGCGGCGACGCCGTGGCGTACGCGTTCGACGTGCTGCGGGAGGAGCGCGCCGCGAACGACACGGTCGGCGGCGAGCCGCTCGCGGTGCTGTGGGCGCCGGGCACGGCCTCGGCGCTCGACGAGGGCACGGTCGCCGGGGGGCGCGACGTGGGCGCCGTCGGCGTCTTCCGCCGCACGCTCGGCGGCCGCACGCTGACGTTCGAGCCGGCCGGCGACGGCCGCTTCCGCGACGTCGAGACGGGGAGCACGTGGACGGTGCTCGGCGCGGCCGTGGACGGACCGCTCCGCGGCGAGGCCCTCGACGCCGTCCCACACCACGCCGTGTTCTGGTTCGTGTGGGCCGCGTTCCAGCCCGAAGGCACGCTCTACACCTCCACAGATTGACCCCGCCCTCATGGCCTACGATTACGACGTCCTCGTCCTCGGCGGCGGCGCGGCCGGCCTCACCGCAGCCGGCGTCGCCGTCAACCTCGGCGCGAGCGCGGCGATGGTCGAGCACGACCGGCTCGGCGGCGACTGCACGTGGACCGGGTGCATTCCGTCGAAGACGCTCCTCAAGGCTGCCGAGGTCGCCCACCAGGCCGCTTCGGCCTCGCTCTACGGCCTCGCCGACACGCCGATCCCGGTCGACTTCTCGGCCCTGATGCGGCACGTCCGCGGCGTGCGCGAGCACGTCTACGCCGACGCCGACGCCCCGCCGATCTTCGAGGCGATGGGCGTCGCCGTCCGCCACGGCCGCGCCCGGTTCGTGGACGCCCACAGCGTCGAGATCGAGGGCGAGGGGGGTGAGGTGGAGCGCGTCAGCGGGCGCTACGTCGTCATCGCGACGGGTGGTCGGCCGGCGGTGCCGCCCGTGCCCGGCCTCTCCGGCGTCCCCTTCCTCACGACGGAGACCCTCTTCGAGATCGAGGACCAGCCGGCCCGCCTCGGCGTCCTCGGCGGCGGGCCCATCGGGGTGGAGATGGCGCAGGCGTTCCGCCGCCTCGGCTCGGAGGTGACGGTGCTCGACCGCGGCCCGCGCATCCTCGGCAAGGACGACCCCGACCTCGCCGGGTACCTCCAGGAGCAGTTGGAAGGGGAGGGCGTCCGCTTTCTGTTCGGGGCAGAGGTCGAGCGGGTCGAGCGCGACCCTTCGATAGGCTCAGGGCAGGCTGGCGACCGGATCGTGATCGCCGTGAAGGGCGTCTCTGATCGCATCGTCGTGGACGCCCTCCTCGTGGCGGCGGGCCGACGGCCGAACGTCGAAGGGCTGGGGCTCGACGCGGCGGGGGTGGTGTACACCCCGAAGGGAGTCACCGTGGACGCCCACGGGCGGACGAGCGTGAAGCACGTCTACGCCGTCGGCGACGTGACGGGGCAGTTCGCCTTCACGCACATGAGCGAGCACACGGCGAAGGTGGCCGTGACCCACGCCCTCCTCCGGCTCCCGATGAAGGTGGACGCCGCGCACCTCCCGTGGGTGACCTACACCGACCCCGAACTGGCCCACGTCGGCGCGACGGCAGCGTCGCTGGAGGAGGCGGGGACGGCGTTCGAGACGTACCGCTTCCCGTACGACCGCCTCGACCGCGCCATCACCGAGGGCGCGGCCGTCGGCGAGGTCCGCGTCTACGCGACGACGTGGCGCGGGAAGGTCCTCGGCGCGACCGTGCTCGGGAGCCGTGCCGGCGAGCTCATCGGCGAACTGGCCCTCGCGATGCGGCACGGCATCAGCCTCCGCCAGATCAGCGACACGATCCACCCGTACCCGACCTATGGGCTCGGCGTCCGCCGCGCCGCCGACCAGTGGTACGCGCGCCGGCAGTCGGCCCGGCTGACACGGCTCGTGCAGCGCGTGTTCGGCTACCGCGGGCCTGCCCACGGGCACAAGCCCGGCCGCATCGTCTAGCCGCGCGCCCCTCACGAATCGCCCCCTTCCATGCCCTGGATCGAAACCGTCTCTGAAGATGAGGCACACGGCGACCTCCGCGCCGTCTACGACCGCCTCGCCGGCGCCCGCGGCAAGGCCTCCAACATCATGCGCGTGCAGAGCCTCCACCCCGAGGCCATGGCCGCGCACCTGGACCTGTACCTGGCCGTGATGTTCGCGCGCTCCGGGCTCCGCCGCTCCGAGCGCGAGCTGATCGCGATCGTCGTCTCGGCCGCCAACGGATGCGCCTACTGCGTACGCCACCACGCCGAGGCATTGAAGGCGTTGTGGACGGACGACGCCCGCGTGACGCAGGCCGCCGAAGACTACCGCGCTCTCGACCCCGGATCGGGTCCGGGGCAGGCCCTCTCCGAGCGCGAGCGCGCCCTCTGCGACTACGCCGACGCCCTCACTCGCGAGCCCGCCTCCGTGTCCGAGGCCTCCGTCGAGCGCCTCCGCGCCGCCGGCCTCTCCGACCGCGACGTCCTCGACGCCAACCTCATCGTCTCCTACTTCAACTTCGTCAACCGCATCGCCGAGGGGCTCGGCGTGGCGTTCACGGAGGAGGAGGCGACGGGCTACCGGTACTGACCATGTGGGACGCGATCCAGGACTGGTTCCTCGGCCTCGGCGCCGAGTACGGCGTGGACCCCCTCATCTTCGGGGCGATCTACATCGGGGCCATCCCGTTCTTCACGCTCTCGGTGGGGTGGGTAGTGCGGAACCTCCGGCGGGGCGAGTCCATCGTGGCGCCGGCGCTCGCGGCGTCGTTCTTCTTCGTCTCGGCGTACCTCTACCTCCTGGTCGCCGGGCGGAACATCCCGTGGTGGGTCTACGGTGTCCTCGCCGCGATGGTGGTCGTCGGGGCGTGGTCCACGGTGCGGAAGGTGCGGGCCCGTGCCGCGAGCGAACCTACCGAGGTGCCCGTCGTCCTCCTCATCGCCGACATCAGCGGGTACACCCGGTTCATGCTCGACAACGCCGTGGCGACGAGCCACGCCCATGCGATCACGGCGCGGCTGCTCTCGGCGCTCGTGCGGGCGGCCCGGCCGCCGCTCCGCGTGGCGGAGGTCGAGGGCGACGCCGTGTTCTTCTACGCCCCGGCGACGGCCGAGACGCGGGGCGCCGTCCAGCGCGCGGTCAAGGAGGAGGTGCCCCGGATCTTCCGCGCCTTCGAGGCCGAGGTGCTCCGCCTGGCGCAGTTGGACGCATGTGACTGCAGCGCGTGCGCCGGCGTCGGGCGCCTCCGGCTCAAGCAGGTCGGACACGTCGGCGAGGCCACGGTCGAGCGAGTGGGCCGGTTCGAGAAGCTCGTCGGGGCCGACGTCGTCCTCGTCCACCGCCTCCTCAAGAACGCCGTGCCCGAGCGGCGGTACGTGCTCCTGACCGCGCCGGCGTGCCGCGCGTTCTCGCCGTTCTTCGGGCTCCACCCCGAGCGCCACGTCGAGCGCGTGGCGGACTTCGGCGAGGTCGAAGCGTTCGTGTTCGGGGACGGCGCCGTAGACCAGATCGTCCCGGTCGGGCCGGCGCCGCCGCTGGCGTGGCACGAGCGGCTGCGCTGGAGGCTCCGCCTCCGCTTCCGTACCCGCTCCTCGGTCCCGCCCGCCGCCCCCGTCCCGTACGGGCCCGCTCCCTCACCCCCCCCATCTCTCCCCCTCCCTGATCGCTCATGCCCGACGCCCCCGCCGACTACTCCGACCTCCGCGCCCTCGTCGTCAACTGCACGCTGAAGCGCTCGCCCGAGCGCTCCCACACCGAGCTCCTGCTCCGGGTCCCGACGGAGATCCTGGAGAAGCAGGGCGTCGCGGTCGAGCACGTCCGCGCGGTCGACCTCGACCTCGCGCCCGGCGTGCAGCCGGACATGAGAGAGCACGGGTTCGAGCGCGACGACTGGCCCGCGCTCTACGACAAAGTGAGCGCGGCCGACATCCTCGTCGTCGGCACGCCGATCTGGCTGGGCGAGCGGTCGAGCGTGTGCGGCCGGCTCGTCGAGCGGCTCTACGCCATGAGCGGGATGCTCAACGAGAGGGGCCAGTACGTCTACTACGGGAAGGTCGGCGGCTGCGTCGTGACCGGCAACGAGGACGGCGTCAAGCACGTGGCCGCGGGCGTGCTCTACGCGCTCCAGCACCTCGGCTACACCGTCCCGCCCCAGGCCGACGCCGGGTGGATCGGCGAGGCCGGGCCGGGGCCGAGCTACGGCGACGAGGCCGAGGATGGCGGCCGCGTCGGGCTCGACAACGAGTTCACGAAGCGGAACGCGACGTTCATGACGTGGAACCTGCTCCACCTCGCGCGGCTGTTGAAGGACGCCGGCGGCGTCCCGGCCTACGGGAACCAGAAGAGCGCGTGGGCCGACGGCGAGCGGTTCGGCTACGAGAACCCGGAGTACCGGTAGCCGGCCTCGGGGCGAACGCGGTGCCGGGTAAGAGATCGGCCCGGCGTCTTGTCGGGGTGCTCACACCCCCCCAACCTCTCCCTTCTCGCCATGCCCCGCATCGCCATCGTCGTCCTCGCCGGTACCGACGGCCCCTCGAACCTGGGCCGCGCCGTGAACGCCCTCGAAACGGCCACCGAGGCCGTCGAGGCCGGCGACGACCTCCGCTTAGTCTTCGACGGCGCCGGGACCCAGTGGATCGGCGCCTTCGCCGACCCCGAGCACCGCTACCACGACCTCTACGCCGAGGTCAAGCCCCACATCACCGGCGCCTGCCAGTACTGCGCCAACGCATACGGCGTCAAGCCCGCCGTCGTCGACGAGGGGATCCCGCTCCTGAAGGAGCACCGCGGCCACCCCAGCCTCCGCGGCCTCGTCGCCGACGGTTTCGGGGTGCTCACCTTCTAGGCGCGGCCGGCCCGACCCGATCAGGGGACGGAGTGCGCCTCGTGCTGAGGAGCCGGCCTGGCCGGCCCATGTCATCCTCCGCGTCCAGAGGGGCGCGCCCCGTCTCCGCCCATGTTCCCGCCTGCGCCCGCGTTCCTCCCGTCCGTCACCGCGGCACAGATGCGCGAGGTGGACCGGCTGATGGTCGAGGCGTACGGTGTCGAGCTCCTCCAGATGATGGAGCACGCCGGTCGTGCCGTCGCCCGGGTGGCCCGTGCCCGCTTCCTCGGCGGGAACGTGTGGGGGAGGCGCGTCGTGGTGCTCGCTGGGACGGGCGGGAACGGCGGCGGCGGGCTCGTCGCAGCCCGGCTCCTCGCCAATGGCGGGGCCGACGTGCGGGTCCTGACGACGCGGGCAGACGACGCCTACGGAGGCGTCCCCGCCCACCAGCTCGGCATCCTCCGTCGGATCGGCGTACCCGTCCACTCCGACGGGGGCCCCTCCGAACGGGCGGACCTCGTCGTGGACGCCGTCCTCGGCTACAGCCTCGACGGCGCGCCCCGGGGGCCGGCCGGCCGCCTCATCCGCTGGGCGAACGGCCAGCCGGGCCCCGTCCTCAGCCTCGACGTCCCCTCCGGCGTGGACGCGACGACGGGCGAGGCCTTCGACCCGCACGTCCGCGCCGCCGCGACGGTCACGCTCGCCCTCCCTAAGAGCGGCCTCGACGCGGCCCGGGACGCCGTGGGCGACCTCTTCCTCGCCGACATCGGCGTGCCGCCCGCGCTCTACGCCCGACTCGGGCTTCCGGCCCGGCCGCTCTTCACCGACGGCGACCTCCTCGCCCTCTAACCGACCCAGATGCGCTCTCGTACCCTCCGCTTCGACAACGGCCGCGGCGACACGCTCGCCGCCGTCCTCGACCTCCCGCCCGACGGCGAGGTCGTCGGGTGCGCCCTCTTCGCCCACTGCTTCACGTGCTCGAAGAACCTCTCCGCCGCCGCCCACGTCGCCCGTGCCCTCACCGCCGAGGGGCTCGCCGTGCTCCGGTTCGACTTCACCGGCCTCGGCCAGTCCGGCGGCGACTTCGCCGACACCCACGTCTCGACGAACGTGGCCGACCTCGTGGCGGCGGCGCGGTTCATGGGCGAGACGCTCGAGGCGCCGGGCCTGCTCGTCGGTCACTCGCTCGGCGGGGCGGCCGTGCTGCTCGCGGCCGGCCAGCTCCCGAGCGTGAGGGCCGTCGCCACGATCGGCGCGCCGTGCCGGCCGGACCACGTCCGTCACCTCCTGGCCGAGAGCGAGGACGAGATCCGCCACCGGGGCGAGGCCGAGGTGGTCCTCGGCGGGCGGCGCTTCACGGTCCGTGAGGACTTCCTCGACGACCTCGACCAGCACCGGATGGACGAGGCCGTCGGCGGGCTCGGCCGCGCCCTCCTCGTGCTCCACGCGCCGACGGACCAGACCGTCGGGGTCGAGAACGCCGCCCACATCTTCCAGCAGGCGAGGCACCCCAAGAGCTTCGTCTCGCTCGACACCGCCGACCACCTCCTCACCGACCCCGCCGACAGCCGCTACGCCGGCCAGGTCATCGCCGTGTGGGCAGGGCGCTACCTCGGCGCGAGCCAGCCCGAGCGGAAGCGCCGCGCCCCGGACGACAACCGCGTCGTGGCGAGGACGGAGTCCGGCGGGCTCCGCACCGAGGTCCTCGCGGGCGGCCACCCGCTCGTCGCCGACGAACCCGCGAGCGTGGGCGGCACGGACGAGGGGCCGTCGCCGTACGACCTCCTCGCCGCTGGGCTCGCGGCCTGCACGTCGATGACGCTCCGGATGTACGCCGACCGCAAGGGGTGGCCGCTGGAGGCCGCGACCGTCCGCGTCCTCCACGAGAAGGTCCACGCCGACGACGCCGTGACAGGGGGCGGTAAGCTCGACCGGTTCACGCGCGAGATCGCCGTCGAGGGCGACCTCGACGACGACCAGCGCCAGCGGCTCGTCGAGATCGCCGAGCGGTGCCCGGTCCACCGGACGCTCCACGGTGACCCCGAGGTCGTCACCCGCCTCGCCGACGTGCCGGCGCCGCACCGGGCCCTCGAACCCATCGATGCGGACGGGGCATCGCCGTGAGCATTCCCGTCTCCGTCATCATCCCGGCCCTCACTGAGGCCGATGAGATCTAGGCGACGCTGGCGAGCGCGCTCGGGTAGTCCGGCCCGGTCGAGGTCCTTCTCGTGGACGGCCCACCTCAGACGAATGCCCCGACGGGCCGCAGGACCGTGGGCTACGCCCCGGCCCGCGCCTGCATCACGATCCGCCAACGACCGACCGGCCCGGCCCAGCCCCACGGCCCTGCTCCTTCTACAACCGCCGCCTCCGACCTTCATCGCTCGGGTACCCCCCGCCCGACGAGCAGCGACACCGCTCAGAGCTGGCCGAACCTCTGGCAGCCTGACCTTAGCCGATCGTCCGTCGGAGCGAGGTCAGACCCATCCATTCACTGCTCGAAGGCGTGCCAGGCGATCCGAAGACAGGGCGTCGCGTCAATGTCCGGGTCAGTGTGCCCGCGTGCTGTACGAGCCCTTGCTCGGATTTATCTGTCCTCTACGGCAGCAACCGGACGGTTCCCATGGTCCCGTCAACCTCCACGAGGGCGCCCTCCGGCAGCGTCGCGACGACCTGGTCGATGCCCACGACGCACGGCTTCCCGTACTCGCGGGCCACCACCGCTCCGTGCTGCAGTGCCCCGCCAACTTCGAGCACGATCGCGGCCGCGTTCACGAACAGGGGTGTCCAGCCCGGGTCCGTCGTGTACGCCACGAGCACGTCTCCCTTCTCCACGCGCTTGTCGTGAGGGGAGTGGAGGGTCTTTACCGGACCGCTCACGACGCCAGGCGATACGGGCATACCGCTCCACACGCCTGGCGTATCTGCGCGTGGCGGCGGCCGCAGGATCCGCCCCCGGGAGTCGATGGCGGCCGGGAACCGCTTCACCTGCGCATCGAGCCTCGCGCGGAAGCGCCGCCGCTCTGCCGATGCCGCTCGCAGGTCCAGCCCGGTATCCTCCGACGCCGCCTTCAGCTCCGCGAAGGTCAGCGAGAAGACGTCCTCTGCCACGTCGATGCGGCCCTCTCGGGCGAGACGATGCCCTTCGGCCAGCACGCGCTTCCGGACGCCGTAGTTGAACAGGACGACGAGGTGCTTGGGTGTGTCACGGGCACCGGCGAACAGGTCGATGAGGCGGTAGACGCGGCGGAGCAGCATGCGGCGCAGCGGTCCCATGCTGCGCGCCAGCTCCCCGTAGGCCCTCTTTCGCTCCTCCACCAGGCGCCGGTGCGCGACCTCCGGATCGTAGCGGTCGTCGTCCAGGCTCATGCACGACATCTGCCGCAGGGCCAGGCGAGGGTCGTCCGCGTAGCGCGGGCTCGCCACGTCCGACTCCAGCGGGCCGCGCCAGCCGAAGGCGGCAAGGAACCGGTCCCACGCTTCCATGAACGCGGACGGCATCTTGCGCTGCTCGATCCGCCTGGCCACCTGCTCCAGGTCACGCCAGTCTCCGGGCTCCAGCAGCGCGGCCAGCCGGCGAAGCGAGATCCCCATCTCGACGACCACGTTGTCCGTGGCGCCGGTCGCGAGCGCGTCCGCCAGCGCCTTCCGTTCGGGGTGCCTCGCGCCGGTGACCCCGCCCAGCGGCAACGTTCCGGCGACGAAGGCCGGCATCGCGACCTCGAAGATCTCACCCGACAGGCGTGCCTGATAGGTGCGGCGGAACGCCTCCAGCGGGAGTCCACCGTCCAGCTGCTCGCGCAACTCGCGCTCCAAGGCGTCGATCCGTTGGCGGTACACGCGGTGCGCCCGCTCGGGAGACACGACGGTCCGGCCCATGTTCCAGGCGAAGCCGCGCAGGTGCCACAGGGCGCGGGGAACGACCCTGAGGAGCCGGAGGCTCATCCACGGCGGCCTCGCCTCGGCACGGTACCGCTTCGGATCGATGGCGCCCAGGATCTGGGCCATCAGGGTGTCGGTGGCGGCGGTGCCCTTCGCCAGCATCGCGGGGCTCGCCAGCCAGAGGATGTTGGAGTAGTTGATGTACATCCGCCCGCCCGCGAAGAAGAACACCGCCTCTTGGGGCGGTACGTCCCTCTTTAACGGGCCCACCCACGACTGCACGATACCGGAGAACATGCTCTCCATGTTGTCGAGCCCCAGGGGCGAGATCGGGGCATTCGTGGTCATCCCTTTCGACAGCGCCGCGTCGCCGTACAGCCGCCTTCGCTCTCCCGGTCTCGTCACCATCTCCGGCGGGAGCGGCACGTAGGTGGTGATGGGGCGCGCCTGCAGCACGTGGAGCCGGCCGCCGGCGTAGGCCCACTCGACGTCGACCGGCACCTCGTACAGCGCCTCGATCCGGACGATCATCCCGGTCAGCTCGCGGAGCTGCGCGTCGGTCAGCGCCCGCTCCGCGGGACGGTGGTTCTCCCGCTCCACGGTTCCGCCGCCGGCGTCCAGCCACGCGGAGACGCGCTTGTCGCCCCGCGTCTCCTCCACCACCGCCGAGTCGATCTTGCTGATGACGAAGTGGTCAGGAGAGACCCGCCCGTCGACCACTGAGGTGCCGAGACCCCAGTTCGCGTTGATGACAGCCTCGTCGTAGTCGTTCGTCACAGGGTTCAGGGAGAACCCGACGCCGGCGACGTCGCTGGCGATCTGCCGCTGCACAACGACGGCGATCCGCGGTGCCCAGAGGTCGAACTGGCGTTCGGCCTTGTAGGTGAATACCCGCAGGTCGAGACTGGAGACGAAGCACGCCCGCACCGCGTCCTCGAGTCCGGCCGCGGAAACGCCCATCCGGGTCTCGTAGCTCCCCGCAAATGAGGCGGATGCCAGGTCTTCCTCGGGCGACGAAGAGCGAACGGCAAAGCGTTGTCCGCTGCTCGGGCTCCTCAGATGGCTGTGCAGCGCGTTCAGCGCATCCCGCTGCGTCGCAGTGAGGGGGAGTGCCAGCGCGTGCTGCTGGAGCTTGCTGCACAGCGCAGGCCACTCGTCCGTTGAGGCATGGGTTAGATGTGTCCAGCCCTCGGAGGCCATGACACGGTCAAACCAGGGCGCGAAGAAGGCGCTCGCGAGAACGACTCCCGGCGGCACAGGCAGTCCTGCCGCGCACATCCGGATCAACGACGCAGCCTTGCCTCCCACATCGGCGCGAGGCAGCTGCGGGCCGCCGGGAAACGGAATCACCATTGGGTTCGTCAAGGACACGTGATCGCGGGGATTTGAGGGGGGTGGCGGATTTCCAGCAGTGCCACACGGTGAGTTTCGATGATCCTCCTGTCCCCCGGATCGGGTGAAGCGGTCAGGGGCCGTCCCCCTTACGTGACCAGGCCCGTCCTGGGCTCCAGGTTCGACCGCTTTACCCGCGAGATCGCCGTAGAAGGCAACCTCGACGACGACCAGCGTGCCCGCCCAGTCGAGATCGCCGAGCGGGGCTCGGTCCACCGGACGCTCCACGGACCCATCGACGTAGCGACCCGGCTGGCCGATGGCCCGCGCCCCACGTCGCTGCGGAGCCGGAAGGGCCCCCGGTGGCGTACCCCCTCCACCGCCCACCCTCCCCCCTCATGCGAGACGACGTCCGCCCCGGGAACCCCTTCCCGGACTACGAGCTCCCCGACCACCTCGGCACGCCCCGCCGGCTCTCCGACTTGCAGGGCCCGGACCCCATGGTGCTCACGCTCCTCCGCGGCCTGTTCTGCCCAAAGGACCGCCAGCAGCTCCACCGGCTCGTCCCGTTCCACGACGAGTGCGTCGTCGGCTACACGCGGCTCGTCTCCGTCACGACGGACGACAGCGTCGTGGAGGTCAACGAGCTGCGCCAGGGCGTCGGCGCCCACTGGCCGTTCCTCTACGACGCCGATCGCGTGATCGCCGACGACCTCGGCATCCACGAGTACACCGACGAGGAGCACCGGCCGATGATCCCGCACACGCTCGTGCTCGAGCCCGGCCTCGTGATCCACAGCGTCTACCCGGGCTACTGGTACTGGGACCGCCCCTCGCTGGCCGAGCTCCGGCAGGACCTCCGCGCGATCACGCGGAAGGTCCGGCCCGACTGGGAGATCGACACGCCCGAGATGCGTCAGAAGTGGGAGGGGGGCGACAAGGAGGTGTTCTACCCCTACGGCGAGTCGATGGAGGAGGCGCTCGCCAGGGCGAACGGGGCCCTCGATCGGTTCGCCGGCCCCTCCTGAGGTCCGGCCGTTGCGGAGCGCTCTGGTCCGTGAAGAGCCGATGGAGTGAAGGACTCGGCACCAACGTGCAGGGCGTACCCTCCCATGACATTCCCCTCCACCTATCCCTTAGGACCCGTGCCTACCGCCCAGCAGATCGACGTCTACACCTCCGGCTGCCCGCTCTGCGAGGACGCCGTCGAGACCGCCCGCCGCCTCGCGACGCCGGAGCAGACCGTGACCGTCCACGACCTCCGCGACGAGGCCACGGCCGAGCGTGCCGTCCGCCTCGGCGTCCGCTCCGTCCCCGCCGTCGTCGTGGACGGCCGCCTCGCCGGCTGCTGCACGGGCGGCGGCGTCAGCGAGGCCGGGCTCCGCGCCGAAGGCGTGGGCTCCTGACCGGGGGCCGTCGTGGCGATGACGACCGGCGAGCTGGCGCGGCGGGCGGGCGTGAAGCCCTCGACCGTCCGCTACTACGAGCGGGCGGGCGTGCTGCCGGAGCCGGCGCGGACCGCCGCCGGCTACCGCGTCTACACCGCCGAGGACGTAGAGCGCCTGCGGTTCGTGCAGCGGGCGCAGGCCCTCGGCTTCACGCTCGCCGAGATCACCGGCCTCCTCGCCCTCGCCGTCTCCGAGGTCGACTGCGACGCCGTCCGTGTCCGCGCCGAGGCCCACCGCGCCGACGTCGAGGCGAAGCTCCGCGACCTCGAGCGGGTCCGCGGGGCGCTCGACGTCCTAATCGCCGCCTGCCACGACCGCCGCGCGACCGCCCCCTGCCCCATCCTCGACGCCCTCCGCCACGACGACGACCTCGACCCGGACGCCGGTCCCACCCCGACCCCGTGAACCCATGGACCGCACCGACCGCAAGGCCCGCCTCGGCCTCCTCGCCGCCCTCGGCGCCGCCGTCGCGGCGAGCGCCTGCTGTACGGTCCCGCTGCTGCTCGTCGCCCTCGGCGTGGGCGGGGCGTGGGTCGGCACGCTGGCGGCGCTCGAGCCCCTCCGCCCGCTCTTCGTCGGCCTCGCGCTGGCGGCGCTCGCCTACGCGGGCTACCGGGAGTGGCGGGCGGGCCGCGCCGTCGCCCGGGGGACCGACTGCGACTGCGATGAGGAGGGCGTCCCGCCACGGACACGCCGGGTGCTCCTCGGCGTGGGGGCCGTCGCCGCGCTCGCGCTCGTCGCCTCCCCGCAGCTCATCCGCGCCGCCAGTCCGCCGGACGCCGCCGCCCGCGCCGCTGCCGGCCCCGTCTCCACGGCGCGGGTGGTGCTGGACGTGGAGGGGATGACGTGCGCGTCGTGCCACGTCACCGTCCGCCGTGCGCTGCTGGGCGTGGCCGGCGTGGGGGCCGCCGAGGTCTCGTACGAGCCGCCACGCGCCGTCGTCACGTACGACCCCGCCCGCGTCACCGTCGACGACCTCACCGGGGCGACGTCGGATGCCGGGTACCCCTCGCGCCCTGCCGCCCGCTGATCCCATGAACCGCCCTGTTACCCCGCCCAAAGTCTCGGAGGCGGGGTACGCTAAGAACCGGCTCGTCCTGTTCGGCGGCCTGACGGCCGGCGTCGCGGCGGTGTGCTGCTTCACGCCCCTCCTGGTATGGGGGCTCCTCGCCCTCGGCCTCGTCGGCCTCGTCGCCTACGTCGACCTCGTGCTGCTGCCGCTGCTCGCCGTAGGCCTCCTCGCCCTCACCGTCGGCGTACGGCGCGTGCGCCGGGTGCGGGCGGGGGGCGACGCCGGACGCACGGTGCCACCCAGTTCCTCCCCAACCCGCTGACGCCCCATGAAGAAGGTCGACCTCACCATCGGAGGGATGACGTGCGACCGCTGTGCGTCCCACGTCACCGAGGCCCTGGAGCAGGTGTCCGGCGTCGCGGCCGCCCGCGTGCCGGGGTGGCGGAGCGGCCAGGCCGAGGTCCAGCTCGGAGCGGACGTGGACGCCGCCGAGTTGGTCGGTGCCGTCGAGGCGGCGGGCTACCGCGCCTCCGTCCAGAAGGAGGAGGTATCTGGGGAGGGGGAAGGCGCCCGCAAAGAGCCGGAAGGCGGCGGTGCCGAGGGCTATGGGGGCCCACTGGACACCCGCGGTGACGGGGCCCCGGTCGTGGAGGCTCCGGCCGTCGCCGTCGGCCCCGAGGGCGACGCCTACGACCTCGTCGTGGTCGGCGGCGGCTCGGCCGCCTTCGCGGCGGCCATCAAGGTGAGCGAGCTCGGCGGGCGCGCTGCGATCGTGAACGCGGGGCCCGAGGCCGGCGCCCTCCCCGTCGGCGGGACGTGCGTCAACGTCGGCTGCGTCCCCTCGAAGGCGACGATCCGCGCGGCCGAGGCCGTCCACCGCGCCCGGCGGCAGGCGTTCCACGGCGTCGAGACGTCGGCCGACGTGGCCGACTTCGGCGCGGTGATGCGGCAGGTGCAGGCCCTCGTGGCCGACCTCCGGGACGAGAAGTACGTGGGCGTGGTGGAGGGCGACCCGAACGTCACGCTCGTCGAGGGCCGCGCCCGGCTCTCGGGCGCCCACACCGTCGAGGTCGCCGGGGGGCCGACGCTTCGAGCGAAGCGCGTCCTCATCGCTACGGGTGCGAGGACGTTCGTGCCAGAGGTCCCGGGGCTGGAGGAGGCGGGCTACCTCACCAACGAGGAGCTCTACCGGCTCCAGGAGCGGCCCGAGCACCTCGTCGTGCTCGGCGGGCGCTACGTGGCGCTCGAGAACGCGCAGGCGTTCGCCCGTCTCGGCGCCCGCGTCACCGTCCTCCAGCGCTCGACCCGGGTCCTCCCCGACGAGGCCGCCGACCTCACCGACGCGCTCACGGGATTCCTCCGGGCCGACGGCGTCGACGTCCGCACCGGCGTCACGGCGCGGGCCGTCCGTCGCGAGGGCGACGAGGTCGTCGTCGAGGTGACCGTAGACGGCCGCGACGGGGCCGTCCGCGGCTCGCACCTCCTCCTCGCGACGGGCCGCCGCGGCAACACCGAGGGGCTCGGGCTGGGGGCGCTCGGGGTGGGGACCGACCGGCGCGGCTTCCTCCGCGTGGACGGGACGCTCCGGACGGCCGTGCCGACGGTGTTCGGGGCCGGCGACGTGCTCGGCGACAAGATGTTCGTCTACACGGCCGCCTATGAGGGCGCCCTCGCCGCCCGGAACGCGCTCCAGGGCCTCCACGCCGAGCGCGACTACGCGGCGCTCCCGTGGGTCGTCTTCACCGACCCGCAGGTGGCCGGCGTCGGCATCGACGAGCGCCAGGCGGCGGAGGCCGGGGTCGACGCCGACGTGGCGACGCTCCCGCTCTCGGCCGTCCCCCGCGCCCTCGCCGCTCGCGACACGCGCGGGTTCGTCCGGCTCGTCCGCGACCGCGCGACGGACCGGCTCGTCGGTGCCCGCGTGCTCGCCCCCGAGGGGGCCGAACTGCTGATGGAGGTGGTGCTGGCGATCAAACACGGCGTCACGGCACAGGAGCTCTCCGAGACGTTCCACCCGTACCTCACGCTCTCCGAGGCCGTCAAGCTCGCGGCCCTCACGTTCCGCAAGGACGTCGGGAAGCTCTCTTGCTGCGCCGCCTGACCTCCGTCGCACACAGGCCGGCTCGTTCGACCTCCTCGCCGTCGGCACCGGCCCCCGACGGCCGCCCTGTCCTGGGACCGCGCCGGGTGCCGAGTCGCCGTCGTGGGAGGCCGTCTTTATTGAACCACCGTCCGCTGATGTCGCATTGAGGGTAGGGCGGTCTGAGGAACGGGTTTCCGGCGGCGGCCTCGGCCTACTCCGGCCTCCCCCGAGCTCGTCGCGCGGCGGCCGTCGTCGACCGCTCGGCTCTATCTACAAGCTGCCCCCCCACGCCCGCTCCTCCTCCGGCCATGACCTCCTCTCGACTCTCCCGCCTCAGCGCCGCAGTGCTCCTGCTGGCCGGGGTCGCGCTCCTGTTCGCTCCAGACGTCCTGCTGCCGGCCGTGGTCCCCGAGTTCCCGCCCGCCGCCGTCTGGCTCGGGCAACTGCTCGCCGCCGCCTGGCTCGCGGTAGCGGCGCTCAACTGGCTGCAGCGCGACGCCGTGCTCGGGGGGATCTACGGCCGGCCCGTCGTGCTCGCAAACGTCGCGTTGTATTTCATCAGTGCGCTGAGCCTGCTCCGTGCGCTGCTGGGCGGTGCGGCCCCGGCGGCCCTGTGGCTCGTGCTCGCGCCGACGGCGGTGTTGGCGGGGGCGTACGGGGCCCTCTTGCTGCGCGGTCCGTTCGAGGAGTCCCGCCTCGGGGCCCCTGAGGGTGCCCACGTCGCCCCGCCGCCCGGCGGGTGACGGCCTTCGGTCCAGGGCTTGACCGCGACGACGAGCGCCCGCGCGTCCTGGCGGACCCGGTTGATCGCGTGGAACTCATAACCGGGCCCCATGAGGCCGTAGCGTTCGACGTGCTCGTCGACCGGGGCGTCGACAGAGTCGCCCGTCGGCAGAGTCGCCCGGGCACACCTGATCGGGGCCGGGTCCGAGGAGGTCGTCGACTTGTACGCCCTCGCGATCCGAGGAGGGCTGGGCGCCGAGGCTCTCCGGCGGACGGTCTACGCCTATCCTACCGTCTCCTCGAACCTCCCGTACCTGCTATGACGCGCCACCTGCCGGGCCTCCTCATCGTGCTCCTCGCCGCCGGGTGCGCGCGGCCCGGGAGCCCCGAGGCGGAGGCCGATGCGGCCCGCGAGCGGCTCGAGTCGAGCGAGGGGGGCCGCCTCGTCCTCCGCGCCATCGACGCCCACGGCGGGCTCGAGGCGTGGTACGCCGCGCCGACGAGCTCCTACACGTGGGAGTACGCGAACGTCGGGGCGGACCTCCAATTCGAGACGTTCCTCGTCGCCGACAACCGGACGCGCCGGGTCTACCACGACGTCCTTACGGTGGGGCCTTACGGGAGCCCTCGGTCCGTCGACGGGCAGATGGCGTGGGACGGGGAGGACGCGTGGATCGCCCCGGACTCCCTCGCCGGGTCCATCAACCCCCGGTTCTGGGCGACGACGGGGTACTACTTCGAGCAGATCCCGTTCGTCCTCGCCGACCCCGGCCTCCGCTACGAGGCGCTCCCCCCGGACACCCTCGGCGGCCAGACCTACGAGATGGTCCGGGTCGGGTTCGAGGAGGGCGTCGGCGACGCCCCGGGCGACACGTACACGCTCTACGTCCACCCGGAGACGGGGCTCGTCGACGCCATCCGCTACACGGTCACGTTCGGGCGCGACGTGGACCCGGCCGCGCCGCCCAGCGAGACGCTCTTCACCTACGGGAACTACGTGACCGTCGGCGGGCTCACGGTCCCGACGCGCTTCCGCGGGTACGCCTTCGAGGGCGGCCGGCGGGGCGCGTTCAAGAACGAGGCGTGGGCCGACAGCGTCTCGTTCCGGCGCCCGTTCGACGAGAGCAGACTCGTGGTCCCGGAGGGCGCCCACGTCGCCCCGCCGCCGGGCGGGTGACGGGCGGCGGTAAGATGCGGGGGAGTCGCGGTGTCCTGATCCCTCCTCTTCTCCCGATCCGCCTATGCCGCGCTTGCTCCTCGTCGTCGGCGTCGCCGC
>Ga0100391_1000216_pt1 | contig 69941 bp, 59 predicted proteins | sample CryGeymeta201515_FD_81541 | JGI IMG/M metagenome (GOLD analysis project Ga0100391, IMG submission 81541) | Groundwater microbial communities from Crystal Geyser aquifers in Utah, USA - Crystal Geyser metaG 2015-15 | ecosystem: Environmental > Aquatic > Deep subsurface > Groundwater | place: USA...
CTGAAGGCATTTTCGATGTGGTCGCTCGCCGACACGATCGGCCAGTATCTCGACGGTGTCTGCGCCTCTGGCCTCAACGAGGCGCTGTTGGGGCGCGAATATTACGACGGCGAGGTCGCGACCTATTGCCCCGCCTATCGCATCGAGGACCTGCCGGTGATCTGCGCGGTGTCGGATCATGTCATCTTCAATTCGCCCGACCAGCTCGAACGCCTGTCGCCGATCATCGAGCGGATGAAGTCGGGCGGCGAGGATTTCGATCTCGGCCTGCGCATCAACCCCGAGATCCCGCTCGGCGAGGTGCCGCGCTACGATCCCAGCGCGCCGGGATCGCGGCTCGGTTTCCCGATCTCGCAGCTGACCGACGAGCATGTCGAGATGGTTCGCGGCATCCATTTCCACAATCTGTGCGAGCAGGGCTTCGATCCGCTGCTGGAGACCTGGGAGCATGTGAAGGGCGAGCTCGAACCCTATTTCGACCATCTCGACTGGATCAACGTCGGCGGTGGCCACCACATCACGCGCGCCGATTACGACCGTGAGGCGCTTGTCGAATTCCTCGCCGAAATGGCCGAGGAGACGGGTTGCCAGATCTATATCGAGCCCGGCGAAGCGGTCGCGCTCGACGCGGGCATATTGGTCGGCGAAATCCTCGACGTGCACGATAACGACGGTCCCGTCGCGATCGCCGACATCAGCGCGACGTGCCACATGCCCGACGTCATCGAGGCGCCCTATCGCCCCGCCATGCTCGGCGAGGAGGACGGCGGCGTCGCGACGAGGATCGGCGGGCCGTCGTGTCTTGCGGGCGATGTCATCGGCGATTACCGCTTTGGCGACGTGCCCGAGATCGGTCGGCGGTTCGCCTTTCTCGACCAGGCGCACTATTCGATGGTCAAGACCAACACCTTCAACGGGGTGCCGCTGCCCGATATCTGGCTATGGGACAGCGCGACCGACGAACTCACGCAAATCCGCAGTTTCGGATACGACGATTTCAAATCGCGGCTGTCCTGACCGCCGCTGAGCCACGGCTGGGCAAAAAAGCCCGACACTGGACTTTACACGGGGGTCCGCCGCCCATATATGCGCGGTCCGCTGCCCCATGGGGACTCCCAATAACCGCAAGGCAGCCTTGTCGTTTTACCTAGTTTCTGGGGGTCTCTTGAATTGCACAGCTATCACAGCGCCAAAGGTCTAGTTTCGGATCTTCGCCCGGTCGAGCCGGTCACGCTCGTTCGCCCGCATGCCGCGGCGCGCGCGGCGCGTTTCTTCGTCGAGAATTTTCCCGGCAAGTCGCTTTACGCGGTCAAGGCGAACCCCTCGCCCGACCTGCTCGCGATTCTGTGGGATAGCGGCATCACGCATTACGACGTCGCCTCGATCGCCGAGGTTCGCCTCGTCGCGCGCACACTGCCCGAGGCGACATTGTGCTTCATGCACCCGGTCAAGGCCGAGGAAGCGATCGCCGAGGCCTATTTCAATCACGGCGTACGTACGTTTTCGCTCGATACGCTCGACGAGCTCGCCAAGATCGTGCGCGCGACCAAGGGTGCCGAGGACCTCAACCTGTGCGTCCGCCTGCGCGTCTCGTCCGACCTCGCCCAACTGTCGCTCGCGGCGAAATTCGGCGCCGAGGCCGACGAGGTCAAGGAACTGCTGATGGCGACGCGGCAGGCGGCCGACGCGCTCGGCATCTGCTTCCACGTCGGCAGCCAGGCGATGAGCCCGCATGCCTATGTCCAGGCGCTCGAACGCGTCCGCGCGGCGATCGTCGAGGCATCGGTGACGGTCGACATCATCGACGTCGGCGGCGGTTTCCCCTCGACCTATCCCGGCATGGAGCCGCCCCCGCTGGCCGATTATTTCGCCGCGATCGACCGCACCTACGAGGACCTGCCGATCAGTTACTCGGCCGAATTGTGGTGCGAGCCCGGCCGCGCTCTGTGCGCCGAGTACAGCTCGCTGATCGTGCGCGTCGAAAAGCGCCGCGGCGACGAGCTCTACATCAACGACGGCGCCTATGGCGCATTGTTCGATGCCGCGCATGTCGGCTGGCGGTTTCCCGTCACGCCGTTGCGCGACGGCCCGAGCGACGTCGAAGAAACCGCATTCAGCTTCTACGGCCCGACCTGCGACGACCTCGACCATATGGCGGGGCCGTTCCACCTGCCCGACGACATCAAGGCGGGCGACTATATCGAGATCGGCATGCTCGGCGCCTATGGCTGCGCGATGCGGACCAAGTTCAACGGCTTCGGTGCGGAGCACGTCTACACCGTCTCCGACGAACCGATGGCGAGCCTCTATATCGGCGATCAGCGTCCCGCCCAGGGCGCAACCGTCACCGCGCTGTTCCCGGCCGGTTGAGCCAGCTTGGGTTATAATTGACAACCTAATTGCCCCGACGCAGTCTCCCGCCGGCACGACCGAACGGGAGTGCGACTTTAGGGGAGCGCAACGATGAACACGCAGATTCTCGCACCGGCTACGGTGCTGATCCTGTGGACGCTGGTGATGCTGGTATGGATGGCGGCGACACGACTGCCGGCGATGGCCAAAATGGGTCCTGCGGCGATGGCAAAGCCGGGCAGCCGGGGCGTCGACCTCGAAGGCGTCATCGCCGACCGGATCAACTGGAAAGCGCATAATTACGCGCATCTGATGGAGCAGCCTACGCTGTTCTACGCGGTCGTCGTCATCCTCGCGATGCTCGGTGTCGGCAGCGAAATCGCCATCGGCCTCGCCTGGACCTATGTCGCGTCGCGGATCGTCCACAGCCTCTGGCAGGCGAGCGTTAACACGATCCCGATCCGCCTCGCCATTTTTGCCATCGGAAGCCTGTGTCTCCTCGGCCTTGCGGTCATCGCTGCTATGGCGGCGCTGTCATGATCGGTCAGAGCGCGATCCTCGCGCCGATCGTCGCGCTCGCCGCCTGGACGATGGTCATGTGGCTGTGGATGTATGCAACGCGTATCCCGGCGATGCGCAGGGCCAAGATCGATGTCGCCCGCCTGACCGGCGGCGTCGGCAAGGATCTCGACAAGGTGCTGCCGCCCGGCGTCCAGTGGAAGGCGCACAATTACAACCATCTGCTCGAACAGCCGGTGCTGTTCTATGCGATCACGCTAGTCCTGGCGATGGTGGGAGCGGGCGGCGGCTTCAACCTGGCGCTGGCCTGGGCCTATGTCGGCTTGCGCATCGCCCACAGTATCGTTCAGGCGACGATCAACCGCGTCGCGGTCCGTTTCACGCTGTTCGCGCTGGCCAGCCTGTGTCTGGCCGCGCTGACTCTGCATGCCGCAATAATCGTTTTCTAGCGCACGAAGCGCGCCGCCAGTTCGACGTGCGTCGACCAGCGGAACTGCCCGACCGGCCTGATCCGCTCGATCCGATAGCCACCGGCGATGAGTGTCGCGGCGTCGCGCGCGAAGCTGGCCGGGTTGCAGCTGACATAGGCGATGACGGGGGTGTCGGAGCTCGCCAGCGCCTTGACCTGTTCTTCCGCCCCGGCGCGCGGCGGGTCGAGGACCACGGCGGCGAAGCGCGAGAGTTCCTTGGTCGTGAGCGGCCGGCGATAGAGATCGCGATGTTCGGTGAAAACCGGTCGCTGCGCCGCATTGGCCGCGGTCTTGAGCGCCAACCAGGCATCGCGGGCGCCCTCTCCGGCATAGACCTTGGCCCGCGCCGACAGCGGCAGCGCAAAGGTACCGAGCCCGGCGAACAGATCGGCGATCGTCGATGCCGCGCCGAGCGATGCCGTCACCTCCGCGAGCAGCACCGCCTCGCCATCGGCGGTCGCCTGGAGGAACGCGCCATAAGGCAGGCCGACCGCGATGCCACCGAAGCCGACGGTCACCGGATCGGGCTCCCACTGCGTTTCGGGACCGTCGCCACTGTCGACGGCAAGTCGCGCCAGGCCGTGCGCGGCGGCGAAATCGCGCAGCGCCTCGAGCGCGGCCAGACTGTCGGTGCACACATTGGTAAGCAGCACGTCGACGCCCTGGTCGGCGAGCGTCATCGCCACCTGCCCGAGACCCGCTTTCGGCAGGAGTTTCGATAACAGGGCGCGCAGGGGTGCGACCAGCGCGAACAATGCGGGATCGAGCACCTCGCACTGGTGCATGTCGATGATCTGGCGGCTTTTCTCGGCGTGGAAGCCGATCACCGCGCCGCCGGCGGTGTTGAGCGCCGACAGCGCGGCGCGACGGCGGCTGCGCGGTGGCGAGATATGCGGGGCCGCGATTTCCCCGACGCGGATCGCCTTGGCCGCCAGTGCACCGACGATGCGGTCGCGAACGTAATCGCGATAGGCGTTGTCGCTTAGATGCTGCAACTGGCAGCCGCCGCACTCGGGAAAATGACGGCAGGGCGGAACGGCATGGTTCGGCCCCGGCTCGATGCCGCCATCGGCCAGCAAGCGATCGCCCGGCGCGGCGAGCGCGGCATAGCGGCCGTCGCCGGTGACGCCGTCGCCGCGCGCGGCGATGCGGACGAAAATATCGCTGTCGGTCAAATGCGCGTCCTTACAAACAGCGCGCAATGGCCGTCGAAAGGTGGTTTGGCAAGTCGTCGGCGATCAGGCTGGGTCCGGCGAGCCGGGCCGCCTCGCCATGCAGCCACACCGCCTCGCACGCGGCGGCAAAGGGATTGCCCGTCGCGGCGAGCCTGGCGCCGACCAGTCCGGCAAGGACGTCGCCGGTTCCCGCGCTTGCCAGCCATGGCGAGCCGAGCGGGGATACGCGGACCTGGCCGTCGGGCGCGGCGATGACGCTATCGGCGCCCTTGTGGATGACGACCGCGCCGCAATCCTTGGCGGCGGCACGCGTGCGGTCGATCTTGCTCCCCTCCTCCTTGCCGAACAGACGGTCGAATTCGCCGCCATGCGGGGTGAGGATCGTCGGCACCGCCGCGGTTGCGACCGCGTCTGCGACATTATCGCCGATCAGGCTCAGCGCGTCGCCGTCGATCACCAACGGCCTGCCCGCCGCGAGGCAGGCATCGAGGCGATTGCTTGCATCCTCGCCCCGGCCAAGACCGCAGCCCACCACGATCGCGCCGATGCGGTCGTCGTCCAGCGCGCGTTCGTCGAAGCGGTGACGGACGAGCGCATGCGGCCCGTCGAGCGTCTTGCCGCCGACCAGCATCGCATAGCCCGCCCCGCCGCGCAGCGCCGCGGCGCTGGCGAGCAGCGCCGCCCCGCCCATCGCGCCGGCGACCAGCGCGACCATGCCGCGCGAATATTTGTGCGCATCGGCGCGTGGCGCGGCAAGATCGGGACGGACGAGGACATGGGGGGCGCCGTCGCCGCCGCCCGCGATGCCGATATCGGCGACCAAGACGCGACCGCATAAGGCGGCCGCGGGCAGCAAAAGGTGCGCGGGCTTTGCCGCGCCGAGCGCCAGCGTTGCGTCGAAGCGCGGAACGTCGCCGAGACAGCGCCCGTCGTCGCTGGCGACGCCGCTCGGCAGGTCGACCGCAAGACGATGGTGCGCCGCATCGGCAAGACGGATCAGTTGGCGCGAGAGCGTTTCATCGAGCGGACGTTTCAGCCCGGTGCCGAACAGCGCATCGACGACGACGGATGCACCCTCGGTTTCGGGCGACAGCGTCCCGACCGGGCCGGTCCAGCGCCGCGCCGCATCGCGAGCGGCCTCGCTCGCGGGTTCGCCGCTGCGCGCGATGCGGACCTCGACGCCCGCTTCGGCGAGCCGGCGCGCCGCGACATAGCCGTCGCCGCCATTGTTGCCGGGTCCGGCGAGGATCAGAACCGATCGCCCCGCCCCCATCCGCAGCGCGGTATCCGCCACCGCCTTGCCGGCACGCTCCATCAGCGCCGCAACGCTGGCACCGCCGGCGACCGCTTCGTCCTCGGCCGCGCGCATCTCGCGCGCGGTCAGGATCGGGCCGGCCAGCGGGCGGGTCACGGCGCGGCGTCGCTTTCGCTGGGCGGCGCGGCGGTGAATCTCGCCGGCAGTCGATAGCGATCGTCGCCGACGCGCACTTCGACGCGGTTGCCCTCGATAATCGTGACGCGCGCGCGCTCTGCCCCGTCGGCGGTGACCAGGCCGCTGCCGTCGTCGGTCAACTCGAAGCGGCGAAATCCGCTATCGGCGCGGCCGATGACGACGGTGATGCCGGCGCGCCCGACAAAGCGCTGGATCGTGCAGTCGCGCGTGAAGTCGGCGACCGCGTCGAGCGCGCATTCGATCATTCCGGGATCGGTCACGTCCTTGTCATGCGCGACCAGCCCGTCGCTCGACGGCCCGCAAGCGGCGAGCAGAACGAAGCCGAGAGGAATCGCACAGCGGATCATGGCGCGCAGAGTGGCCCGGTTCAGGCGAGGCGGCAAGGCATAGTCCACCAGTCGGGGCGCGCCGCGGCAATTCGCGCAGCCGCCGCATCGCGTTCGCCGACGTCGCTGAAGAGCGCGAAACAGGTCGCGCCCGAACCCGACATGCGCGCGATGCTCGCGCGCTCGCCAAGCATCTCGAGGACCTCGGCGATGGCGGGTGCAAGCGCGATCGCCGCTGCGGCGAGGTCGTTGCGCCCGGTGGCGAGGACTGCCGAGGGCGGGCCTGCGGGCAATGGACCCCGGTCGACCCCGTCCCAGGCCGCGAAGATAGCGGCGGTGGAGAGCGCGCTGCCCGGATTGACCAGCAGTAGCGGCGCCCCTGCCAGGTCGTTGGCGACCGGGTCCAGGCGATCGCCGGCCCCCGATCCGATCGCGCATCGCCCATACAGGCAGGCGGGCACGTCGGCGCCGAGATCGCGTGCCAGCGGCATCAGCTCGGCGATGCCGAGGCCCAGCCGCCAGAAACGATCGAGCAGCCTGAGCGTCGCGGCGGCATCGGCTGATCCGCCGCCGATGCCCGAGGCGATCGGCAGGCACTTGTCGAGCGTCAGGCGCGCGCCGTCGGTGATGCCGACATGGTCGCGCAGCGCGTGCGCGGCGCGCAGGACGAGATTGTCGTCTTCATCGTCGAGGTCGGCGCCGAACCGCCCCGTTATGTCGAGCGACAGGACATCCCCTGCTTCGACGAACAGCGTGTCGCCGCGATCGGCGAAGGCGAACAGCGTCTCGATGTCATGATAGCCGTCGTCGCGCCGCCCGCGAACGTGGAGCGCGAGGTTGAGCTTGGCGGGCGCGGGTTCGCTGTCGGTCATGACCCGGGCCTACATATTGGGATAGTTGGGCCCTCCGCCGCCTTCGGGCGTGACCCAGTTGATGTTCTGCGTCGGGTCCTTGATGTCGCACGTCTTGCAGTGGACGCAGTTCTGCGCGTTGATCTGGAAGCGCGGCCCGTTGCCCTCGTCGATCACCTCGTAAACGCCGGCCGGGCAATAGAGCCGTGCCGGTTCGTCATAATGCGGCAGGTTGTACGCGATCGGCCGGTCGGGATCGGCGAGGTGGAGATGGACCGGCTGGTCCTCCTCGTGATTGGTGTTCGAGAGGAATACCGACGACAGGCGATCGAAGCTGAGCACGCCGTCGGGCTTTGGATAGTCGATCGGCTTGACCAGGTCCTTGCGCCACAGGCTGGCATGGTCGGGATGGTGTTTCATCGTGAATGGCATGCGGATGCCGAGATGTTCGAACCACATCGTCACCCCGGCAAGCGCCGAACCCAGGAAATCGCCGAATTTCTTGACCAGCGGCACGACGTTGCGGACCTTGCTCAACTCCTTGGCGACCCAGCTCGACTCATAGGCGCTCTGATACGCATCGAGCGTGTCGTTGGCGCGGGTTGCGGCGATCGCATCGAACGCGGCCTCGGCGGCCATCATGCCGGTCTTCATCGCGGTATGCGTTCCCTTGATCCGCGGCACGTTGAGGAAACCTGCGCTGCACCCAATCAGCGCGCCGCCGGGAAAGACGAGATGCGGGACCGACTGGAAACCGCCGTCATTGATCGCGCGCGCGCCGTACGACACGCGTTTGCCGCCCTCGAGAATCTCGGCGATCGCGGGGTGATGCTTCCAGCGTTGCATCTCCTGGAACGGCGACAGATACGGGTTGCGATAATTGAGCCAGGTGACGAAGCCCAGGGCGACCTGGCCATTGGCCTGGTGATAGAGGAAGCCGCCGCCATTGGCGTCATCGTCGAGCGGCCAGCCCTGCGTGTGGATGACGCGGCCGGGCACATGCTTGTCCGGGGCGACATCCCAAAGCTCTTTTACCCCCAAGCCGTAGACCTGCGCCTCGACATGCTCGTCGAGCGCGTATTTGACCTTGAGGTTCTTGGTCAGGTGGCCGCGCACGCCCTCGGCGAAGAAGGTGTATTTGGCGTGGAGCTCGAGCCCGGGCTGATAATCGCCCTTGTGGCTGCCGTCGCGCGCGACGCCCATTTCGCCCGTCGCCACCCCCTTGACGCTGCCGTCGTCGTTATAGAGCACTTCGGAGGCGGGAAAGCCGGGGAAGATTTCGACGCCCATCGCTTCGGCGCGCTCGGCCAGCCAGCGGCACAGATTGCCGAGACTGCCGGTATAGGTGCCCTTGTTGTTCATGAACGACGGGAACATCAGGTGCGGCAGGCTCCATTTGCCCGACTTGCTTAGCACCCAGTGCTGGTTGTCGGTGACCGGCGTATCGGCCAGCGGACAGCCCGCATCGCGCCAGTCGGGGATTAGCTCGTCGAGCGCCCGGGGATCGATCACCGCGCCCGACAGGATGTGCGCGCCGATCTCGGATCCCTTTTCGAGGATGCAGACCGACAGCTCGCTGCCCTTTTCTTCGGCCAGCTGCTTGAGGCGGATGGCCGCCGCCAGGCCCGCCGGCCCGCCGCCGACGATGACGACGTCATAAGGCATTGATTCGCGCTGGCTGCTCTCGGCACTCACTGGGCATCCCCTGTCGTTCGGGCCGCGTCGTGCGGCCGATTGTGTGTGCACTCCTATGCCGTGCACATTTCGTCGGACTTTCGATGCCTTTTGATTGACCTCGCCGTCAACACGCTGTTTCACCCAAGACATGACCGGGGAGCATCTGGAACTCGCACAAAGCGTACTCGACTGGTGGGCGTTGGCGGGTGTCGACCAGGATTTCCGCGACATGCCCGCCGATTTGCTCGACGTGGGAGAGACGGTCGAACTGCCCCCGGTCTTGCCGAGCAAGAATGCTCCCAGACTTGCCACGCCCGCGCCCGCCGCGAACCCAAGTTCGGTTGCCCTCTTACCGGCGCGGAGCGATATCGCGATGCCCCAGTCACTCGCCGAGTTTCGCGACTGGCTCAAATCATCGCCTGATATTCCTGGGGCGGGACCGCCCGCCGGCCGCATCGCCCCCAGTGGGCCGGAGAGCGCGCCACTGTTCGTTCTCACCGCGATGCCCGATGCGATCGATGCCGCTACCGGCGCATTGCTCAGCGGGGAGCCGGGCGCGTTGTTCGATCGGATGCTTGCCGCGATCCATATAAAGCGCGAGGACATCGGCCTTGGCAGCATGGCGTTGGCACCCGTGCCCGGCGGTCGCCTTGCGGCGGGTGACGTTGCGTTGCTGACGCGCATCGCGTTGCGCCACATCGAACTGGCGCGCCCGAAAATCGTGCTTTTGCTTGGCGACAAGGCGAGCCGTGCAATTCTTTCGACCGATGCCGCCAAGGCGCAGGGACGGTTACTCGAAATTAAGCTTAATCAGGCAGATATCGATGCTGTAGCGACCTTCCATCCGCGCACGCTGATCCGCAACAGCGGCTTCAAGCGCGCGGCTTGGGAAAGTCTCCAGCTGGTAGAGAAAGTCCTGACGCCGCCATGCACATGATCCTTCGTTCTTCCGCCTTCCTGACGTTTTGCGCGGTCTGTTCAGTTCAGCCGGCCAGCGCGAGCGACGTGCCCAACCCACCCTATTCTTCGCTTGCCCCGACGGTGACGGTGGCCAGCGGGACGAGCCGGAGCGAAACCGATCGCGCGCGCCGCATTCTCGCGTCGATCCGGGGTCAGAACTGGTCCGATGCCGAAGCGCAACTCGCCAGCGACCAGGACGATCTGCTCAATCCGTTCCTGACTGCCGAACTCTATCTGGCAGCGAACAGTCCCGAGGTTCCGCTCGATCGCCTCATGGCGCTTTTGCGTCGGGCTCCCGAACTCCCGCAGGCTACCCAGTTGGAGCGCCTTGCCTTGCGCCGCGGAGCGACCGAGACCCCCGCGATTCCCGACGAGACGCGGTTACGCTGGAGCGGAAGTGCGCCGATTCGCGCCCGCGCCAAGTCGATCAGCGACGATCCCGTCGGTGTCGAGCTTGACGGGATTATTCCCCAGCTGATCAGCGACGACGATCCCGCCGGTGCCGAGCGGGCGCTCGCCGCGGTCGTCGATCGACTCGGGCCCGCCGCGCGCACCGAATGGCAGCAGCGAGTCGCCTGGTCCTATTACATCGAGAATCGCGATGCCGATGCGTTGAGGCTCGCCCGCATGGCGCAACAGGGCAGCGGCGAATGGCGAATCCACGCGGATTGGGTCGCAGCCTTGGCCTCGTGGCGCCTGGGCGACTGCCGTTACGCCGCCCATTCGTTCGATCGGGTCGGCAGCGGTGCAAGCGACAAGGCACTGAAGGCCGCCGGAGCCTATTGGGCGGCGCGCGCCTATATGGCGTGCGGCGAACCGCACCTGGTTGAATCGCGCTTGCGGACGGCGGCATCGCAGCGCGAGACCTTTTACGCCTTCCTCGCGATGGAAGCGCTCGGGTTGCCCGAACCATCGCCCGAGGCGGCGGCTCCCGACAGTCGCGCGCTCGCCCGCAAGGCCAATGTCCGCCGTGCCGCCGCCTTCGCCGAGATCGGCGAATATGGCTATGCCGACGACCTGTTGCGCCATCAGGCCAAGATCGGTCCGGCGAGCGATCATAACGAATTGCTCGCTCTCGCCCGCTCGCTCGACCTGCCGGAGACGCAGCTCTATCTCGCCCACAACACCCCGGGCGGCACGAGCCCCGATGCATTCGCGCGCTATCCGGCGCCCAATTGGCGCCCGCAAAACGGCTGGCGTGTCGATCCCGCGCTGGTCTACGCCCACACTTTGCAGGAATCGGGATTCCGCCGCGCCGTGGTCAGCCCTGCCGGAGCCTATGGTCTGATGCAGGTGCGGCCAGGAACCGCGCAGGATCTTGCGCGCGTACGCGGTTCGTTCCTCGAAAAGGCCGACCTGGCCAAGCCCGAGGTGAACATCGAATACGGCCAGAGCTATCTTGAACAGCTACGCGATTCCGCGGTCACCGGCGGCCTGTTGCCGAAGGTCATCGCAGCCTATAATGCGGGCCCGTCTCCGGTCGCGCGCTGGAATACCGAGGTCAACGCCAAGGATGATCCGCTCCTCTACATCGAATCGCTGCCCTATTGGGAAACGCGAGGTTACGTGACCATCGTGCTGCGCAATTACTGGATGTACGAACGCCAGGCGGGTCGCGCGTCGCAGACGCAAAGCGATCTTTCGCAAAACCGCTGGCCGTTGTTCCCCGGTCCCGCCGGTGGTACGCGACTGACGATGCGGCGCTAGGTCGCGCGACGAGGAGAATGGGGATGGCTGTCGACGAAACGCGAGAGTTCATCCCACTCAACATCGCGGTGCTGACGATATCGGACAGCCGCAGGCCGACCGAGGATATTTCGGGCGATCGCCTGGTAAAATTGCTGATCGACGACGGGCATCGTCTGGCGGATCGCGACATCATCCATGACGAGGCCGATCTGATCGTCGCGCGGCTGCACAACTGGATCGACGATCCTGCGGTCGACTGCGTCGTCTGCACCGGCGGCACGGGTGTCACCGGTCGCGATGTAACTCCCGAGGCGTTGCATCGCCTCGACGGCAAGGACATTCCCGGATTTGGCGAGTTATTCCGGTGGCTTAGCTATGCCAAGATCGGCACCTCGACGATCCAGTCCCGCGCCTGCGCCTGCGTGACTCGCGGCACCTTCGTATTCGCGCTGCCCGGCAGCCCGAGCGCGGTCATCGACGGCTGGGAGGGGATTTTGCGCAACCAGCTCGACAGCCGCCACCGCCCGTGCAATTTCGCCGAGCTGCTCCCGCGCCTGACCGAGCGCTGACGGGTCAGCCCTGCGAGCGTTCCCAGACGCCGAGCTGATGGCCGTCGGGATCGGTGAAATGGAACCGACGCCCACCCGGAAAATCGAAAATGTCCGCCGTGATCGTCCCGCCCGAATCGCGCACCCGGGCGAACACCGCGTCGAGGTCGGCGACTTCGATAACCGGCAGCGCACTCGTCAGGTTCTTGTCGGGCGAGGCATCGAGCCCGACATCGGTATCGTCGCTGACCGTCGCCGAATAGGACGGCCCGAAGGCGGTAAAATCCCATCCGAACGATTGGCGGTAAAATTCGCGCGACCGTTCGATATCGTCGGTCGGAAGTTCGAGATAATTGAACCGTGGCGTCATCAGCTCTCTCCTCATTTGTTCTTGCTATGTACTAGGCTCGGTGCGACTATCGGTCAATGGCAACCCGGTCCGATCCCATGGCTTCGACGAAGGTTCACAAGGGACGCGGGGCGCCGACCAATCGCGTCCCGCTGCGCTTCAACCTGCTCGACCGCGAAGGCGACGGCGACTGGAGCGATGCCGAACCGCTGATCGACGGCGAGAGGGCAGCGCCGCTGACCAGCGTGACGATCGAGAAACCCAAAACGATCATCAGCCGCAACCGCTCGCCCGATCTCGGCTTCGATCGCTCGATCAACGCCTATCGCGGTTGCGAGCACGGCTGCGTCTATTGTTTCGCGCGGCCGACGCACGCCTATCACGATTTGTCGCCGGGGCTCGATTTCGAAACGCGACTGTTCGCCAAGCCCGATGCGGCGACGCTGCTGCGCGCCGAGCTTGCCAAGCCGAGCTATCGCTGCGCGCCGATGGCGCTGGGGACCAACACCGACCCCTATCAGCCGATCGAGCGCAACTGGCGGATCACGCGCGCGGTGCTTGAAGTGCTCGCCGAGACGCGGCATCCGGTCATCATCACGACAAAGTCGGCGCGGGTGTGCGAGGATATCGACCTGCTCGCCGCGATGGCCGAGCAGAACCTGGTCGGGGTCGCGATTTCGGTGACGTCGCTCGACCCGGCAATCGCGCGCACGCTCGAACCGCGCGCGTGCAGCCCGGCCAAGCGGCTCGACGCGATCGCGCGGCTCGCCGCGCGCGGCATTCCGGTCGGCGTCAACATCGCGCCGGTCATTCCGGCGATCACCGATCACGAGATCGAGCGGATCATGGCGGCCGCGGCGTCGGCGGGCGCGCGCGCCGCATCGTATATCCCGGTGCGGCTGCCGCACGAGGTCGCGCCGCTGTTTCGCGCCTGGCTCGACGAACATTATCCCGACCGCGCCGCCAAGGTGATGCACATCATCAACGACCTGCGCGGCGGCAGCGACAACGATCCCAATTTCGGCACGCGCATGCGCGGGCAAGGCCCCTGGGCCGATCTGCTGTGCACGCGGTTCAAGCGCGCGGCGCGGGTCCATGGCCTCGACGGGCCGCGCACTCGGCTGGCGACCGAACGGTTCCGCAGGCCAGGCGGCCCGCAGGGCGAGTTGTTCTAGTCCGGATCTTCGCGCGCCGGCAGGAATTCAGGCGCACTGTCATCGACAACCGCAAGTGTGCGACACCCTGCGATATCAGGCGCCCGGCAGGCGATAATCGCGATATTCGTCGCGCAGCGCGCGCTTGAGGATCTTGCCGGTGGCGGTATGCGGCAATTCGGCGACGAACTTGATCTCGTCGGGCAACCACCATTTGGCGACCTTGTCGGACAGATAGGCGAGGATATCCGCCTCGCAGACCGTGCTGCCGGGTTTGCGCACGACGAGCAGCAGCGGGCGTTCGTCCCATTTGGGATGATGGACGCCGACCGCGGCCGCCTCGGCGACGCCGGCGCATCCGACCGCGGCGTTTTCGAGCTCGATCGAGCTGATCCATTCGCCGCCCGACTTGATCACGTCCTTGGCGCGATCGGTGATCTGCATGACGCCGTCGGGATGAAGGATCGCGACGTCGCCGGTATCGAACCAGCCGTCGGCATCGATCGCCGGGCCGCCATCGTCGCCGAAATAGGTTTCGATGATCCAGGGTCCGCGAATTTGCAGTCGCCCGCTGGTGACGCCGTCGCGCGGCAGGACCCGGTCGTCATCGTCGAGCGTGCGCAGTTCGGCCCCATAGGGCACCCGCCCCTGTTTGACGACGACATCGACCTGGCGATCGAACGAAAGATCGTCCCAGTCGCCGGGTCGCGAGCCGATCGTCCCGATCGGCGAGGTCTCGGTCATGCCCCAGGCATGCGCAACCTCGATCCCGGCACGCATCAGCCGCTCGATCATCGCACGCGGTGCCGCCGAACCGCCGATCACCGCACGCCTCAATCGGCCGTAGTCGCCGCCATTGGCATCCATGTCGGCGAACATCGCGAGCCAGACGGTCGGCACGCCGGCGCTGTGCGTGACGCCTTCGTCGCGGAAAAGTCGCCACAGCACGTCGGCCTCGTTGGTGCACGACAGGACGAGCTTGGCGCCGACCATGGCGGCGGCATAGGGTACCCCCCAGGCATTGGCGTGGAACATCGGCACGACGGGCAGGAAGACCGAGCGGGTCGACAGGTCGAAGACATCCGGCTGGAGCGACGCCAGCGCATGGATAATGTTCGAGCGGTGTTCGTAGAGCACGCCCTTGGGATGCCCGGTCGTGCCGCTGGTATAGCATAGCCCGCACGGATCGCGCTCGCTGCCCGTCACCCATTCGAAGCCGTCGTCGGAGCGGTCGATCAGGGCGCGAAACCCGTCCTCGCCGCTGCCGTCGAAGACGATGAAATGCTCGACCGTCGTGAGTTCGGGCTTCAGCTTTTCGACGATCGGCGCGAACATCGCGTCGTACAGCAGGACGCGGTCGCCGGCATGGTTGATGATATAGGCGAGCTGTTCGTGAAACAGGCGCGGATTGACGGTGTGGAGCACGCCGCCCATGCCCGCGGCGCCGTACCAGGCCGCCAGATGATGGCCATGGTTCATCGCCAGCGTGGCAACCCGATCGCCCCTGGCCAGGCCAAGATCGACGAGCGCGGCGGCAAATCGGCGCGCATCGCGCGCAACCTCGGCCCAGGTCGAGCGGCTCGTCGTGCCGTCCGCCCAGCGGGTCACGATTTCGCGCGGTCCATGTTCGCGTGCGGCGTGATCGATCAGGTCGGTCACGCGCAGCGGCGGTGCCTGCATTGCGCCGATCATCATCCTCTCCCCTTATACTCGCGCACGATGGCCCGATCGACCGTGCTCAGGCAAGTCCCGTCAGCGGTAACGTCGTAATCCCGGTTTCGAACACCCCTGGAATACGGCCAATCAGCGCGGCGAGGTCGGCATCGATGTTGAAGGCAGTGCCGAGCGCGACGCGGGCCAGTTCGCTGTCGCCCGCAAGCACGCGCATGACCGCGCAATCGCGGCCCTCGCCCCGGGTTTCAAGCAGGCGGGCGATGCCGGGCAGCGCATCTTCGTGCGTCACCGCGATATCGAGCGCGAGCGGCGTCGCTTCGTTCAGGCGCGCCAATGGCCGGACCGACCGGATCGCGATGCGCGGCACGTCCTCGCCCTCGGGCAGGTCGAGTTCGACATTGAGCAGCGCGCATTCGCCCGCTTCGGCCAGTTCGGCGAGCGCCTCTGCCGCGTCGTCCTCGAAACAGCTCGCCTGGAACTGGCCGGTGCGATCGGACAGGTTGGCGATGCAATAGGCGTTGCCGCGCTGCGACACGCGCTTGCGCACGCTTTCGACCAGACCCGCCATCACCGCGGGCCGGCGGATGCCGGGCTGGAAGCCGGTCAGATCGCACACCTGCGCGAAGCTGCGCGCCCCATTGGCGCCGGCGACGGCGGCATATTGTTCGACCGGATGGGCCGAGAAATAGAAGCCGAAGGCGTCTTTCTCATGCGCCATCCGCTCGGCGATCGACCATTGGTCGACCCTGGGCAGCTGGATTGTCGGCATCGTCGCGACGTCGCCGCCGAACAGGCCGCCCTGCCCGCTTTCGCGCGCATGTGCCGCGCTCGACGCGACCGACAGCATCGTCTCGGCGGCGGCGAACACGGCCTCGCGGCGATCGTTGAGCGTATCGAACGCGCCCGATCCGGCGAGCGCTTCGAGCTGGCGGCGGTTGAGCAGGCGCGGTTCGACGCGGTCGGCGAAATCGTCGAGATCGGCGAAGTCGCCATGCGCCTCGCGTTCGGCGACGAGGCTTTCCATCGCCTTTTCACCGACGCCCTTGAGCGCCCCGAGCGCATAGCGCACCGCCAGCGCGCCGCCGTCCTGTTCGACCGAAAAATCGGCGCGACTGGCGTTGATCGAGGGCGGCAGCACGATGCAGTCCGACCGCCGCGCATCGTCAACGAAGATGCACAATTTTTCGGTCTGGTGCGCGTCGAAGGTCATCGACGCGGCGAAAAATTCATGGCGATGATGGACCTTGAGCCAGGCGGTCTGATAGGCGAGCAGCGCATAGGCGGCGGCGTGGCTCTTGTTGAAACCATAGCCCGCGAACTTGGCAATCAAGTCGAACAATTCGTTGGCATAGGGGGCGGCGATGTCGTTGTGCTCGGCGCAGCCGGCGACGAAAATAGCGCGCTGCTGTTCCATTTCCGACGCGATCTTCTTGCCCATCGCGCGGCGCAGCAGGTCGGCGGCGCCGAGGCTGTAGCCGGCGAGGATCTGCGCCGCCTGCATCACCTGTTCCTGGTAGACGAAGATGCCGTAGGTTTCCTTGAGAATGCCTTCGAGCAGCGGATGCGGATAGGCGATTTCCTCGCGCCCGTTCTTGCGCGCGCCGAACAGCGGGATATTGTCCATCGGGCCGGGGCGATAGAGCGAGACGAGCGCGATGATGTCGCCGAACGCGGTCGGTTTGACCGCCGACAGGGTGCGCCGCATGCCCTCGGATTCGAGCTGAAAGACGCCGACGGTGTCGCCGCGCTGAAGCAGTTCGTAGACCGCCGGGTCGTCCCAGGCCATCGTGTCGAGATCGATCGAGATGCCGCGTTGCGCGAGCAGGCGTTCGGCCTCTTTGAGCACCGACAGCGTCTTGAGGCCGAGAAAGTCGAACTTCACCAGCCCGGCATCCTCGACATATTTCATGTCGAACTGCGTCACCGGAATGTCCGAGCGCGGATCGCGGTAGAGCGGGACGAGCTCGTCGAGCGGGCGATCGCCGATGACGACGCCGGCGGCATGCGTCGAGCTGTGGCGCGGCTTGCCCTCGAGCTGGCGCGCCATGTCGAACAGGCGGCGGACGCCGTCGTCCTGCTTGTACTCGCGCGCCAGTTCGGAGACGCCGTTGAGCGCGCGTTCGAGCGTCCACGGATCGGTCGGATGGTTGGGCACCAGCTTGGCGAGCCGGTCGACCTGGCCGTAGCTCATCTGGAGCACGCGGCCGGTATCCTTGAGCACCGCGCGCGCCTTCAGCTTGCCGAAGGTGATGATCTGCGCGACGGTATCGCGGCCGTATTTGTCCTGGACGTAGCGGATCACCTCGCCGCGGCGGGTTTCGCAGAAATCGATGTCGAAATCGGGCATCGACACGCGTTCGGGATTGAGGAAGCGCTCGAACAGGAGGCCGAGCCGGAGCGGATCGAGGCCGGTGATGGTGAGCGCCCAGGCGACCACCGAACCCGCGCCCGAACCGCGCCCCGGACCCACTGGGATGTCGTTCGCCTTGGCCCATTTGATGAAGTCGGCGACGATCAGGAAATAGCCGGGAAAGCCCATCTGGATGATGACGTCGAGTTCGAAATCGAGGCGGTCGAGATAGGCCTGGCGCGCGTCGTCCGAGAGGTCGGCATAGAGCGCGAGCCGGTCGGCCAGCCCAGCATGGGCATCGGTGCGCAGCTGCGCCGATTCGGCGTCGCGATCGCCCGCAAGGCTCGGCAGGATCGGGTCGCGCTTGGGCGCGGCGACGGCGCAGCGCTGCGCGACGACGAGCGTGTTGCGGATCGCCTCGGGAATGTCGGAGAACAGGTCCTCCATCATTTCGGACGATTTGAGCCACGCCTCGGGCGAGGATTTGCGGCGGTCGGCGCTTTCGACATAGCTCGACTGGGCGATGCACAGCATCGCGTCGTGCGCGGGGTGGAAGCCGGGCTCCTCGAAGCAGCACGGGTTGGTCGCGACAAGCGGCAGGCGATGGTCGTCGGCAAGCGCGAGCAGATGCGGCTCGGCGGCCTGTTCGACGGCGTCACCGCGGCGCGCGAGTTCGATGTAGAGCCGGTCGGGGAAGATCGCCTTCAGCCGTTCGAGATAGGTCGCCGCGGCCGCGCCCTGGCCTTGCGCGAGCAATCGGGCGAGCCCGCCTTCCGCCCCGGCGGTGAGGCAGATCAGGCCGGCGCTGTATTTTTCGAGCGCGGCGAAGCTGGCATGCGGATCGTGTTCGATCGGGCGGTCGAGATGCGCGGTCGAGACGAGTTTGCACAGATTGCCATAGCCCGCCTCGTCCTGCGCATAGAGCGCGAGCCAGTCCGTCGTCGGCTGCGCGCCGTCGGGCGTGTCGGGGCGCTCGACGGCCAGCATCGTGCCGATGATCGGCTGCACCCCCGTCGCCATGCAGCCGTCGGAAAACGCCATCGCGGCATAGAGGCCGTTGCGATCGGTCAGCGCGGCGGCGGGGAATTGCCGGCTGGCCGCCGCCTTGCCGATTTCCTTCGGATCGAGCGCGCCGTCCAGCATCGTGTAGCTGGAAAAGATGCGCAAGGGGACGAAGGAGGCATGGGGCATGGTCGTCGTCACCCTAGCGACGCGGGGCCGATTCGTAACCGTCGAAATCGAAACGGGGGCGGGTTTGCGAGGCCCCGCCGGTGCGGTCAGGTCAGGACGCCGTCGTGCAGGCGAACGGCGCGGTCCATGCGCAGCGCCAGCGCTTCGTTGTGCGTCGCGACGAGCGCCGAGGAGTTGTGGCCGCGCACCAGCGCGAGGAACTGGTCGAAGACGCCGGCGGCGGTTTTCTCGTCGAGGTTGCCGGTCGGTTCGTCGGCGAGGATCAGCCGCGGGCGGTTGGCGAGCGCGCGCGCGACGGCGACGCGTTGTTGTTCGCCGCCCGACAGCTTGCTCGGCTTGTGTTCGACGCGTTCGGAAAGGCCGAGACGCCCGAGCAGGTCGCGCGCGCGTTGCTCGGCCTCGCCCTGCGGCGTGCCGAGAATGAGCTGCGGCAGGACGACGTTTTCGAGCGCGCTGAAGTCGGGCAGCAGATGGTGGAACTGATAGATGAAGCCGAGCTTGTCGCGCCGAACGACGGTGCGTTGCCCGCTGTCGAGCTTCGACACTTCCTCGCCGTCGATGCGGATCGAGCCGCCGAAGCCGCCTTCGAGCAGGCCGACCGCCTGGAGCAGCGTCGACTTGCCCGACCCCGACGGGCCGAGCAACGCGACGATCTCTCCCGGCGCAATCGCGAGATCGAGGCCGCGGAGCACGTCGATCTTCACCCCGCCCTGTTCGAAACTGCGGGTGAGGCCGGTGACTTTGAGCATGTCCTGCGACCGCATCTCATTCATAACGCAGCACCTGCACGGGGTCGGTATTGGCGGCCTTGAAGGCGGGATAGAGCGTGGCGAGGAAACTGAAGATGATCGCCATCGCGGTGATCCCGACGATTTCGACGGGGTCGCTCTTGGTCGGCAATTCGGTCAGCATGCGGATCGAGGGATCCCACAATTCCTGGCCGGTCACGAACTGGACGAAATTGACCACGCCCTGGCGGAAATAGAGGAAGATCGCGCCGAGCATCAGGCCGGCGACGGTCCCCAGCACGCCGATCGAAACGCCGACCGTGACGAAAATGCGAACCATCGATTTGCGCGTCGCGCCCATCGTGCGCAGGATCGCGATGTCGCGCGTTTTCGACCGCACCAGCATGATCAGCGACGACAGGATGTTGAACACCGCGACGAGGATGATGATCGACAGGACGACGAACATCGCCACGCGCTCGACCGCCAGCGCTTCGAACAGCGTCGAGTTCATCTGTTTCCAGTCGACGATGATCGCCCTGCCCGTCAGCTTCGCCGCCACCGGCGCCAGAATTTCGGTCACGCGATCGGGATCGACGGTATCGACTTCGATCATCTGAACCGAATCGCCGATCAGCAGCAGCGTCTGCGCGTCCTCCATCGGCATGATGACGAACGCCTTGTCGAAATCGAACACGCCGATCTCGACGATCGCGGCGATCGAATAGGATATTTCGCGCGGCACCGTGCCGAACGGCGTGCTGCGCCCGGCCGGGTTGATGATCGTGATGTTGCCGCCCGCCTGCGCGCCAAGTTGCCGCGCGAGTTCCTTGCCGAGCGCGACGCACTGGCAACCCGGCGTCAGGCGATCGAGGCTGCCGGCGATCGCCTTGCCCTTGAGGCTCGGATTCTCGCGGATATCGCTGGCATCCATGCCCCTGACCAGGGCGGCGTCGACGCGCCCGTTGAGGCTCGCGAGCAAGGGCTGCTCGATCAGCGGCGTCGCCGACGTCACGCCCGGCGTCGCGCGCACTTGCTTGAGGACGTCGCGCCAGTCGTCGATGCGATTGTCGTATCCCTGGACGACGGCATGGCCGTTGAGGCCGACGATCTTGTCGAACAGCTCGGCGCGAAAGCCGTTCATCACGCTCATCACGATCACCAGCGCGGCGACGCCGAGCATCACCGCAACGAGGCTGATCGAGGCGACGAGGAAGATGAACCCCTCGCCCTTGCCGGGCAGAATGTAGCGTTTGACGATGAGGCGTTCGGCGGGGGATAGGATCATGGCAAAGCCGCTTTGGGAACCCAGGACTTGGGACGGGAGGCCGCAGCCTTAGGCGGCACGCCGCGTGCTGGCAAGCACGGCTACGGCGCGAAAGCGCTGTTGCACGATGGCAACAACCGCCGGCGATTATAACCGCGCGCTGTCGTTCGCGCATGACAAGATGCAGCTGAAACCATATTCCGTCGCTTGTCGGCGGCCTGACCGTCGGCATGTGGCAGGGTCCGGGCTGGCGCCGTATGGCGAAAGCCAACCAGGGTTTCACCGCCAGAGGGGGATGGCGAAACTTTCGTCACGCTGCGCCCGGGCCAACGCCCGGGCGTTTTTTTGTCCGCTCTCGGGCGACGATCGCCGGCGGGACGCCCCGCCCCCTTGAAATCGATTTTGCGAAAAACCATCTCTCGATCGGACGGTGGCCGTAGCGGCATCGTCCGGCCTGGGGCGCCATATGGGCCCCGAAAACCAGTCAACTTGCTTTGGAAGGATTTGACATGACACGTTTCGATTTTACTCCCTATCGCCGCACGATGGTCGGTTTCGACCGTTTGTTCGACGCATTGGAAAACGCCAATGCGCGCAGCGGCAGCGACAATTATCCCCCGTTCAACATCGAAAAGGTCGATGACGACCGCTTTCGCATCACCCTGGCCGTCGCCGGGTTCAAGCGCGACGAAATCGACATCACCGCGCAGCAGAACCTGTTGCTGGTCGAGGGGAAGAAGGCCGAGAGCGGCAACGACAACGCCAACTACATCCATCTCGGCATCGCCACGCGCAGCTTCGAGCGCCGCTTCGAGCTGGCCGATTTCGTCCGCGTCGAGAGCGCCGACCTTGCCGACGGCATGCTCGTCGTCGAGCTCGTCCGCGAAATCCCCGAGGCGATGAAGCCGCGCTCGATCGAGATCGGCGCGAAGTCGGATGGCGTCATCGAAAACAAGAGCACGCAAGACAAGGCCGCCTGAACCGGCGCCTGTCATCTAGCGGGCCGGGGGCATTCCTCCGGCCCGTTTTCGCATGCGGCCACGATCGGACCGCAGCCGACGCATCGGGTTCGAGATCCCGGCCTAGACCAGCCGGCTCTGCTTGACCGCAGCGGCGACGAAGCTGGCGAACAGCGGGTGCGGGTCGAACGGTTTCGACTTGAGTTCGGGGTGGAACTGCACGCCGATGAACCACGGATGGTCGGGGCGCTCGACGATTTCGGGGAGCTCGCCATCGGGCGATTCGCCCGAAAAGACCAGGCCGCCCTTTTCGAGCGCGTCGCGGTAATGGACGTTGACCTCGTAACGGTGCCGGTGCCGCTCCGAAATTTCGGTGGTGCCGTAGACGCTGGCGACATGGCTGTTGGGCGCGAGCCTGGCGGGATAGGCGCCGAGCCGCATGGTGCCGCCGAGATCGCCGCCCGCTTCGCGCTTCTGCAGCCCCTCTTCGCTCATCCATTCGGTGATCAGGCCGACGACGGGTTCTTCGCAGTCGCCGAACTCGGTGGTCGAGGCGCGCGCGATGCCCGAGACGTTCCGCGCCCCTTCGATGCATGCCATCTGCATGCCGAGGCAGATGCCGAAAAAGGGAATCGCGTTCTCTCGCGCATAGCGCACGCTGGCGATCTTGCCTTCCGAGCCGCGCTCGCCGAACCCGCCCGGGACGAGGATCGCATCGAGCGGCTCGAGCCTGGTCGCCAGTTCGTCGGCGTCCTCGAACAGTTCGGCGTCGAGCCAGCGAATGTTGACCTTGACGCGATTGGCGAGGCCGCCGTGGACGAGCGCCTCGCGCAGCGATTTATAGGCGTCCTGGAGCACGACATATTTGCCGACGACGCCGATCGTCACTTCGCCTTCGGGGTTCTGGTAGCGGTCGAGCACGTCGTACCAGCGGGTGAGGTCGGGATCGCGGGCGTCCCCGATGCCGAAGGCGCGCAGCACTTCGTCGTCGAGCCCCTCGGCATGATATTGCATCGGCACTTCGTAGATGCTCGCCGCGTCGAGCGCGGGGATCACCGCCTCGGCGCGGACGTTGCAGAACTGCGCGATCTTGGCGCGGTCGCTGTCGGGCAGCGGATGTTCGGAACGGCACAGCAGCACGTCGGGCTGGATGCCGAGCGCGGCGAGTTCGCGCACGCTGTGCTGCGTCGGCTTGGTCTTGAGCTCGCCGGCGGCGGCGATGAACGGCACCAGCGTGACATGGACCGACACCGTCGACAGCCGCGGCAGTTCGTTCCGGAGCTGGCGGATCGCCTCCATGAAGGGCAGCGATTCGATATCGCCGACGGTGCCGCCGATTTCGCACAGGACGAAGTCGAGATCGTCGGTCTCGGCGAGCGCGAATTCCTTGATCGCGTCGGTGACGTGCGGGATGACCTGCACGGTCGCGCCGAGATAGTCGCCGCGGCGTTCCTTCTGGATGATCTGCTGATAGATCCGGCCCGAGGTGACATTGTCCGACTGGCGCGCCGCGACGCCGGTGAAGCGTTCGTAATGGCCAAGGTCGAGATCGGTCTCGGCGCCGTCGTCGGTGACGTAGACCTCGCCATGCTGATAGGGCGACATCGTCCCCGGATCGACGTTGAGATAGGGATCGAACTTGCGGATGCGGACCTTGTAGCCGCGCGCCTGCAGCAAAGCGGCAAGGCTTGCCGCCATGAGACCCTTGCCAAGCGATGAGACCACGCCGCCGGTGATGAAAATGAACCGCGCCATGGGAGAAAAGGCCTACGCGCACTTTGCCCATAGTGGCAAGCGTGCGACTCTATGTTTGCAGAAAAATAATCGCGACGACGAAGCGGAAAATCCCGCGCGCGGTTACTCGATCGGAACGCCCGACGAGCCGGCGTCGCTGGCCGGCTTGGCCGGTTCGGCGGGGGCCGGGGTCGCCGCCGGCGCGGTTGTCTCGCCCAGCGGGACGCCGTTATCGCTGCCGACGGGCCGGGCCGGGGTCGACAGCGAATCGTCGATCGTGCCGGCGGTGTGGTTGACCGAGGCAAGGCCCGCGAGCGCGATGCTGAGCGTGACGAAGAGGAAAGCGAGCACGCTCGTCGCGCGGGTCAGGAAATCGGCGGCGCCGCGCGCCGACATCAGGCCCGACGGGCTGCCGCCCACGCCGAGACCGCCGCCTTCCGATTTTTGCATCAGGATGACGCCGATCATGGCGGCACCCACCAGGGCCTGGACGACGACGAGAAATTTGAAGAGCATGGGTTGTCTTGCCTGACTGACATGAGGGTGCGACCGCGATGACGGCCAAGGCGCGCCACATAGGGACAAATGCGCCGCGCATCAACTATTCGATTGCGGCGGCGGCCTCCACGATCGGCACGAACTTCGCCGCGGTCAGGCTGGCGCCGCCGACCAGCGCGCCGTCGACATCGGCCACCGCCAGCAGCTCGGCGGCGTTGTCGCCGGTGACCGAGCCGCCGTAAAGGATGCGGACCGATGCGGCCTCGGCGCCGGCGCGATCGCGCAACATATCGCGAATGGCGGCATGCATCGCGGCGACATCGGACACCTTCGCAACGTCGCCGGTGCCGATCGCCCAGATCGGTTCGTAGGCGATGGCGAGGCGCGCGGGATCGAAATCTTCGGGCAGCGATGCCGCGACCTGCGCGGTGACATGGCGCTCGGCATCGCCGGCGTCGCGGATCCGCTTGCTCTCGCCGACGCACACGATGACCGACAGTCCTCCGGCAAGGGCGCGTTCGGCCTTGGCCCTGACCAGCGAATCGCTTTCGCCAAGCCCCTCGCGGCGCTCGCTATGACCGACGATCACCAGCCGCGCGCCGGCGTCGACCAGCATCGCCACCGAGATCGAGCCGGTATAGGCGCCCGATTCGCATTCGTGGCAATCCTGGCCGCCGACCGCCAGCGTGGGCACGCGTCGCGCCATGCGCTCGACCAACGTTGCCGGCGGGCACAGCGCGACATCCACCCCGGGAGCGTCGGTCGCGTGGCGGGCAATCGCGGTCGCTTCGTCGATCGTGTCGGCAACGCCGTTCATCTTCCAATTGCCAACGATATATTTGCGCCGATCGCCCATGTCGTGTTCCACTGCCTTGCCCGGGTTTAATCTGTCCGCCCTGCTATGGCGTGGCCGGGTCGCGTGCAAGCCCGGCCTTGGCGGCGCCGAGGACCCGTCATTCATCGCGGGTTGAAGCGGCCCGGACTAGGCCGTAAAGCGAGCACGGTAGCGGCTTTGCGCCGCCCACCGATCCGACCCTGTCCTGTCTCGCGGAATATTTTCACCGATGATCACATTCTTTCGCCGTATTTTCGAATCGAAGATCGGCCTGATATTCAGTCTCGCCTTCATCGCCCTCATCGCGATCGCCTTTGCCGGCGCCGATGTGACGGGGACCTCGTTCGGCGGCGTTTCCGGGGGCAATGTCGCGAAGGTCGGCAAGACGTCGATTTCGGTCGGAGATCTGCGCGACGAGGTCAAGCGCCGGTTCGATGCCGCGCGCCAGGAAAATCCGACGCTCGACCTTGCCACGTTCGTCAATTCCGGCGGGCTCGATTCCACGCTCAACAGCCTGGTCGAAGGCGCGGCGCTCGAAGCCTATGCGGCCAAGCTCGGCTTTGGCAGTTCCAAGGCGCTCGAGGACGCCGAAATCCGCAAAATTCCGAATTTCTTCGGCATTGACGGGACGTTCGACCAGAACCGGTTCGAGACCGCGCTCAAGAATGTCGGCCTGACCGAACGGATGGTTCGCGAAGATATCCGCCGCCAGATTCTGGTCCGCCAGCTGGCGGCGCCGGTCCTGGGGATCGAAAAACTGCCGCGCGGCCTTGCATTGCCCTATGCATCGCTGCTGCTCGAACAACGCGCCGGGCAGGCTGCATTCATTGCCGCCGGGGCCTATGCGCCCGAGGGCGAACCCGACGCGAAGACGATTTCGCAGTTTTATGCGCGCAATGCCTCGCGCTACACGATCCCCGAACGTCGCGTCATCCGCTATGCGGAATTCGGCGAGGCATCGGTCGGCAAGGCCGGCACGGTAAGCGATGCCGAGATCGCAAAATATTACGCCGACAATCGCGCGCAATATGCCGCCAAGGAAACGCGCGGCGTTGCGCAGGTCATCGCCGGCGATCGCGCAACCGCCGAAAAGATCGCCGCCAAGGCAAAGCAGGGCGGAACGCTCCAGGCCGCGGCCCAGGCGAACGGACTTTCGGCCAGCGACGGCACGTTCGAAAGCGAAGCGGCATTGGCCGCGAGCATCGGCAAGCCCGCCGCCAAGGCGGTCTTCGCTGCCGGCCGCAACGATGTCGTCGGCCCGATCCAGGGTCCGCTGGGGTGGATCGTCACCCGCGTGAACACGATCGAGGGCACGCCTGCCCGCAGCCTAGCCAGCGTGACGGGCGAACTGCGCGACCAGTTGCAGACGCGCAAGAAGCAGGAAGCGCTGATCGACCTCTATAATACGCTTCAGGATGCGCTGAGCGGCGGTGCCGACATTTCGGAGCTGGCCGAGACGCGCAACCTCAAGATCGAAACGACGCCGCCGCTGACCGCCGACGGTCGCGTTGCCGGCGGGTCGGAGCCCGCGATCGCGGCGGAACTGGCCCCGGTCGTCGCCGCCGCGTTCCAGGCGAGTGAAGAGAATTTCGGCGAACTCGTCACGATCGAGGAAAACAAGCGCTTCGCCATCGTCGACGTCGCCGACATCCGGGCTGCCGCGCCGCCGCCGCTCAAGGAAATTCGCGAACGCGTCGTGCGCGATTACAAACTGTCCGAAGGCGCCAAAAAGGCCAAGTCGGTCGCGCGCAAGGTTGCCGACCGGATCGAGAAGGGCGCGACCATCGCCGACGCGCTGAAAGCCGAAAACGTACCCCCCTTCGTCCTGCAGAAGATCGGCGGCAAGCGGGCCGAACTGAATGCGGCCGAGGGTCGCGTTCCGCCCGAACTCGCCTTGCTGTTTTCGATGGCGCCTAAGACCGTCAAGACGCTCGAAATGGGTCGGGATCAGGGCTGGATGGTGGTTTACCTGGCGAAGATCGACGAGGGCGACGCGGGCAAGGACCCGAAGCTGCTCGAGGCGGTCTCGACGCAATTGACCGGCGCGATCAGCAACGAATACGCCGCAGGCTTGCTCAACGCCGCCAAACAGGCGGTCGGCGTCGAGCTGAACCAGGGCGCGATCGAAGCCCTCAAGCGCGAACTGACCGGGCAGCAGCCATGAGCGAAGAAGGATGGCGCCCCGCCCGCAGCTGCTGCTGATCGATAATTTCGACAGCTTCACCCATAATTTGCGCCATTTTCTGGTCGTGGCGGGCGCCCATGTCACGGTGCGGCGCAACGATGCGCTGAGCGTTGCCGCCGCGCTGTCGCCGAAATTCGACGGGATCGTCATTTCGCCGGGCCCCGGCACACCCGACGATGCGGGCATCAGCCTCGCCGTCGTTGCCGCATGCGTCGGCCAGGAACGGCCGTTGCTCGGCGTTTGCCTGGGGCACCAAGCGATCGGCCAGCATTTCGGCGGCAAGGTCGTTCGCGGCGGGTTGATGCACGGCAAGACCGCCGCGGTGATCCACGACGGGAGCGGCCTGTTCGCAAATCTCCCCTCGCCGTTCGTCGCGACGCGCTATCATTCACTGGTGCTCGATCACGTCGCCGCGCCGCTCACCGTCAATGGCCATAGCGATGCGGGCGAAATCATGGGACTGCGCCACCTCGCGTTGCCGATCCACGGCGTCCAGTTCCACCCCGAAAGCGTCGCCACCGAACAGGGCCATGCCCTGCTCGCCAATTTCGTTGCAATTTGCCGCGACACCATGTCCCGAGAGGATTAACCCGTTTGACCTACCATCTGCCCGATCACACGCACCTACTCGACCATGACGCGGCATTGGCCGCGTTTCGCGCCATCCTCGACGGCGAGGTCGCCGACGATGACATCGAGGCTTTCCTCATCGCGCTGACCGACCGCGGCGAGACCGCGATCGAGGTCGCCGCCGCCGCCACCGCGCTGCGCGAACGGCTGTTGCCGATCGCCGCGCCCGATCATGCGATCGACGTCTGCGGCACCGGCGGCGACGGCCATCATACGCTCAACATCTCGACCGCGGTTTCGCTCGTCGTTGCGGCGGCGGGCGTTCCCGTCGCCAAGCACGGCAATCGCGCCGCGTCGTCGAAGGCAGGCGCCGCCGACGTGCTCGAAGCGCTCGGCCTCGACATGGAGCGCGCCGGACGCACCGCCGAGGCATCGCTCGCCGATCTCGGCATCTGTTTCCTGTTCGCGGCCAACCATCACCCGGCGATGAAGCGCATCCAACCGATCCGGCAAAAGATCGGGCGCCGCACGATTTTCAATCTGATGGGCCCGCTCGCCAACCCCGCGCGCGTCGAGCGCCAGCTGATCGGCATCGCCCGGCCCGGCTACGTCCACCTTTATGCGCGCGCGATGCACGAGCTCGGCACGCGGCACAGCTATATCGTATCGGGCGACGAGGGACTCGACGAACTGTCGCTCGCGGGCGGCAACGAGGTCGCCGAGGTGTCGCCCGAGGGCGTGCACATGATGCGGCTCGAGGCGAAGGACGCCGGGCTGCCCGCGCGCCCGGTCGGCGACATTCGCGGCGGCGATGTCGCGCACAACGCCGCCGCGCTCAAGCGACTGCTCGACGGCGCACAAGGCGCCTATCGCGACGCCGTCTTGTTCAACGCCGCCGTCGCGCTGCGCCTCGCCGACAAGGTCGGGACGCTCCCCGCGGGCGTCGCGATCGCGGCCGAGGCGATCGACAGCGGCGCGGCGCGGCGCCTGCTCGCCGACTGGATCGCCTATTCATGAACAGGCTCGCCGAAATCTGCGCCGGCAAGCAGCGCGAGGTCGCCGACCGCAAGCGCCGGCGCTCGCTGTCCGACCTCGACGCCGCGATCGCCGAACAGGGCGCGCCGCGCGGTTTTGCCGGGCGGTTGGCAGATGTCGCGCGGACGGGCCCCGCGATCATCGCCGAGATCAAGCGCGCGTCGCCGTCGAAGGGCTTGATCCGCGCCGATTTCGATCCCGTCGGCATCGCCCTGGCCTATCAGGCGGCGGGCGCGGCCTGTCTGTCGGTGCTGACCGATCGCGACTGGTTCCAGGGTGGCGACGAATTTCTCGTGGCGGCGCGCGCGGCGACCGCCCTTCCCGCGCTGCGCAAGGATTTCATGGTCGATCCCTGGCAGATCGCCGAATCGCGTGTGCTCGGCGCCGATGCCGTGCTGCTGATCATGGCGGCGATCGACGACGCGCTGGCCGCCGAGATGGCGGCCGCCGCAACCGAGTACGGTATGGACGTGCTCGTCGAAGTCCATGACGAGGCCGAGCTCGACCGCGCCGTGGGGCTCGGCGCGACGCTGATCGGCGTCAACAACCGCGATCTGGCGACGTTCGAAACCGACCTGGCGATCAGCGAGCGGCTATCCGAGCGCGCCCCACCCGGCTGTCTGCTCGTGTCCGAAAGCGGCATCGCCGACCACGCCGATATCGCGCGCCTGTCGCGCCGCGGCATCACTGCCTTCCTCGTCGGCGAAAGCCTGATGCGCCAGCGCGATGTCGGCGCCGCGTTGCGACGCCTGATCGCGGACGACGGCGCGCCGGGAGCGGCTTGACAGGGACGCAGTTTGTTGCCTACACGTTCCCTGTCCGTTCCGCCATTTGGGAATTCCCTATGTTGACCAGCAAACAGCACGAACTGCTTTGTTTCATTCATGACCGGCTCGACGAGGGCGGGATTTCGCCGTCGTTCGAGGAAATGAAGGAAGCGCTCGGCCTCAAATCGAAATCGGGCATCCACCGCCTGATCAGCGCGCTCGAGGAGCGCGGTTTCATCCGCCGTCTACCCAACCGGGCGCGCGCGCTCGAGGTCATGAAGATGCCCGAACGCGCCGAAGAGGGCCAGCACGCCAAGGCGAGCAACGTCGTCGCGCTGCACCCGCCGGTGCGCGAGGTCCCGATCGCCGCCAACGACGTCGTCGAAGTGCCGCTGCACGGCCGCATCGCCGCGGGCATGCCGATCGAGGCGTTCGAGGAGGACCGATCGCTGTCGGTACCGACCGCATTGCTTGGCGCGGGCGACCATTATGCGCTCGAAGTGTCGGGCGATTCGATGATCGAGGCGGGCATTTTCGACGGCGATTACGCGCTGATCCAGCGCGCCGACACCGCGCGCGAGGGCGACATCGTCGTCGCGCTCGTCGACAACCAGGACGCCACGCTCAAATACTTCCGTCGCGAAGGCGCGATGATCCGGCTCGATCCGGCTAATTCGTCCTACGAGCCGCAGCGCTATGCGGCCGACCAGGTATGCGTGCAGGGCCGGCTGGCGGGCTTGTTGCGCCGCTACCATTGAGGCTTCGTCGATAGGATCGCATGCGCCAGGGATGACGGTCGCCGACCGATCGGCTCTGGCGCAGCCTCGGCGGATCGAGATAGACGGCGAGCCCGCCGGTCTGGCGCAATGAGCGACGGTCGGCCTTGAGCCAGCGCGGCGAACAGCGATAGGGCAGGCTGCGGTCGGAAATGACGATATCGACGCGTTCGCAGGCGCGGATGAGGTCGAGCGCATCGACATAATAGCTGCTCGTCGAGGACATGACGCTGAGCGCCTCGTCGCCCTTGCCGATCTGCCAGATGCAGAAATCCCTGCTGCAGCGCGCGTCGCCGCGATTCCGCAGCGGCAGCAGTTCGAGATCGCTGCCGACGCTCTCTGCAATCGTATCGCGGACGTAATCCCCCGCGCGATCGCGCAGGATCGCGACGCGACCGTCGACGCCGCGCGCCGCGACATGGCGCCCGTCGCTCGTCACCAGCAGGTCGGGCACGGGACTGAGCGCCATGGCGAACGCCGCGCCGACCAGCACGGCCCCGCCCAGCCAGCGAATTCGCGATCGCCATATCGCCAGCCACAGTCCCGCCAGCACCGCCAGCGCGAACAGCCAATGCGCCATGGCGGGGACCAGCGCCACCGCGCCGGGCCGCGATGCGGTGAAATGGGCCAATGCCAGCAAGCCGTCGAGCGATCGTCCGGTCAACCACCAGAACGGCGCGCCAAGCCCGACGACATCGAACAGCAGCGCGAGCGCTTCGAGCGGCATGATGACGAAGGTGGTGAGCGGGATGGCGATGACGTTGGCGAGTGCCCCGTACAGGCCGGCCTTGTGGAAATGGAACAGCGCGATCGGCATCAGCGCCAACTCGACGACGATGCCGGTCAGCAAGAGCGAGGCGAGGCCGCGGCCCAGTTTCCTGGCCCTGCTTTCCTCGCGCCGCGCGAACCAGCCGCGCACGCGTGGCATCTCATGCAGCGCGACGATCGCGGTGACCGCGGCAAAGCTCAGCTGGAAGCTCGGTCCCATGATCGATTCGGGCCATAAGACCATGACGAACAGCGCGCCCGCGGCAATCAAGCGCAGCGTGATCGCCTCGCGCCCCATCGCCAGCGCCGCGAGCACGAGCAGCGCGGCGATGCACGATCGCACCGTCGGCACCTCCGCCCCTGTCACGAGCGTATAGGCGATGCCGACGGCCGCGCCGGAGCCTGCCGCGATCAGCATGATCGGCGCGCGGAGCGCGAGCCGCGGGCTGAGTGCGAGCAATCGGAGCACGAGCAGGAATGCGGCGCCGACGACTGCGGTGACGTGCAGGCCGCTGATCGACAGAAGATGCGCCAGGCCCGAGCGGCGCATTGCCTCGGCATCGGCTTCGGGCAGTGCGCCGCGATCACCGGTCGCGAGCGTCGCCGCGACCGCGCCGGCCGAACCGCCAACGCGCGCGCGGACATGCGCGCTCAATTCCTGACGCAGACTCGAGGTCCTCGCTGCGCGCGTCACGCGGACGTCGCCGATCGCGCTGCCGGTCGCGCCCAGCCGGTCGAACCAGGCGCGGCGCGCGAAATCATAGCTGTCGGGCAACGCCGGCTGCGCGGGGGGCATCAGGCGCGCGCGCAATTCGACCTCGGCGCCCGCGCCCAGGCCCGGTGGAACCTTGTCCTCGGGGATGTTGATCCGCGCGCGCGGCGGCAAATCGGGTCGATCGACCGGCGCGACGACGATCCTGACGATCGCGCGCGCCGGAATCTGCTCGACCCTGGCGACGTCGGCGGTCAGGCGGGTCACCACGGGGCGGTCGAGAACCGGCGCGGCGACGACGAGGCTGCGGCCCCAGGCCAGGCCACAGCCCAGCGCGATCGCGATCGTTCCGATCGTGATGCATCGCGCAAGCCGCGTGCCGCCGGTCATCGCGCCGCCAAGCAACGCGATCCCCGCCGCCGCGACGATCAGGCCGAGCCACCAATTGGCGTCGGGGAGCAGGAACCAGGCCGCGATGCCGCCGCCGACGGCGACGGGCAGCCAGAGCGGCAGTTGGTCGCGTTCGCGTTCGAGAAACCGTTCGATGCGAGGGAGAAGCGCGCCCGGACTGCCGTTTCGCAGTTGCGAAAAGCCTCTTTGAAGCGCATTGGATCCCATGCTAGGGCCGCCTCCGGTGCTTGGTACCAAAGCCGAAATCAGTGTGGGAGATAGCGCCGGTGAGCGCAACCGAATTGACTCGCCCGACGACAGCGGGACCGGTCGTGACGCGTTTCGCGCCGTCGCCGACGGGATTCCTGCATCTCGGCGGCGCGCGGACCGCGCTGTTCAACTGGCTGTTCGCGCGCCATCACGGCGGCCAGTTCAAGCTCAGGATCGAGGATACCGACCGCGCCCGTTCGACCCAGCCCGCGATCGATGCGATCCTCGACGGCATGCGCTGGCTCGGCCTCAACTGGGACGGCGATGAAATCTATCAGTTCGCCCGCGCCGAACGCCATGCCGAGGTCGCCGAGGAGCTGATCGCCAGGGGAGCGGCCTATCGCTGCTATCTGTCGACCGACGAGCTCAAGGCCCGCCGCGAGGCCGCCCAGGCGCAGCGCAAGCCGTTTCGCCTCGTCAGCGAATGGCGCGATCGCGGGCCGGATGACGCGCCTCCGGGCGCCTCAGGCGTCGTCCGCCTGAAAGCCCCGCGCGAGGGCGAGACGACGATCGAAGACGCAGTCCAGGGCAAGGTCACCGTCCAGAATGCCGAGGTCGACGATTTCGTCCTGCTGCGCTCGGACGGCACCCCGACCTATATGCTCGCAGTCGCGGTCGACGATCACGACATGGGCGTGACGCATTGCATTCGCGGCGACGATCATCTCAACAACGCCTTTCGCCAGCGCGTCCTGATCGATGCGATGGGCTGGGACCGCATGGTCTATGCCCACGTCCCGCTGATCCACGGTCACGACGGCGCCAAGCTGTCGAAGCGCCACGGCGCGCTCGGCATCGAGACCTATCGCGACGAGCTCGGCATTTTGCCCGAGGCGATGGTCAATTACCTGTTGCGGCTCGGCTGGGGCCATGGCGACGACGAATTCATCTCGCGCGACGATGCGGTCAAATGGTTCGACCTTGCCCATGTCGGCCGCTCACCATCACGTTTCGACATCAAGAAACTCGAAAATCTCAATGGCCATTACCTGCGCGAAGCAGACGATGCCCGGTTGGCCGGGATCGTTGCGCCCGATATCGCGAACACGCTCGACAAGCCCCTGTCCGCCGACGACATGGCGCTGCTGACGCGCGCCATGCCCGAGCTCAAGCCGCGCGCGAAGACATTGCACGAGATCGCCGACGGCGCGCTGTTCCTGTTCCGCGTACGGCCGCTGACGATGGACGACAAGGCGGCCGCGCTGGTGGCCGAGGCGCCGACCGGGCTGTTCGACGAAATTGCGGTTGCGCTATCAGCACTTGATCAATGGACCACCCAGACCATAGAGGAAGCGCTGCGCGAACTGTCCGAACGGCTTGAACTCAAGCTCGGCAAGCTGGCCCAGCCGCTCCGCGCGGCGATGACGGGTACGACGGTTTCGCCCGGAATATTCGATGTCCTGGCCCTGTTGGGTCGCGACGAGACCCTAGCGCGACTGGCCGACGCATCGCAGATGCGCGCCAGCCACCAAGACTGACCAGGAGCTACCATGGCCGACCGCAACGCCAAACTGACCATCGCCGACAGCGACTATGACCTTGCCGTGCTTACGGGCACGATGGGTCCCGATGTCGTCGATATCCGCAAGCTCTACGCGCAGAGCGGGAAATTCACCTACGATCCCGGATTCACTTCGACGGCCAGCTGCGATTCGGGCCTGACCTTCATCGACGGCGACAAGGGCGTGCTGCTCCATCGCGGTTACCCGATCGATCAGCTCGCCGAGAAGTCGAGCTTCATGGAAGTCGCCTATCTGCTGCTCGACGGCGAGCTGCCCAACAAGGCCGAGCTCGACGAGTTCGAATATACGATCAATCGTCACACGATGGTCCATGAGCAGCTCAAGACGCTGTACAACGGCTTCCGCCGCGATGCGCATCCGATGGCGATCATGTGCGGCGTCGTCGGCGCGCTGAGCGCCTTCTATCACGACAGCACCGACATCAACGATCCCGAGCAGCGCCGCATCGCCTCGCACCGGCTGATCGCCAAGATGCCGACGCTCGCGGCGATGGCGTATAAATATTCGATCGGCCAGCCGTTCCTCTATCCCGACAACGACCTGAGCTATGCTGGCAACTTCCTGCGCATGACCTTCGGCGTGCCGGCCGAGGACTATGTCGTCGATCCGGTGATCGAACGCGCGATGGACCGCATCTTCATCCTCCACGCCGACCACGAACAGAATGCGTCGACCTCGACCGTGCGGCTCGCCGGTTCGTCGGGCGCCAACCCGTTCGCGTGCATCGCGGCGGGCATCGCCTGCCTGTGGGGCCCGGCGCACGGCGGCGCCAACGAGGCTGCGCTCAACATGCTGCGCGAAATCGGCACCCCCGACCGCATCCCCGAATATATCGCGCGCGCCAAGGACAAGGACGATCCGTTCCGCCTGATGGGTTTCGGCCATCGCGTGTACAAGAACTACGATCCGCGCGCCAAGGTGATGGCGGAAACCGCGACCGAGGTGCTCGACAAGCTCGGCGTCAGCGATCCGGTCTTCGACGTCGCGCGCAAGCTCGAGGAAATCGCGCTCAGCGATCCGTATTTCATCGAGAAGAAACTCTATCCCAACGTCGATTTCTATTCGGGCATCATCCTGTCGGCGATCGGTTTCCCGACGACGATGTTCACCGCTTTGTTCGCGCTCGCGCGCACCGTCGGCTGGGTCGCGCAGTGGAACGAGATGATTTCGGATCCCGCGCAGAAGATCGGTCGTCCGCGCCAGCTTTATACGGGTCCGACGCAGCGCGATTACGTGCCGGTCGACAAGCGCTGACGCGCTAGTCGGGCCATTTCGGCAGCGTCAGGGTAAAGGCGGCGCCTGCGCCCGGTTCGCTGGCGATATCGATCGATCCCGACATCGCGCGCGCCAGACGGTTCGAGATGTAAAGGCCAAGACCGCTGCCGCCATGGTCGCGGCGACCGAGCCGTTCGAACTTCTCGAAAATCCGCGCGCGGTCTTCCTCGGCAATTCCGGGACCCTGATCGGATACCGTCACGCTGACGTCGCCTGTGCTCCGGTCGCCCTGGGCGGTGACGACGATGTCGCTGTTCTCTGGCGCGTAGCGCACCGCATTGCCGATGAAGTTGATCAGGATCTGCAGCACCCGGCGAACCTCGCCGATCGCGACGACCGCGGTCGGGCCGGTTTCGACGCGGACCCGCATCGCCTTTTCATTGGCGCGCATCGTCAGCAGGCCAGCCGCCTGGATCGCGACCTTGGTCAGATCGACGCGCTCGCGCGCGACATCGAAATCATCGCGCTCGATCGCCTGGAGGTCGGCGAGATCGTCGATCAGCCCGAGCAGATGCTTGCCCGCCGAAGCGATATCGCCGGCGTAGCTCGCATAATCGTCGGCCACGGGGCCATCGAGCTTGCGCGCGATCGTTTCGGCATTGGCGATGATGCGACCGATCGGCAGGCGCAGCGCCTCGTCCATGCGGCGATCGAGCGCCCCCCAGTTGCCGGGAAGATAGGGTGCCTCGTTCGCGCCCTCGTCGCGTTCGGGCCGGATCAGCTTGAGCGTTCCGACGAGCCCCAAAAGCGATCCGTCGTTCGCCAGCCGCGGGCGCGCACTGAGTTCGGCACGTGCGGAAATGCCGTCGATCAGCGCATCGACGGGTAAATCGACGAGGCTTTGTCCCGCGGCCAGCAGCTCGGCGATCTTGCCGTCGATCGCGGGGTCGACCGGTACGAACAGGCTGTCGATCGCCTTGCCGATCCAGTCGCGCGTGCGAATGCGGGCGGCGGCGCCCTCTGCCCAGAGGCCGAGAATGGCGAGATCGGCATCGCACTCGAACCGCCACCCCGGTGCGTCGAGCGGAAAGGGTTCGCCCTCTGCGGTCCCCGGCAGGCGCTTGGCGTCTTCGCTCCAGCCCGTGATCGTGAGATCGGCCCCCTTGTCATCGGGGCGAATATGGACCCAGAAATGCAGGTCGAAGTCGGCTTCGCCGGCATAGACGCGGCGCATCACCGGCGCCCCGAACCGCAGCGCCGAGGTGACGGCGACCGACAATTGCGGAACGATGATCACGCCGGGGACGCTGCCGCCCGCGCGTTCCTGCAGACGCGCCAGCGCGGCATCAGCCCGGATCAGGCGCGCGTCGCGATCGACGCGGCCGATGATCGGTTCGGCGGTCATCGGTCGCTCGCCCGATAACGGGCGGCCGCATGCGCGATCGCGTCGGCGCGGTCGGCGGGCCAGCCATCGGCATCCGCACCGGCAACGCCGGCATCGTCGAACGAACGCGCGTTCCAGCCGGGGGCAAGCGCCCGGACGAGTGCTCCGACCGCATTCGCGCCGAAGCAGGCGGGTGCGAGCCAATCGCGAATGGCGCCTTCGTCGCCGACGGCGAGCGCAATCATCGATGGTGCCGATCCCAGTCCGGTTCGCTCGCCGACAAGGGCCGCGACCGCGGGCCAGGCCGCACGATTCACGAGGTCGACCATCAGTTCGTCGGGCGAACGCTGCGACAGCGCGCCGTCGACGAAGCGCGCAGCGACGATCTCGATCGATGTTTCCTCGCGGTGCAGCTGGGTGACCTGATCGGCCGCAGCGACCATCGCGGCCATGGTGTCGCCGTCCTCGCCCAAGTCGCCGATAAGCGCGCCGGCGACGCAATCGACGAGTTGGGCCTGCATCTCGAGCGGCAGTCCCGACATCGGCAAGACCGGCGCGTTCCAGGCGTTTCGGGTGCGGCATTCGGCGACGAGATACGCGGTCCAGAGGCTCGCCAGGGCGGGATCGTCGCCAATGAACGGCGGCGACACGGCATCGATGCCCGGCCTGTCCAAGCCATGTTCGAGGACATTCGCGAGGATGACGTCGGCGAGATTAGCGATCGGCAGGCCGCGGGGCGCAATCGCCGCCCATGCGGACGGTTCGGCGGGTGCGCCCAGATAATGGCGAAGATCGCGTTCGACGCCGTCGACAAGGCGGTGCAGGATGGCGAGCCCCTGCCCCCGCTCCCGTTCGTTGAGGGTGACGGCGAAAGGCGTCGTTACGACCCGGTCCATCGCCTCGGCGAGGGCGCGGCAGCGGCGTGCGAGCAGCGGCGGCAGCGCCGTCGCCGCGCCGTCGCCAGGATCGCGCTGTCCCGCCTGATTGCCACCGTGGTCCTTCATATCCTGCGCGCGATACGACAATCAGCGTTAATTTCGGATAAACCCTTCGCGACTTTCTCTGCCTCGTGAAAGGCTGTCATAGGTCATCACCGCCGCCGCGTAGAGCGCAAGCGCGCCGATCGCGATCGGCGTCCTGTCCGCCAGGGCGGCCGCGCCGATGACGCCAAAGCCCAGTCCCGCATCCGGCAGCAGCCGACCGAACCAGTTCGTCATCGGAGACGACGCGCGGGCATTCGCCTGGACCAGTACGGCGGCGTAGATCAGCATCAGCAGCGCGATCGGCCATCCCGCGCCATCGGACCATAGAAGATGCAGGGCCAAAGCCGCGAACGAGACGATGGGAACCAGATCGAGGGCGATCATGCGCCAGCGCGGCGTCGGCGGTTCGAGCGTGAACAGGCCGACATAATGCGCCATTGCCGCCGTCGCGACCGACGTCAGGCCGAGCGCCGCGCCCGTTACCAGCCATCCGCAGGAAAACGCCGCGATCGTCAATATCGCCAGGGCCACCGCGCCGAATTCGAGCGGCTTCGACCGCGCGCCGCGACCGAGCACGGTCGGCCCCGCGAACCTGACGAGCGGCGCCAGGAAATTGCCCATCGCGAGCCCGGATTCGCCAACGGCGGCAGCATCATAGACCCGGTCGCCCACGGCCGACGCCGCGACCGCGCGATCGATCACGACCAGTTCGCCGGTTTCGAACAGGCCGGGATCGCACCGCAGCTTGACCGCGCCGCGCTGCACCGCCCGGCGCAAAACCGTCGAGGCGAGATCCCAGTCGTCGGGGACATCGGTCAATTCGCCGAGCATGTCGCACCCCGTCATCGCGAGCCCCGCCCAGCGCTGATCGGCGGCGATACGCTCAAGTCCGCGCGTCACCGGGCTATCGTCGGTCACGAAGACCGCAAGAGCCGGACCGGCGGCAAATGCCGAAACCTGCTCCTGCGGCGCGTAAAGACCGTCGAGCAAGAGCATCAGCTGATCGCGGGCATGCGTGCGGTCGACGATCTCGCTGACGCGGCGGACCGGCTCGACCACGAAACCAGCGGCGCGCAGGCGATCGAGCGCGCCGACCAACGCATCGGTCATCCCCTCGACGCTGACGAACAGCAATTTCGCGCCCGCAGCCCGGCACAGCCCTGCCTGGCGCTCGAGCAGCGACTGGCCCGCCACCATCTGCGTGGCGCGCAATTCGGTGCCGTCTTCGGCGGTTTCGATGGCGCTCAGCAACGCGTGCAGGGTCATCCCGACCTCCTATCGTCGGCGGCAAGGCGGCGGCAACCGCTTTTGCAGGATCGACCCCGCAAAACCGGCGAAAAAACTTCGCTTCCGGCCCGCAAAAATCGGGCTCAATCGCTGGTCAAAGCCCGGCATATCGTCTAGCGTCGCGAAACGATAAAAATCACCGAAAAGGGCGCGTTTTGAGCGAAGATGACCAGGCCGTAATCGGGTCGGACGATATCCAGCCGATCAATATCGTCGACGAGATGAAAACGAGCTATCTCGATTATGCGATGAGCGTGATCGTGTCGCGTGCATTGCCCGACGTTCGCGACGGTCTGAAGCCCGTCCATCGCCGCATCCTCTATGCCAGCCAGGAAGGCGGCTTCGTTCCCGGTCGCCCCTATCGCAAATGCGCCAAGATCGTCGGCGACGTCATGGGCAATTACCATCCGCACGGCGACAGCGCGATCTACGACGCGCTCGCGCGCCTGACGCAGGACTGGTCGATGCGCGTCACGCTGATCGACGGCCAGGGCAATTTCGGGTCGATGGATCCCGACAAGCCGGCATCGATGCGCTACACCGAGGCGCGCCTCGCCAAGGTCGCGATGACGCTGCTCGAGGATCTTGACAAGGATACCGTCGATTTCACCCCGAACTACGATGCCAGCCGGACCGAGCCGCAGGTCCTCCCGGCCCGCTTCCCCAACATCCTCGTCAACGGCGCGGGCGGTATCGCGGTCGGCATGGCGACCAACATCCCGCCGCACAATCTGGGCGAAGTCGTCGATGCGTGCCTCGCGCATATCGATCGCGAGATCGTCGGCGGCGAGGTCATGTCCGACGAGGATTACATTGCAATCGTCCCCGGCCCCGATTTCCCGACCGGCGGGCTGATCCTCGGCCAGGGAGGCGCGCGCAGCGCGTACCTCACCGGACGCGGATCGATCATGATGCGCAGCCGCCACATCATCGAGGAGCGCCGCGGCGATCGCCGTTCGATCGTGCTCACCGAAATCCCCTATCAGGTCGGCAAATCGGGGCTGGTCGAGAAGATCGCCGAGGCCGCCAAGGATAAACGGATCGAGGGCGTCAGCGACATTCGCGACGAATCGAACCGCGAGGGCGTGCGCGTCGTCATCGAATTGAAGCGCGACGCGACGCCCGAGGTCGTGCTCAACCAGCTGTGGCGCCATACCCCGGCGCAATCGAGCTTCCCCGCCAACATCCTCGCCATTCGCGGCGGGCGGCCCGAAGTGCTCAGCCTGCGCGATATCATCACGACCTTTGTGAAGTTCCGCGAAGAAGTCGTTACCCGGCGGTCGAAATTCGAGCTCAACAAGGCGCGCGAACGAGCCCATATCCTGCTCGGCCTGGTCGTCGCGGTCAGCAATCTCGACGAGGTCGTGCGCATCATCCGCGGTAGCTCCTCGCCCGGCGACGCGCGCGCCGCATTGATCGCGCGACAATGGCCGATCGCGGAAATCGCGAGCTATATCAAGCTCGTCGAAGCGGTTGAGGTCGAGGTCGAGGGCGACACCTATCAGCTGAGCGAGCGCCAGGTGAAGGCGATCCTCGACCTGCGCCTGCATCGCCTGACCGCGCTGGGTCGCGACGAGATCGGCGGCGAGCTCAAGGAGCTGGCGGTCACGATCGAGGAACTGCTCGCGATTCTCGGCGATCGCGCCAAGCTGTACGAAGTCGTGCGCCAGGAGCTGGTCGACGTCCGCGCCGAGTTCGCCACCCCGCGCCGCAGCGAAATCGCGCCCGCCTGGGACGGTCTCGACGACGAGGACCTGATGGAGCGCGAGGAGATGGTCGTCACCGTCACGCACGACGGCTACATTAAGCGCACCCCGCTCGCGACCTTCCGCGCGCAGCGCCGCGGCGGCAAGGGACGCGCCGGCATGGCGACCAAGGACGAGGATGCGGTGACTGAATTGTTCGTCACCTCGACGCACACGCCGGTCCTGTTCTTTTCGACGCACGGCAAGGTTTACCGCATGAAGGTGTGGAAGCTGCCGCCCGGCGGCCCGCAGACGCGCGGCCGGCCGATGGTCAACCTGCTGCCGCTGGCCGAAGGCGAGACGATCTCGACCGTGCGCCCGCTGCCCGAGGACGAGGCCGAGTGGAAGAACCTCCACGTCATGTTCGCGACCGCCAGGGGCACGGTGCGGCGCAACTCGATGGACGCGTTCACCAACGTGCCGTCGAACGGCAAGATCGCGATGCGTTTCGACGACAACAGCGACGATCGCCTGATCGGCGTCGCGCTGCTGACCGAGACCGACGACGTGCTGCTGGCGACGCGCCAGGGCAAGGCGATCCGTTTCGCCGCCACCGATGTGCGCGAATTCCAGAGTCGCACCTCGACCGGCGTGCGCGGCATGCGCCTGAAGGGCGACGACGAGATCATCTCGCTGTCGATCCTCCAGGGATTCGACGCGACGACCGACGAACGCGACGCCTATTTGCGCGCCGCGCCGTGGAAGGAAAACGACAGCGCGCCGACGCTATCACCCGAGCGCATGGCCGAATTTGCCGACGCCGAGGAATTCCTCCTGACGATCTGCGCCAACGGCTACGGCAAATTGTCGAGCGCCTATGATTACCGCCGCAGCAATCGCGGCGGCCAGGGGATCGGCAATATCGACAATATCGAACGCAACGGCCCTGTCGTCGCGAGCTTCCGCGCGACCAAGGGCGACCAGCTCATCCTCGTCACCGACCAGGCCAAGATGATCCGCATGCCGCTCGACAGCATGCGCGTGATCGGCCGCAATTCGGCGGGCGTGCGCCTATTCGACGTCGCCAAGGGCGAACAGGTCGTATCGGCCGCGCGGATCGACGAGGAACAGGATCCCGAGGACGAGGCCGAAGAAGCGGTTGCCGAGGAAATGGCCGAGATTGCCGAAAGCGGCGCGCCCGACGAGGTCAAACTCGACGACGGCACGGGTCCGGATACGATTTCGGAAGACATTCCCGAGGACTGAGCCAAAGCCGGCCTTCGACCGACCATGATGCGCCGCTCGGCGACCTGAAAGGGTCGGTCGACCGAGCGACGCGTCCCGGGAAATCAAAGGCCGCGTTTGGTCCGCTCGTCAGCGACGCACCTTTTCATCCAGTCATAGCCGAACCCGATCATCGCCATGTCGACCGTGCCGATGGTATCGCCGTCGATGGCGACGGCGATCTTCTGCGTCGTGCGCATCATGTCGAATGCCCGCGCCGACGCGGCGGGATCGTCCTTGCGGCCGTGCCACACCGACCACACGCCCTGGCGCATCCCGTCCTTGAACCCGCCATAGGCGGCGCTGGTCGTGCGCCCGTCGTCGAAGGTCAGCGTGACCGGCACGTCCTCGCGATCCAAGTCCTGATCGTCGACGATTTCCCACCGGCTGCGCGTGATATCGACGCTGAACACGCCGTCCTCGATGCCCATGCCGAACTTGACTGCCGTCTTCTTGTCGGTCGTGTCGTAATCGATCATGCAGTCGTTTTCGCCGACCGATGGGCGGAAGGACATGTCGGGCGCGGTCTGGCGCTGTTGGGCATCGGCGGGGAATGCGACGATCGTCAATCCCGTGACAACGAATGCAGCCGCAGCGAGGACATAGGGATTCTTCATGATCGTATTTTCCTTTGGTGATCGGGACGTGGAGAGGCGATGTGCGGACTGCGACATCAGCAATAGCTGCCGACGCAGGCGGTGCCGTGCATGATGTTGTTCACCTTGCTGTTGAAGGCGGCATTGTCGGCGGCGCGTTCGTAGCGCGCCCAGCTGGCGGCGGCCGCGCGCGACGACGCACTGCTGCCCGAGCCAGAGCCCGAATAGGACCCGGCATTGGCGGCGGCGATCCGCTTCTGCTGCGCGAAATACGCCTCCCAGCGACGCAATCCCTCGGCATAGGCGATGCGATTGGCGGTGCGCGTGCCCTCCTGTTTCATCGACCGCAGGATCGCCTGCGCGGATTCGCTGCCACGATTGGCGGCGATCGCCATATATTTTTCGCCCTTGGCATGGCTCGCCGGAACGCCATCTCCGCTCCAATAGGCCATGCCCATGAATTCGGCGGCGGCGACATGGCCGACCATCGCCGCATTCTCGATCAGGATCATCGCGTTGCCCTTGTTGGGCTCGATCGCGCCCGCCAGGCCGTAGAGATACCAGTTGCCGAGCCACCAGCTCGCTTCTTCGTCGCCTTCCTCCATCAGCCGGGCAACGCGCATGAAGCCATATTGCCGGTCGCCGCTGTCGACTTCGGTCAGCGCCGCGGCGAGCTGACGTTCGAGCGACCAGGCGGGGTTGATCCGGGTCTGCCGCGCATAATCGGCGGGATAGGGCCGGGCCGACTAGAGCGCGTCACACGAAGCCTGGTCGCCGAGCGCGCAGGACCGTTCGGTCAACGCGATGCGGAAATAGGCATTGCTCGTCACTTCGGTCCCCTCGGCATAGGCACGCGCGAGGAGGGTGCAGCCGAGGATCGCGCCAAGGTCGCAGCCGCGACGCGCATAATTGACTGCTTCGAGCAGCGTCGTCGTCGCGCCCGCCCGACGCGACAGACCGACCTGGGCCAGCGCGGCACAGGCATCGCCCTCGCTGGCCTGGCAGCTGCGGTCGAGCAGCAGCTCGCCCCGATTGAGCGCCTGTCTGTCGCCCGACTGAACGAGATAGCGCGCGAGCACGCCGCAGACGTGAACGCGCGACCCTGCCGCGTCGAGACACCCCTTGCGGGCGTAGGTTTCGGCCTTTGCCGCGTTTTGCGCAACGGCCTTGCCGCCGCGATAGGCATCCGCCAGCCCCGCGCAGCCCCAGGCCAAATTCCTGCCGCAGGCCTGTTCGAACAGCGGCAGGGCCGTCTTTTGCGACGCGGCGTCCGACGTTTCATAGAACAGCGCCCCCGCCTGCAGGCGGCAGCCGTCGTCTTCGCCCGACGCGCAGCTCTTGCGCCATAATTCTATCGCCCTGGCGGAATCGCTGGCAGGCGCAAGCCCCCGGAAATGCAGCAGCCCGAGCGACGCGCACGCCGCCTCGTTGCCCAGCGTCTCGCAGCCCCTGGCGGCATATTGGTACGACAGGCCAGCGTCGGTGAACTCGGCCCAGCCCTCGCGCAGGATCCTGCTGGCGGCGGCGCATGACCCCCCGTCGCCCAGATCGCATGCCTTGATGTAGAACCCGACCGCGATGCGCGTGCTCGCCGACAGGTCGCCCAGCCCCTGATCGAACGCCGATCCAAGCCGCGCGCACGACGCGGCGCTTCCCTTTCGGCACGCCTTGTCCCAATCGGCGGCGACGCCATAGAGAATCGTCGGCATGTTCTGCTTGCCGTTGAAGATCGAACCGTTGCTATAGCCGTCGACGGCGCGCGGGACATTCTTGTCGCGCGCGTTCGCGACGGGAACCGTCGAGGAGGTCACGACGATCCATGCCGTCAGGATGAAGCTGATAAACCTGCGTGACATCGCACCCGTCCCCCGATCGATCAAGCAATCTGGAAGCATGGGCTAGGCAGCGATTTTCAGCTTTGCAAACGCCAAGCCGTCATATCGCCGAAACTAACAGCATAAGTAATCTTTCGGGAGGGATTCGCCGAATTTTCGGCGTGCCGATCATCCAGCGGCGGCGCGAGTCGCACTGGCGTCGGCAGCATTGAGCCGTCCGACGACGCCCCATGCGATGAGCGCCTGGCCGGCGAAATAGAGCGGCCAGATCAGCAGTGCGGGAAGCTGCGAGCCCGCCAGCGCGCCGCCACGCGCAAAGATCAGCATATCCGACAGGACGAAGAAAATCGCGCCGATGCCGACGCGATAGCGCGAGAAGCGGCTCGCCCATGCGGCAGCCGCCATCACGCCCAGACCGAGGCCGTAGGCGGCATGGCCGATGGCCTGCGCCGACGAGGCCGAAAGCCCCGCGGCGATCGCCGGGACCGTAACGGCAAGCACGAGCGCGAGCGCCTTCTGGCTGGGCGACATGTCGTGCCTGAGGTTGCGGGCGAACAGCACGATGGCGACGATATGGCCGGCGAGAAAGACCATCCCGCCGGTGCGCAGGCCGGCGGTCTCGATGAGGACATCGCCGGTCGCGCCGAGCGCGAGGAACAGCGTCAGCAACCAGCCGTCGCGCGAGCGCGCGTGGAGCCCCGCCCAAAGCGCCAGCAGCGCAACGCCCGCGCCCTTCCAGACGACGATCGCCGGTGGCCCAAGCCCGCTGCGCGCGGCGAAAAAATAGGATGCACCGGCGGCCAGCGCGAGCAGCCAGAGCCATCGATATCGCGGTGCAATCGTCGCGGTCATCCGCTTCCCCCTGTTGTTCACCGCATAAGGTCGGTATGGCGCGGGCATGTCAACAATCGTCCATATCATCGGCGGCGGCCTCGCCGGAAGCGAAGCCGCCTGGCAGCTTGCGCGCGCGGGCGTCAAGGTTCGCCTGTCGGAGATGCGCGGCGGCGGCGACAGCACCGCGGCGCACCACACCGACGGCCTCGCCGAGCTCGTCTGTTCGAACAGCTTCCGCTCCGACGACGCGACGAGCAACGCCGTCGGCCTGCTCCACCAGGAAATGCGGAGCATGGATTCGCTGATCATGGCGGCGGCGGAAACCGCCAAGGTTCCCGCCGGTTCGGCGCTCGCGGTCGATCGCGTCGCGTTTTCGGACACGGTGACCGCGGCGCTCGCCGCCGAACCGTTGATCGAGATCGTTCGCGAGCGGATCGACGCGCTTCCCGGCGAAGGCCCGACGATCGTCGCGACGGGACCGCTGACCGGCACCGCGCTGGCGGAGAGCATCGCGGCCGCGACCGGCGCCGACGCGCTCGCCTTTTTCGACGCGATCGCGCCGATCGTCCACCGCGACAGCGTCGACATGGATATCTGCTGGATGGCGAGCCGCTGGGACAAGGGATCGCCCGACGGCGACGGAAAGGACTATATCAACTGCCCGATGGACAAGGAGCAGTATCTCGCCTTCCACCAGGCGCTGCTCGAGGGCGAGAAAACCTTGTTCAAGCAGTGGGAGGCCGACACGCCGTATTTCGACGGCTGCATGCCGGTCGAGGTGATGGCCGAACGCGGGATCGATACGCTGCGCTATGGCCCGATGAAGCCCGTCGGGCTCGACAATCCCCACGCCGCGACGCCCGAACATCCGACCGGGCGCTGGCCCTATGCCGTCGTCCAGCTACGCCAGGACAATGCGCTCGGCACGCTGTGGAACATGGTCGGTTTCCAGACCAAGCTCAAGCACGGCGCGCAGGTCGAGGTCTTCCGCATGATCCCAGGGCTCGAAAAGGCCGAGTTCGCGCGGCTCGGCGGGCTGCATCGCAACACCTTCATCCGCTCGCCCGAGCTGCTCGACGGCAAACTCCGCCTCAAGTCGGCGCCGCACATCCGCTTCGCCGGGCAGATCACGGGGTGCGAAGGCTATGTCGAGAGCGCCGCGGTCGGCCTGATGGCCGGGCGTTTTGCCGCGGCCGAAGTCACGGGCAGCCCCCTGCCCTCGCCCCCCGCCACGACCGCGATCGGCGCGCTGCTCGGCCATATCACCGGCGGTGCCGATGCCGCGAGCTATCAGCCGATGAACGTCAACTTCGGGCTATTCCCGCCGCTCCACGAGGTGAACAAGAAACAGCGCAAGGCCGCCTATACCGACCGCGCGCGCGCCGACCTAGCCGCGTGGCTGGCGAGGAACGAAACGGTCGCCGCCTAGCAGTTGCATTTCGCCCGGGCCGTCCTCTTCGGCGCGGTGGTGGCGAATTCCGCGCGCGTCAGCGTGCTCGACTTGTCGCGATCGGCCCCGGCGAAACGGTCCGACGTCGCGACCGCCCATTCCTCGAAGGTGAGCAGGTTGTTGCCGTCCTTGTCGAGTTTCTTGAACGCTGCCGTGCGGCTCGACATCAGCTCGATCCGGCTGATCAAATCGTCGCGATTGCGGTCGTAGCGATTGAAGCGGCGCTCCTCGCGGCTCGCCTGTTTCGCCTCGGGCGGTGCCGGCGGCGCGGGACCGCGTGCCGGCGCATCGGCGGCCGGCGGCCCGGGAAGCTGGGGTTCGGCGGGCGGGGGCGGAGCGCGCTCGGCGAGCTGCTGCGATTGCTGGCTGGTCGCCTGCCAGACGAACAGGCCGCCGCCGAGCAGCAGCGTCGCGCCGATCGCACCGGCAATCGAACGATCCATCGGCATCCTCCTTACCGTGTTTCGCCTTTCGGTCGTCGGCGGCGAGGCTAAGAAACCAGACTGCGATTGCCAAGCGGTTTCAACGGCCGAACAGACCGATGCGCAGAATCGCCGCCTGTTCGCGCCAGGCGATGCGCGCGCCGCGACGGGCGGCGACGCGCCGTGCCCAGTGATCGAGCGCGTAAAGCGGCCGCGCGGCCTTTCCCGGCGCCGGCAGGTCGCAGGTCGCGGCGAAGAGCCGTTCCGCCAGGGCCGCATCCGCAAGATTGAGCGCCAGATCGCAGAGCCCCCAGGCTTCGCCCGACGGCGGCGCGCCACTTTCATCGCCCGTCAGCGCGCAGCTGGCGAGCGCGAAGAAGGCATTGCCGCGACCTTGGGCGAACCGCCTTGCCGCCGCGAGATCGAAGGGTTCGGCAAGCAGCATGTGTTCCCATGCATCGACGAGTGCCAGCAGCAGCGGAGCGGGCAGTTCCGATCGCATCTCCGCAAGCTGCGCGAGCAGGGGATCGGGGCGCGCCCGGACGATGTCGATCGCGGCAATTTCATCGCGCCACCAGGCCAGGCGCAGCTGGGCCAGTATGATTTCGGCAGCGTCGGCGCGTCGCGCCAGGTCCGCCAGCAACGCATCGAAGGCAGCAAGCGCGGTCAGCGCGGGACGCGCGCGGACGGGCGCCATCGCGACGATCAACGGGTTCGACAGCGATAGTGCCGCCGTCGATCCGCGCGGCGAATCGTATGGACCGCCCGCAGGCGTTTCATCAGTCATTAACCACAGTGTTTAGCGAGCCATGAACCATCGCGCACTATGTGCAGTGTCGAGAAACCGTAATCGGGACGAGACCAGTCCGATAACGACAGGGGTTCAGGGCCAGATGTTCGACACTATGCGCAAGCCATTGCAACAGCTTCGTCGCCTTGGCGGCGATACGGCGGGCAATACGCTGATCATCACCGCATTCCTGATGTTCCCGATGATCGGGCTGATCGGCTCGGGTATCGACATGAGCCGCGCCTATATGGTCAAGACGCGTCTGCAGTCCGCCTGCGATGCCGGCGTGCTCGCCGGGCGCAAGGCGATGAACGACGGCGGCATCTATAACGCCGCGGCCAAGGCCAAGGCCGATGCGATGTTCAAGTTCAATTTCAACGAGCCGGGGCAAAACGCCAACACGACGGTGTTCACGCATCGCGATACGACCGATGGAGAGGTGGTCGGCACGGCGACGACGAAGCTGCCGACGCTGGTGATGAAAACCTTCGGATATCAGAAGTTCGACCTCAGCGTCGCCTGCAGCGCCGAATTGCAGGTGTCGAACACCGATGTCATGTTCGTCCTCGATACGACCGGCTCGATGGGCTGGCCATCGCCTGGCGACTCGAGCAAGTCGAAGCTTCAGGCGCTGGTCGAGGCGGTGAAGGACTTTCATGCAACGATGGCCGCCGCCGTCACCAACGACTCCGAGACGCGCGTCCGCTATGGGTTCGTCCCGTACAGCATGACGGTAAACACGGGCAAATTGCTTCCCCAGAACTATATGGCCGACAGCGCCGTCTATTCTTCGCGCGTGGCGAATTTCACGACGCCCGAGTATAAGGAATCGACGACCGACGGCCCGACGAAGAAGGAATCGCGCACCTTTAGCAGGAGTAGCTACTGTTCCGACTGGGGCGAGAATACCTACGGTGGCGGCCCCGGTAGCCCGGTCTACATCAGCGGGAGCAAGCCGGGCGATGTCGTCTACCGCTATTTCTACAACGATACGCGTCGCGATTACGACAAGAGATCGGACCAGTGCGATCGCTATTATTTCGACCGAACCACTTCGACGACGCTGATCGGCTATGGCTTTACGAACTGGACGTACAAGCAGGTGAACATCGATACCTCGGCAATCAAGACCGGCAATTCGGTCAACTATGTTCGCGGTACCAGCGGGACGATCCCGGCATCGGGCAGCTATGACATCTTTGCCCTGGCAAAGGTTGCGGGCGCCAGCGGTCTGTCGTTATCGAGCGACCGCTGGGACGGTTGCATCGAAGAGCGCGCCACCGTGCAGCAGCTGAACATGGATCCGGTCCCGAGCGGCGCGCACGATCTCAACATCAACAGCGCGCCGACCAACAATGCGACCAAATGGCGGCCCTATTTCGAACCGACCACCTACTGGCGCGGTTATGGGAATTTGACGTCGTGGACAACGACCACGACCTACAGTCCCGAAGGCGTCAACTGTCCCGCCGAGGCGAAGCAATTTACCACCGTCGATACGGTCTCGACCACTCCGCCGAGCTGGTTGAACACTTATCTCAACGGCCTGAAAGCGGTAGGCGGCACATATCACGACATCGGCATGATCTGGGGCGCGCGCATGGCCAGCCCGCGCGGCATTTTCGCGAGCAACGTCAACGACGGCGCGCTGTCGTCGGTCGGGCGGCATATCATCTTCATGACCGACGGCATCATGGACACGGCCTACGATTACCGGACCGCCTACGGCATGGAAATCTACAACAATTACATCGCGCCGTCGGGTACGTCGGGCACCAGCCTCGATGCCTATCACAACAATCGTTTCGTCGCCGCGTGCAAGGCGATCAAGAACGAGGGCTATATCGTCTGGGTAGTCGGCTTCGGAACCGCCGTCACCGACGAAATGAAAACGTGTTCGAGCGACGGCCGCTGGTACGAGGCGAGCGACCTCACCGCGCTGAAAAACGCGTTCAAGACGATCGCGTCGTCGATCGCGGACCTGAGGCTGAACGACTGATGCGCAAGATATCCCAACATCTGCGACGCTTGGCGCGGGCCGAGGAAGGCGCAACGATGATCGAGTTCGCGTTTGTCGGTCCGATCTTCTTCCTCTTCATCTTCGGTATCTTCGATATCGGCTATGCCGCCTATAACCATGCGATCCTCGAGGGCGCGGTGCAGGCGGCGGGGCGCGATGCCGGCATCGAAGGCGCGACCAACGCGTCGATCGACGCCAAGGTCGCCGCCGCGGTCAAGAACGTGAACAAATTCGCCGTCGTCACCTTCGAACGGAAAAACTACGCCAAGTTCAGCGACGTCAACCGCGCCGAAGACTTCATCGATGCCAATGGCAACGGCAGCTACGACAGCACCGAATGCTTCACCGACGAGAACGGCAACGGCAGCTGGAATGCCGATGTCGGTTCGGGCGGCCAGGGCGGCGCCGACGATGTCGTCGTCTATACCGCGACGGCCAAATACGACAGCATCTTCCCGTTGTGGAGCATGCTCAACTGGCAGCGCGGCGACACCTATTTCAAGAAGCAGAAGGCGTTCAGCGCAACGACGACGCTGCGCAACCAGCCCTATTCGCAACAGGGTTCGCGAACCAAGACGCAGATCTGTCCATGAGCCGCGTCCCGACCCGCATCGCCCGCCTCGCGAAACGTCTCGCGACGTTGCGGTCCGATACCAGCGGCCTGGCTTATGTCGAATTCGCCTATATGCTCCCGATCCTGATCGCGCTCGGCCTGGGCGGGATCGAGCTGGCGAACCTCGCGATCACGCACACCCGCGTCAGCCAGCTTGCGCTGAGCCTCGCCGACAACGCCTCGCGCGCGAAACAGGAAGTGACGACGGGCCTGCCGCGTTTTCGCGAATCCGACGTCAACGAGGTGTTCACCGCCGCCGCGCTGCAATCGCGCGAGCTCGACATCAAGACGCACGGACGCATGATCCTCACCAGCCTCGAAACCAACGCCTCGGGCGGCCAGTGGCTCCACTGGCAGCGCTGTTTCGGCGACAAGGTCTACGCCTCGAGCTATGGCAAACAGGGCGACGGCGCGTCGGGGACATCGGTCAAGGGCATGGGTCCGGCGGGCCGCCAGGTGAAGGCCGAATATCGCTACGCGATCATGTTCGTCGAAGTCGCCTACGATTATCAGCCGCTGATCTATGGCGAACTGATCCCGCGCCAGACGATCGTCAAGACCGCCGCAATGTACGTCCGCGACGACCGCGACCTGTCGCAGATCTACAATCCCGCGCCGACGGCGACGGTCTCGAGCTGCTGACCCTCCGCCTCAATCCAGGTAGCTGACCTTCTTGACCGCCGCAACGACGCGCGCCGCATCGACCAGCGCCAGGTTCTCGAGATTAGCGGCATAGGGTAGCGGCACATCTTCGTTGGTGACGCGCAGCACCGGCGCATCGAGCCAGTCGAAGCCCTGCTCCATGCACACCGCCGAAATCTCGCTGGCGATCGAACAGGTCGGCCAGCCTTCCTCGACGACAACGACGCGATTGGTCTTTTTGAGGCTGTCGAGCACCGTCGCAGTATCGAGCGGGCGCAGCGTGCGCAGGTCGATCACCTCGGCCTGGACCCCCTCGCCCGCGAGCGTTTCGGCGGCTTCGAGCGCGACGCCGACACCGATCGAATAGCTGACGATCGTGACGTCGCCGCCCTCGCGGACGATCCGCGCCTTGCCGATCGGCAGGACGTAATCGTCGAGATCGGGAATATCGAACGACTTGCCGTACATCAGTTCGTTTTCGAGGAAGACGACGGGGTCCTCGCTGCGGATCGCCGCCTTGAGCAGGCCCTTGGCATCGGCCGCGTCATAGGGCGCGATGACGATCAGCCCGGGGACACTGGCGTACCACGGGCCGTAATTCTGGCTGTGCTGCGCGCCGACGCGGCTGGCGGCGCCGTTGGGGCCGCGGAACACGATCGGACAGCGCATCTGGCCGCCCGACATGTAATTGGTCTTGGCCGCCGAATTGATGATGTGGTCGATCGCTTGCATCGCGAAGTTGAAGGTCATGAACTCGACGATCGGACGCAGCCCGCCCATCGCCGCGCCGGTGCCGACGCCGGCAAAGCCGTATTCGGTGATCGGCGTATCGATCACGCGCTTGGCGCCGAATTCGTCCAGCAGACCCTGGGTGACCTTATACGCGCCCTGATATTCGGCGACTTCCTCGCCCATCACGAAAACGCGGTCGTCGGCGCGCATTTCCTCGGCCATCGCATCGCGCAACGCCTCGCGCACGGTGATCGAGACCATCGGCGTGCCGGCGGGAATGTCGGGATCGGCCGGGCGCGGTTCGATCGCCGCCGCGTCGGCCTTTGTGATCTCGGCCTGGGACGGCTCGCGGCCGATGTCCTTGCCTTCGCCGGGAACGTCGACGACGGCTTTGGCGGCGCCGACTTTCTCGGCTGGAGCTTCGACTGCCGAGGCATCTTCGTCTTCGCCCGCGATCAGCGCGATGACGGTGCCGACCTTGACCTCATCGGTGCCCTCGACGACCAGGATCTTGGCGATCGTCCCTTCGTCGACGGCTTCGAATTCCATCGTCGCCTTGTCGGTTTCGATCTCGGCGAGGATGTCACCCGACTTGACCTCGTCGCCTTCCTTGACGAGCCATTTGGCGAGCGTGCCTTCCTCCATCGTCGGCGACAGCGCGGGCATCTTGAGTTCGATCGCCATCAGTACGACTCCACCAGCACGTCGGTATAAAGTTCACTGCCATCGGGTTCGGGCGAGCTTTCGGCGTAATCGGCGGCGTCGGCGACGATCTTGCGGATTTCTTTGTCGGTATCTTTCATCGCGTCCTCGCTGATGCCCTCTTCGGCGAGCAGTTTCTTGATCGCCTCGATCGGATCGGACTTGTCGCGCACCGCCTGGACCTCGTCGCGGCTGCGATATTTGGCCGGGTCGGACATCGAATGGCCGCGATAGCGATAGGTCTTGAGCTCGAGCAGGATCGGCCCCTTGCCCGCGCGCACCCATTTGAGCGCTTCCTCGGCCGCGCCGCGCACCGCTAGCACGTCCATGCCGTCGACCTGCAGACCGGGAATACGAAAGCTTTCGCCGCGCTTGTACAGCTGGTCCTCGGCCGACGATCGGTTGACGCTGGTGCCCATCGCATATTGGTTGTTTTCGATGACGAAGATCATCGGCAGCTTCCACAGTTCGGCCATGTTGAAGCTTTCGTAGACCTGGCCCTGGTTCGACGCGCCATCGCCGAAATAGGCCATGCAGACGCCGCCATCGTCGCGATATTTGTGCGCGAAGCCGAGACCGGTGCCGAGCGACACCTGCGCGCCGACGATGCCGTGGCCGCCGTAGAATTTATGTTCGACGCTGAACATGTGCATCGACCCGCCCTTGCCTTTCGATATGCCCGCCTGGCGCCCGGTCAGTTCGGCCATGATAAGCTTGGGATCGATGCCGTAGGCGAGCATGTGGCCATGGTCGCGATAGCCGGTGATGACACTGTCCCTGTCGCCGTCGAGCGCAGACTGCAACCCGATCGCAACGGCTTCCTGGCCGATATAGAGATGGCAGAAGCCGCCGATCAGGCCGAGCCCGTACAGCTGCCCCGCCTTTTCCTCGAAGCGTCGGATGAGCAGCATCTCGCGATAGAAAGCAAGCAGTTCGTCCTTGGTCGCCCGATAGCGTCCGGGTTGATCGGGACGTTCGCGATTGGCGACCGGGGGCGCCGAGCTCTTGCCCGCAGCAGAAGATTTGGCTTTCGCGCGCGACGGTGATTTCGCCAAGGGGACGGTCCTTTCGACAGTCTGATAAGGGCAGCTTCGGAAGAACGCTTCGCGCTGCGTGATCTGCTATCGCCTTGGCAAAGACTGCGCTTTGCCGCAAGACCGTAGCGTCACTCGGCGCTCTGTTCGCCGCCTTCGCGCATCGCGTCGCGCGGAATGATGACCTCCCCAGGATCGCCGACGTTGAGCTCCTTGCGGACAAGCTCGTCGACCATGTCGGGATCGGCATGACGCGGATCGACGAGGTCGTTGCGATTGGCGAGCCGCGCTTCCTCGCGCTTGAGCCGGTCGAGCTCAGCCTGCTTGGTCTCGAGCGACTGGCGATAATCGCCCCATGCATAAAGACCGGTCGGGCCGAACACCGCATAGCCGATCATGGCGATGAGGATCAGCACGGCCAGCGCGGGACCAAGCGCGGCCCGAATGGCACGGCGCGATCGCGGGGCGGATTTGGGCGCAGGGTTCACGGCAGCGTGACTGAATCACAAAGCCCGCCGGCGATCAAGCGGCGAACACCGATCGGCCGGCATAGATCGCCATGTCGCCGAGCTCTTCCTCGATCCGGATCAGTTGGTTGTATTTGGCGAGCCGGTCCGAGCGCGCGAGGCTCCCGGTCTTGATCTGGCCGCAATTGGTCGCCACCGCGAGGTCGGCGATCGTGGTGTCCTCGGTCTCGCCCGAACGGTGCGACATGACCGCGGTATAGCCCGCGCGCTGCGCCATCGCCACCGCTTCGAGCGTTTCGGTGAGCGTGCCGATCTGGTTGACCTTGACCAGCAGTGAATTGGCCAGGCCGCGCTCGATACCGTCGGCAAGACGGGTGGGATTGGTCACGAACAGGTCGTCGCCGACGAGCTGGCAACGGTCGCCGATGGCATCGGTCAGCGCCTTCCAGCCGGCAAAATCGTCCTCGCCCATCCCGTCCTCGATCGACCGGATCGGATAGTCGGCGACGAGGCTGGCGAGATAGTCGGCCATCGCATCGGGCGTCAGCGACAGCCCCTCGCCCGCAATCCGGTATTCGCCGTCGTTGAAAAACTCGGTCGCGGCGCAGTCGAGCGCCAGGACGACGTCGTCGCCGGGGGTGAAGCCGGCCCGTTCGATCGAGCCCATGAGGAAATCGAGCGCGGCGCGGGTCGAGGCGAGATCGGGGGCGAAGCCGCCCTCGTCGCCGACCGCGGTCGCCAGACCCTTGGCATGGAGCGCCGATTTGAGCGTATGGAAAATCTCCGACCCCCAGCGCACCGCCTCTGCAAGGCTGTCGGCACCGACCGGCATGATCATGAATTCCTGGATATCGATCGGGTTGTCGGCATGTTCGCCGCCATTGATGATGTTCATCATCGGCACCGGCAGGACATGCGCCTGGACGCCGCCGATATAGCGATAGAGCGGCAGGCCGCGCGCATCGGCGCCCGCCTTCGCGACCGCAAGGCTGGCGCCGAGAATCGCATTGGCGCCGAGCCGGCCTTTGTTCGCCGTACCGTCGAGCGCGATCATCGCCAGGTCGATCTCGCGCTGATCCTCGGCATCGAGCCCGACGAGCAGTTCGGCAAGCTCGCCGCGCACCGCCTCGACCGCCTTGGTCACCCCCTTGCCGAGATAGCGAGACTTGTCGCCGTCGCGCAGTTCTACCGCTTCGTGCGCGCCGGTCGACGCGCCCGACGGGACCGCGGCGCGGCCCATGCTGCCGTCTTCGAGGAGGACGTCGACCTCGACCGTGGGATTCCCCCGGCTGTCGAGAATTTCGCGGGCGTAGATGTCGATAATGGCGGTCACGGATTGGCTCCCGGTCTGGCGTGGCGGCGCGGACGCGCGGCGATATTCTATGGCCGAGCGTCTAGTCGTCCCGGCATCGCGTTGCAACGCCCTCGCACGGCGCTTGCGTGCCATCGCAGACGGGTGTATTATTACGATAAGGCACCGGAACCAATCGCACACTCGATGGTTGTGCAGATGAAACGAATTGCTATCTGACTATCCGACTGAAAGGACCGCATCATGGCCGACAAGAAATCCCCTCCGAAGGCGACCGGCAAGGCCGGCAGCAAGATCAAAGGCGCCGGCGCCGCCACCGTCACCCCTCCCCGTCCCTCGACCAAGCGCGCCGCCAAGCCGGCCGCTCCGCGCAAGGCGGGAGCGACGCGCAAGGCACCCGACGCGGCGACCCGCGCCGAGTTGAAACAGAACCTCGCCGCGACGCGCGACAGCGTGAGCCGACTGGCGAACGAAACGACGAGCAAGCTGAAGTCCGACGCGTCGCGCATGAGCGGCGAGGCGGGCACGCGCGCCAAGGAAATGGCGCGCGAAGGCAAGGACAAGGCCGCCGGCGCGATCGCGACCTTCGCCAAATATATCGAAGACAGCGCCACCAGCGTCGATGATCGCCTGGGCGACCAATATGGCGATTATGCGCGCACTGCCGCGGCATCGATCGCCGGTCTCGCCACCACGCTTGAAAAGCAGGATATCGACGAGCTCGTCGACGGAACGCGCGAATTCGTCCGCAAGAGCCCGGCGATCGCGATCGGTACGGCAGCCGCGATCGGTTTCGTCATGGCGCGCATGCTGCGGGGCGGTTCGTCTGACGCTTGAGACCACATCTGAGCACGCCGATTTGGCGGCGAGTGGGGATCGCGTCCACCACGGCTATGCGCCGCCGGTAGACGACCACGCGGTCGATCCGCGCCCGTCGGTCGGCGAGACGCTGAGCGCGCTGGTCGAGGAAGGCAAGCGGTCGGCCAAGGCCGAACTGTCGCTGCTGCGCGCCGTGGCCGGTTTCGTTACCGATTCGACGATCCACGCCGTCGTCTGGCTGACCGCCGCGTCGATGCTGGGGATGATGGGCGTGATCGCGCTCGCCGTGATTGCGATCCTGTTGCTCAACAAGATCATGAGCCTGCTCGCCGCCGTGGGCATCGTCGCCGGCGTGTTGATGGCGCTCGCCGCCGTCTGCGTGATCGTCGGCCGATCGAAGATCAGCGCGATCAAGGCCGCACTCGAGGAACTGGGTTGATGGAAGACAAGTCCCGCGACGAACTGCGCGCCGCCAAGGGTCGCGTTGCCGCGCACCGCGTGCTGCTGCGCGAAAACCTGGCCGCCGCGCGTGCGCGCGTGGCGCCGAGCGAACTGAAACGCGACGTCGTCTTCAAGCTGCGGCGATTGGGCAGCGATACGAAGCTGGTCGCGCGCCAGACGGCTAAGGACCATCCCTATGCGCTGGGGACCGCGGTCGTCGCGACTGCCGCCTATGCGCTGCGCAGACCGATCGCGCGGCTGTCGCCGCGGCTCGGCGCGTGGATCCACGATCGCTACGATGCCGTGCGCGCCCGTCTGACGGGCGACGACGCAGGGAACGCCAGCCTGACTGAACGGTTGGTAAGACGAATGAATCGCGGAACCTCCGCAAGAGACATCGAAGGAGACTAGACATGGCGCGCAAGATTTTCAGGCAGTTCGACCGTTTGAAGGACGGTGCCAACGACACCGCCGCAGCCGCGCGCGGGCGCATCGCCGATACCTATGGCGCAGCGCGCAGCAACGCCGAAATCCTGGCCGAAAAAGGTCGCGCCGCCGCAGGCGAAGCCTATGAGACCGGCCGCGAGACCGCCGATCGCGCGCTTGCCGTCGGTCGCGAAAAGGCCGGCGAGCTGTACGAGACCGGATCGGTCCGGGCGCGCGAAGCCTATGAGGCGGGCCGCGAGAAGGCCGGCGAACTTTACGCCGAGGGCCGCGAATATGCGCGCGAACTGCCCGCCAAGACGGCGAGCGGCGTGCAGAAGAATCCGCTGATCGCGCTTGCCGGCGCTGCCGCGGTCGGTCTGTTCGCGGGAATCCTGCTGCCGAAATCCTCGCGCTGAATGCGGCGCGGGCGCTGCCCGCCTACGACCTTGCGAACGTCCGGGCGCGCTGGTAACGGCGCGCCCGAACCGTTTTTAAATCCTGTGAAAGTCCCGCGCATCATGAGCCAGGCCAAGAGCAAGCTTCACCTCGTCTTCGGCGGCCGCGTCAGCGACCCGCGCACGCTCGAGTTCACCGACCTCGCCTCGCTCGACATCGTCGGCATGTTCCCCGATTACGAATCGGCGGAAAAGGCTTGGCGAGCCGCGGCGCAGCGCACCGTCGACGATGCCGAAATGAAATATGTCGTGGTCCATCTCCACCGCATGCTGGACCCCGGCATGCCGTCGCCCGATCAGGGCTGAGGCGAAGCTTCGGCAGCGGCTCGCGCGAGGCGGCGCTGACGCCAGCGCAGCATGGGGACCGCCAACACCAGCCCCGCCGCGAAGCCGCCGATGTGCGACCAGATCGCGATTCCCATCCCCTCGAGCCTGAAGGCATAGCCGAACACGAGCTGGAGCACGATCCACGCGGCCGCCAGCCAGGCGACGTGAAGGACGACGGGTGGGATACCGAATTTCGACGTGATCCGCTGGCGGCTGAACAACAGCGCATAGGCCCCGACCAGCGCCGATATCGCGCCGCTCGCACCGATCACCGGCACCATGCTGGCAGGATCGACGAGATAGTGCGTTGCCGCGGAGACATAGGCGCCGACGAGATAGAGCAGCGCCATCATCGGCGCGCCGATCGCCCATTCGACATGACGGCCGCAGAACAGCAGCATGAGGCCGTTAAACGCCAGGTGCATCAGGCTGGCATGCAGCAGCGCCGAGCTGAGCGGCGTCAGCCAGGCGGGCACCGCCCCGGCGAGGTCGACGAGACCGGAGAGACGCGCCGGGATGAAGCCACCGGCGACGATCGCATAATCCTGCCAACCGGTCAGCAGCAGCGCGAGCCATGCCACCACCGTCACCGCGAGGACGGCGTTGGTCAGCGGGCCCGATGGCATGCGCATGATCGTCGCCGACCGGTCGCGCTCAGATGAACTCGATTTTGGAGATGAGATAATATTTGTCGCCCGACGGCACCGTCAGTTCGACCTCGTCGTCGACTTGGCGCCCGATCAGCGCGCGGCCGAGCGGCGAGTTGTACGAGATCTTGCCGCTCTTGGCGTCGGCCTCGGCCTGGCCGACGAGCTGATATTTGACCGGCTTGTCGTTCTCGTCGAGCAGATGGACGGTGGCGCCGAACACGACCTTGTCGCCCGACAGCGTCGTCGGATCGATGATCTGCGCACGGCTCAGCTTGTCCTCGAGATCGCCGATCGTCGCTTCGACCTGGCCCTGGCGTTCCTTGGCGGCGTGATATTCGGCGTTTTCGCTGAGATCGCCGTGCGCGCGCGCTTCCTCGATCGCGTCGACGATCAGCGGGCGCTCGGCCTTGAGCAGCTTGAGCTGCGCCGTCATCATGTCATAGCCTTCGACCAGCATCGGCATTTTTTCTGCGGTTGCCATGGCGTCGGTCCTTCCTGTTTCGCATTTGCCCGATTCAAAAACCCATTCGGCAGCGGCGGCATGGCCGGGCGCTGCTCATCGGGTCGATTTGTCGGAGGATGATGTCTATTGCGGTGAATTATAGTCCTGAAGCGGCTTAACTTCAAGATTATGCGTGCGCAGCGCCTCGATCGCCCGCGCCACCGCGTGGCTGGCGGGCGCGGTCGTGTAATAGGGGACATGCATGCCGAGCGCCGAGGCGCGGATCGATTGCGAATCCTTCAGGCTCTGCCAGCCCTCGGTGGTGTTGAAGATGAGGTCGATGGCGCCGTCCTTGATCCGGTCGACGATGTGCGGCCGGCCCTGGGCGACCTTGTTGACGCGTTCGACCGCAATCCCCTCGCCTTCAAGATAGCGCGCGGTGCCGTCGGTCGCGACGATCGTCCAGCCCATCGCTTCCATCAGCCGCGCGGCGGGCACGATGACCGACTTGTCGCTCTCCTTGACCGAAACGAACACCGTGCCGTCGAGCGGCACCTTGATGTTCGCCCCCAATTGCGACTTGGCGAAGGCCATCGCGAAATTGCTGTCGATTCCCATGACTTCGCCAGTGGATTTCATCTCGGGGCTCAAGACCGGGTCGGTGCCGGGAAAGCGCGCGAAGGGGAACACCGCTTCCTTGACCGCGACATGCACGATATGGCGGTCGATTGCGGGCAGGTCGGCGAGCATTTCGCCCGCCATGACGCGCGCGGCGATCTTGGCGATCGGCGCGCCGATCGCCTTGGCGACGAAGGGCACGGTGCGGCTGGCGCGCGGGTTGACCTCGATCAGATAGACCTCGCCCTCCTTCACGGCGAACTGGATGTTCATCAGGCCATGCACGTCGAGGCCGTGGGCGAGCAGCCCGGTCTGGCGCTCGATCTCGGCGACGATCGCGGCGGGCAGGCTGTGCGGCGGGATGGCGCAGGCGCTGTCGCCCGAATGGACGCCGGCTTCCTCGATATGTTCGAGCACGCCGGCGACGACGACCGCGACGCCGTCGCAGATCGCATCGACATCGACCTCGATCGCGTCGCGCAGATACTGGTCGATCAGGACCGGCGTCTCGGACGAAATCCTGACCTCGTTGGCGATATAATCGTCGAGCTGTTCGGGTCCGTCGACGATCTCCATCGCGCGCCCACCGAGCACGTAGCTGGGGCGCGTCAGCACCGGATAGCCGATCCGCTGCGCGATCGCGATCGCCTCGTCGCGGTTGCGCGCCATGCCGTTGGCAGGCTGTTTGAGGCCGAGCTTGTTGACCAGCCGGGCGAAACGTTCGCGGTCCTCAGCGAGGTCGATCGCATCGGGGCTGGTGCCGAGGATCGGGATGTTCGCGGCTTCGAGCGCGCGCGCGAGGTTGAGCGGCGTCTGGCCGCCGAACTGGACGATGACGCCGACGAGTTCGCCCTTCGACTGTTCGACATGGAGGATTTCGAGCACGTCCTCGGCGGTCAGCGGCTCGAAATAGAGGCGGTCGGAGGTGTCGTAATCGGTCGAGATGGTCTCGGGATTGCAGTTGATCATGATCGTTTCGTACCCCGCCGCGGCGAGCGCGAAGCTGGCGTGGCAGCAGCAGTAATCGAACTCGATCCCCTGGCCGATGCGGTTGGGCCCGCCGCCGAGAATGACGATCTTGCGCCGGTCGCTCGGGCGCGCCTCGCACTCGGTTTCGCCGAAGCTCGGCGCCTCGTAGGTCGAGTACATATAGGGCGTTTTCGCGTCGAATTCGGCGGCGCAGGTGTCGATGCGCTTGAACACCGGGCGGACGCCGAGCTTGTGGCGCAGCGCGCGCACCTCGACCTCGGTCACCGCGCCCGCCATCGCCTTCATCGCGTCGTGGACGAGGCCCGAGCCATAGGCCTGGGTGCGGCGCGTGCCCTTGGGCGCGTGCGTCGACATCAGCGCGAGATAGGCGAGCCGCTTGTCGGAAAAGCCCATCGCCTTGAGCCTGCGCATGCCGGCCGCATCGCGCGGCAGGCCGTTGTCGCAGATATTGCGTTCCTCGGCGACGATCTCGGCAAGCCGGTCGAGGAACCACGGGTCGTATTTGGCGACGGCGTGGACCTCCTCGACGCTCAACCCTTCGCGCAAGGCTTGCGCGGCGACGAGCAGCCGGTCGGGCGTCGGGCGCGCGAGCGCGGTGAGGATCGCCTCTTTCGATGCGCCCTGCAATTCCTCGACGAAGTTGAGACCGACGAGCCCGGTCTCGAGCCCGCGCAGCGCCTTTTGCAGGCTTTCGGAGAAATTGCGGCCGATCGCCATGACCTCGCCGACCGACTTCATCGCGGTCGAGAGCAAGGGCGAGGCGCCCTTGAACTTCTCGAAGGCGAAGCGCGGAATCTTGGTGACGACATAGTCGATCGTCGGTTCGAACGACGCGGGCGTGCAGCCGGTAATGTCGTTGTCGATCTCGTCGAGCGTATAGCCGACCGCGAGCTTGGCCGCGACGCGGGCGATCGGGAAACCCGTCGCCTTCGACGCCAGCGCCGAGGATCGCGACACGCGCGGGTTCATCTCGATGACGACGAGGCGCCCATCGGCGGGATTGACCGCGAACTGGACGTTCGACCCGCCGGTTTCGACGCCGATCTCGCGCAGCACCGCGATGCTCGCGTTGCGCATGATCTGGTATTCCTTGTCGGTCAGCGTCAGCGCGGGCGCGACGGTGATCGAATCGCCCGTGTGGACGCCCATCGGGTCGATATTCTCGATCGAACAGATGATGATGCAATTGTCGGCGCGGTCGCGCACGACCTCCATCTCATACTCTTTCCAGCCGATGACCGATTCCTCGATCAGCACTTCGCTGGTCGGCGACGCGTCGAGGCCGGATTTGACGATCTCCTCGAATTCCTCGCGGTTATAGGCGACACCGCCGCCCTGCCCGCCCATCGTGAAACTCGGCCGCATGATCGCTGGCAGGCCGATATGGTCGAGCGCGGCGAGCGCGTCGTCCATATTGTGCGCGATCGCGCTGCGCGGGCTTTCGAGGCCGATCTTGTCCATCGCCGCCTTGAACTTCTCGCGGTCCTCGGCCTTGTCGATCGCCTCGGCATCGGCGCCGATCATCGTCACGCCGAATTTCGCGAGCACGCCCATCTTGTTGAGGCTCAGCGCGCAGTTGAGCGCGGTCTGCCCGCCCATCGTCGGCAGTACCGCGTCGGGGCGTTCCTTCTCGATGATCTTGGCGACCACCTCGGGCGTGACCGGTTCGACATAGGTCGCGTCGGCGAGCTCGGGATCGGTCATGATCGTCGCGGGGTTCGAGTTGACCAGGATGACCCGGTAACCCTCTTCCTTGAGCGCCTTAATCGCCTGCGTGCCCGAATAATCGAACTCGCACGCCTGGCCGATAACGATCGGCCCCGCGCCGATAACGAGGATCGAGGATATGTCGGTGCGTTTGGGCATTTAATTATCCGATTTCCATTGTTCGTTTCCCAAAAACCCCATCTGTGCGGCCGGCATTCGTTCTTTTATTTTTTGCAGGCCGCAGTCGAAGGACGCGGGGTTCTCCCGCTCGACAGGTTTAACTTCTATCTGTCCGTAGCCCAGATCAGTGAATGTGCCCGGCGTTAGGCGGCACTCTGACTCGATCCGCTCAAGCCGCGATTGTAAGCTCATGTCGATTGGTTGAGACGAAGTGCTGCAACCACTCGATAAAAAAACGGCGCTGAAGATAAGTGTCGAGAGAATGTGGGTACATTTAGGCATGTAATTTCTCTGCCTTCTCCCTCGAGGGAGAAGGATACGCAGCCTTGGCCGCATAGCGGCCTAGGCGAAGTTGGATGAGGGTGAAGCGGCGGCGCGTCGATTGACCGCCGAGTCCCCTCACCCTAGCCAGTTTGTGGTTTGCCGGTCGACCATGCCCCCGGCATGGTCTTCGGATGTCCGGGGGACAGCCGAACCGAAAAACCGCAAACTCCCCATCGGGGAGAGGGGATGGATGGTCGAAAAGAGACTGACCCGCACCGCGCGCACGCTGCGCAGCGCAATGACCGAGCCCGAAAAACTGGTCTGGTCGCGCCTGCGCGGCGGGCAGATCGAGGGCGCGAAATTCGTCCGCCAGTTCCCTATCGGCAACGCCGTCGCCGATTTCGCCTGCCGCAACGCCCGGCTGGTCATCGAACTCGACGGCGGCCAGCATTCCCGAAGCGCGACCGACGCCGCCCGAACGCGCATGATCGAAGCGCATGGTTACACGGTGGTCCGTTTCTGGAACAACGACGCGATCGAGAATATCGAAGGCGTTTTGGAAACGATCGCCGCCCAACTCGCCATTGCCAGAAACCGCTGAAAAGCCCTCCCCCTCGAGGGGGAGGGTCGGGTGGGGGTGTGCCGCGCCCGATTGGTTGGCAGGCCCCATCACCGCCGAGCCCCCTCACCCCGGCCCTCTCCCCGATGGGGAGAGGGAGTTGTGGCGCCGATGACGAGGATCGAGGAGATGTCGGTACGTTTGGGCATTACTTTTTACGCTCGTACACTGTTAGCGCAGGAACGGCGCTCAATGGCTGAATTGTGCACTGTCTCTCAGCTTCCGTTACTGAGTCGACGAAGTTAAACACTAAGTAATCAAAACCCGGCGGAACGACACCATGATTAGCAACCGCGCCATTGGTTCTGACTCCACACTTTTCAGCCGCTGCGATTATCGAGGCAGAACGCGTTCCTTTGGGAACCCAATACCAGCCCGTTTCAGGTCGATCCCAATAGTAACCGACATTGTCGGAGGAAAATACGCTACCCGAAGCGCAGCCAGACAGGGTCAGAGCCAAGATGAGCGCCCTCACGCCAATCCCCCCACGAACTTCTCGAACAGGTAGAAGCTGTCCTGCGGGCCGGGGCTGGCTTCGGGGTGATATTGAACGCCGAAGGCGCGCTTGTCGGTGAAGGCGATGCCGCAGTTCGATCCGTCGAACAGGCTGCGGTGCGTTTCGACGACGTTGGCGGGCAGCGTATCGCCGTCGACCGCGAAGCCGTGGTTCATCGATGTGATCTCGACGAGGCCGCTGTGCGGCTGGTCGCCGACGCGCTGGACGGGGTGGTTGGCGCCGCGGTGCCCCTGGTGCATTTTGACCGTCTTGGCGCCCGCGGCGAGCGCGAGCAGCTGGTGGCCGAGGCAGATGCCGAAGATCGGCACGTCGGCGTCGAGCAAAGCCTTGACCACCGGCACCGCGTATTCGCCCGTCGCGGCGGGGTCGCCGGGGCCGTTCGACAGGAACACGCCATCGGGCTTTTCGGCCATGATCTCGGCATGGGTCGCGGTTGCTGGCAGCACGGTGACCTTCGCGCCGGCGCGGACGAGGTTGCGGAAGATGTTGCGCTTGGCGCCGTAATCGATCGCGACGACATGCGGGCGGTCGCCCTCCCCGCCCTGCGCCTCGTAGCCGAAGCCGAGCCGCCACGGGCCGCCGTCCCATAGTCTTTTCTGCGGCCCGCTGACCTCTTTCGCCAGGTCCATGCCCTTGAGCCCGGGCCAGGCCGTGACCTTGGCGAGCAGCGCGTCGATGTCGAAACGGCCCATCAGATTGTGCGCGATCACGGCGTTGGGCGCGCCCGCCTCGCGGATGCGGCGCGTCAGCGCGCGGGTGTCGATGCCCGATATGCCGATGCGGCCCTGGCGCTTCATCCAGCCGTCGAAGCCGTCGGCACTGCGGAAATTGCTCGGGCGGGTGACGTCCTCGCGCACGACGCAGCCCAGCGCATGGGCATTGTCGGCCTCGACATCCTCGTCATTGGCGCCGACATTGCCGATATGCGGGAAGGTGAAGGTGACGATCTGGCCCGCATAGCTGGGGTCGGTCATGACCTCCTGATAGCCGGTCATCGCGGTGTTGAAGATCAGCTCGCCGACCGCCGAGCCTTCGGCGCCGAAGCCCCGGCCCCAGATCGCGGTGCCGTCGGCGAGCAGGATCAGGCCGGTCGCGCCGCTCGGCACGGCGATCGCGTCGCAGTCTGCACTCGATTTCGACATGGCGGCACCGTTTCGGACAGGGGTTTTCGTCAGGCTAAACGGCCAGACAGTTATGCCGCATCCCGGCCCGATACAATCTATCGAAAAATGAATCTTCCCGCTAAGGTGATTGTTTCCGAGATGAAGAAGGATGTGACGCGCCATGATTCGCGATGAGATAAAGGCTGCGCAGATCAGCGCGATGAAGGCGGGCGAGAAGGAACGGCTCGCCGCGGTCCGCCTGATCCTGGCCAAGATCAAGGACCGCGACATCGAACTGCGCGGCAAGGACGCGCCCGCCGACGACGACGCGATGGTCGTCGAGGTGCTGCAGAAAATGGTCAAGCAGCGCCGCGAGTCGATCGACATGTACCGCAAGGGCGACCGCGAGGAGCTGGCGCGCGCCGAGGAAGGCGAGCTGGCGGTGATCGAGGATTTCCTCCCGACGCAGATGGACGAGGCCGCGACCCGCGCCGCGATCGAGGCGATCAAGGCCGAGACCGGGGCAAGCTCGGTCAAGGACATGGGCCGCGTGATGGCGACGCTGAAGGAACGCCACGCCAGCGAACTCGACATGGCCAAGGCGAGCCGGCTGGTGAAGGACGCGCTGGCATGAAGCGCCTCGTCGCCCTCACCCTCGCTGCTCCAGTGGCGCTGGCGGCATGCAATTTCTCGACCGAGCGCACCGATAAACAGGCGCAGAACGAAGCGCAGACCCAGCTTGCCAAGGCCGATGCGCCCAACATCACGCCGGTCGACAGCGAAACGATCCGCGCCGAGGGCGTCGTCGCCAACGGCATCGTCATCGCCGATCTCGACGCGATCGAACTGGGACCGAAAATCGTCGGCCCGGTCGGACCCGAGGTCGAGGCCTCACTGGCCACCCCGCTCGCCGCGATCGGCGACCTATCGAGCTGGGTCGTCTGCCCGCCGCGCTTGACCGCCGGCGAGGGCGAAAAGGGCGTCAAGATCGAACGCTGCGAACCCGGCAACATGGCGCCGGGCACGGTCTATACCTATGTCCATGCGGTGACGCCGGGTGTCGACCGGCCCAACGACCGCCCGTTCGCGCAGCCCGAGGCGGTGACGATGCCGGCGGCGATCCAGGCATTCCGCGTCACCGTCCCGCTCGCCGGCTTTACCGGCAAGGCGGGCTATTCGTTCGGCGACGCGACGCGCGCGCTGGGCAAGGACGGCGCGATCTCCGTCGCGTGCCTGCAGCAAGCCATCGTCTATGCGATCACGGCGCCCAAGGGCGGCTGGCGCAAGGGCCAGACGATCCGCTTCTTCTGGCAGTCGACGGTGCCGCCCGCCGGCCCGGCGGCGAAATACGAACTCGCCGCCGACGGCAAGCGCGGCATCGGCGCGGGCCCCGCCCCCGCGCAGCCGGAGAACGGCGACGGCCCGGCGCTCAACGTTCCCTGCGGCTGATGGCGCGCGCGGCGCGCGGATATTGGCGCGAAAGGCATGACCGGTGACGCTCAGCCCGCAATGGCTCGACGAGCTGCGATCGCGCACGACGCTGTCGAGCCTGATCGCGCAATCGGTCAAGCTGACCCGCGCGGGGCGTGAATACAAGGCGTGCTGCCCGTTCCATAACGAGAAATCGCCGAGCTTCACGGTCAACGACGAAAAGGGTTTCTACCATTGTTTCGGCTGCAGCGCGCATGGCGACGCGATCAGCTGGATGACCGAGCAGCGCGGCCTGGGGTTCATGGACGCGGTCAAGGAGCTCGCCGACGCGGCGGGGATGGACGTGCCCGCACCCGATCCGCGCGCGGCGAAGCAGGCCGAGCGCGCCAAGACGCTGCGCGACGTCACCGAGGCGGCGGCGCGGTGGTTTAGCGACGAGCTGGGCGGCAACGACGGCGCCGAGGCGCGCGCCTATCTGCAAAAGCGCGGGATCAGCGACCAGACGCGGCGCCGCTTCGGCTTCGGCTTCGCCCCCGACAGCCGCGGCCGGCTGAAACAAGCGCTCAACGCTTTCCCCGACGCGATGCTGGTCGAGGCGGGGATGCTGATCAAGGTCGACGACAAGGACAGCTACGACCGGTTTCGCGGCCGGCTGATGATCCCGATCCGCGACCCGCGCGGGCGCGTGATCGCTTTCGGCGGGCGCATCCTCGGCGCGGGCGAGCCCAAATATCTCAATTCGCCCGACACGCCATTGTTCGACAAGGGCCGCACGCTCTACAATCTCGACCTCGCCTCGCCCGCCTCGCGCCAGACCGACCGGATCATCGTCGCCGAGGGGTATATGGACGTCGTCGCGCTCGCCCAAGCGGGCATCGCCGATGCCGTCGCGCCGTTGGGCACCGCGCTGACCGAACAGCAGATCCAGTTGCTGTGGCGGATGGTGCCGGTGCCGCTGCTTTGCTTCGACGGCGACGCGGCCGGGCAAAAGGCGGCGATGCGCGCCGCTCATCGCGCGTTGCCGCTGCTCAGGCCGGGCTACAGCCTCGCCTTCGTCACGCTGCCCGAGGGCCAGGATCCCGACGACGTCGTTACCGCCGGCGGCTCGCGCGCGTTCGAGGCGCTGCTCGACCAGGCCGAGCCGCTGGTCGACCGGCTGTGGAACCACGAGGTCGGCGCGCTCCCGCTCGACACGCCCGAGCAACGCGCCGGGTTGAAACAGCGGCTTGGCGAAATCGCGGCGAATATCGCCCATGCCGACGTCGCCGCGCATTATCGCGCGGCGTTTCGCGATCGCTACGACGCGATGTTCTTCGCGCCCAAGTCCGATCGCGGCGGCCATGACGCGCGACACCGGCGCGCGTCGGGCAATAAATGGCGCCCCGACCCATCGCTGATCCCGCCGCACGCGCGCACGCGCGTGATCGGAGGCACCGGCCTCGAAGGCCAGCTCGCCGACGCGGTGCTGGCGGGATTGCTGCGCTATCCCGACAAGATCCGCGAACATGCCGAGGAACTGGCGAGCCTGCATCTTGCCGAACCGGGGTCGGCGGCGCTGATCGCCGACATGATCGATGCGGCGTTGCGCGAGGAAAGCCTTGATAGGGAGCGGCTCGTCACCATATTGGCCCAAGGCAAGGGTTATCATCGGGCAAAGGCGCTGCTTCGCGCCGATGCGATGCATTTTTCCTTCACGCGCGACGCGCCGCAGGCCAGCATCGGGGATGACGCCGTCGAGGCTCCCGACTTGCGGCCGCTGCGCGACCTCGATGAAGCGATCGCGGCGATGGTCGCCTGGCCCGAAATCGATGCAGCCTTGCGGGCTGCAACCGAACGTGCCAGTCGCGCACTGGACGAAGAAAGCTATGCCGCGCAGCAGCGTCTGCGCGAAATGAAGGCGGAATTGACGCGCCGCTTGGGCGACCTGATGCAGTCGGATGCATGATGGCCGAACGAGCAGCGCCGGACAAACATTGCTAGGGTGAATATGGCGGAAACTAAAGACAAGGCCGACAACGACGCACCGTTGCTCGACCTCAATGGCGCGGCCATCAAAAAGCTGATTACCAAGGCCAAGAAGCGCGGCTACCTGACCTATGACGAGCTCAACGAAGCGCTCCCGCAGGACCAGATGAATTCGGAGCAGATCGAGGACGTGATGTCGGCGATCTCCGAAATGGGCGTCAACATCGTCGAAAACGACGAGGAAGCGCAGGAAGAGGCCGAGCGCGCGTCCGACACCGATGGCAGGGAAATCGAAGCCGACGGCAAGCCCGCGTCGAAGAACGTCGCGCCCGAGAAAAAGAAGGTCACGGTCGATCGCACCGACGATCCCGTGCGCATGTACCTGCGCGAAATGGGCGCGGTCGAACTGCTCAGCCGCGAAGGCGAGATCGCCATCGCCAAGCGGATCGAGGCCGGCCGCGACATGATGATCATGGGCCTGTGCGAAAGCCCGATCACCTTCAACGCGATCATCGACTGGTCGAACGCGCTCAACGCCGAGGAAATGCAGCTGCGCGAGATCCTCGATCTCGACGCGATGCTGTCGAAGGACCCGGCGCCCGAGAATCTCGACGACGATGCCGAGGACGACGACGGCGAAATCACCGAAAAGAACGCGGGTCCGTCATACAAGGAAGAAGACGACGTCGAGGAAGAGAATGGCGACGCCGACGACGACGAATCGTCGATGACCGAAAAGCGCGCGCGCAAGACCGACGACGACGACGAGGAAGAAGACAATACGCTGAGCCTCGCCGCGATGGAGGAACTGCTCAAGCCCGACGCGCTCGAGCGTTTCGCCAAGATTACCGCGCTCTACAAGAAATTCTCCAAGCTGCAGTCGACGCGGATGGACGCGCTCAATGCCGGCAGCGACTTTCCCGTGGCGCAGGAGCGCAAATACCAGAAACTGAGCGAAGAGCTGACCGCCGAGGTCGAGAGCGTCCAGTTTCATAACGCCAAGATCGAATATCTGGTCGACCAGCTTTACAGCTACAACCGCCGGCTGACCGCGCTGGGCGGGCAGATGCTGCGCCTCGCCGAACGTCACAAGGTGGCGCGCAAGGACTTTCTCGATTCGTATATCGGCAACGAGCTCGACGAGGGCTGGCTCGGCTCGGTGGCGAAAAAGGACAAGAAATGGGGTGCGTTCGCATCCAAGGAAGCCGACGCGATCGATCGCATCCGCAACGAGATTTCCGAAATCGCGCAGGCGACGGGCATGTCGCTCGGCGAGTTCCGCCGCATCGTCAACACGGTGCAGAAAGCCGAACGCGAGGCGCGCATCGCCAAGAAGGAAATGGTCGAGGCCAATCTGCGCCTCGTCATCTCGATCGCCAAAAAATACACCAACCGCGGGCTGCAGTTCCTCGACCTGATCCAGGAAGGCAATATCGGCCTGATGAAGGCGGTCGACAAGTTCGAGTATCGCCGCGGCTACAAGTTCAGCACCTATGCCACCTGGTGGATCCGCCAGGCGATCACGCGTTCGATCGCCGACCAGGCGCGCACGATCCGCATCCCCGTCCACATGATCGAGACGATCAACAAGCTGGTGCGCACCAGCCGCCAGTTCCTCCACGAGCAGGGCCGCGAACCGACGCCCGAGGAAATGGCCGAACGCCTGTCGATGCCGCTCGAAAAGGTCCGCAAGGTGATGAAGATCGCCAAGGAGCCGATCAGCCTCGAAACGCCGATCGGCGACGAGGAGGATTCGCATCTCGGCGACTTCATCGAGGACAAGAACGCGATCATCCCGGTCGACGCCGCGATCCAGGCCAATCTCAAGGAAACGGTCACCCGCGTGCTTGCCAGCCTGACCCCGCGCGAGGAACGCGTGCTGCGCATGCGCTTCGGCATCGGCATGAACACCGATCACACGCTCGAGGAAGTCGGCCAGCAGTTC
>Ga0100391_1000217_pt1 | contig 69844 bp, 46 predicted proteins | sample CryGeymeta201515_FD_81541 | JGI IMG/M metagenome (GOLD analysis project Ga0100391, IMG submission 81541) | Groundwater microbial communities from Crystal Geyser aquifers in Utah, USA - Crystal Geyser metaG 2015-15 | ecosystem: Environmental > Aquatic > Deep subsurface > Groundwater | place: USA...
CCAACCACTCTAGCCAGTGGGTGGCCTATCCAAGTTTTATTTGTGTGCTACTGATAAATATTTAGCTTACTATTTTAGAAGTAGGGTACTAAAAATTTGTATAGTCATATCTTAAGTTGGGACACCTCGGACCTCAAATTCCGACCGAGATAAATATTTAGCTTACTATTTTCAAAGTGGAGTACTAAAAGTTTCTATAATCAAACTTAACTCGAGGTCTGTGGACCTCATGCACTCTGTAGAAAAAAATACTAAATTTCTAGCACAGACCTCAGACCTCTTATTAGTAAACTATTTCAGGTTACGACAATTATCATCATAGGTCCATATACTTCTTGTTGTTCATGTAGAAAGTGTACTGGAGTCTACATCAGCTTGGTCAAATATTTCAGGTTACGACAATTGGTCAAATATTTCAGGTTACGACAATTATCATAGGTCCACATACAACTTCTTGTTCATGTAGAAAGTGTACTGGAGTCTACACCAATGACCCATAGTAACTCTGCCGCGGCGGAGTTATCGGTCATAACACAAGGGTTTGAGTTAACTCTAACTCTAAAAAAGAAGAGTGGTTGGCGTACCCCCCCCCCGCCAGGGGCCATTGATTCCCTCAAAAAATGTACTTTTTCTGGAGCATCTTCACAAACTCGATGAAATGGATACGAGTCTTCTCCAAAATCTTCGTTCCTTCCCCTGGCGCGCGCCGTTCCTCCCCCCCCTCCCTTTTGGGCTATTAGAGGAGATCTAGTCTCTGCTCGATGATGTTCTATTAACGGAAAATACTCTCTGCAGCCATTACCAGTGGTACATCCCTTGCCGCACCAGCACCTGTGCTCTGCTGAAAGGATCCATCTGTCTTCCATAGTACTACTAACATGGTACGATAATACCTGGTAGACTATGTAGAATTACTGCTAAAGTCTACGAGAGACGCATCTCAACGAGGCAAAACTGCGAAGTCCTGTGCACTAAAATCACAAGGGAGCTTTTAGGCTGCTTTTAACTAGTAGTGCATCCTGTGTGAATTTAGTGCACAGGATCATACTATATTATTCGTACACACAAATTATTCGTATTCGTATTGAATTCCTCTCCTGCCGTGCAATAAAATCGCAGGGCTATTTTAAGCTGGCTTTTGACTAGTGGAGCCCTGCAAATTTAGTGCACGATGCTGCGCGCAATATTCATATTATTTGGAACCTCTTCCTGATGTGGTGGTGTGCACTAAAATTGCAAGGCTATTTCAAGCTTGCTTTTAACTAGCAGAGCCCTGCAAATTTATTGCACACTGCGCACGATATTCATAGTCGTCTCACCATGTATGTGCACTAAAATCACAAAGCAATTTTAAGCATGCTTTTAACTAGTGTACCCCACAATAATTTAGTGCACGCTGCGCATGATATTCATATTCATAAGAACGACGTCCTGCTGTGCCTATTTTAAGCCTGATTTAACGAGTGGAGCCCAGGCGAATTTAGTGCACACTGCGCACGATATTCATATTCGTCTCTTCATATGCACTAAAATTGGGAGGCAATTTTAAGCCTGCTTTTATTTAGTGGACCCCCTAGTTATTCAGTGCACACTACGCATGATATTCATACTACCTGGTAGTATTCATGATGTCCTGCTGTGCACTAAAATCGCAGATCTATTTTACTACTAAGACTGATGTTAACTAGTGGAGCCATGCGAATTTAGTGCACATGATACACACACATGGTATTGGTACTCGGAAACTGCTGTGCACTAAAATTGGAAATCTATTTTAAGCTTGCTTTTAAGAACTGTAGTGGAGCCCTGCAAATTTAGTGGACAATGGGATTCGGTCCCTTTTTGATATGTTAGTAATTGAGGTTCCACGGTCTCTTTTTCAGTGATTTTGAGGGACTCTAAGGGGGATCCAAAGGTCCCCTAAATACTACAAAAAGTCTACTAGTACTTCATGTGTACTGGTACTACTACCAGGGATACTGAAGTAAATTTGAGCAGTGTACGGTACCAGGTACCATGTACCTGGTACTAGACTAGAATTATGCACTACTAGGGGTACGCACCCTATTGCTCGAAAAAAGACTTGGGTCCCTTTTTATTACTACCGGAGTAGTCTAGTACCACTACTACTAATATACTCGAGTACTCGAGTATTGCTACCGGTATGCTGGTAGGTGTAAGTGGTACTGTATTGTGATACTAGTACCGTACTACCAGCTAGTATTATTAGTACCAGTACCTGGTAGTGGTAGTGGTACTGGTATTACGGTACGGTACAGAAGGTTGGCTCTCCATTGTGATTTCACCTACTTACCTGGATGCTTCGGTAATCTGAGTACTGGTACCTGGTACTCGCTCCTGTGAACATAATATGGTACCTGGTACAGTACCTGGTAATCACAAAATATGATACCATGGTACTGTACTAGTACTTATCATGAGTAACTTGAACTACAACTTCAATGCGACAAGTATAATCCTATCCCGCCAGGGTGATACACATATTAATGTAAGATTCATTTGGATACCAGGTACTACTAATAGTAGCTAGAGTTAGCTAGAGTAGTAGTCTAGTACCAGCAGCAGCCATGGATACTACTACCGGGTAGTACGCCGTCGAAAGATGAAGAGAAAAACAGTACTACCAGGTACGACTACTAGCTAGTAGTACTAGTAGTACTAGTAGTCTAGTACTTCTTTCCATGCCGAGTCTGGTCCATTGCTTGGTTTCTCTCTGCATGAAGGCTTTTTAATTATTGAATGTCGTCATACTGCATACGGAAGAAGGCAAAAGTTCAGAAACTCTTGCTGTGCTCTACCATACTGGTTCTACGGGTAACTGTGGTACCTGGTAGTACCTGGTAGTAACAATTGTCTTCAAAAAGCACTACTAGGTGCTAGAGTATCCTCCAGTACCAGGTAGTACCTGGTAGTACCTACCTGGTACCAATAATAAAATGATTTTACACGGAAACATTCTTAAGACCACTTACTGGTATTTAATTGCTGTACTACTAGTATTACAGTACTAGCCCAATCACTACTACTACTGTAGTAGGGTACCTGGTAGTGGTACCAGTGTACCTGGTACCTGGTACTAGGTACTAGTACCTGGTACCTGGTACTACAGTACCACAACTGGAACCTGGTACTGTAGTACTACTGTACAGGTCCTGGTACCACCACCAGTCTTCATTTCATTATGTACTATTATTTGGAACATTATGGATCGTCTATCTTCACCAGTTAACGTGTCGGTCGAACTATTCAAACAAGACGGCTTGCTTTGAACCACGTGAAGATGATGACCGTGCAAATAGCAACGTGATGAAAAGAAGTTGTAAGTATTGTAAAACGCTTTGTTTAGAACGCTGTACGACCTGGTACTTGCTACTGTTTAAATTGCACTTGATAAATTCAAAAAGACGAGTGCGACCGCTAAAAGATGATGGAAGAGGAAGAAGAAGCGTCGGGTAGAAAACGACCAGGTTGCAAATCTGGTGGCGAAAGTACCGAAGTAGAAGCTCGCAAGAGACAGCGATTAGATGAGTCAGCAGCACAGGTGCGGGGAGAACAGCTCTCCTCCGGCGCTGTTTCTTTGGGTGCCACTGGCAATAGCTTTGGCGTGAGTTTTCCTGCAGTCGCAGGACTGAGGGAGCAGCCTCTGGGGTTGCAAGCAAATGCTTCCACATCCTACACAGGGATGAATTTCCTTCGTTTCCACCCAAACTTTCAACAGTATCCTAATAATGAACAAATTGCATCCCTGTTGGGAGGCCAAGCTCGATACCCTGGCTTGGATTATCGAAACGGTGCCGATGCCACCACCGCTGCTAATGCGTCCGCGCCGCAACTGCTAGGTAATCTGGGCCAATTCAATGATATAAATCGAGCAAATATGTTTGTCAGACAAGGCGGTCTCACTGGTCTGGGTGGGATGCAATCGTTTCCGATGGTGCATCCTCTTCTGCAAAATATACAGCGCCAAGACAACTCCCATCGACAGCTGGGGCGGCTTCTTGGAGCCGGCAACAACTTTCGTGAGCCGTCAAACGCTGCCGCGATTCAGCTTTCAATGTATAACATGGGCTTGATAAACTCGTCTCTACAAGGAGGTGGCGTGGCTGGACTAACTCTATCGCGTCCACCAGATACTGGACCAAGCCAGAGGAGCACTCTACCACATGTCAGCAACAACACAGCGGGCGCTCTGACCGCAGCAAGCGAATCGTCGAATATCTCGGCTGTGAGTTTAGCGCCTCTGGCTGCAACACCGCGGCAACTCCCTACGATTGACGAGGCACCTGTCGAGAATTACACCCAGAGGACTTTTCTGCCTTTGGGAATCGAGGAAGACAACAACTGGCTGTCTGAACTACACTGCTTGGTTCGCCTTAATTTTATGGAAGTCTTTCGCGCTGGTCGCCAAGAAGTAGCATCTCGATCAGCCAACAAGAAAATAGCGTACCTACAGGTGGGCGTGCGTTGCAGATATTGCGCCCATCTTCCATCCAATCTAAAAGCAGCGCGGTCTTCAGCTTTTCCTTCCAGTATTCGCCAAATATACCAATCATTTACCATGATGCTCCGCGATCACTTCGCTCAATGTATGTATATACCAGAGGCTGGAAAGGTCAGGTTCAAAACTTTGAAGACTGGTGCGACGCAAGGAGCCTCTCATTCTAAGCATTATTGGTATTATTCTGCTAAGAAAGTCGGTCTAATTGACACGGACAATGGAATTGTAGTGAATGAAGACAGCCTTGCAGCGGGCAAGTCCCTGCCACCCTTTGGTAGCCATGACGGCCAAGCGACCGCCTCGACACAGAAAATGCTAGTTGTTCCGGAAGACCGAGCAATCGTGGATAATTTCCTGTACATGCTCATGTCGCAAGCTTGCCTTGTGAATCTGCTTCCCTCGGAGCAAATAGGATGTCGCAAGAGTTTAAAAGATGGAATGCCTGGCTTTGGATGTCGTCATTGCGCCGAAGTGGGATGGCTCGGCCTGTCTCGAATATTTCCGGCCAGAAGACGAACACTCAAAAGCAAAATTGATGATTTATATTCGCATCTAAAACGATGCGCTCGGTGTCCTAGTGATGTGAAGATCCTACTGGAAAGGCTGGAGAGGCAACGCGTGTCGTTCGACACGGAGGGCGAGAGATTATTTTTTGATCAGATTTGGTCTCGGTTGGGGCATGACGATGCCTAAGGACAACTCCAGAGTCCTTGAATTGAGACTATTGCTACTGTTCGCACAATTCTTAAATACAAGAACTAGGAAATACAGTAAGCTATGAAATCGATATAATGCACTAATATGTGATGCGACCATGTCTCTGCTGTACTGGGTACTGGCTGTCACGTTGTCGTAAGGCGATTCCAAGAGAAAATAAAATATACCAGGTTTAACCGCATCGAGCAACACCGCCCCTGACTTTCAGTTGCGTTTTGAGCAACCGTGGATGTTTCCAATGAAATTGTCGGTGCCTACCCATTGCGCACGATTGATCTATTCTGAACAGTACAGTACAGTGGTCAACTACGACGTCTGTCACTTGATCACTTGATAGCGGTGGCGGTAGGAAGATTGTGGTCGTCGCTATTGATAGCATGTTCAGGGTTGGTACGACCGTAATAGTATTCTTCTTTGATGGATTTCTTGCAGACATTGCACTTGGCAAGACGATGAATTTGTGGCTGCATTGGAAACAACCCAAAAAACTTTTGCTCTTCCGTTTGCTGAAGGATATCTACCGTATTAGTCCCTGAGCAAAACTGGCAATCCCCAACTTCTTTTTCCAGAAGGCTGGTGGATCTTGCTCCAGTCATGAATATAAAGACCATTGCTATTGTTCAAATAATGAAGTCGACTTTCTGAACTGGTTAATGGTGGGTTTGCATTGTGTTCTGGAGAGTGGAAAAATCATGTTCGTTCGATGAATACACCTGTTGGGTGTTGGGTTATTATTGGTTAATTATTATTAATCGTAAAAGTAGAGTAGTACTGTACGTACGAGTAGTAGTAGCTTGAGTACGGCTGATTCGAGAGAGTGAGCGTCTAGAAACAGTGGGTTTTAGGCTTTTTCTGAAGTACTTCAGACTTTACAGGCACCCACGTGGAATTTCAATAATTCAAGTAACTGCTCGAGCTCGCTAGTCATTTCTCGGGAAGCAGCTGGATCAGTTGGCAGAGTGAATCAGGAGGGCTGTGAGAGAGGTAGGTTGGGAGGTTCGCTAATAACTCTCTTGGTATCCTCCTATTTGCTCATCCTTAGCCCAACTCCTTCTCTGTTATGTCGGGGCTCTCGCGCAGTCGGGCTGGGCTCTCTTGATTAGAATCTGCGGTCCTGGCCGTATTTACTACATGACTTTCTCCTGTAATCAGATGCGCACATTGTTATTAGTACCATTCTGCTTTACTAATGAACGCAGGGAGCTTCCCAAAATTGGAAGGGAAGGTTCTTTTTCGACCCCCAAATGACAGTCGATTATTATGGAGTGGTACAGTAGTTAGTCAAACAATTCTCTAAAATAAGATTTTGATCGGCAGACAAAATTTGACCAAACTAACACGTCTTATTTCCAACTCTAATACTGTGAAAATTCACTTTCTTCTGACCAAAAGCGTCTGCCTCGCGAGGTCTTGAAATTGACAGGAACGCAATTTGACCAAGATAAAGTCCCTTTGACTTTCTTTGGCACATCACAAATTAGTTTTTTATTTTTTATATTTCTAAATCAAAAATCAAAAGCACTTTTTTTTTTCGTTTTTGTCGTACTTTTATACATATATATATATATAACACAACCAACCCATGATAATGCAAGCTTCTCAGCAAATTTCCCGTCTACTTCCCCGCGGAAAAATATCGTCCGTATCATGCCACAGCAACAACAGTAGTTTTCAAAGGTGCACCCGCCGACTCAAGGCTTCCCGTGCCAGTACGACAGCTGCCACCTCCACGACGGCTGCAGCTACGGTCGCCGTGAGTCCTTCCATTTCCTTAGTGGCCAGAGCCTGGAAGTCGTACTCGCGGGCCTTGGAGCATTCTCCACTGTCAACGAAAATGACGGCAGCAGCTTTGATATTTTTTACCAGCGACTCGGCGACACAATACATCATGGACCCCGAGGCCTCGTGGGATGGAGCTCGGGCTTCCAGTGGAGCTGCTTTTGGTATCGTCGCAACAGGTAAGCCAGCTTGTAGAGAACTCTGATGTGTCGCCAAAAAAATTCAACAGGATTATTTTGTTCTCCATGCTCACACTTTGCTTTTTCCCAACCACAATTCTACATTCTACTCATCACTCACTCACTTCTCACTGTAGGATACTTGCATTTTTGGTGGGGATTTTTGGAACGAACGATTGGAGCTGTCATTCCTGTGGCCAGACATCGATTGATCAATACGGCCGCCAAGGTCATCATTGATCAAGGTGCCGGTGCTCCACTTTATATTTACACTTACTATATCATGACCAACACTTTGCAAAAGCTCCAATCAGAGCCCAATCGCAAGGCACTTGACATATTGGAAGAGACCGAATCGAGGGCGAGACATATGCTTTGGCCTACCATGCTCAAACATTGGAAAGTGTGGCCAGCGGTGCATTCGCTCAACTTTTACTTTGTTCCACTCCAACACCGTGTCCTGCTGCAAAATACCGTCTTGGTGGGATGGTCGGGCTATTTGAGCCATCTCAACAAGACAGGCTTGCCGGAAGAAAGTGGGAAGCTTATGACACCCAAAGAAGAGATTGATTCGACTTTGAAGAGTCGCAAGACGGTGAGTGAGACGTGAGACCACACAAAAGGTGGCGGCGACAGCTCCGATACAAACTCAGTATGGTGTGCCCAGCGAGGAAATGTCATTTTGAAGTGTATCAACCAATTTGATGTTTCAAGCTAAGCGAGTGTCACGCAAAGGCTACTATGCTATTTTGAAGGTCGAAGGCTAGAGCTGTTTATTTTTGAAATTTTGAAGCTACTATGCATAATGATTACGTGTTTAATAATATTATACTGTAACAAACAACCCATTCCGTTCATTTCTGGGCTCGAGAGAGCGCCGTCTAGAATGTTATAATCTGCTACAGCCAAACTTTTTCTGTGACGATTGGAGGTCGATCGTATACTGTAATAACGATCTAGCGAAACAACTTTGGGGACATCCATGAGCAGCTACTGCTAATAATATTAATGTAGTACGGATAAAGAAAAGAGTGAACGAGTTCTGTACAGTACGTGATCAGCCAAGTTTATTGGAGTGAAATAGATGAATATGAGGTAATATTTATTTGGCGTATTATTCTATCGAACTCCGGACAAATCTTTATTCCATAGAGCACTCCACCGAGATGAGCACCCTGGTACAGTACTACTTACCTGGTACTAGTACTAGTCTAGCTAGAGGATTAGTAGACTAGTACTATGGTGGTGGTAGTAGGTACCAAGTACTAATAAGTGCTAGTACCAGTACTCTACGTTATTGCAAACAGTAGTCTAGTAACTAGCGTCTCTAGCTAGCCAGTACCGTAGGAGTTGTGGGCAGTCTAGCTACTAGCTACAGTACAGTAGTACTACTAGAGTTCTACTTGTCTTTCACAGCATTTTTGATATTCGAAGTTGCTTATGTTTAAGAGACCTCGTGCCAAGAGGAGCGAAGAGGGAGCCTGACGTCGTACTCATGTTCTGGGAAAGAATGGACTCACATGACCTACGGTACTACAGTACCAGGTACAAGTAGCTAGCTATCATCAGCCATCATTCGATTACAGTACTACTACCAGGTAGTACTAGTAAAGAGTACTACTAGTGCTACTCCTCCTAGCTAGGATTAGTACTGTAATAGACAACTGTTAAATTTTGAATCGGCTCTCTCTTCTCTAAACAGAAAAAACACATGAAAAGGGATGCGTTAGGCGTCTCAAATCTCAAGCGAGCACAACAAGAATCATCATCCTTCACCCCATATCGTGCCATCTTACTTCTTTACCTTTGCTTCCAGACAGTACAAGCACTCTTCAAAATCAGCAAGCAAAGGAGGGTCAAACCAGGCAGGATACAGTTGCCGGTACCATCAGGAAGAAGTCAATGTCGAAGAGGATTTCTCCCATCGACGTTCCACCATCATCCCCACTTGTACTAGTAGCACCAACCAACGAAGCGGCAAGCAAAACGAAAAACAGCAGCACTCGTGCTCTAGTAGCAGCAGTAGAAGACCCCACTGCTACAGGGACTGTTAGTATGCACGCGGTGTCTCATGAGTCTTCGGTTCCCATTAGTACTTCTGCCGATTCAACCAGTGTCAAAAAAATAGTAGGAGAAGAGCATTGTGAAAGTTCCACCGTCACGGCCGCTGATTTTATTGGCAAGGATCAACAACAACAACAACAAGACATTTTAAAGGTGCTCAACGCGGAGAAGCCGGATTTGACCATTGACGCGACGACGCCTACTACCAGTAATGATAGTCACGACAATACCGATCCCGTACTAGTCACCCCAGATGCCCAAGCTGCAGTAAGGGCATCTGCATTTGATGGCTGTATTAAAAGTATTAGTGACAATAAGGATGAGAAACAACAGCTAAAAGAAAACGACGTCGGCGAAGACGACGATGCTTTGCCATCGCCTCTCTTGGGAAGTTTGGAGCACCCCACCTTTTCTCCTCCTGGATTGCTCACCGTCACGACTATTACTACGACAACTACAACTAATATTACTGCCGATCGCAACCGCGTCTTGTCGCTAGATCGTGATACCTTTGGTGGTATGAGCTATGAAGACAATGATCATAGTGATGATGATGACAATAAAGACGACGCTGACTCGAGCGATGGCGAGTCGTCGTATTTTGCCAAACATTTGCCCAGTCCCAAAGGTGGACGACGCTTTGAAGATTTCAGCAACCATTCAGCTCCTGCTCGAACGGCTCTCGCCGTGAAAGATGTGGTCAACAAACCCAGTGATGCCAGCTTGTCCTTTTCAGATGAAAGTGACGACGAAAGTTTGCCGCCAGCGGAATCTCCCGAACCTGTGGCTCCACTGAATCAACAACGAGGACAGGTGGCTGATATGCAGTTGCAGACCCTTACACGGGTCCATTCTGTGAGCTCCCTAGTGAGCACAGACGACGAAGCTAGTCAGCACAGTCATCCTGCTGCTGGAAATGTGTCGCCCAGCAGTAGCATTAGTGGTAATTCTGATCCCAGTGTCAATGCAGAACTCTCGACGGTACGGGCATCTTCCAATACCAGCAAGAGCTACGGTCGAAACTCGTCCACCAACAATGGAATACCCAGTGGACGTCGTTCTCCCGTACCAGCAGATCCTGCTTTTCAGCATTACTACAATACATCTCCCGCCAACTCGTCCATGTATGGTCCCCATTCGTCTCCACCCACCATATTTCCAGGATACAATGCAGCCGCCTATCCTCAGGGAATGTTGCACCCACAAGCGCAATCCTGGTCCACGAACCACCATATCATCCCCGCTGTTTTCCAACAACAGCAACAGCAAAATGCTTGGCCCGCGAATAAGATGTCGTCAAATAGATCGAGTGACGGCAATATCAACTTTCAGTACAGCGATGATGAAACAGACGATACGCCATTTATGAATCAGTTGACATCGGACCCGAATATGGGTGGTTACAATACATTTGGTGTAGGCAATAGTCATCGAGGAGTAGGAGGCGCCCCTGAAGACTTCGGAAGGGGGCCTGACGGCGCTATGAACAGCGGTAGCTATCCCCCATCCGGAGGCGATCAAGGCTCCTACGAATATCAACAAGCACGCAAGAATGCTCTTGGGTTAGGTGGAGACTCTGGTGGTATCCATGGCGAAAATTTATCGAACAATAACGATGACGATGACTTTCAAGTATACTGGCGACGTTGGTTGATGCTCTTTTTCATGTCCATTTTAAATCTACTGTCTGATTGGACATGTTATTCCGTCGCTCCCATCGCAATTTTGACTCAAGAAACCTTTGGAGCAATTGATCCAGAACGACTGGTAGTGATTTTCTTGGGTGCCAATGCCATTTCGTCGGCCTGTGAACCCATTATTTTGGCTCGTCTTGGTTTGAAAAAGACTGTGCTCTTTGGTGCACTCTTGCTTATGATCGGAAGTATCATCAAGAGTGGAGGCCTCCCCCCTATCATTCAGGGTGAGCTCCTTCCTGGTCGCGACGAATGGCGGCTAAGTTTTGGTTTCTTTTTGGTGGGCCTTTCTCAGCCCCTGTACCAGTGCACACCGGCACTTTTGTCTGCCTCCTGGTTCCCCGAAAAAGAACGCACCATGGCCACTGGTGTTGCATTGAATGCAAATCAGCTCGGAATTGGTTGTGCCTTTGTCTTTGGAACTCTCCTTGTGTCTACCAGTGATGATATTCCGGCTTACTTAGGTTTGCTGAGTATACTTTCGACACTTACATTCGCCGGAACGCTCTTCTTTTTTGAGGATGCTCCTCCTACACCACCTTCTAGCAGTGCGAAGGTTATGAAGGGTGATATAGTTGTACCAGATATGGGCTCTATTGTCCAATCAGTTCGCAATATGCACTCTAGTATTCGTGGATCAACGTCTGATAACGTAAAGGCCAAGAAATCCCCCACGACAGCGGCTAAAAGCAGGCGGAGAAGTAAGGAACTCGCCTCGGCTCCTTCTCCGGCCATTTTGGGCAGCACGAAGGATCCTAATTTTGAAGTTCTAGCCGCCACTCCTTGGGCGCGCAAAATGCACTCCAGTATTCCTGAAGCAGCTTCCCTTAGCATCAAGGCCAAGAGATCACCCAAGACAGCAAGTAAAAGCAAGCGGAGAAATAAGGATATAGCATCTGCCCCATCTCCAGCAATTTGGGGTAGCACTAAAGATGCACTTGCTTATCAAAATTTTGAGGCGCTAATTGCCGCTCCTTCGCCCATGATGCCTGGACCCACCCAATCCCAGGATGATGAATCGCCACTTTATGCTGACGGAAGTGTCCCCAATCCCGACCTACTGCAAGGAGGCCCTCCTGTTGGGTATCCCATGTACCCTGGAGTGGCATACGGAGTCTTTCCTCCCGGTGGATACCCTCCTGTGCAAGCAGGACCTGCCTATGGTTCTTACCAGAGCGGATACTTTGATCCACGTATGCAACAACAGCAAGGTTTCTACCCCCCACCCCCGCATCCGTACTACTACGGCTATCAACACGTTCCAACTGGTGGAATGTATGGCGCAGTACCGCCACATTATTTTGGTTATGGCTACGAACCAGAATGGGAGGAAGGTGCTGAACCAGTGGTCACTGTCGGAGACCACCATCTCGATATCAATATTCGAGATGACCAGGTGCTTCTTTCTATCCGTACTTGTATGGCGCGACCTGGTTTTGTTCATTGTCTCGTTTCCTTCACTGTATCTGGTATTGTAATCAACACTTTGTCCACCTACATGGACTATCTCGTTACTCTGAACGGTGCTGGACGCGAGTATGTTGGTATTGTCGGAGGATCCTTCCAGGGTATCATCATGATCGGAAGTCTGGTTATTGGAGGTCAAACAGACAGGACGCGGGCATACTACTCAGTCATTGTCTGCATGTTGGTATTGGGTGCGTTTGGTCTAGCCCAATGTGGTGTGAGTCTTGATGCCGATCGAGGAGGCGACCTTCGGTGGGCTTTACTCATAGTAGCTGGCTTGATTGGACCTCTCCAGCCAGTGTCTACGGAGCTTGGAGTGGAAGTTGCTTATCCGTTGAGCGAAAATACTGTCTTGGTCATCCAGCAGCTTTTTTCCAACTTGCTAAGCGCTCTATTTATTCCATTCTTCAAGGCTCTGAAAGATATTGGTATCGGTACCGGCCAATCTAATACTATGGACGAAAAGCCACAATACACGTTCTCCTTTTACCTTTTGATTGTGTTGCACGCTGGTGCCACCGTCTTTTTTGCCACGTTCAAGGGCCGCTACCTTCGTAAGTCTTCGTGGCACCTTCTTATGCTTTGTGCTTGTTTCCTTTGAATTTGTCTTCTGTCTGACACACATCAAATGAATACTTCTTGATAATAAATGAATAGGATACGAACACGAGCTTGAAAAAGAAGCCTCGAAAGAACAACGGAAATTGAATAAGGCAGCGGCAGCATTCCACCCTGTTGGCGGGTATTCTGATTCGTCCAATAACCTTGCTGAAGGCTCTAACGAGCACCAACCTCTTGCAAGCCATTGATGTACTACTGAAGAAAACCATTTGCTTGGAGCAAATCAATTGTTGTAAAGCTGGCTAACCTTTTCTTGTAACGTAATTAGCGGATGTCATTAATGCAAAATTTAAAAGAATTGTCAATTCAGGCATGCTCTATGCCTCGAACTCGCAACCTTTATTTTGCTTTATGGATGTAGACTGGCGGTAGCTCATATTCCTCGCCGGTGGCAGAGTCCTCAACTGTCACCATTAGCTCTACCTTGTCGCCAGTCAAATCATATATGTCATTTGATGTCGAGGACTCGCGCCCGGCAAATTCCTCTTCTCCACTGGTTGCTTCCTCTATCAGATCCCAGATCAAAGAGCCCTGTACTTCCTTGTCTCCTTCGTGCAAGAAGCTCGCATAGACCATGTACTGTCCAGCTGAAATGGTTGTGATTTCAATGTTGTCAGGTTCCTCGCTCACAGCTTTCTTGATTTGCTCTAAGAGTTTTCTCAATGTCAGCCCTTTGGGTTCAGGTTTCGATTTCGTTTCTCGAATGTCGATCGTATCCCAAACCGTGAATTTGACCCCGTTAGGTCCAGGGAATTCTTCTGCGGGAAGAGGCACTGTAAAAGCAAAAAAGGGAAGAGCCAGATTGATAAAAGAGTTTCGGTACTTTGGCAGAGGAGCCTTTTGCAGAAGCTTCAAGAGCTCCACCGAAGACAGCGCCGAAACGATAGCTGTTGTCGTTATCATGGCCGGTACAATCTTCCCCGCCACTCGTCGTGTCTCCATGGCATCGACAGTTGGAATTCCGTAGCAGATGGCGCGTAAATTGCTGGCCGCGGTAACAAATTGTACGTGACCATTGGATTCGTCGTCCTTTTCGAATTCCGCCGTTCGAAGGCTGCTCTTGGGACCAGAGGGCAGAGAATTGAATTTTTCAAAAAGCCGAGATACGATGGAAATATCTTCGTCGCCACTCTTAGAAGAATTGGCTTCAATGTCTTGATATTGAATCAAAGCATCTTGTGCTTCGTTTGAAGTGACACGTGTTTCAGCCTTGCGGTCACAGAGTGTCTCCATTCGCAGCCGCGCCGCAGATTGAACAAATTCTATTAAATTCTCATTGGCGGCCAATGAGGATGAATCGCCATCCTCCACAGACAAACGAAATTTCAGCGGTATAGGAACTTTGCGTGTGCCACCCCAAAATTTATCGCCGTCTTCATCTACGCTGTCGACTGGGTGCTCTCGAAGTAAGTCAATGACTGCTGTGTGAAACAGACGAACAGCCAGCTTGACAGCCCATTTCAAAGCTTCTGATCGCACCGAGTCCAAGTCAGCAGGATCATGCAGGGCTGCATAGCATAAATCTTCTTGCACTTCCACAGCCGTATCGATAGCTGCTGCATCACCCAGATTTCGAATGAGAGTCTCTGCTACCTCGCTGGCTTTTCCGGAAGAAAGAGATTCTTCAAGGTCGTTGGCTTGCCGTGGGCGTCGCTCGTAGAGACCATCAAAAAGATCTCGGCCCCATTGAATAGTATGAGATATGGCATAAGGAAAGTTCTTCAGAGTACAGACAGGGATGGCTGGTTCTGGTGGATCAACACTCGATCCGTACGTTTCACTTTGATGAGGAACAACTACCTGTACATTCCCCTTGGAACCCAATGTACCGGCATCTACCAAAGCTTTCTGATTGGCCACGCATTGCTGATCCATAAATAGTCGCGCTTCCATATTGTCCAATGCGTTCAGGACAACGTCCACTTTGGAGGACCAAAAGATTTCATCAAATGGTCCAGTACTCTCGACACCTACTTTGCTGGTGTGCACCTCCATTGTCACGTCCGGATTGAAGCGCAGAATAGCACTCTGTGCTGCAATGCTCTTGAAAGCGCCTATATCCGCATCGCGAAAGAGAAGTTGTCGACTCAGATTGGACTGTTCGATGGTGTCCATGTCAGTAACAGAGATGCAGCCTTTCTTCCCCGTGGCAAATCCCATAGCTGCAAGATTCTTTAATACTTCACAACCAATAGCACCAGCTCCCACTACAAACAGTTTTGATTCCTTGACCCTTTTCACTAAACTCTTTCCAAAGATATATTCCAACCCCGACGAACAATTTGCTGCCTCTTTGGCAATTGTTTTTGTCGTTTTAGTTTTTTGCAATAGTTCGTCACAATCGTAGAGCAGCAGCTGTTGAACTGGATTGTATAGCCCGGTAACAGCCTTGAGTGCTTCTTGGGCCCCGATGGCACCAAACATTGCTTGTAATGGCGTCAGCTTGGCAGCGCAACACCGCAGAAAGTTTTTAACGTGTCTGTTGTGTTGTTTCGAGCTACTAGTTGTAGCGTCGTTTTCTTGACCATTACTTCTTGTCATGACTTGCTGAAATAATTTCAAGTCAACAAGTTTTGGCAGTGCTTGCTGCTGCGCGACAAACGAGTCCAGGGCTTGAAAACATGACAGGACCGATGATCTACGAACGCTATCAAAACTCTTTTCCAAATCACAGGCTGTAAGAAGTTTTCCATGGATAGCTGCCTCCATGGCCTCTTGAAGGGGCACAAAAGTTACACGAATGGGTTCTTTGATTCGCGTGAACGAAGAGGCTTGTGCAATGACTCGTTGGCAAAATTCGGAAATATCCACATGTTTGTCATCACAAGCAATGTGAATCTTGTGTGGTGTCAATACCTTGACGACAGTACATTGCTCTGGCATCATGTCACCGTTGCTCCATTGGAACTGTAGTTTGTCGCCACGGGAGACATCATGCTTTTCCGTATCAATACAGTATACCGTAATCAGACTGTCGTCGTCGTCGCCGTCGTCGTCGCCGTCGTTGTTGTTGTTCGGAGCCAACTCTACTCGATCCAAAGGAGTAACGAGGGGTGTTTCACCGTCACTGTCGTACACTTCAAAATCAGGACCAAAGTCACAAAAGACACGACCATAAACTCCGGCTGTTTCCACGGCCACGAATTTTAGATCCGATTGGCGCGCCAATTCATTCAATTGGACTTGGGTCTGGTAGGGACGATCTACCGCCAGTATGACGCCTCCATTATGATGTAAAGCAGCTGTGTCGACAGCAGTCGGACGTACTGCTCGAGATACCTTGACGGATGGATTCAGCCGTTGTATATATCCTTGCAGTATCTGTTCGGGAGACGACGAGTCTTCCTGTGCATATTTTAATTCGGTTCGTGCTGCTCGTTGATAGGCATTGCCCAGATCATCTAGGGATGCATCGTGATACTTGGCATCGTCCACCACCTGTGATGTCGATGATGATGATGTCGATGATGATGATGATTCCCACAATACGATATTACCAACGCCCGACAAGGCCAAATCTTTGACGCATTCGTACACCAATCCCGATTCGGCAGGTCCGTCGACGTATACTGTAGCCGACCGTACCAAACCGTGCGCTCTGGCTCCTAACGTATACACTTGACGACTGTATCGTTCATCATCATCATCATCGCCGTCAATTTTGCTTTTCTCTGTTGCTGTTGTTGTTTCTTTAACGTCTGTTGCTGCTGATGTTGCCCCACCTCGTACAATTATTATTTGTTTCGCGTCGGGTGTTATTGGTGTTATTGGTGTTAGAGGAAACGGAACGGAAGCTCTTCGAGAAACAAATGGAAGCGAGAAAAACGGTCTACACTGTCCTAACTGCAGTGAGCATAGCAGTGATAGGATCCAAAAGTTTGCTCCAAGCAGTGATCGGTGGTAGGATTCTTGCATGGTAGAAAATGGACTGTTTGCTATGAGTTTATGGACGATTATCATTCAATTCTAGTAGTAGTGTACTAGAGCACTGCTCTTTTTGTGGATCAAAAATCAAAACAACAACAACTAATTCCTACATGACAAAATAATTATTTCATTCCACGTGTTAATAAAAAAGATACGAATATATGTGCGTCTATGATCTGGTCGACCGAGATAACAAGATACTCGTAGAAGATAATGAGATGTTACCACCAAATTCGAGATTCACCAAATCTTGAGTTTTTTCATGCCAAAACTCGAGATTTTGAAGTTTTTTCATGCCAAAACTCAAGATTTTGATGCTTAAACTCAAGATTTCCCTTGTCTCGAATTTGGTGAATCTATCTTCCATCATTAGCTACCCCTCCTTTTTATAGAAGTTTAGTTTGTTGTTGTTCCTTCTACAACTTGCTCATCGATTCCCCACAATGGTAGAAAGCAACGATTCCTTTGATAGTACCACATACATTCCCGTACCACAAACCACAATGGCCAGTTCTTCCAAGGACGATAATAATGTCATTATTTATCTGAACAATGCTGGTTCGGCTTGGCTAGATCCACAAGTTCGGGCTCTCGGTCAATCCATCCTGGATTTGCCTCCCTTTGACATGCACGGCGAAACAGATCAAGCCAAAATTCGACAGCTCTATGCGACTCTGATTGATAATCATGCTTCTAATATTGCCATTATGCCCAGCACAGCTTTTGCTATTACGCTCGTGGCAAGGAATGTTCAACGCACTCATCATCAACATTTTCTTTCATCTTTTAGTGATGCTGCTGGTGACAACAAAACCACAACCATTAATAATAAGAACAAGATTGTGTTGCTGCAGGATCAATTTTGTTCTGCTGTGTATCCCTGGCAAGAAATTTGCGAGGAATCCATTTCGCACAACAGCAACAACAACCACCACAACTTATCTCTCAAGATTGTTCCCTATCCCAAAGACAAGCAAGGAGGGTGGACCGAAGCTATTCTGGAGCATTTGACCGACGATGTCCTTTGCACGTGTTTGCCTCCCTTGCACTGGAGTGACGGTGCCCTGGTGGGTTTGAAACAAATTGGTGTCGTGTGTCGGCAAAAGAATATCATGCTGATTGTAGATGCGACACAAGCCGTCGGTATTTTACCGTGTACCGTCGAAAGCTGTGGCAATCCCATCGTCATGGCATGTTCTGTTCACAAGTGGTTGCGAGGTCCTACTGGGGCATCTCTGGTGTACATGGATCCCAAATTATATGACATCTGGCAGCCTTTGGATCAGCATGGTCGCTCGCGGGACACGGCAGATGGTCCAGCTTGGGATGCCAGCAAGGACGAGATGGGTCCCAATGGGTATCCTGAGAAGTACTTTAAGGATGCCCGTAAATTCGACAGTGGTGGCAAACCAAATCCTATTTTACTGCCCATGTTGCGATTGGGAATGGAACAAGCCATAGAACGTGTGGATCTAACAACGGTTCAAGATCACTTGAAAAAACTCATGACGCCCCTTTTGGAATGGGCACTGGCCAATGGATTTACCATGACACCAGGTAAACACTGCTATCATTTGATTGGCATTCGACCCACCTTTTTGACAGTGGAAGAAATGCTGGCATTCAATGCCAAGCTCGAAAAGGAACACAAAGTATACATCGCTGTGCGATGTGGAGCCTTTCGAATTGCTCCTTATCTCGATACAACACCTGACGAGATTCAAAGATTCATAGCCATTCTGAAACAAATGTGTTTGAAAGCATGTATAAGATAAATGGTGCTTGTAAATTTTATATGCATGCGTCTACTAACTGTGTTATGATTATAACAGGACAATTAGCAAAGAAAGACAAAAATGAGTGTTATTGACATCTTGGAACAAAATCAATTGCTCAAAAGAAAAAGACTGGCTCCGAGCTCTGCAATGAACCCGAGACATTCGTCGTCGAGCTTGGAAGCCAACTCCGAGATGTGTGGCTTGCTGTTCCGTCGGACCAAAATAGCATTGGAGGTATCCGAGGATTCGCCCGAAGGTGGTGGCACGGAGTCAGCAAAGCGGACTCGCCCTAGTGGAGGCGTATCATTCAGAGGATGAAAAGAGGAGAGCATCGGATCATCTTGCAAAAGTCTCAACGCATCTCCGACTGCATGCGAAGGTCCATCCGGCGCCCTCGTATTCTGAAAGATTTTGGCATGGCCAAATCGGGCTGACATCCGGGCTAGACCAACGTTCATGCAACCCGAACTCGCAGTCTCAGAAGCAGACATCATACGCGCTTTGACGACAGACTGGGCATTGAAATGCAAAAATGGCTGATAAGGACTATCCTGTATGCTCCTAGCTTTTTCGTTCTTCTCCTTGAGGTCCTGCTCAGCTTTCCACACTTTCATTTCTCTGGTGTACCGGGCCTTGTCTTCGGCTGCAATTTCGTCAAAAGGCTTGCGTTCTTCAGGATCAATGTTGTTCCATTTGGAAGCAATACTGCGTGCAAGAGATGCAAAGCCAATCTTTCCGTGCGAGCGGCGAGGCTTGCCATCATCTTCGTACTTGGAGGGAGTAACGGCGAGAATCTGGGCTCGTTCATGCTTGAAGAACAAGTTGTACGAAGACAGAGGCCGTCGGGGCTTGTCATCTTGCAGATCTTTCTCTTTCTGCGTTTGCCTGGCACTCATTTTTTTTGAATGAAGGAGATTTTTTTTGGTGGAATCCATGGCGAGAGGAGAACACAATTCCAAGCTCGTAGCAGTGGTAAAAGGCTGAGCGTTCGTGGACGGCATGAACATTTCTTGGGAGCGCACAAGTTTTTTGTTTTTGCAAAAAAAGAGGCTTTTGATTGCTTCAAGAGTTTTTAAGTTTTGTTATTTATTATGTGTGAAGGGGCAACGGGTCAACTACCTAGTCTATTGGGCCGAGAATTGAGTGCACGTTACTTGAAAGTTGACGTGTTTTTAGGTGAGTGTTACCTGGTACAGGAAGAGAAATTGGACAGTTGCCGTTCTCACGTGATGAAATGGATGGGCTTTCTATGCCTCCTTCGATTACATTAAATATATCTATATTTTGCTTTCTTTGATTATGACCTTTTGGTCATTTTAAACACACATAACTGATGCCAGTACGATGGTACTGGCTAGTAGTTGGTTAACTAGTACTACTAGCTAGTAGCAGTTTAAACTCTTACTGGTAGTACTTAGTACTGCCGTACTTACCGGACAGTACATGGTGGTACTGTATTTATTATTTCATTTTCATTATTACTGGTATGCTTTTTTTTATTTTTCACGCAACAATCCAAGCCATTTTTTCACAATGTACAGTAGTAGTCTACCAGTAGTACTAGTAGCTACTAGTCTCTTTTACTACCAAAATACGGTACCAGGTACCTGGTATGGTACCAGGGTAAACTTTAGACTAGTACTAGCTACTGCCCCCTACTACTACTAATTCTACTACTACTACTAGTAGAACGTAGTAATAATATTATTTTTGTGTACCAGGTACCAGTAGTAGACAACTCGAGTACCACGACTCTACTAGGTAGTATTTGTTTGGCGTTTTTTTACTGGCATGAGGAACGAAAAGAAGATTGTTTGGATCCTAGTGTCTACGTTCCATATTGAAAAGGGTTCACGTCCCATCTAGTGAAAAACCCAATGCTGTTAAAAAAAGAGAATTGGTGATCGAGAGTGAATGCTCTCTGAGCTTGCGGCTTGAGCACTTTGCAGAGCTAAGCCACGAGTACCATTGGCCGATGTCAATACACTGCGTTCCACTCTGGTACCAGATACAGTAGTGTACTGGCAGATTCTTCTACTAGGTACTACTAGTAGTCCATATAAAGGCCTTCAGCAGGCCTGAATACGTACTACCAGGTACCTGGTACTAGTACCAGTATTCATTTCGGATTTTGGATAAACTTCTCAGCTTATTAGTACTGCTACGTAGTACTGTAGTAATCATCGTTGATTAGACACTGTTCTCGATGAGCAATTGGTAGCTATTACGGGACTGATTGGTAGGAGCTTCTTCGATCAAGAATAGACCGAAATTTAGGTTTTAACAGGGGCAATATAAATGATCAGCTATCATCCCATGTTATCAGTACCCGTACTCTACTCCTACCACTGGTACAGTAGTAGAGTACTACACGAGGCAGGACTAGTACTACTACCGTAGCTAGCAGTACTAGACTAGTACGGTAGAGTAGCTAGTTATCATTTTCCTCTTTCTCAGTTTCGAAAAGCTGTCATCACATGACTTCGCCATGTGCAATGGCAGATGCTGCTGACCTCATCGTTTCAGCCTTTAGGTTCACCAATCCTGCGCTTCAAGAATCGCATGAAATTGAAGAAAAAAGCTACAATATTATTCTCAGCTGTTTCCATTCGTATCCGGCTAGTGTTGTCCTCATCGGTGACATGTAGTACTAGGTAGTAACGACGCCAGCGTACATGGCACATCGGCATTCGTAGTAGGCGAACGCGACAAGCCCTCAGCTTTAAAATGGGAACGAATCCATCCACCTCTTGAGATTTAATTCCTTTCTTAGAAGAAGGGCCATTGGTGTGCACGTCATGTGATTACAATTCTGTTTGGCAATCGTAGGGCTACCAGACTGAAAAGGCAACCATCAGGATGCGAAAAGCTTAGACAAATCCGAGTAGTCTAGCTCCTAATCGATAAGAAGCTAACAGTCGGGAATTTGTATTTTTAGGATTGAACTCTATCCTGGTTTTCTTTCCTCCTTTTATTGGGTGGATTTCCTGTATTTTCGTCGTAGCGTTTAGTCGAGTCCTTTTCCATCTTTCTGCGTTGCTTTCTTAGGATGAAATTGAGGACTCAGATTCCGAAGACGACGAAGAACTGCTGCCGGCAGAACTCGAGCTAGTAGAATTTTCTGATGGCACATGCGAGGCATCATGCGAGGCATCATCGTCGTCCTCGTCCTTTACGTTGGTATTGCTGTTACTTTCATTATTTTTCGTGTGTTGCCCGGCTTGTTGACTTGAATTTATTTCTTGTGTTTGAACGCTTTTTTCAGCCTGCCACTGTTCTGTCGATGTCGTGCCAGGGTCATCGCCATAAGCAGTCCTAATCTCGCCCGACTTCCGGTCGTCGGTTGCCCTGGTTTTAAATGTCTGCCGAATGGCCTCCAACTCTTTTCGCGCTGAAGCAAAGTCGTTTCGGCCTTCCGGGTCCAGCAAGTCAGCGAGTCGGCGAAGAAGCAAACCAGCTTCTTCACTGCAGGCTGCGCTCAAAACGTGCATGTTGTCATCTGATACAATCTGCTTTTCTCGCGTGCCTTGTCGGAGATGCATTTCGAATTGTCGAGCTTCGTCGAGAACATCACCGGGCCAACCACATGCATATGCGAGATCTACTCCGTAGGACGCGGCAACCGCACAAGGACCGCTGTCGACTGTATGGGTATAAAAGATTTCTCCGTCCTCGCCATTCCCGATAGACGCTCCCAGGTGACAATTCTGAACACTGGGGTAAACGTCACTCAAGCGTGTGACTTGAGAGTAGTGTGTGACAAAAAAGGTAAGAGCGTTGCTTTTTAGGAGCTTTTCGGATACTGCCCAAGCCAGAGCAACTCCATCTTCATTGCTGGTTGCTCTTCCGAGCTCATCAATTAAGATGAGGGATCGAGACGTGGCGTTGCGACAAATAAAAGCAGTTTCTTTCATCTCCAGCATGAATGTGGATATGTTGTTTTCTGTCCGTCGTGGTGACGAGTGTAAAAATGTAAGCATTGCTCTCTATCTCATTCCACGGGAAAAGCCAAACAAAAGTGCTTTGCATACCTTGATCATCTGTGTTTCCAATTCTCGTGCAAAGGCGATCTCGAATCTGAAAGAGGATCCCCCCCCAAAAAAGAGCACAGTGTAGATGTTACATATAGATGATTGCTGAAAAAAAAATACTAATGAGTAAAGACTTACCGTAATGTAGGCATCTTCTGCCGGGACGTAAGAACCACAATGGGCTAGGATGGTGATGATTGCAATCTGCTTCAAGTACGTGCTCTTTCCTGTTATTTTTTTGGTCGGTGGCGAGGAAGCAAGTATTAGCATCGTGAGACAATACTATGAAAGCATGAATACACACACATCCATTCAGGAAACACGCACCGCTGCCGTTGATACCAGTGATAACTGTAAAGTTTTTCTCGTGAGAAATATATGTGTTGTTCGCCACAAAGTTGTTGGAACCATCGCCTCCAGATGTCAGAGAGTTAGGCACCTCCACCACATATCGTCCTTGCTGAATGACGAGGCTATTCTTCTCTGGATCATTGTCATCTTCAACCGATGTCAGCGTAGGACGGCTCCATGGCCGACTACTCTTTTGGACGACACAATCAGCAAAGGAATGACACATATCCAGAAGAGCAATGGCATCGGAGAGCGCTGCGAGTGCGTCGTACTTGGATCGTGCCAAATCCAGGACTTCCTGGATTTTGCAGTCAGTCATAATGAGCAAGTCCTGAACATTGTCGTTGATGCGATTGTTTAGTGACATGAGTTCAATGGTCGTAAAGGTGATGCATCGACCACTTCTTGTTGGTTGAATAAATTCCGCGGGCAATGATGTACCATCCGGAACAGAATAGAAATAGCCGCGAGCGGACGAGTGGCGCACCGCGACATGAAATCCGTGTTTGCTCGAGTACTCATCAGCGTGGATGTAGACTTCGTCCACATTGACGAGATAGGCTTTTCGTACCACGTCCATCAAGCTGTTGTCTGGCGAATTCAATGCAAAACATTCTTCTTGATTCTTTTCGTGTTGCTTGTTTCTATTTTCCGACGTGGTACTACCCCGAATGGTAGCGGCAATAGCATCATAAATCTCCGTGAGTGCGGAACTCTTCATGATTATGACGATTGCCCGCAACAAATGATTATGCTGTAGATCTGGTGCTTCCGACCTTGACCCTCCTCCTAATCCTATCAATAAGTTTGATTTCAGAGTAGAGACGTCATCTTTCCCTTGACTCTGTCCGTGTTGATATTGACGACCTTGTTCTCGTTCGAGCTCCTCCAATCGATCTTCCAGGGCTCTGGCAAAGGCTGGAAGCATCGCCAATGTCGTCTTGATACTAATCAAGCCTACAATACCCTTACGGGCAGCCTTTTTTGTCACCTCTACGACTCCTCCTGTTGATTCCATTTTAGATCTACTCTGTGGGGCGAGCGCCACACTGGTCAACATCTTATCGAGACAGGGGAGGCGTCGCAAATGCTCCAACACAAGGTAGAAGAAATCGGAATCTTGAAGAAAAGCATCCACCAAATCTAATCTAGCTGTAATAGTATCCCGTCGGGTGGGTGGACTCATGAGATTGATGCGCAGCAGTCGATTGCCGACCGATGTGTGAGTATAGTTGATGGTATCAAAGAGGCTACTTTTGGTTTTGCCCGACTTGGCATTAGTCAACAGCTCCAGTTGTAGTAAGGTCGATCGGTCGATGACCATTTTGTTGGTACCACCGGAATTGACCATCAGATGCAGGCACTTTTTTGAAAAAGTAGCACCCAAATGCTGTTCGGTGTAATGGAGCACGGCTTGAGCCGCCGACAGTAGAATGTACTCGTCGAGAATGGATGCGTCGTACGTTTCTTCTCGCGCGACTCGCTCCAGTAGGACGGCTCCTTTGGTTTGATCAAAGCACGCTCGAGAAATGAAATTGACAACGACGGCAGAATTCACTGGTGCAGCACCATTGCGACTGTTGCTATTTTTGTTTTTGTCATGTTTGTTTGTTTTGTTGTCATCGTCGGCGTTGTCGTACCAGAACAACTCCTGGATTTTGCGAGCCAACTGAGAATTTCGACGGCCTTCGTTCAGCAAAACTTCATGAGGTCCTAAAAGTTCAAGATAGGCAATCGTCTCGGCGTAGGTTTGTCCGTTGCCTTGCTTGGTGACTTGCATGGTAGTGGGAGCACTTGCATCCAACGAAGCGACGCATGTTTCCCTAGCCAAATTCTCGCTAATGGCACACACAATATGTGTAGAATAGGTCGAACGTTTCGTGGCATGACTCATTAGCGAGCGACGAGAAGCGACAGACCGTCGCGAGGCAGCAATGGATTCTCCACCAGCAATGCTCCGAGTGCTGTCCATGGGTTCCGACTCTCGAACTCTGACAAAATCTTGGAGGCCCATTGGCCGTCTTTGTTGTTGTTGCCGCTCGCCGCTCTTGAATCGTTTCGTCTTTGGTGGGATCATCTTGTTCCGTGTTTTGTTCTGTGTTCTTTGTTGTTGTGTGACGTGTGTTGAAAAGTAACAATAGAGCCTAGTGTTTCTCTCGAAGTATTCGAGCCAAACAGAAATCAATCACGCGTTAATTGCCTACTAGCGTCAAAAAAGTTTTCCCAAATAAGATTATACCTAGGGTTAAGGTTTCCTACTCTACGTCGTAGTACTACTACTAGCTAGTAGTAGTAGTAGACTAGTAGTAGTCTAGTAGTAACAAAAAATAATAATGATACGCACCCGAAAGATTGAAGGAAAAAAGAATGCATCTCCTTATTATTAGATGTCTGTATTGTATTGGAGGAACTGAATCATGTCAGCTCAAGAGTTTTGGAATGCTGCCCTGCCTCTCATTAAAGTCATCGAGCAGCACCCATTTCTAGTCTCTATGGTGGACGGGACGCTTCCAGAAGAAAACTTTGAGTACTACATAATACAAGATGCCCTCTATCTTCATGATTTTGCCGTTTTGCCGATGGACTCCAACGACTCTCACGGAATCCTGGGATTTCTTCAAAAGACAAGGCGCGGTTAGAAGCTTTTGTTGAAGGCGTCAAAGGAGCTGAATTGGATTTGCACAAATCTTACTTTGAAAAGTGGAACATATCTCCTACAACCACAGTGGAGCAAATGCCACATACTCTCTTGTACATATCGTATACCAAACGTGTCATTGCCACGCAATCTCACGCACAAGGACTGGCGGTCCTGCTGCCTTGCTATGTTCTGTATCTACAGGTGGTGAATCGCATGTTGCAATTACGTGACAAATTGGGCACAGCAGTGACACGTCCATCCGTATATGACGACTGGATTGATATGTACGCCGAGGGTGGCGAATTCGAGGGTAAAGTTCGTGACTACAAAGCAATGGTTGATGCAGTTTGTCGATCTGCCAACACCACTGAATTTGAAGAGATGAAGCGACATTTTCTGGTAGCTTGCAAATTGGAATACATGTTTTGGGACCAAGCCATGACCATGATGCAGTGGCCAACCATGAGAGAGTAAGAAAAAAGTGAAAAACTACCAGCGAGTAGATCCTCTGGAAGATTTGAACGTTTCTGGGCAGTCGAGAAATATATATTAAAAATGTGACCTACTAGATAGAGTTCTTCAGCAAAATTGACACAAAAAAATCAAGAAGAATATCTTTTTCGAGTCCGAACAGATCCAGGCGTCGAAGGGATGACCTTGTGATACTTGTCCAAATCGACAAAAATCTGCCCATCCTTTTGAGACATGCAAGGCGCAAATTTACAGCCAAATACAATGTCGTCGAGAGTGTAGGAATGGAGAGCCTGAAAGGTACCCGAAATCAGAGGCTCGATTCCTTCAACGACGACCATAATTTCTTTATCTATCAGGTTTGCCTTGATCTGGTTTTCTGTCAATTCAGCGACTGTAGAGTCGCGAGGAATTACAAGGTAAGGGTCTCGATGAGATCCCTCTACAGGAATATCGTCGGCGGCCTCTGTCATTTTGTTGTAATCAATGTGGCGGTGCAGATTTTCAAAGGTGCCATAGGTCTCCCCGCAGACAGGGCAGGGGATGCCGCCGTTATTCTCTACCATACGGTCCACCTCTCGCAGGGCCAATCCATTTCGTTGTACTAAATTCTCATCGTCTCTCAATTCAACAGGCGTAAGCGGCGAGTAAGCATCAATATGATGTGTCACATTGGCAGGCACGCTCAAAAACAGAGTTGCTCCCAGCTCATCGTTCGGTTGGACCAATCTCATGGTGTGAAGCAGATGTGGTTGATTGTCTTGATCCTCGTAGTCCATCCAAGATACAACATACAATCTTACATGCGCCTCTACCACCGGATATCTGGCGTCAAGATCGTAAATTCTTAAATGAAATAGCCATTTTCCATTTCGATGCTCAATGATGGCCTTGTTGGAAAACATGACTTGGTTTCCCCGGGTTTCGGCCCGCGCCAAGCGCGAAAAGAAAAAAGCAAACAGAAACGCATTGTAGAGCATGCTGAATACCATCTGAAAGTAAATTGCAGCCTGCAGGCCGTGACAGTTTTCAAAAAAGGCATTATTGCCACCCGGCAAGCCATATCCAACCGTAGTGCACGTCTCCAAGGAAAACGCGAAGGCTCCACTAAAAGATATGACCTCCCCCTCCTTCGATGCAAGCCCACAATCTTCACCGGGATTTTGTGCGTCAATAGCCCAGTAGATAACTCCGAACATTAAATTCACTAGAGTCCAACCGGAAATCATTAAAAAGACAGACCGCTTTGTGTCCCATCGTAAGAAGCTGTGGAACCAATCGTAGTAGGCTCTCAGGCGTACAGCATTTTCTCCCTTCCTGTTCTTAATGGACACTGTTTGGCTTGATTGAAAATGGGGAAGGTCACGCTTGACAACTCGTGGACAGTTGGTTGCAGTGAGGAGCACAGTTGATGACGCTCTCCGATGATCCTGCTTATTTTTCAGACTTAGAAAAGAAAGCATGCCAGTCGAAGAAGATTCAAGGTGACTAGAAGCTAGGAGAGGATGGATCTCGCCATCTTCCGAGGTTACGGGGAGCCTCGTGTCTGTGGCAAACGTGAGATATTGCCTTGTGCTCATGCTGGAGTCATGCGTTTCTCTCCAGCATAAACCTTCCTGGCGCCCAAACTAGTTGAGGTCAAGAGTTCGTAATTATTTATGTACGGTAGTGTTTGAGTACTCGTATTGACTCGATAGTCGGATAGTATTTTGAGAGACGAATGTATTGTGTTTTATTGCTTTCGGTTGTGCTCTTCTTTATTGGCGATTCCTTGCGTACTCTCATCTTTCTCAAATCAGAACAAATGTGCATCCTTCCGAAAAGAATATCCAAGACTGATAGTTGCCGTCTATCTTCAGCAGACTCAGCCGCCCACTAATAGCTACTAGATACTGAGTACTCTATTTTCATGCTCATATGCAACGCATCTACATATGTTATTGCGAACGGCATTATACTCAACACTGGTGTATGGATTCGATTGCCTGCTTCCTTTGTGTCTATTTTAATAGGATATACTCGGAGAAACGCACTGGCCAGCCAACCAAGTATAGGAAAGTGTTCTATCAAAATCGCAGAAGCAAGATAATCAGAACAAGTTTTCCCAATATTCAGGCCACATATTGTCGGGAACCAATATGGGATGGCGAAAAGCATTCGGGAGAAACATATCTGAGGTATAGGGGCGATCTATGAATCGAAATGCTTCTCGCGGAGCATCCGTCAGTTTATCATGTTTCTCTACCTTGCCGTTATCATCATATACGGTGTATGCTGCTGTGTACCGCAATGTACCATTGATCTCCTCGGATCTCAGGACCTCACAGGGTTGCCATTTGGAGCCGTGATAGTCAGTCTCATTGACGGTGCCAGTCTTCAGAAACAGGGGCCAATCGATGACCTTGAAAAAAATCCCTTTGCACTGCAAATCAACGTTATCAGGATAAGGATTCGCCATTTGCTCGAACACTGTCCGCAGTCGATCGGTGGAATTGTTGAGCTGGTAGGCCGACACATATTTATGGGCGTCTGGTTGTGGTCTCCAACGTTCTACGTGTTCCTGCCAGGCTTTTTCCCAGGCGTCTCCATAGTCCAGGAACAATTCCTCCCCCGGTTCAATGTCTCGGAGAGCTACCAAGTCCATGGCAAGTTTGGCTGTCTTATCGTTGGCAAAATGTTCAATCAGTCTCTCCAGTAAAGTTGGGTCATGATTTCCTTTGGTGGGATCTGACCATCGCACTTTGACATTGACTTGCGTCTGGTTGTGATTAATGAGACTAGTAAGCGGCCCGTAAGGGCAAAGCAAAAGCGTAGAAGACGCGTGTCCCATACAGTAATTGACGAACAACTGCTCGCCTAGAATACCTTGCATTGTCGTTTTGTTTCGGATGTTTTGAAACTCGAACATATCCAGCATACTTCTGTCGCTGACATGAATGAGCGGAAGAGGTGCAACTATGGAATCTTTTATCAGTTTTCTTGTGGCAAAAGCACCTCGACCCGCTTGTCGCAGCGTAGAGACACCTTCTTGCATATTGTCGCCACAGGTACCGTGCTCCCGAAGCCATTCATCAGTTCGCAGTCCTTCTTGGATGCGTATTTCCTTGAGGGTCATATTTTGATGCAATTGCTCCCATTCATTTTGTGTCTTTCGAAAGGCTCCCAGTACACGAGACATGTCAAATTCGGTTTCAAACACGAACTGTTTCCATAGATCTATCATGATTTCTTCGGAAACGTATGCAAGTGAATCTCGCAGGGACTGCCATTTTCGAAATAAATTTGTAGCTTTCTCCAAATCACCCAACAACGGAATGGGTCCCAACAAAGCTCGATCGCGAAACCAAGATTGTCCATAATCCACATACAATTCTTCTCCCTTGGAAATATAGGATCTGGCAATCGATTGTCGATTGTGATACGTAGAAAAAGCACCCGATCCAGGATCTTTCATCCTATGAATGTTGTTAGGTATGCTCTGGTCGGGCCTCAGTTCTTCTACATTGATCAAGTCAATAAAGGAGTTGGCGGCACTTCCAAATCCAGGTGATGCCACCTTGACTTCTATGTATGCCTCGTGATCCATCCACAATCCCCGTCCATTCCACGTGTATTCATCCCACAACAAAACGAATTCGTCGCGTTGAAAATTGTGATCGTTAATGTCTATCATTGGGAACACAATTTCACCGGATGGTTGAAGGGGCTCACGGGGAGCAAAATCTCTTCCTGCATACATACCCAACCCAGCCCCAGGTATACTAGAAGGAGCTAACCAAATCCCGCATTCTTCTACATTGGATTTGGCTGTGAGCTGAGAAGTTTGCGAGGCGCGGCAGGTACTAGTACCTGCTGCAGAACCGTCGGCAGATGAACAAGTTTGCTGATCGTTTGATGGGTCATTAGCGTCGTCAACATCAGCAGTAGCACTACCACTAACATCAGCACTGGCATCGCTATTAGACGATACAGTATGAAGAACAGCAAGTAGTACAAGTATTCTACTACCAGTAGTCATGTTGTGTGCTGTAAGAAAATACTAAAGTGTTTGTGTGCAGCATTTATTACTGTTTTCTTCAAATATTAATCGAGTAGACTCTCCTCAGTAGTAGTCTACTTCTTGTTGTCCGTAGAAGATAGCAGTACTAGCTAGCTAGCTACTAGCTACTAGTAGTAGTAGTAGCACTGTACTACTCTTAGACTAACCCAAGCCCTAATCTACTTTGAATGAACTAACACACTACTAGCTAGTAGTAGGGTCTCTAGCTACTAGCTAGTAGTAGACTACCACTAGTAGTAGTAGCAGTGTTCTTACTCATTAGTAGCTAGTAGAGTACTCGTCAAGTATTTTATTTCATTAGTATTAGTTATTAGTAGACTACTACTAGTAGACTAGTAGTCTAGCTAGTAGTACTAATAAGATTGTGTTTCTAGTTCGGTCAATGGGCGTGTGTTGACTGGTTAAAATCGGCAGAATCTTTTGACTCAAAAATGATGCTAAATAATAATACACAGTACGTACTGTATTCCTATCTAATAAATACCTGATCTCTAGTAGTAGTGCCATACCCGAAAACATTAGGAGATATAGTTTATTATTGATACGGCGTGTAGAAGGGCACTGTCTTAAGAAAGACTTCTGCATCAAACGAAGACTCGAGTTTGCCGTCGGGCATCATAAACGGCATAGCCTGATTTGGCTCCAGATGTGCACAGATAATCTCGCGTTTCGCCTGCCACAGAGCATAAAATAATAAAAATAAAAATAATAGTGTAAGAGAAACGTCATGCAACAAGATCTTGCAAACCAAGAAATTGTTCAAATCAATCATACGTACCTTTCCGTAAGCCATTTGAATCTTTTCTCGCGTATCGATCGACATGATTGGATAGATTACATTGTACAGGGCTTTCATCCAAAACGCTGGTTCCGTGATGACGGCAGTTTTCAATCGTTCTGGATAATTGCTTTGCAACAATTCCAACGATTTCTTGAGCGTCATGATAGGAGGGGCATTGGAAGAAGAATATCCATCAAAGTCCATCACTGCTACAACTTTTTCTTGCCTGCCTCGCGACAGAAATTCCGAACACGCAATGACACGTTCCGCCACGTAGAGATGTGTCGTCACGAAAGCGTCGTGGTCCGTCTCAGGCGATTGTCGTCCCATTTTCACAACCACGGCTCGGTGTTCTTTGTCGTGTCCCCGAACAAAGAAGGGTTGTTTGGTCGATAACTCGCTCTCCAGGCGAGCCCGAATGATGGCTTTGATTTCTTCCTCTTCTGTAGTAAAGTGTGGCTGTTGGTAGTCCGCTGGCACAGTGATCGGATAACAAGACCGAAACAGGTCAATGTTGTGCTCCTTTGGTGTCAGAAGAAAATAGTTGCGAAGTGAGAATTGAGACAATACACAATACCAAAAAAATGTCACACTTTTACATCACAGTATCAAAGATGAAAACAGCACCAACTCTTGGGAAACTTATTCATCGTGAAATAATAATAAATAGAGTAATAAATAATAGTAACGAATCGATGGTCGTACCAGACGAGATTGACAAGCCAACCGAAACCGTTCCAGTGCTGCTTTTTCGTCATTGGCAGACCCTACCAAATGCCGACGTGCTTCTCTCATCGCCATGCGAAGTTGAATATCGCCAGATGGTTTTTCCTGGTCCGAAAAGAACGTCTTGGCAAACCAGTACGCATACGAAGTACAGGCGGCAGCGTCTTGTTCGTCAGGGACCAACGCCTCGACCATGCGCTGGCAGACATTTCGTTCTTCGTCATTCTTGTAAGGAGCCGGAGACTCCAAAATTTCCAAAACAATTTCTTTGGTCATGACAGGATAGCTGCTGCTGTTGCTGTCATTACTGCTGATGGTTTTGAACTCGCTCATTTGGATATGATGTGGGTGCAGCACTAGTACTGAGTACACGAATTGTATTAGTGCATTACTAGTAGTAGTAGTACACACTCGACTTGCGACAACGAACAATAAATAGATAATCGTATTAATTATTGTTGTACTCAACGAACTACCACCACTCGAGTAAAGTATTTTTACTGCTGTACTCGAGTCATAACTTCTGTAAGATTTATTTTTTCAAAAAAGAAATTCTTTCAATCGAATGTTCGCAACTCTAACCCTCGTTAGATAGAGCGGGAACAAATCCAGTCATGCTACTTTACCGCTTTTACTAAAACTTCAAGCCTTGTCCTTCCTCAGCATCAACCCTACCTTAGGTCTCTTGTGTAAATCTCCTTTTATCTGTTATTTGCGTCATACCAGTTTATCCTTTGTGAAACCAAACGAAAAACTAGCAGATCAAAATGGTACGTACGATCGGCGCTGCAAACGTAATTTACTTCACTCTGAGACATGCTGCTAACTCTTCTCTCTTCCCCTGCTAACTACAATTCGTACAGCCATTCGCTCAAGTCAAATCCAAGGCCTACTTTTCTAGGTACCAGGTCAAGTACCGACGTCGCCGCGAGGGTAAGACGGATTACCGTCAACGCAAGCGCCTGTGTGCTCAAGACAAGAACAAGTACCAATCTCCCAAGTACCGTCTGGTTGTTCGTTTCACTAACCGCAAGGTTATCTGCCAAATCATCTATTCCTTGGTGGATGGAGACCGTGTACTGACCCAGGCCACTTCCGACGAGCTTGCCCGGTATGGACTCAAGGTCGGACTCAAAAACTACGCCGCCGCCTACTGTACCGGTCTTTTGGTCGCCCGGCGTTTGCTGCAAAAGGTTGGTCTTGACTCCACTTACGAAGGAAACGCGGAAGTTGACGGAGAAGTCATCACGACAGAATTCGACAAGAAGACTTACTACGTCGATGAGGTGGATGAAGATAAGCGTCCTTTCCGTGCCCTTTTGGATGTCGGATGTAAGCCTACCACCACTGGACACCGCGTCTTTGGTGCCCTGAAGGGTGCTGCTGATGGTGGACTTGATATTCCTCATTCCAACAAGCGATTCCCGGGATACGACCGTGATTCCAAGGAATACGATGCCGATATGCACAAGGAGCGTATCTTTGGAGGACACGTTGGTGAATACATGGAGTACCTAGAGGAGGAAGATAACCAAAAATACCAGGAGCACTTTGCTCAATTCATCGCAAACGACGTCACAGCTGATGGTCTTGAGGAAATGTACGAGGGTGTCCACGAAAAGATTCGTGAGGACCCTTCTCCTGCAGAGAAGAAGCCCTTTACTCCCGACAAGTCCTTCAAGCGCAAGGCCAAGAAGACACATGACGAGCGTAAAGCTACTATTCAAGCTAAGAAGGATGCCAAGAACGCTGAACTTGAGGCTGAAGATGACGAATAAATTCTTACTAAGTACCGGTAATTCATTTTCGTTTGTTTTCTTATCATTGATTACTTTAGTTGTCACAAAAGTATTTTGAAGTGGTGGATTGGATAAACGAGGCGAATTGCCAGTTTTTGAAATGATATGGTTTAATGAAGATAATTATTAGTTCTTTCCTTTATTCAGAGGCAATTAAGCCAGCCGGATCGAGTCTTTGACTTGATTCTTCGTCTAAGGGGGCATCAAGGGTGCTCTCCGATCCCTCGGCCAGCACCTCGATAGCATCGCGAAGGGTAAAATTAGCTGTTTCCGGGTGAGTCGTTTCTGTGCTCAATTCGGGACATTCGTCGTTCGCAGACAAAAAGGTCGCAGGAAGAGTATGGACAATTTCCGCATGAACTTGATTGACTGATCCGTCACTGTTCTGGTTGGCCTCTTGATCGTTATCGAGTGAATTAAACGTAATCATGGTTCCTTGCCTCCGATGATGCTGAGAGGCAGCCCCTCTTTCTACGTCAGTATCGCCGTCTTCGTAGCTGTCCTTGCCATCACCATCATTTTCATTCGATCTGTTGCCGTCAAATTGCTGTGCAGACCAAAATGACCCAAGGGAACTCTTTTTTGACATTGGAAACCAGCTGCCTTCCAAATGCTGACGTTTAGCTTGTCTTCGTTTGGCTTTTCTGGCCTTTTTTACGGCTTTCCAAACTTGAGATTCATCTACCAACGGTTGTCGACAACAGGGGCACTCCGTATTCTTTCGCCGCTCCAGCCAATCACAAATACAATCGGAATGATATTTATGATTGCAGACTGTCGATTGGAAAATTCTTTCTCCGTCATCTGCAGGTTAAGAGATCGATGTAAATAGTTGTTCGCGTCAGCGAAATACATGTATTGGACTTGAAATTGTAATGCAACCCAGCCGTATTCGGCCTCTCTTCTTACCATATTCTGCCAAACAGATGGAACACAAAGGCTCTTCCGAATTATTGGTTGTCGATTGTTCTGATTCGGGGGTATCAATGCCATTTTCATGCACAGAACGTTTTTCGTAAAACATCTCGATATCCGGGCTTACTTCTTCCTCCATGGTGGCTGGGTTTTTCTTCGGTGGCTGTGAGCCATCGTGATTGAACAAAATCTTCTCGATGGCCAATCGACGTTCACTTCGGGTAATGTGCTTGTAATCCCTCGATCGACTTCGTCCCTCTCGATTACCGGATTGATCGTGCCCAAATGTTACCACATATCTCCTCAGCAAACATCCACATGGAATGTAGTATCGATTTCTCCAAACATACATGCGTCCAAATTCTTCGTCGTATAAATCCAATCGTCCTCGAGATCGCAATCTCAATACAACGAGTGCCAGTAAGGCATAAAACACCGCAATAAGCAACCAAGCTGCTGCCACAAAAAAGAAAATGGCGACCAGAATCTCCAGAGCCGTGGGACCCGGTTGTCTAGAAGTATCATTGTTCTGGTTGGATCCATTCAAGGTACTGTAATCAAAAGGAGGAGGCAGAGGTGCGGGAACAGGAGCATCGCTTTCTTCGTCGAGTGTTGTTTTACCTAAATAGATTTCTTCGCTGGCATTAACATCATATTCGGGTGACATTACCGATTGAGCTGAGCCAAGTGCTATGACGTGTGACATCCACAACACGAGGATGGTAGTATTTTTGAAGGTTGACATAGTCACGAGAATTGTTCTTGCCGGCTGAGGCTAGCTAGTAGTAGCAAGAGAAAAAGGAAAAGACAACCTTGAACAGAACGCTTCGGATCACCTTCAAGAGGTTTTCTTTCTGGTATAGATTTCCTTATTTCCTTAGACGGCGGACCTTCCTCTGTACAACAGAATGATGAAAAACAGCCAACCTGGAACGAATTGATTGACGAATCTTTTTTTCCCTTGTTTTTCCAAATTTGTTTTAAGAGATGGCATAAATGGCTACCGATTAAGCTTATCATGGTCAGATTTTCGGCCATAGTTGCTGTTCAGATTTATTATTTTGGATGCCTTTTCGTCGAGTGTGACCAGCGAGGGGAGTGGGGGCAGGCTTGGTTAGGCAGGTAGGCAGCCGTGTGTGAATTTCAGTGTATTTCATGTTGATGAACCGTATGTAAGAGTTAAAAGCAAAAGAAAATTTTGATATCACACGACTGATAGTCATCGCAGCAGTTAACGCTAATCCTAGTGCTTTTTATTATTTAAAGGCTGATAACCTGTTCTGCCACCAATCCAAACTTGACGATAATAAAAACCAAACCAAAAAAAATTACTGTAGATTATTAGCAATAATGATATCAAGTCGCCATTAAATAATTCATCGCGAGTAGTCCAGGTACACCGTATGTATCGTACTTCTGATTTTTATCTGACATATTGAAAAGTAACAACGAACAACGAGCATAGTCGAATAAAAAGCCCACGAATCCAACAACTCAATAATAAGCCACGACGATGGATCTGGGTGCTCTCACTCAAGACCATCATGGGCACAAAGCAAAGAAGGAAGGGCGAGGAGCCAAGGAAAAGAAGAAGGACGCCAAGGCTAAAAAAGAAAACACTCGCGTCGAACGGCACAATCATCGTGCTTTTTCGGTAGCTAATATTGTTCGAACACAGCGAAGAATTCAACGAAATGCCGATCGTTCCCAAAAGAAGGAGTACGTTCCCCTCAACGATCGGCGCGCCGTCGATGTGCACGAGACCCCTCCCGCCTTGGTGGTCGTTATGGGACCCCAGGGTGTCGGAAAATCCACGCTCATTCGTTCCCTTGTTAAGCTATATACGAATCACAATTTGACCAGTGTCACAGGACCGATTACTGTCGTCACGGGAAAGAACAAACGAGTGACCTTTATGGAATGCCCGTCCAACGACACGGCTGCCATGTTGGACTGTGCCAAAATTGCCGATCTCGTTTTGTTGTGTGTCGATGCCAAGTTTGGCTTCGAAATGGAAACTTTCGAGTTTTTAAACGTATTGCAAACTCACGGATTTCCCAAAATTATGGCCGTCTTTACGCATCTTGACCAGTTCCGAACGGCCAAGAATTTGCGCAAGACCAAGAAACTCTTGAAGAACCGATTCTGGACCGAGATTTACGATGGAGCCAAAATGTTCTACTTTTCGGGAGTTGTCAATGGAAAATATTTAAAAAATGAAACGAAGCAATTAGCACTTTTCATGTCAAGAGTCAAGGTATGTGAGACACAAAGATTATGAAGTGGGAGATGTTCGTGTTTGCCTCCTTTTTTTTTAAAGATGATCATGTTCGAGAACACTATGACGAATTTTACATGCTTTGGTGACTTCTGTCTGAATCAAACCGTGTACGAGAAAAGCAAAACCACCCAAAAATGGGCTGGTACCGAGTGTTATATTGGTCGACGTCAAATGCCATAGAATACATCACATTTTTTGATATGGCTGCCGTTGTACTCTGACCTTCTTATATCCCAGCCACTAACACTTGCCCTATCCTTTTATGATTGCTATAGTATCGTCCGTTGATTTGGCGCAACACCCATCCCTACGTGTTGGTGGATCGACACGAAGATGTTACTCACCCAAGTCTCGTTGACGAAAATGAAGACTGTGAGCGAAGCGTCGTTTTTTACGGATACGTCCGTGGTACTCATTTGAAACCTGGTATGCGGGTCCACTTGATTGGACTCGGGGACTACAATATGGAAGAAATCACTGTGTTGTCGGATCCATGTCCCGTACCCGACAAAGAACGTGAAAGCAAAACCTTGAACAAAAAGGATTCACTCTTATTCGCGCCTCTTTCCAATGTCGGCGCTGTTTCCTTTGACAAGGATGCCGTGTACATTGATGTTGGGAGAGTAAATTATACCAAAAAAGAGAATTTGGAGCTCACCGAACGCAACGGCGAGAATGATAACAGCGAAGAGGAGGACATTGACGAGCCAGACTACGACTCAGATGCACCGGCTACCCTCTTGAAAGGATTACAAGATTTATCTTCAGGCGTCGACGAGAAGATGGACAGGTCATCGCTGCGAATCTTCAAAGGAAGCCAAGCTGTGCAGATGGAATCTGATAGCGAAAGTGATAGTGAGGACAGTGACCAGGAGGAAGAAAACAAAGAAAGCGGATTATCGTTGAAAGACCAAGCATCAGGGTTGGCACAACAAATCCCGAGGCGGTCAGCTGACAACTTGCGCGACCATGGCAGTGATGACGACAAGAGTGTGAGCGACAATGACACCGATCGCGATAGTGACAGTGAAAGCGAGGATTCTGACGAAGATAACGGCAAAGACAACGACAACACCAACGATGATGACGCGGCAGAGTCCGTCTCAGACTCGGACACGGATTCTGGTGATGATGATGAAGAGGATAATGCACAGGCTCACGCAGAAGAGAAATACGCTAGCTGGAAAGCAAATATGCCTGAGAGAGCGGTTGCCTCCTTCTTGGAGCGAAAATCGGCTTCCGCCAATTTACAGGAACTGATCTATGGATCCAACGGGACATCAGTCGTCCCCGACGACGAGGAGGAGGAGGCCGAAAGAGAAGGCGACGAAAGTGATTCCTCAGACGACGAGTTCTTCAAATTGAAAAAGCAAAAAGACAAGAAAAGGATTCGTGGGGAACCCGGAAAGGTCCTGGAGCCAACTGCACTGAGCGAAGACGACTCCGCTCGTTTGGCTCCAGGACAGGCCTCGTCTGGCTTTGACATGAACGTTTGGCTCGAAGAGGGCGACGACTGCCTTTTAGAATCTATTCGGGATAGATTTGTGACTGGAAAATGGGACACTAACAAAGCTGGCGAGAGAGACGGTGAAAATGACTTTGACGACTTTGAAGATTTGGAGACGGGAGAAAAGTTCGGCCCCAACGGTGAAGTTCTTTCCGACACCGAAGAAGAAGAGGAAAACGAAAAAGACGATGCCGAGGCAACAAAAGGTATGACGGATGAAGAAATTCGAGCCTATTACGCAGAAAAGAAATTGAAGCAAAAAACAGCCTTTGACGAGAAGTACGATAAAGAAAAGAAGGAATCAGGAGCTTCAATGCAGGACGATGAGCAGGAAAACGAGTACCTTGAGGCATTGAAACGAGAAAAGGAAACCAGACTGAAACGTAATCAAGAAGAGTTTGGAGAAGATGGGAACCGATCTCGGCTGCGACACGAGGGGTTTCGACAAGGGCTGTACTGTCGGATCAAAATCAATGGTATCCCACCAGACTTTCTAAAGGCTTTCGATCCTAACATGCCTCTCGTCATAGGAGGTTTGACTCCACAAGAGACCAGCCTGGGCCTCGTTCGCTGCCGCTTCAAGAAACATCGCTGGCACAGAAGGATTTTGAAATGCAACGATCCGCTTGTATTTAGTATCGGTTGGCGCCGCTTTCAGAGCATACCTGTGTTCTCAACCGAAGATCAGAACGGTAGATACCGCTACCTCAAATATACGCCTGAGCACATGCACTGTTTGGCAACCTTTTATGGTCCACAGGTGCCTCCAAATACAGGTGTTCTTGCCATCCAAAAAATGACGGGAAACATGCCAGGCTTCCGTATCTCTGGTACCGGTGTCGTCTTGGAACTTGATTCATCGTTTCCAGTCGTTAAGAAACTCAAGTTGGTTGGAAATCCAACAAAAATCTACAAAAACACTGCCTTTATCTCTGGTATGTTCAATGGTGATCTAGAGGTAAGCCGCTTTGAAGGTGCCAGCATCAAGACGGTTAGTGGCATTCGTGGTCAAGTTAAGAAAGCATTGCGCGAAGGTCAACCAGGATCATTTCGGGCTACTTTTGAGGACAAGATTCTACTGTCTGATATTGTGTTTTGCAGAACCTGGATGCCTGTAGAAATCAAGAACTATTACAATCCGGTTACAAATCATTTGACCGAGAAGGGGACTGAAGGCTGGCGAGGAATGAAGTCTAAGGCTCAATTGCAAATTGAGACTGGTACCCCCATTGAAGTCAATCCCGACTCTATCTATAAGCCAGTTGAACGACCGGAGAAAAAGTTTTCCAAGCTGCATATCCCCAAACGTTTGGAAGAGGCCCTTCCTTACGCTAGCAAACCAAAGAATGAAGCGACAAAGCGAAAGAAGAAGTCCTATGTTGCCAAGAGAGCGGTTGTGATGGAGAAAGATGAGCGCAAGAAAAAGGCGTTTATCCAAGCTCTTAACTCTATCCGCAAGGAAAAGGTTTCTATTAGGAAACAAAAGAAGGTGGATCGAAACAATGACAAGGCGGCTCAGAATGCGAAGAGAGACGCTACCCGAGACGAAGCACGCAAAGCAAACAAAAAGCGCCAATACCGATCGGAAGGCAAGCGGGATCGGGCTCGCGAGAAGCGCGCAAGGACCGGGGAGTAATTCGTAATTCTTCTTTCTATAGTCTACTTCAGTATAATTTAGAGTACTATGTTTCTACTGGAGCCTAAATGCGGTCTTTCGACGTGTGGCACAAGACTTCGTTCCAATCATGTTTTTTGACTTGCAATTTGTCGCCTGCTGGATCCGATGAACATGCTGGATTTTAATTTGACCAAATGATATGTTCTGTATACAAATCTATTTGGCCGCAGCCAGGCGTTTTTCAGCAACATCCCAGTCGACGATGTTCCAGATGGCACTGACATAATCAGGCCTTCAGATATCAAAATATTGTCGTATCGAAAAATCATTCAGAATTAGATGCACTGTATTGGAAAAGAGAAAACAAGTATGAACCGCTGTAACCAAAATTCCACTTACTTCACATTACGGTAGTCGACGTAAAATCTGTTTGGTGGAAAAGAAGCAAGATGTATGTTGAAAGTTTTTTTTGACATGGAAACAAATAATGCAATTGATTATTGGTAAGACGGCAATTCGGGATTATCATTACTCTATTCATTTCCAAACCCAATCACTTACGCGTGTTCCCACATATCCAATCCAAAAATAGGAATGAGACCTGTGGTAGCATGGAGAGGATCTTGATTGGCGCAAGTAGCCACCTCAAGACGACCAGTTGTGGTGTTGTATCCAAGCCAGCCCCAGCCACTTCCTTGAATGGCTGTGAACGTTGAACGGATATATAAGTATTTTAGTGAAAGGAGGACATTTGGAAATATAAAAAAATCTTGAGACAATAATAACACTACACTCTACACTACATACCAAGAGATTTGGCACCCAATTCTGACTTCATAGCGTCAAAACTGCCAAAACTTTCGTTAATGGCTGCCTCCAAGGCACCAGAAGGGGTCTTCTTTTCGGGGCACAAGTTCTCCCAGAAAAGAGTGTGGTTCAAATGTCCTCCTCCGTTAAACCTGAGAGCATTCTGAAGGGCAATGATACCCGAAACATCACTTCCAGTCATGGCAGTATCGAGTTTTTCCAAAGTGGCGTTCAAGTTGGTAACATACGTGTTGTGATGCTTGGTGTGGTGGATGGTCATGGTCTGCGTGAAATTGTTTAAAAATAATAATTATTGCACAACACAAAACAAATACTCAAAAAGTAAGATACTACGTGTAGCATCCAATCCACACCAGCGCAACAAAATCAATTTCCTTTTTGTTGGCTGCAGTAACGTAACACGCAAAATGAACCTACCTCGGACGAGATGGCGGCTGTGATCAAACAGCAAGAAAGAGAAAAAAGATAGGTTAGCAGATAATAATAATAATATGATAGCAAATAATAATTTGCATATCAATCAACAATCAACCAGTCCAGCAAGCCATGTACAGTAAAGTAAAGCAAACGTGAAGGAGATCACGAGAGCAATATTGGGCAGTCGTTTAACAACCGACTACAATGAAAAGGTACTTACGCTCCAGAGCACCATAATCGTACTTGAGATCAGGAAGGGTATGAGTTGCTCCACCGTAGGCAGAAAAGAGAGCAGCAGACGACTTAGCGACCTCACTGGGAAGCTTCGAGGAGCGCAAATGTGCTGCCGCCTTGAGTGCAGAGTCAACGATGAGTTTGCTACCGGTCATGATGATGTTTGATGATAATTTTATAATTTTGAGTAAAAGCGATTGATTCAGAATGAATTGAAGGCTGCCTGTATAGTCAAGAGTCAAGAAGCTTTGTGAAATACTCCTACTAGGCTACTAGCTAAAGAGTAGTTTAAAGTAACAACAACATTAATACGGAGTAGTCTCTCTAGTCTACTAGTAGTAGGGTCTAGTAGTGAATTATTATTGTTATTTCTGAAGCACTTCGAAGATCTGTTGTCGAAGATCCTAAGAATCTTTTTGATGATGTCAGAAATATTAACCCTATCCTTCATTGAATGTTAATTGAGGGAGTATCAAAACTATCGATTCGATTATTATTATTTATTTACTGCAACAGGACGGCAACACTGCTTCCTCCACCTCACAAGTTTCATCGCTCATTTCAATCGCATAACGTATCAATTCTGCTTCTGCCAAAAGTTGGGTCTGTTCCGAAGTAGCATGTTGGTTTGATCCCACAGAAAGTACAAGCTTTCTGCGTTTGTCCTCGTTCAGTGATGCAAGATACACACAAAAGATAGCCTCCCTCGGGGTGATATCAATAGTACGACTGTAGTTGACACGACAATGACAGCAAGCATCTGGCAGAGGCGTGTGTGGTGTTTGTGTCATCAGATCATGGATTAGTTTCCGAAGCGAACCAATCATTTCCATGGCAGCCTCATCTTCTTGCAAGGGAGAAAATTGGGGTTCCAGCATTTGCCATATATAATTTGATTTGGTACCCGCTTTTGTCCAAAACAAGGCAACTTGATCAAAGCTTACTACCCTGGCCTCGATATCGCGAAGAAATTTTTTGTAGTCACGTCGGACGGGATTCTGTTTGCGCTGCGACCGAAATAGCACCGAGGGACGAACAAGAGATGATTCTCTGTCGGCTGTTGTAGCATGATGATTATTCTCGTGCCTTGTCTTCTGACCTTGTTGTTGTTCATCATCATCATCATGATCACTCAATAGAATAAATCCTCGTGATTTTCCAGTATCAGGATCTTTGGGAATCATGGCCCGAAATAACAAAGGCACACTCACCCAATGAGCACCGTACTTGAACCGAGCCGTATCCAAAATGAGCACCGAATCCGATGCTGCATCGTAGGCTGCAATGGGCGAAAAATGACCACTTCCAGTCTGACCCAATACTTTTCGAGAATAAGAGACTACTAAATATTCATTTTTCCTATTAATGCTGTTGTTGTCGTTGTTGTTGTCGTTGCTGTAATTTTGAGTATTGTCAATATTATTTGTAGAAATACAGGCCGCTTTCACCGCGGCACGAAATTCCTGTATAACATCCTCGGTGTCTGCTCCTTCCCCTGTTTCTGTTCCTTCAATTGTTGTTGCTGCTAACAAATCCTCCACCCGTACGACACGGGCTGTCAATCCCTGACAAATTGCCAGGCACCGAAAATCATTCATGGTAATACCCGTTTCCTTGATTTGATCCATATCCAAACAACAGTTCAGAATGCTTTCTTCGTACCAACGCCATGGACCCTTCCAAGCCTTGCGAGGATCAATGGCCAATGCATTTAATATAATTACCAGTGTACTTATACCACAAAAGGCTGGTTCGGGTTGAGTCGTAAATTGTTCTATCAAATGAAAAAAGGACTTTGTTCCCAGATTTGCCATGGCCGAAGCAAATCGTGCCTGTCCTTCTGGGGATGACAGAGCCACACAAGACTCGGGCAGAGGACGTCGATAAAAGGTTCTGCGCTGAATTATTGGATTATTAGTACTAGTACTAGTACTGTGATTGATTGGTGGTGTTGGTGGTGTTGGTGATGATGATACTGTAGTTGTTGTAGTAGTTGTAGCAGAGGTAGTGGAAGGGTCGATAATTGAAAGAGCCTTAGAGGAGGAGCAGCTCATGATTATGAGAAGTAGGAAGAAGAAAAGAGAAAAGTAATATCTGCCGAGTGATGAGGTTTGTAGACTTGTCATTCATCAAAATATTAGTTTTTAACGAGAATCAGCCCTGTGTTTCTCTATTGAACTTTAAACTGTGCCAATGGTCGTATCTTGGTTATCTTGTGCTGTTGACATGGTGTGTGGGGTGGGTGTTGGGGTTCTGCTCTGCCCTGCTTTGATCGATCTGTTTTATCTATCGCCTCAAAATAAATAACAATGTATCGCTACAGCAAGATGCACGTCTCATATGACGTCATCAGAAATAAGTACTGTTCTTGAGTAGGAGTACTACTCTACTAGCTACTGTACTAGCTACTGTACCCAGCTAGCTAGTAGTACTGCTAGGCAGCTACAGTACTGGCCTTCGACTGGCTGGCTGCTGGACTGGCCTACTACTAAGTCTACTCTCTAGCTACTACGGGCAGCTACAGTAGTAGAAGTACGCTAAAAATAGAACGAAGGAAAACGAAAAAATGAATACCAGCTCATCAGCTGATTTGCTATTTTTGACAGTATTGTGACGACAGACGACAACAAGATTTCATTAGTATTTCTTATATTTCGATCTATAATCCCAACAACAAAGCAAGGAAAGATAGAAACTCTGGAGTACTGTACACGATAGAATCACTAGACAAGCAGCAGCATGTTCCGATTAATCGTGTTGTTCATGGTGGTGGCAGCTCTGGTCCAGACAACCTCTGCTTTTAGTAGTCCCATCATTTCAGTAGCTACAACCACAACAGCAGCAGCTTCTCCTTCAAAGGCCTCATCATCCTCCTCCACTGCTGCTGCTTCTGCTGCTGTTGCTGCTGCATCCTCTAATCCGAAAGCTCTACTTCTTCCACTAGAACCCAAGAATGTTGTCAATTGTGTTGCCGTGGCGGGAGCCACAGGACGAACCGGACGAGTAGTGGTACAAGAATTATTGGCACGTGGCATTAAGAACGTTGTGGCGTTAACGCGAGACGAAACCTATGCAGCCGAAATCTTTCCCGATCCGGCTGAAAATTTGCAATTGCTCCAATGTGATCTGTCCAATGATCGACAACTACAAAAAGGTGAGCAGATTGGAGATTTCTTGCTTTTTGTTTTTGTTTTTGTTTTTGTTTTTGAATATGAAGGGTTTCAACTTTCAACAACCAGGGGCGTAATCTCAAATCCTTTTGTTTTTAAAATCTGTCATTATTATTTGCACATTATTTCACACAAGCCCTGGAAGGGGTTGATGCCGTAATTTGGTGTGCTACTGGATTCTCTAACAAACCAAATGCCAATCCTTTTCAAAAAATGAAGGGATTCTTGGATCTGGCGCTCAAAAAGACCATTGACGTCACTGTCTTGCCAAAAATTGCCGAGAAAATCAAAGACAACAACAACAATCAAAGCAGCAAGAAACAGACGGAAGGATATGTACTTCCAAAAGTCGTCATGCTCAGTTCGGCGGGTGTTACCAGAACCATTTGGGATGAAAACAAAAAAGCGCTCATGCCGGGTGCCGCCGATATCCCTATCGTGAGATTGAATCCCTTTGGTGCTCTCGATATTAAACGAGAAAGCGAAGAAAAGTTACGACAAACGGGAGTTGATTATGCGGTGGTTCAACCTTGTGGCTTGAACGACAACCATCCGGCTGGTTCTCGTCCACTTTTCAGCCAAGGTGATGTCGCTGTCGGACGTATCAATCGCAAGGATGTCGCCAAATTATTGGTAGACTGTTTGGCCTCTCCGCAAGCCACAGGGAAGACGTTCGAAGTGATTTCCGTTGCTGGCTATCAACCCGCTGCGTCAGTAGATGGAGCACTGGCCAACCTACGATCGGACAAGGAGGGACTTCCTCCCATGGATGCTATTTTGTCAACCTATACCACTCTTCAGCAATTGCTGCCCGGTGAAACACAAAATTCGGCGGCACTGGCCATGGGGCAAACCTACGAACAACTTGACAAGAACGAAGAAGGAAGATTGGGACCTCGCGGGCGAGAAAATGCTTTTGCAGCTGCTCCCAAACCATCGAGCTGAATAAAGCCAACAGAGTATTAGCGAACAAAAATTCGATAATTTTTTAGCTGGTCTACTGATTTGTTAAAAACGAAGTGTACTGCACACAGAACAATCCAAGTATGAACGAATTGTCATGCAAGACCACAATATACTGCGCATGCCACGGAACGGACCAACCAGCAAACAACTAATATTGCTCCACAAATAAAGTTAAGCAAGTAAAATTGATGTGTATATGCATAAATATATGTCGGTCTACTCTTCCTTCTTATCCTAATCTTTCAACAGTAGGAGTTTGAATCGAAGCACCAACACTTTTTTGCTGTCGAATAATCATCTTAGAAAATCATCCTCACTACTGCTGCAGACTGGTCCAACCAGAATTTAGATTCAGGATGTTTGTGATTTGTACATCGGAAAATATAGTACGAGAGAAGACTAATAAATTGCATGCCACTGTGGCTTCGGTCTAATACATAGAAGTTGGGCGAATATTAGGACCGCCTTCGATCTGTTAAAAATCTTACCCGAACGAGACCCTAGTACGAGTTCATACGAGTACTGTAGACACGCAATACTGTGTTTGCACGTACACGTGTTGCGAAAACACACGATGCGTTCACTTTTGGATTGTCAACACCCAAAGATCATCCAACCGCTCAGGGTTCTTGTCGTCTCCTGAGAGTCCACCAAAAACATAAAAGAGACCGGATCCATCGTCGGACATGATAGAAGCTGCATCGGACCAGCCACGAGTCTGTGGCCAGTCAGACTCAGACTTGATCGTCGTCACATAAGAGCCCGTGACTTCGTCCAAAATCACGATGTCATTTTCAAAGGCGCCAGCTCCTTCGTGTCCTCGATCCGATGGGTCAACCTCACCACCAAAAATGACACTTCCGAGAGAGGGAAATGATCCACAAACGCACACACTGCGTGGTCTCATCCCTTCTAGCTCTGATTGGAGTGGACTCTCATCCCATTTTCCTGAAGCAATGTCAAAGACTTGACCATCGTTGGTTTCCTCGCCAGCAAAGCCAGCTATGGCTCCAATCTTCTGTCCCGACGCTAGGGGCAGCAAATTAGGCCCTCCTCGTCCTTTCAATTTAGACGCACCAAGATCATACCACGTCTTTGTCTCCAAGTCGAAGCGATGCAAATCTGCCAAGCGACCGTGAGCAGCAGAGCAGCCACCAAAGACGTAAAGATTTTTGCCGACGCAGATCATGCGATGAAAAGATCTTGCTTCTGGAGGACTGCCTGCAGCCGCCGTAATCTCAGTCCAAGTTTCTGTTCCGGGCTTACCCGAGCAATCCAACAACCACAGATCGTTCATGGCCTTTTCTTGCATTGTAATACCGGCGCGTCCTCCAAAGATGTACACGTATTGATCTTCGCTCACGGCCTGAGAATGAGCAATGCGATCAGGAGGACCTCCTTGAGCCGTAATCAATCGCCACTGCCATTCTTGACCGATTAAATCAGCGGCCCAGTGACTGTTGGACGCCTCGATGGGGGTTCTTGCCACATTCTCACCACCCAACACAATCAAACGGCTCCCTTTCTGGACCATGGAAACTCCATGAGAACTGCGAGGAATAGGGCTGCCATGGGTGGGATCCTTCTCGGGGTTGATACGAGTCCAGGAAATTTGGCTCTTAGCGATAGTCATTGTTCGTAAAGAAGTAGATTAAGTTTAGTAATTCAGTTATTTGTCATGTTCTAGTAAAAGTATTTTCTACAATATCTTTTAGAATACTACCGTAGACCGTAGACCCTTCTACAGTAGGTAGACTACTTGGAAAGTGATGATTGACGGAAGAACTCATCAAGGATATGCGTTTGGATTTTTTTGTGGTCGCAATGGATTTTTTGAAAAGATATCTTGCACACGTCAAATTCGTGTCTGGAGTGCCGAGTCTGAAAACCTTGGCCGTTCTTGTCATGTGTACTCCATGATTTTTGTCTTTCAAACCCCAAACAGTTCTACAGGATATACGAAGCTAGTTAGGCCTTCACCTGAACGGTCACATCCGAGAATGCGCTATTGCTGCTCACGAATCTTGTACTGAGTTTCTGCTCGTAGCTTAAGAAGGTAGTGAATGGCCTATGATGCTGTAAAACTATCAACTACAGCACACAGCAGCTTTCCTAAGAAATTCTGTCGCTCACTAATTGTTCTGCCTCTGCTTTTGACAGAGTTACATTGTCTGGAACATTTGTTGGCAGAGAGATCGGAGATGGGTCACCAGATTGTAATCCATGATCGCTTTTCAGTTGTCGTTCAAACGCCTGGCGTTTGACACAATTTTGCGAAAATTCTAGTATGGACCTCCAAGCTCGTTCATCGGTAATTCCAGCACCAATTTCTTTGCTTTGGGGATCTAGATTTTTCCAAAAAGACCGCGGGATCTGATTCGCCGTAATGTCAATCCATGGATTGCAGATGCTGTCCGATATTATACTCCGACCGCTGACCAATGGAATTTTTGCTATGGTGTTGTAGGCGCCGTTGGAATTCTGCGATTTGTAGTGGAACACTCGATTTGCAACCCATAGTGAGAAAGTGCCCTCCACAAGCCAGGCTATGGTGCATCATACACAGAAAGTGCAAACTAGGAGGGTGAGCGAGACAAGGCAAATAGGACAAATTCCAAGATATTCCTCTCAATCAATTTGCAACATTTTCCTTTATTAGAACCACACACACGTACCAAAGGCTCGTTGATAAACATAAGTCCCAGATTCTTTGGCTGCTTCGTCCGCTTTTTGAACCTCGCGTATTTTATGTTCCCCACCGACATGGCGTATCAAAAATCGCGGCAGTCTACGAACGACACCAAAAAAGGCCAATCCACATAGGACGCCCATTCCAATGGCATTTCGTTCCGATTCCCACATGTCCTGTATGAGCTTAGATTCCTGTGATCTGCTTAAGGTTTCATCATCATTGTGACTTGCGTTTGTTGCTGCTGTTGTTGCTGTTGTTGTTGTGGCACCCTCCCACGCTTCTTGCAAAACGCCTTGATGCTCCTTCAACAAATTGGTATAATACTTTCGATACTTGTTCGAGTTTTTGCTTTCACGTTTAATCCTTGCCTTTTCTGTGTACAAACCGAAATCTTCAGGCTCTTCGACTTCTTCTTCTTCTTCTTCTTCTTCTTTTTTTGTCATAGCGAAAGCTAGTACAGCAGCCAGTAGCAATTGACTGTTATGCGTATGTAAGTTATGTGAGTTGTGATGATTGGACTTGTTGGGCTGATTTTTTGTCGTCTGGTCTGGTTTGTTTGGCATCACAATGAGTCCCATTCGTGATTGATATCTTTCAAGAATTAAAAAAAACAGAATTCTCTCACTGTATAATAAATGGGTGGGATCAGTGAGGAAGCACCAAAATGCCACAAGATTCCACAAACAATAATAAAGCACTGGACCTTTTTAGCCAGTAGAATCGTCGCACAATAAATATAATTGCCAGCAGACTAGGCACAGATTATAGAACAAACATGTCGACCGCCAACAAGATTACGGATGCAATTCGCCGTGTGAGCAAGGCTTGCAATCGTTGGCCCTACAGAACTCCAGCTCTCAACAAGGTACGATCGATCGATCGACCACCACACCGAAATCTCTGAGTGAATTTTATACATGCATACACATATTACTGTTAGCGAGTTTCTTATATTTCTATTTATTTCCCGTTCCCTTACCTTTGCTTGATCGTTTTAAGCCCGTCAACAACAAAGCTTCTCCTTCCATAATATCCGCAGATCATGATCTGCCCTTGGGCTCGTGGTCGACTGAACAGATCCGTCAAGCCGTGAAAGAATCAACCATGATGACTTGGAATCCTGGTGCGGCTCGTCATACTATTCCCATCATTACACGTGGTGAAGGTGTTTACCTTTACGATGATACGGGAAAGCAATATTTGGATTGGACTTCTCAAGCCGTTTGTGCCAATTTGGGACATTCCATTCCCAAAGAAGTCGTTGATGCTTCCATGAAACAAATGAACGATTTACCTTTTGTTTATGGTGGCATGGCCTTGACAGAAATACGGGCTCGATTGAGCAAGTTGATGGCGGAAATTTTGCCGGGTGATCTGCAAGGCATGGTGTTTCCAAGTTCGGGAAGCGAGGCCAACGAAGCGGCCATTATGATGGCGAGACGGCACACTGGAAAATTCAAAGTCATTAATTGGTATCGCAGCTATCACGGTGGTACGACCAGCTCGCTACAGGCCACAGGAGACTCGCGGAGATGGTATACGGGAGACAATGTGTCTGGATTTGTCAAAGCCTTTAATCCGTATCCACTGTTTTGGGATTTCAAGGGAGATTCCGAAGCGGAGAGAACACAAATGGCACTAAATATGTTGGAGGAACAAATTTTGAATGAAGGACCGGACACTGTTGCGTTAGTTCAATTCGAATCGATTGTAGGAAGTGGTGGCGTGATCGTGCCGCCCCCAGGTTACATGCAGGGAGTCAGAGCCATTTGTGACAAGTATGACATACTTCTCCATTGTGACGAGGTGATGGTAGGATTTGGTCGTTCTGGAGAATTATTTGGCTTTCAGCACTTTGAAGGTGTTATTCCTGATATTGTGACAGCTGCCAAAGGTATCACCTCATCTGCTTTGCCGTTGTCGATGACAGCTTGCCGAAAACATATCATGGAGAGCTTTGAAGATAAATCGATCGGGTGGGGATCTACCTACCAAGCACATCCCGTTGCGATGGCTTGTGCCTATGAGAACGTAAAATATCTTCTCAAACATGATGTCGTCGGTCACGTTCAACAACTCGCACCTGTGCTGGAAGGCGGAATGAAGGAACTCGCCGAAAATCACCCATCCATCAAGCAATATCGCGCCATTGGTATGTTTGGGTGTTTTGACACGCACTCCCCGAATGGTCAGAATCCTCAGTTGCAACATGATCCATTGAATACGGCGTTTACCGAATACAAAAAGGTACGACAAGGAATGTTTCGGCTTTTTTTGTTCACGCCGATCACTGATCGACTTGACTCGACTTGACTCGACTCGACTCACATTGCTTTTGTAACATTTTTCGTAGGCATTTGCCGAGGCAGGTTTGATTGGATTACTTCGTCCGCCTCACCTGCATGTTGCCCCGCCACTGATTATCACAGCGGAAGAGCTTGCTGATGGTTTTGACAGACAAGACGAGGCACTGTATGTACTCGACAAAGCCCTGGGCTTTTGAGTTTCTCAGGTGTTCATTCCATTTCATGAAGAAACCCGTGAAAATTAAGTTCGATTCACGGATCGATTCATGACTGATTTTGCAAAGCTACAGAGGTACAACGTTATCGTGAAACGTGCCAGGAAAAAAATTCCATCATGGGATCAAGATATTATCATTTTTTCAATTAAGATATCAGGATAGTATTATTTCATATCGCATCCATACTTAAGAGTTAAGAGTGGACGAGCTAGTTTTTCAGATCCATCTTATATTTTTGTATGCTACCGAAAAATGTTTGGGAGGGTCTTGTGCTTTCTTGGCTTTCTCTGTCTTCTCAGCTGTGATAAGACTTCAGCTTTTATCCCTGATTATGTTCGGATGATTACCATGAGCCACCATCAAAACCATTTTCACGAAAAAGGATCTCTTTGTGCCAGTAAAAACACAATGCTGGAAGATTTATCATTCCGACAGCAGCGACGAGATTTTTTGGCTGGTGGTGGTGCTGCTGCTGCTGCAGCTTTGTCGTTCTTGTTTGTTTCGCCAAGTTTGGCACTGGCGGATGACGACAACGACGACGACGACGACGAGGATGCACCCAAGGCAACAACCGTGCACAAAATCGACTACCCAATTGCTGGCAAGTGTGGTGAGGCCAGTGTCCCCGAAAAAGTAGCTCCACTTGTCAAGACGTTTGGAGGTTTTAAAGATGGTGCCTGCAAAGTAGACGGATTCGCCACAGCGGACGGCACGGCGAACGGTACCGGTGAAAAAGATAAAGAGCGGACGTACTCTATTTTCAGTCAATAGAAACTGCAAGCTCATAAATGTGATGTTTTTATTATGATGTGATTTGCTGATTCTTGTAGGAAAACCTCATCGTTTGAATATCTAAGTGTCAATAGTAAATTTTTGAAACAATGCCCCCACCTCTGTCGTCTCAAACGAATACCGCAGAACCTACCGCAGGAAAATGAAGGACTCTTTGATGTATATAATTATTTAGTTCAATACGTGATAAATACGAGTAGTCGCTAGTCTCCAATAAACTTGCACGTCAAAGCTAGTAGTAGCAGCAGTTTCCGAGGAAAAACTACGAGTACTCTAGCTACTACTACTAGTAGTAGTAGTAGTAGTAGACTACTAGTACTGTAGAAAGGTTACCGACCCTCCAGTAAAAGCGTCTGGTCGTCCTTCCGGTTTTCAAATTTTCACTGACTTTTTGACTAATTTCTCACTGCAGCGTAGCAATGACCTGCCTGTATAAAATTTACGGAAACAAACATTTTACAGTATGATAAGCGTGTGCAGGCGTACGTAGCAAAAAATTCAGGCAGCAAAGGCAGATCAGATCGAGACGACTACAAAAGTGCGCTACAAGTCGAACACATACACAGCATTTTCCTGTGATATTCTTCCCATCATCCACTCTCCAATAATAATATAGAACAAAAACGAAAACCGCAATCATGGGTATCATAATGAGCCGAATGTTTGAATCCCTTTTCGGGTCCAAGGAAGTTCGCATCTTGATCCTTGGTTTGGATAATGCAGGAAAGACCACAATCTTGTACAGACTCCAGAACGAGTCTGATGAGGCAGTTCAAACTATACCAACGATTGGCTTCAATGTCGAAACGTTGCAGTATAAAAATATCAAGGTAAGCAAGCATGAAAATAACGAACGACAACAGCGCATTTATTTGTTTGGATTCTCATCCACTTTGGAGGACATTAGAAATTAGAATTACTGTCTCACTTTTGTTTTAATCTGCCTGGTTTTTCCCTTCTTCTTCTTCTCCTTTTGATATTTGATACATTGAAGTTTCAAGTTTGGGACCTTGGCGGACAGACCAGCATTCGTCCTTACTGGCGTTGTTACTATCCCAATACAGATGCAATTATTTTTGTGGTCGACAGTGCTGATTCCGAGCGAATGGCGGTGGCACGAGGAGAATTGGCAGCCATGCTGGAGGAAGAAGATTTGCGCGATGCCATTTTACTAGTATTTGCCAACAAACAGGATCAAAAGGGTGCCTTGAATGCTCAACAAATCAGTGATCAATTAGGTTTACCCGAAGTGCGCAACCGACAATGGTCCATTCAAGAGACCTCTGCTCTCAAGGGAAAGGGCTTGTTCGAAGGGTTTGATTGGCTTGTTACCTGCATTAAAGGCGCAGAAGGGGAATAGTTTGGCTTGCTGCCATACGAACGAAAATCGAACCAATTTGATGTGATGGATGGATGAAGAAAATGAAACAAATGAGTACCTTTTCCCGCTTCGTTGTTACGCATGACATATGACATGCCTATTTTGGAATCAGGAAAAGAGTCGCCACTCACTCCTTTCACCATATTCCACGCAAGAAAGTGCTCGCAAGGCTTTCTTTCTTTGTCTTTTAGAATGATCTAAACAATCCACAATGTAATATTTCGAATAGGTGATGTAAGTAGACATAGCATATTCTTCTTCAATGAATTTCCATGTGCCCCCGACTATCCAATCGTGGAGGTGCATTTTTCTTCGCCGGTATATGCGCAGTGTGTCGATGTCATCAGTGTTATTTTACAAAGTATAGATTGCTGCATTGCTACTTATAAGAGGACGATATTAGGCAGGAGTAGTATTTGCGTGTGGTTTTCTCCGAGCGAAGGCGTGTATAAGTCGATTTTGTGAGGCCAAGAAGAAGAAAAATCCATTCTTCTAGACACGAGCATTGGCATTTTATATCCTTTGAATTTTACTAATAGTAGTAGCAGCTACTACCTACAGTCATCGAGCACAATAATTGATATGATTGTCCTCTCATTCAAGTTCATGCAAACAAGACAATTATTTTCATCAGCAAAACACACCAATCTGGAAAAAGCTTTAGACAAATTTAAGGTGCCTGGGTGGAATGAATGGAATGAGTAGCGTTTGGATGCAACAAGAAACCTGAAATAATAATAAACTAGCAGTAGACTAGTAATTCACTAATAAGTTGTCGTTTGGTCGCCAGGCTCAGTTAATACAAGCATTCCAATTTGAATTTGATGGCCATGGCAACATCTCTTGCTTCCTTGCTGTCTTTTCGTCTTCTCGTTGTTCTTGTTCTTGTTCCTGTTGTTTTTTGTTCACAGCAGATAAACTGAGACTGCTGTTCCAGCCAAGGGAGCCAGTGAGGGGAGCAGGCTGGAAGACAGAGAGGTCACAATCCCTCTCCCACTCAGAAATCAAGAACAGATATGCAAAATTCCATTAAGTGGTGCTGTTATTCCCACCACATCAACAATGATGACTGAAGATTCAAAGCACTTTCAACATCGCATAATTTCGTAATTTCACAATAATTTTGATTTTGATTTCTCATACTAACAATTTCATAATTTCATAATTTCACAAAATTTCTCATGATAACTTAATAATTTAACCAACAACATGTCTGATCATCCTGATATTCATCTTTCTGAGGATCTTGTGATGTCTGTATTCATCATGCCCCCTGAAGATGATGGGGATGAATAACGACTACGACTACTATCATGAGTTGCTTGTGGAGACAGTTGAAGCTGCCTTGAAATCCAGTGATGATGCCAAGCAGGTTTGTCTTTTGTATGTTGTCAACCCTAACACTAATCATTTGTGCAGCATGCTTGTTGTCTTTCATTCCAGTAGATTCATGTCGTCTAACGACAGCAGGCAGTGGTATGCTTCTCTCTCAAGAACTCCCCTCCTCTCCATCTCCACTCTCGGAGGAAAAGGAGGAAAAGGAGGAGCAAATGGAAGAGGAAATGGAACTCTTGAAAACTCAGATTGTTTTCTTGCAGGATGAAAAGCTCAAGAAACTTAACAAAGTGCATGATTAAGAATGAGGAGGAGGATCAGGCCATCCTCACCAGTAAGTCATCTGTGCTCCTCCTCCCTGACCCATTCCTCCCTGACCCACAATTTACTACGTTGGCTGTTGTACTCATTCATGGCATTCATCTGTTCTTCATCCTTTTTCCCACTGTGGCAGACTGTGCTCTCTATTTTCTCACCTTTGGCTTGATTGGAGCCTTCGGAATCTTTGCTGGACAGGTGTCGATCTTTGGTTCGACCTAAACACTTGTGACAATGTGACGACATGACAACTACTATTACTTATTCCTCCCTTACCAGCAGTGGATCTCTCCTCTCGTCTCTTGCTCTCTCCTTTTTGATGGGTTCATTTGTTTGCTGCTGGATATACTAACAAATACTAGCTACTAGTAGCTAGTATAGTAGTCCTAGCTACTACTACAGTAGTAATTATCATAGTCTTACAGTAATTACAAATGATACTATCATGGTACTGCAGTACTTACTCTATTAAATAGCTACCCTACTACTAATGGTAGAATATTGTATCAATCAAATACTATTGTTGTTGTACATATTGTGATCACAAGTGATCAGCGATCATCATGAGAGATTACTACTGGAAATAATACTATCTTGGATACTTAAGAATAATATTGCAATATCTTGGATATTTCGTATCCCAAGGTCATGGCTCCCAAGACACTGAATATGACTGTTAGACTGGCTACCCACACAACAAAATTGACCGTGTTGGCAGATGCTCCTACCCACGTCATTGTTGTACTTCTTGGTGCTCCTCTGGCTGCTGCTGATGACGATGAAATGGCTGATGCTGAAAAAGAGGGGACAAAGGATGATGATATCCAAACCAATTCCATTTTTTTGTAGTTGATCCCACCATTAGTGGAGTATTAGTTGTGAATAATGATGACGATGACGACGATTGCAGGACACTGGACAACCATAGCGGTGGTGCCATGAAGACAGGTCAATAGAGAGATTCGTCACCTCTTTCTACGGGAACAGGATACCTTGGTTAGTAGTTTTTACAATTCATTCATTCTTGTATTTTGCGACGATTTATTGTTGTTTTTAAGAAGTTAGAAGACTACTATCAACTATCACCCATCACTATTAGTAGCTAACACAGTAGGCAGTATTAAGCAAGGCAGAGACACATATCAGGCAGGACGACGTCACAAACAAAACAAACTGTAGTGATTCTCTTTCCAAGAGGGAATCCTATCCTCATAAGTAGCTTTTGTCTTTTTATACAAGTACCAGCTGCCGAGTACGATTACTAGTACTAATACTGAACGGTCTACTACTATCATGTCAAGTCGCTATCAAGACAACGTAAGCGGAAATAGCAGACAATGGAATCAAGGAGGAAGAAGCAATACACAAATTCGGGGAGAGAAGTATCAGAAAAGTGGCCACACTAATAACAGAGCCAAACATCATGATTCTTCCTCAAAAGAATCGTGGCCGCGCCAGCAGCAGCTTTCAGGGAACGATCGACGCCCCCAACAACAAGAGCAGCAGCAGCAGCAGCAGCAGAGGAAAAATCCACAGTCGCAGCAGCAGCCAGCTCAGAGACAACAGCAACAGCCCTTTAAGCCTCCACCTCCGAGACCAAACGTTTGGGGAACACCAACAGCTGCTGTTCAGCCAGCAGTTTCTCTGATGTCTGAACAGAAGCAGCAGCAGCAAGCTCCTAAATCTGCGCCAATAGAGGTAGCAAGAGCCCCGTCTGGTCAGCCACATGTATATGGAACTATGGGAGCCTGGGGCAATAAATTGGCTAAGATGTCAGGTAGTGCAAGCCCAGTTGCAACTATTTCCACTGCACCAGTGCTTCCGAAGAAGGATACTGGGCCACCTACGAAGAAACCAAAAAGCAAACATGCCAGCAATAGTAAAAATCAAAGCATCACAAGCAAATCACAATCGAGAAATAATATCCATGGCAAGAAACCAAAATTAAACAGTATTAGCATGGGTGATCTCATTCCAGACATGAAAAAGATTCTACCCAGGGACAAAAAGAAGCAAGGGTTCAGTCAGAAGCAACAAAACTGCCAACAGCCAATTGCGACTCAAAGCCGTCAAAATGCTACCAACGACGACTTTCCGGCACTTCCGGGCAGTAGCCAATGGCCCAGTTTGGCTTCCAACAAGCTACCAGCGGCATTTAAGCCAGCAACAACGTCAAACGCTCAAATTGCAGCAGCTCCAAAGATCTCAACTTCCGACGAGCAGACCAAAGGTAACAACAACAATACCTCAATCAAGAAGCGAAAGAATCCGACACAACAAAAGCATACCAAGAAAGGTAATGCCAAAGGTAAAACCAACAGTAAAAACCTGCTGGGAGATGGCGATAGAATGAAGGTCGACGATGCTCATCGGCAAGCTCAGTTACTTATGCCTCCCGGAAAGGCGTTATTGGATCACAATCATATGCAAGGGCAGTTTGATATGAGACGTGCCGTAGTAGGAGGTGATGCCTTAATGCTTCGAATGCTGGGCGGTCAAGTTGCCAAGGGCAGACAACGGATCAAACCGCGCAAAAAGCGGTTTACCACGCTGAAACGAAAGGTTTTGCTAGAACGACTGCGGATCTGGAAGGAAATGCACCCGGAAGACGCGAAAGACAGCAATAGTACTGGTGATAATGCAGCAGGTCATATGTCTTGCACTATTTGTGTGTACGGCTTTGCGTCGCCCGATGAGTTGGAGGATGATGACGAATACGAAGAGCTTGTTGCTAACCTTCAAGGTATGGCTAGCAAGGTTGGAACCAGAACCCGCGTATTCATCCCTCGCCAGTTTTTTGAAACTGAAAGTAGCCACGCCGAGTATCCAGCTTTTGTAGAATTTTCTGCACCGGGAGAAGCCATGGCAGCCAGAGGTTGCTGGGAAGGTATATCCATTGGTGGTCAAACGCTGCATTGCATACCAATAACTATTCCGGCTAGTTCTGGTGTTGAAATCAAAAATAATATGACAGACGAGGAGTGGCAATCGCAATGCTTAGAAGCAGCCAGGGAATCAGATATTGGAGTGATTTCGAAAGCCGTCGACTCGACCGACTGCAGAGTTGTTCTCAAGGATGTTTTGACAGAAGACGATTTGGAAGATGACGAATGCTTCTTGGAGAGCATTCAAGATATCCAGGCTCTCGTTGAAAAATTTGGAACCGTGCAGGATATTCTTGCAAGAAAGCAAGAAGGAAATCTAGATGTTACAGTAGTCTACAACGGTGATTCAGAAGTAGCTCGACATGCTGCCGAAGGGCTCCGGCAACTTACAATAGGAGGAACGCAAATAAGGGCAGAAGTAATTTCCCAAACCCCAGCAGTCCAAACTTCTCTGGCTGTCTCAAGGATACTATTGGAAAATGTTTTGACGCAGGATGATTTGGAAGACGACGACTGTCTGGAGGAATCTTTGGCAGACGTACGTTCCATGTTGGAGCAATATGGGACAGTTTCCAGCCTCGATGTAACCGATGTGAATATTGCAGTTTCATTCGAAGCAATGTCAGCAGAAGAGCTCGATACCGTAGCTGGGAAATTGGATGGCGTATGCTTGGGAGGACAAACAATTAAGGCCAGTTGTTTCGCCGGTGGCTCAGTCTCGAGTAATCTGCCTTGCGTATCTCTTCGCAATCTGCTCACTCAGGACGACATCGATGACGAAGATTGTCTCGAAGAGAGTCTAGATGATGTTCGTGAGTTGGCCGGACAGCATGGAGATGTTGTCAGCATTGATATTGAAAGATCACAACAAATCGGCAATTGTCTCGTCCGAATAACCTACAACACGTCGAGTGAAGCAGAGGCTGCAGCAAAGGCTTTCCAAGGACTCGTCATGGGTGGCGAAATGGTTTTGGCATCCACAAATTTGAAGTCTGTGGAGTCTACTCCTAGTGCAGCTGAAGCCCCCAAAAGCACGGAAGACAATCCTTCGGCCAGTATATGCGAACCGCCAAAGCCCATGTTTTCGGGGGACAAACGAATTCCCGAGCGTTTTGCGGAGTGCAAGCGTGTACCAAAAGTACCAAACAAAGGAATACCACGGAATTATGCGATTATGACCAACGACGATGCGGTGAAACCACTGCTTGTTGAAATGCTCAGCGAACTAATGCGGCTGCAGCTCCGTGCGCTCAACGACCCGAATGCCAAAAATGCAAAAGCTAGAAGACGTGTGGTTGCTGGTCTTCGAGAGGTTGCGCGTGGCATCCGAGCCAATAAGGTGAAGATGGTAGTGATGGCCCATAATCTAGACGAGTTTGGTGCAATCGATGAAAAGTTGCAGGAAATCCTAGATCTTGCGGCGGAAAAGGAAGTTCCAGTGTTATTTGAGCTTAGTAAACGCTTATTGGGTAAAGCTGTTAATAAAACGATCAAGGTTTCGGTCGTTGGTGTTCAGAGCACGGATGGAGCTCATCGACAGTTTGTGGAGCTCAGCAAACGCGCACCGCATCTTATCAAGCCTTCCTCCCTCGTAGGATAGAGGAAGATGATGACCGTTTCCGTGGTGATAGCGAATTTAGCTATTAACAGAAACTTTGATAAAAAAGTGTAGAATCAAAATGAATTAAGCTATTAACAGAAACTTTGATAAAAAAGTTTAGAATCACTGCCAATTACCGCCAAATCCGCTTTTGCCTCCTCCAAATCCTCCTCCGCCACCAAATGGATTACTGGTTTGTTGTCCCCCGCCATTTCCACCTTGAGTGTCATGGCTAAATTTGCAATTAGACCCGTTTCGGCACGTGCCCTGGACAAAGAATTTGCAGGGTGGCCTGTTGCTACCACTTTGACCTCCCTGGTTGATGATCCCCCCTCCACCGAAGGGCGTCGTCTGCTGCTGTTGTTGTTGGCGAAAGCCGCCAAAGGGACTGCTCTGCTGCTGTCCATTACCTTGGCCACCTTGCATATCGTGGCTAAACTCGCAATTGCTTCCATTTCGGCACTTTCCTTGGGCAAAGAACTTGCAAGGTCCTTTCTTCTTGCCTTGCTGGTTGCCGCCACCTCCAAATGGACTCTGCTGTTGTTGTTGGTTGCCCCCGCCGAACGGATTGGTTGGTACACTTCCAAAATTACCTGAAGATGATGGAATGCCACCTCCAAATGGACTCTGCTGTTGTTGTTGGTTGCCCCCACCGAAGGGGTTGCTTGTCATGCCCACGCCGAAGGAACTTTGTCCTTTCGAAGCCGGAGCTGCAAAAGGCGATTGGTGCGCTTGAGTTGCCGGCGCACCAAAAGGAGACGGATTACTGTTTGGCTGACCAAAGCCACCAGCATTAGTTGTTGAGCCGGCAAAAGGAGAAGGATTACTGCTTGGCTGACCAAAGCCACCAGCGTTGTTGGCTGAGCTGGTAAAAGGAGTAGGATTACTGCTTGGCTGACCAAAGCCACCCGCGTTGTTTGTGGAATTACGAAACCCCGTCAAACTACCGCTAATGGGTCCGCTTTCCATAGATGAGCCCCCGAATGGTGCGCTGCTGCCAAATCCTGAATTTCCCGAAGAAGGTAAATGAGACGCATTTGCTGTGTTGGCATTGGTGTTTCCAAAGGAAGATGATCCACCAAAAATACCAGATGATTGCGGCCCCGTTGAACCAACACTTGCACCTGACATGCCACTCGATGTCTTACCGAACGTATTCGGCATGGGAGGTTTCCCAAAGGGTCCTGAAGAGGATCCAGTCGAGGCAATTGGGCCTCCGCCTGCAAAGGGATTGGGAACAGAAGGAGCTGCCATACTGTTACTTCCAGTTCCAGTAAATGAATTGGGATTGGGCGATGACTGTGATAAGCCAGCACCACCAGGCTCATGACTAGGTTGGAAAGTTGCTCCAGTGCCGCCTACATTTCCATTGGCTCCATAATATAGTTCGGGCAGAGCTTTATGTGGTAGATTGTTTTTAAACCCTTCGAATCCATCCTTCACTGTTTTCTTTAAACGAATGGCACTTGGTTGTCCGACAGGACCTTCATCGAGACGATTTATGATATCGCTAGTAATGACATGTAAAATGCTTTTGAGATGCTCTGGATGCACGTTCGCCAGCATATGACCGGCCCCGGTGAGAAAGGCACACAAAACGGGTGCTGTCAGTAACGGCAGTGGCGATGCTGGCGTCGCAGGGAGAATCTTCAAAAATCGTTGTAACCACAGAACGGCTCCCTTGTGCCCGTCCATCAGTATGTGATTGGGTGGATTTGACGCCATTATATTCGCTATCAACGAAATGATACCTTCTGTGCGTAATAAAAACCGGGCAAAGGTTTCGTATTCTCCATTTTTATCCTGAGCCATTCCCAGGCTTTTCATGAGAGCATCCTCAGTGGCATCCTCGGCAGGAGTCGGTAGTTTGGGAATAGCAATAGGGCAAATAGTGTAAATATGAGCAGCAAAGATAGGTATCAATTCTTTGCTGTCGACGGAAACCAAGGCCAACATGTTGGCAATAGGAAACCCATCTCCTCGCAACCTGTGTAACGAATAAATAAATGATAAATAATGAATGAATGAGCGAGTCAACCAAGGCACGTATGATCAAGAAACACGTCGAGTAATAAAATTATATATCGTCGGAACGAGCAAGCGAAAACCGAACCATGCGTGGAAAATGCACACATCATACAGTACCAAACGTACCCATTAAATCCCTCTGCTTGGACACGAACCATGATACTGCTGGCCAACAGATCCACAAGATATCGTTTTCCTTTGGACATTTCTGGTGAAATTTGTGCATTTCCCGCGGCCATTTGTTGTTTGAGTTGTTCGTCTTCGGCGCGAGCATCCGCAATGGCTTTGGACACCTCTTGGGCAACTTGTTGAATCTTTTGTGCATTTTCCGACAATGTATTCACCTTACCACGGACCACCTTTTTCATTTGTAGCCTTCTCTTTGAAACAGCCTTGGATTGTTCAAAGGGTTCAATGGATGCCCGCAGCTGTGTCAATTGTCCGACCAGTTTCTTGGCCTTTTCCAAATATTCCGTCTTGGCCTTTTCCTTGGCTTCTACTGCTGCTTTGGCAGCGACCAAATCGTCCGCTTCCTTTTGTTGTGCTACCGCTGCAGCCTCCGTCTCTTCTTGGAGTGCTCTGGCATCGGCCTCACCTTGCATCCTTTGTTGTTCTGCTGCCTTTTCTTTGGCTTCTTGTTCTTGCTTGGCTACTTCCAGATTTTGTTGTTCCTGTTGTAAAATGGCATTGGCCCTTTTTTCGTTTTGCTGTAAAAGTCGTTTCAATGCGTTCGTGGCCTTCGTGTGCTCTTGTTGCATGTACTGTCGGTCGCGTTCCATCTTTTTCTTAATTTCGTTCGCGGCAGAGGCCAACATGAGCAATGGATCGTGAGTCGGGAGAGGAGGTTGTGGTATTAAGGCCAGTGTTTTAGATGCGTCTACCAACGAAGATGCCTCCAACAAGGCGGTAATTTGACTCATATCTCGATCATTTTCCTCTCTCAATCGTATCGCTCGTTCTTGATGTGCATTAAAGTTCAAAAGACTTGCCGTTGGTGCAATCTTGGCGTCCATGTAATTTTCAATGGGTGGAAAGGACTGCATGGTTTGTCTTCGGGCTTGCAAAATACCGGCGGGGACGATTGCAAAATTATGAATACTCTTGTTCTTATTGTGATTGTTGTTGTTATTATCAGTAACAGAAGAATCAAAGTCCACAAACATGTCGACTTCAACATTGATATCCAATCCAAAGCGTGTCTTTCCCCACGATGAATTTGGTTGGAGTGAAAATCCAAAAGGGTGTGGCCAATCTCTTTCTTCTTCTTCTTCTTCTTCTATTGCATCTGCGTCTGTGTCTGCGTTATCGGAATCACTGTATTTACACTCGTCATCGAAAGAAGATAAATGAACATAACTATTGAAAGTGGGAGAATTATCATCACTATCACTAGTACTATCAGAATCAGAATCAGAATCATCATTGAGTCGATAACGACCCTGTTGCCATTCTGTAGGTTCCGGAGAGAGGCTTAATCTTGTCATCCTTTTGGTTCTTGACGGTTGTTGTCAACTGTACGAATGGTACCAAGTGGAACAGAACAGACGAGACAAAATCGGTGTATAATAAGTAGTGAACAAAATTTGATGAAAAAAGAAATAATCATAAACTTGTCGTGGTGTTTGGTTGTTCGTTGCATTGTGTTTTATGATGAAGGCCACCACCACAACAGTTTTGGCAGGTTTGATAAAATAAGTGTGCGTCCTCCTCGCAACAAGTGTATGGTACGGTACTCTACGACGATTGATCTGTTCTTTGAAGTAGCATCATAGTAGTAGCTAGTAGGAGCAGTAGTAGGAGTAGTAGCAGTAGTAGCTATGATGCTACTACAGCCAGTAGCTACTACTACAACTTAGTAGCTACTAGTACTACTACTAGCTAGAGTAGTAACACCAACGCACCAGCTACTAGCTAGCTACTACTCTACTCGAGTAGTAGCTAGCTGTAGACGTTTTAGAAAGGGAATACTAGACTACAAGCTAGTACTAGACAATACCTACTACTCTTCAAGCTAGTAGACTAGTCTACTACTACTTTGTCTATTCAGAGGACAATATTAGTGTGGTCATTCAACAAATTGCTAACAGCTTCAACTGCAGTAAATCAGAGTTTGAAAGTAAGAGCCATTCCTTTTAAATTTCTACAGTAGTAATCTTCTCCTTTTCTTATATTGAATACTACTACTGTGTCTACCAATCTGTGTCTTGTGCTAGTGGTGATAGTAGTACTGGTACTGGTACTGGTACTGGTACTGGTTGATTGCCTTCCCCAACTGCACCACCAGTGTCACTCCCTGCCACCACTTCTTGCTTAGCAGCATCATCCATGATTTGTTTTAATGACATATTTTTCCACTTCAATTGAACCGTCAAGAGTTTGAATTTCGATCGTATTGCTTGCATATGTCGTGACAGATCTGATTTGTTGTTGTCACTGTTGTTGTCACTGTTGTCATTGTTGTTGGTATTGATCTCGAGTGTTTCTTCACTATCATTCTTTTTGTTACCGTCGTCGTCGTCGTCTTCATTGTTGCCATCGTTTTCATTGTCATTCTGCATATCCTGTACAGTTATTTTATTGTCTTGGAATATTTGTTCAGGAGTTGGAAATTGATCCAGAAGTTCCGACAGGGAACTTGTCGTCTTTTGGATTCGATCAATCCACGATTGATCCAAACATTGTTGTTGCTGCTGCTGCTGTTGTTGTTGTTGTTGTTCTTTTAACATTTCCACTGCCACTTGTAAAACACCACGGATGAATCCAAGTTCCATGCCATATTCGGTTCCCTTGAGAATCCCCAAAGATCGTCCATCCCGAAAACCTGCTGCCAATCCAGCTTGTCGTCCTTCTTCACGACCCGTATCTAGAGCCTCCTTTTGTGGATTGATACAAAGTTCATCCCAGGCCTGATCCCAATCATCATCCTCATCCTCATCATCTGGTTGCTTCCGCTGCTGATCTGACATTCTCGTTGTACTTGTACGTTGTATTAAATGAGAGTGTTTGAGATGTGACGTGTGAGATGTAAAAAGAGATCACTGTGCGCGTGAAAAGTGAAAATTGTAATGTCAATAATATTATTCTTATTGGTCTCATGTTGTTTGGACGCATCTTTGCTCTATAAATGGCCCTGTAAGGTTAGCGTTCGAACAACGATCTTCCACCTTTCGTCATCGATCGTCGTTCTTTTCCGCTCTCACTCACATAATCGCAATACTAGAGTAATACCTTATTACTAGCCTAGAGTAGTATCTCATTCTCTCTCATTAAAGTGTGGAGTTAAACTACTTCCAACCACTTTTATACAAAACGAGCTGTCATAGTCGTGTAACCATGTCGAAATTGATAACAATGGCATTTTTTCTCGTTGCATGGTTGTTTGGAACTGCGACTGCCTTTTTACTGGTGGGAAGCACTTGTACATACGGACAATCGAAGCTTGCACGGCAACCAACAAGAATGATGCTGCTCCCAACAACAACAACAACAAGTACCTCTCATGTCCAACTCCAACTTCAAACCAGTCCTAGTAAGCCACACTTTGTCACTGGACCGGATCCCAAAACACGACCAGATTACGACAATATACATGGTCCCATGGGAAAAGCTGTGGATGATATCTTCTTGAGTATGTTTCGTGAAAAATTGGCAGATCAAGTTGGCGTCGACTCGGACAAGTCAAAGGTATGTTGACCAAACATACTTAAGTCGTAACTGATAACACCATAGAGAGAAGTAAAAAAAAAGACGGACATGCACAGTGCACCCGTGGTATACTCGATTTTACATTTTAACCCCCCCCTCCTCCAATACCAGAATATAATACATACAATACAAATACGCAGCACTCACCCTTGTTTTGTTTTGTTCATTGATTTGCATATTGCATGCGTTCGTACAGACAGACTACCAAGGAATTATGGACTTGGTTCATGCCATGAATGCTCGCTTTTCCGATAGAGAAGAAATCCAACGGCGGGCCCAAAAGACTCTCAGTAAGTGTATTGACACTTGACACCACCCTTTTTTTTGACATCGCGCAGAGATCAATGATCTATGTCACCTAAAGTACAGTACATTGCATGCACGAGAACAGGCAACGCACTCATGGTACAGTAGTTCAAGTACTCACTTTTTTATAACTACTATATTCCATTCCATTCCATTCCTTGCGACTGCAGGCCTGCTGTTTCCGGATTGGATGCCACCATCATACGCCGTCCTGTTTTCAAAACCATTTCCCGCATTTTCTGCACGAATGAATGCTTGGGCAACCATGATGGCAGGGACTTGGTTGATGGGAGAATGCGAGGTCAACGATGTAGAAATTGACAATGAAGGAACCATCGGCAAAAGCCAAGGACTACTGGTCAAACGATGTCGATTTTTAGAAGAGTCGCAGTGCGCCTCGAACTGTGTGAACGCTTGTAAAATTCCAACGCAGAATTTCTTTTTGCAAGAAATGGGCTTGCCGCTGACCATGACACCCGATTATGATACTTACGAATGTCAATTTGCTTTTGGACGAGCACCCGACGAAGAAAGCGAGATGGAAGCCAAGAATACGCCCTGTTTGGCACGGTGCCCGAGCGCTGGCGGCTTGCGCGAGTGGCACAACAACAATAACACTGCGAATAGAATGTCAACAACACAGCCGCCGCAACTTCAGTCAAAGTGTCAGCTAATGGAATAAAAACCCCTCTTCGCGATTCCACCTCTTCTTTCTCTGGTATAGTTGCTACTCGAATATACTGGTCCCACCCCCCTTCTCTAAAATCCCCAAAAAGCAAATCAACAAATTGGAAACAATTTATCTGGAAGCAGTCATCGACGCCAACTTTCATGACAGCCGCCGCTTTTGATTTGATAGCAATTGTTTTACAGAGAAAGAATCGCACGGTGATAGGTTTGGCGCCCAAAACGTCCAAAAAAACGGCTCGCAAATCGCTGTCAACAGTGCTGGTACGACCTGGTACGATCGGCTACAGTTGGAAGCTTGTAAAACACAAAAACCAACAGCAGCAGCACTATTACAAATAAATCGACGCGAATGACTGAATATTTGACGCAGTATGCTGGTACATTGTTGACTAGGATGCTTCAAGGTTTGTCGAGGGAAGTTTTGACGGAGAGAAATGAGAGACGAAGATATTTTTCCTAGATTCATTCATCAGTAAGTAGAAGACTCGAGTCTAATCTAATAAAATAAATAATACTCTACCTGTTCACAAATAAGACGTGTTACTTTGGTCAAAATTTGTCTTCTACGTGCTGGTCAAAATCTTCGAGATTTTTTTTGACTAACTAATAATAATAGATTGAGATAGAAAAATATGCCCAGGTGGATCATGGATGACAGGATTCAATAATATTATGAGTTGGTGGTACGACTACGCATTATTTGGAACACCTAACACACAACATACTACAGCCTTTCCTATCCATGTGAGTTTGAATAATGGTTGCTCCGAAAGAAAAATATCTAGATGACAACCCACTAAAATCTCCATAGCTCTTCTATCAATGAGCTATTTTTGTCCAGTTTGGCTTCTTCTACTGTTGATTCTACAAGCAAGAATAAGAGTAATGGCTCACAAAAACGAACCAGATCTGATCTTGCGACTTTTTCTGGTGCGACACGGCGAGACTTGGTCCAATATACAGCGTTTAGTTGCAGGACAAGCAGAATCGGTATGCATGTCATCTCCGGAATCCTCGTTGTAAAATTCTGAAAGGTATTGGACTTTCCGTGATAAATTAAAGCCAGACTCATATCCCCTCTCTTCTCTCCTTCGCTTTTCCAGCCCCTGACTACACACGGCAAGCAACAAGCAATAGCTCTCGGCGCCAGTGGCAGAATCAAACCAGGAGATTTTTGGCGATTGTATTCTTCAGATCTGCAGCGAGCACAAGAAACTGCAAGACTGATCTTGGAAGGGACCGGAGAATCACAGCATGAGTTTCTATTAGATCCCAGACTCCGTGAACTAGCCAAAGGAGCACTACAGGGGTATCCAAAATCATTAGCAGACAAAGAGGCAATAGCTCTACGTCGGAAAGAAGCAGAATCGCAAGGAATAATCTTTAAACTAGAGGATCTTCCACTTGTTGAATCGGAAATTGATGGATACTCAAGATTCTACGAATGGCTTTTTGATGTCGTACGAGACGCCGTGTTGGAACACAGGAGGAATGGTTCTAGACCCGAGCAGCGGCAATCTGAAAAAGCAGTGTTGCTTGTCTCGCATTCTGCACTTCTTAGATCTATCCTAACGAATTTGTTTCCAAAAGAAGTATTGCTGAAGCATGGAGCTACCTTTGACTCCCCCACTCACCTGGTTGTGCCAAATACATCCCTCACTATACTAGACATAGTTCCACGCATGGATCACGAAAGCATTCAAAGCTTGCTCAATCGAACACTTTCTGACAAAAGCAAAGGACTGTGGGAGGTGAAGCTGATCGAACTTCATTGGACGGGGCACTATGATTTCATTCACGAACATGCCAACAAGAGCGAGCTTTGACAACCAGCTAGAGGGAATGCTTAGTGGTGATACTTTGTACGCAGGAAGGCCAAAACAGATCATTTTTTTATAGATGACTTTTTTTAAACACTCAACCGACTTGTGTACGATAAATCACGCTAGACTCCAAATCTATTCTAATGTACATTGAGGACGAATGAACCCTCGAAAAACAATCTCATCGAATGTGAATTTGTCCTGCTCCAAGACTTTGGCGTTTTCTCGAGACCCGAAAGACGTGACGCGACAGTGCCATGCCGCAAATGCCAATGTATCGACTATATTCCATTCCATTCCAATCCAATCCAATCCAATCCGAGACTGTTTTCTTGTGTTTGTTAGGAAGCGCCAAGCGTGTTGTTGTCGTGAACAGTCGGTTGAGTTTTTTTTAAAATAAATCATTCAAAAGAGCCATATTGGATTCGTGCAGACACGTCACCGATATCAACTGTGCCCAACAATCTTTTTGACCCGCACCAAGCTTCCTTCCGTACCAGAAGTATTGGGAATGATCGAACAATTGTCCTCTCCATAGGATGGATCCACACGGATCTCTTTTGAAATAATAATCGATGTTCCATCCCAGCTTACATTGTCGTCACCACAGGCTTTGATCAATCGATCAAAGATCCTTTGTCCTTCCGGAGAAGCCTATCCGTTGATGCAATCAGCCAGCCAGGACAATAATGGATTGAGATGAACGAGATTGCAAAAATAAAAACAGGATTTTTCTCAACACTGTATCCTGTATCCTCACAACACTGTGTCAGTCTGTAACTTACATTCTGGTTTATATGCCGGTACCGTTCCTCTGCTAGCTTGCTGGCTTTCCTTTCTCGTTCTTCCAACACCTTCTTCTGAACAACCGGCAAAGGTTTGGACAGGGGTGCACCTTCGACGTTGTTGCTGCTGCTGTTCTCCGTGCTGCTGCTGACAAGTTTTTCCTTTTGAATACTGGCTACTTGAACCATATGAACTTCGAACGTCAGAGTCGTGTGCGCTAATGATTTCTGGAGGACCACCGTCTGTGATACTTCGTCCGTGCAGTAGACGGTTCCAGCGGCGACTTCATCATTGGGAAGTGTAAATTCCCAGGTGGAGTTCACAGGATACCTGACCGACAACAATGCCTTCCCAGTTCCAGATACGGATTTGTTGCTGTTGCCGCTGCTTCCACCCTTGGAAGCAGACTTTTCTCCTTTGCCAGGATTCACCATGGTTTTTGATTTTCCTTTTACTCTCTCTAACTCTTATCAGAGCTTTAAAAAAAAGGCGACGAATACCGATTTTCAAGTAGCCAAAATGTCTCAACTAGTAGCTAGTGTCTGAAGGCTGAAGAACTACTCAGTCAATCAATGCAGAAAGGTAAGATGCAACCAAAGGGAATGCCTCTTTCCTTTTGTTATCCAAACCGTCAAACTGAACACACCAACACGGGATGTTTTCGACGATAGAGAAGTGTCCGTCTACTCGGAGAATATTACCTTTGGCAATGATGTCTTGATTGGTACTACTGTAGTTGCCGATCAACTACCGGGTAGTCTCTACTGATTACTCTAGTACTAGACTAGTTTACTAGAAGTAACTGCTTGGAGTTCCCGCTGGTACGAGCGAAAAAAGCTTCCTCATCACCACTTGTTTATTATGAAGGCGCGCACACCATGCGCTGTGAGACGCACATTCTCTCAAACATATATCTCTGCCTACCGTACTACTACCAGGTACTAGCTAGAGTAGCTAGAGCTAGTACTTCTACTACTAGTCTACTACTACTAGCTAGCTAGTAGTAGCTACCTGGTAGTAGCTAGTAGCAGTAGTACTAGTACTAGAGCACCACTCGAGTAGCTAGGAGGCGGCAGTAGTATTATTTAGGGACGAGTCCTCCTACAATACAGTAATACTACTACTACTAGATAGTAGATACAGTAGCTAGAATACCATTACCCCAACCTCCTGACACTATTCTGTATCAGTATGATATTTGAGTACCACTACAGCACAAAAGAAATAATGATAATATGTTATTTGTTTTTTAAATCTCATTGTTTCCGTCTGGGCTGGGGTTATCGTGGGTGTTCATCTGGAGATGGTTGGTTTTATTGGGGGCCAGTGAAAAAGGTGTACTTGGGTGTACTTTTTTGGTGTACCAGTGAAAAAGGTGTACTAATTCTAACCCTAAACGGTGAAAAAGGTGTACTTTTTTTCTTTAACCAAAATAAAA